>Ga0179593_1580965_pt1 | contig 43589 bp, 51 predicted proteins | sample CZODoug2_1_08_16_FD_185931 | JGI IMG/M metagenome (GOLD analysis project Ga0179593, IMG submission 185931) | Vadose zone soil fungal communities from Angelo Coast Range Reserve, California, USA - CZODoug2_1_08_16fungal (PacBio error correction) | ecosystem: Environmental > Terrestrial > Soil >... | reverse complement strand
AAAGAGGCGTTCTCTCCTCTTCCTAAGGGTTTTTTCCCTTCGTCTTTTCTAAGTGAAGGCCATTTCGGCCTTTCTTTCGGGCCAAGCTTTCCTCCATTTCCCCCCTGTCCGGCTCGTCGGCTGAAGAACTTTCTTTTTCCTTCACGGCGACAAGCGCAGAGAATTTTTTTCAACTCCAAATCGGGACCATGCTGAACGAGTTTCCCCCACACGGAGGACCCCCCTTCCTGGTCGCGCATGTTTCTTTTTTTTCTTCTCGGAATGGATCTAAGATGAGTCCCCCCCCCTTTTTTCCAAACAATCCTTTGATCGCGGTTTTCTTCTCCCGTCCTGTCCGTGGTGACTCCCCCCTGTGGTTGCGGGCCTTTTTCTGATGGCGCCGCCATAGTCATCAACCCCTTTTTTTCTCGGCGCGGCTCGGCCATGGCCCCCTCGTCTTTTCTTCATGGCCGTCGTTTTTGTCTCTCCGGTGGGTGAGACAACGGTACTCGCGTTCCTTCCCCTTTTCACCGGTGTACGGAGGAAGTTCGGCCTCTTTCCCTTTTTCCCCTTCCGTTTCCAATTTTCCTGCAAGGTGACCTGTGTTTTTTCCCTCTGGGGGGGAAAAAAATTCTTTGAGGCGGCCGTCGTCGGCAGGGAAGTTTCTCCTTCTCCGTAGGAAAACGTTTTTTTTTTCCTACTTTTCCTGGACGTTTCCCGGTGCCAACGCTCCTCCCTACTCCCCTTCCGGAGGATTTGTCGCCCCCTTTGGGCTAAGCTTTTCTCAGCAGTTGAAAGACTCCTCTCCGTTTTAAATTGAAGAGCCGCGTCCCCCCCCTTTCCCCGACCTTTGAAAAGATTCCCTTTCTCCTTAACGGGTTTTGGTCCCTCAAGGTAGAACCTTTTTTACCGATCGGTTTCCTTTTTGGGAAATGAATGGTTCTTTCCCTACCTTGGAAAATAGATACTGGATCTCCCGCCTGCCTCTCCCAACGGAGGATACCGGTTCTCTTCCTCGTGTAAGGAAAAGGAACTTTTCTTTCAAGCGGTCCCCTGACCAAGGAGAGGCTCCCTTGCCCGGAGGATTATGGTTCCCTCTCCCCCCTTCTTTTTTGACTTCAGGTAAAAGATGTCCCCTCCCCCCCTCAACCATTTTTCCAGCGACAACGGTTTTTTGGTGGAGTCATATAACTTTTGCCTGATTTGCGGCAAATTGAGCGTGTGACCCAGTTTCCCCCCCTCCCCTGTGGGTCAAGGGTAGGTCCCTCTTCAACCTTTTACGGCTTGAATGGAAAAGACTCCTCCCCGTCCCCCCCCTTTTTTCATAGTGAGATTATGACCTTTTCTTCTCTATTTCGTTCGGGAGGAAAACTTCCCCGCCGTGCAGAGCTCTTTCCCCCTTCTTCGAATGGACGACGCTCTGAGCTTGGAAGTACCGGCTCTTTCTACTTTGAGGTAGAGGGGCGGCGTCCTCTGCCCACTTACTCGCCACCAGATCTTTTTTTCCCTTCTTCCTGGTGACTCCCTCCTTTTTCCCCTTTTGTGTAATCGCTGCGCATTTCTCTGAATCGGTAAAAGCGGACGACCCCCCCTCTTCTTTTTTCTGGCCCGTAAATGTTCCCCTCTTTTTTTGGATGGTCACGTTCCGACTGGACACATCCGCCGGCCCTTCTCCCCCTTTTTCCTTCCGGCAGGAAGTCTTCTTCACGACCTTTCCTTTCCGAACTTTTCCTTTCCAGATTGGCCGAAGAGGCATCCCCTCTCCCTTTGAGCTCCCACTATCCAAACTACGTCCCCTCTTTTTTTTCCCGCACCGGGGAAGAGTTCCTTAACCCCCGTTCCTCCCCTCCCCCCCTCACGGTCTTGCTAAAAGTAGATTTCTTTGCCCCTGAACCACCAAGATACGTGCTCTTCCCCCCCGTATGGAAAAACCGTTACTCCCCTCCTCTCCTTTCCCACAAAGGACCATGTGACCACCTTTCATATGGTGTGTGGAACCCTTCGTTCCCCTTTTTTGCGCTGCGAGCACGCGTCCCTTCTTTTTCTTCGCTTTGGTAACTGGAAAATCCCTTTGTTCGGCCTTTGGTGGAAGTGGTGTTTGTTTTTCGCGCGCCTCGCTTCTTTCTCGGAGTCCGATGATAGATTCCCTTTCTTTCTTTTTTTTGCGTTATGGCCCCGCCTTTTACTGGGTCCTCCTTTTTTTTCCCCGGGTGACAACCGCCGGACCTGCTCTTTTGTTTCGGCCAGCGGTTTGACGCGCCGCTCTGTTTTTTTTTTTTCCCGTAGGCTATCTGCTGGTCGATTTTCTTCGTTTTTTTCTTTAGTGCTGTTAGTTGAGGGGGTCTGGTCCCCCCTCTCTCCCCTCCGTTCGAAAGAAAATGTAGACCCTTTCTTCATCCTTTCCCTCTCTTTCTTCCTAATAAGGGGTTGTGTTTTCTCCTCTTTCTTTTTTTCGTACATTTTCTGGCCGAACGAGGATTGGATAGGTCTTTTTTTCCTGCTTTCAATACCAATGCCCAAGAAGAACTTTTCCCCCCTCTCCCCCCCTCCTATAGCCGAAGGAACTAAACCCTTGCTCCCCGGAGGGCCATAGGCAGCTCACCACCTTTCCCTCCGGTGCACTTTTTCTTTTTTTTCTTAAAATTCCGGAATCGGGTCCCTCCTCTCCTACTTTTGAGAATTCCTGGTGCACGTCGAGGGTACGCTATAGTTTCTCAGTAGGAGAGAGCCCCTGTCCCGACAAAAACCCCTCCCCCCACATTCCTCTTCCCCCTTTGTTCCTTACAGAATCCGCGCGTGAAAGACGGACGCTTCTTTCCCCTAAGAGTTTCACTGGGTCACATCCATTTTTTTTTTTTTTGCGCATGAGTCATGGTGGGACCCCTCTATTTTCTTCCGGGGGGGGGGTTTTTTGGGGGGCTGGGGGGGGGGTTTTTCCCCCCCCCTCCTTTTTTTTTGTTCCAAGGTTGTGTTCTTCCTTTGTTGTGTAGGTGTTACCTCCCCTCCTCTTTTTTTCGTTGGCGTGGTGTGTGGGATTAAAGTTTCCCTTTTCCTCCTTCCCATCGCGGTGAATCCGGTCTTGGGGGGAAGTGCGCTTCCCTTTTTTTCCTTTTTCCCGGACACATGGTCCCTTGCCCTGCCTTCCTTTCCTTTGTCGTAGCAGAAGTCGCCCCCTTCTCTTTCTCCTCGTCAGCCTCCCTTCCTTTTTTCCGGTCGGCGCCAACCTCGGAGTGACACATTCCCTTTTTTTTTCCAGTTTCCGCCAGCCTTTGATCGGTGTACGGCGTTTTTTTTTCCCCCTCTTCGTCGATGGAAAGGGCTTCCCTTCTTTTTACCCCTTTTCCGTGACATTTTTGCATCGACTTCGGACAACTCTTTTGGTGATTTTCCCTGAGGGATTCCTCGTGCAAAAGGCTCCGACACCAGTACCGGAAGCCCTCCTTCTGTCCCACGACGTTTCAACTTTCCTTTTCACGCGCACGTTTATAGATTGGCACCTGATAGGTGGAGGGACCCCCTTTGTGAGCAAGACACTTCAATTACGATTCCCTCTCAGTTCTTGTTTTTCATGTGGAGTTTTTTGGGAGTTTCCCCCGCACGCAGTCCCTTTTCCCCCGATAGTTCCTTTCCCGTGGGCCAAAAAATCTCTTTTTCCACGCGCAGGTGCAAGCCAACTTCTTCTTTCGTCACGTCAAATGACACGCCGTTTGCCTTTCCTCGTTGAGTTAGTTTCCTTCCCCCTTCCTCCTAGTGTAGGAGGCATCTTCCTTTATTCCTTCGACCCAGAGACTCCTTTTCCTTCCCGCGTTTAACGCGGTTTTCCCTTTCCTTCCAGTAAAACCAGCGCCTTCTCGCTGCCGTAGACCCCTCCCCCCCCCCCCTGGAGCAGTTCTTTCCCCTTTCGGCAAATGTCTTTTGGCCAGGTCGGTTTCACCGATCACCGGGATGTCAGCTCTCCTTCCGATCGGGCGTCAAACGCCCCTCTTTCCTTTTTTTGTTTTTGGACTCAACGAAATCGGGTCCTGTTTTCGGTATGGAAGCCGCGTCAGTCTCTTCTTCCCTTCGGCTGAGAGGTCAACTTTATTCGGCGCAAAAGTGTTTCCCCCCTTTTCACTCGAGTTAGCGGTTTTTTCTCCAGGAGAAAGCGTTCTTTCTCCCCCTTGTTTCTCAGGGCGGACCCCCTTTTTCCCTCCCCTTCCGGTCTCCCGCCTACGCGACCACCCCCTGTTTTCCGAGTGACACTAAGCCGCGCCGTGTTTTTTCCCTTTTGATAAAAGGGCCCCCAATTCCCCACGGTGCCGATGCCGAACGGAAGCCCCCCCCTTTCCCTCCCCAGCACGGAGACTCGATTCTTTCTTTTACTTTTTTTCGAGCCGGGAAGGTAATCATTCCACTTCTTTCCCCTCTCCCTTGCTCAGTCCGTAGAAGGCGGTGGAGAGCACTCTTCGTCGGAAAATAATCCTTCCCTTCCCGCGTGGCCGGGGGAGGCCCCATTCTTTTTGGTCAAGAGATCACTTTTTTGCCACCTGAACGACCTCCTTGCCTTTTTGGAATCCAGTCCGAAGCACCTCCTCCCCCCTACTTTCGACAGAAAGAAGTCGCTTTCCCCCTTTGAGTAATCACGGTAAACGGAGCTTCCCCGGTGGGACTCTAACAGCAGGCCGGAGCTGTCTCCCCTCTCAGGCCAACGGCAAGTTGAGTCCCTCCCTCGGCCCATTAAGGCCGGTCACTTTAGTCCCCCCTCCTTTTCCCTTTGAAGGAACTTCTCTCCCTCTCCCAGTTGGACTCTTCCCCCCCTTGTTTAAGTAGTTTAACGGCTATGGATCTTTTCCTCCTTTTTTTTGTTGTGGGACTCGCTCCTCCACATCGTTCTCTGGCAACAGGCGCATCAAGGGTGTTTTAATACTCACCCTTTCGCAAGATTGATTATCTCCTCTCCCCCATTCCCAGTGTGCTTGTCTTTAAAGAAGGAATTAATGTTTTCCTTCCCTGGTTAGTCTTCTTCTGACCCTCCCCCTTCTCTCCTATAGGCGACTTTTCTTTTCTTTGTAAGAGCCACCCACCCCTTTTGTTTCCACGAGGGCATGACCCCCTTCTTACTTTTCCTCGTGGTAGTTGCTTTATGGTGAGGATAGGCTGTATTTCTCCCCTTCCCTTGATTAGAAATGTGGCCCCCCGTGACGCGGTGTACCCTCCTCTTCTTTTTCCCCCTCATCTGTGTTCCTCTTCGGAGGAAGTGCATTTTCCTCCAGCCCTTTCACGGCCATCGCCACCGAGTATTTCCGTCGCTCCCCTTCCTGGCCCACGAGATGGCCTGATTTTTTTTTTCTTACAGTTCGTCGATCCGGTTGGTGTTTCCCCTTGGTCTCAGTGAGGGTCACCGGCTGGTTCCCCTTTTTTTTTCTTCCGCCTCGGCACCGGTTGGACGAAGTTTCTGCCCCTTTTTCCTGCCCGGTGCACCTGGCGAGGATAGTGTCTTTTTTTTTTTTTAGCTCTGAGGAGGTCGTCTTTTCTCCCTTACCTACCGAGGAAAAAGTTGTTTTTCCTCCTTTATCCTGTGGCAGGACACTGCCCCTTTCTCTTTTTTTCCCCTTTCTTTTTTTTTTTTGCAAACACTGGGCGCCGCTTGTGTAGAAGATTTTTTGCACCCCCCTTAGCGGCAGAAGAACTCCTTTTCTTCTTTTATACACCCGACCTCTTTGATTCCCTTCTTTCCCTGGGGAATTTTCCCCTTACCAGGCCCCCCGTGCGGTGACGCACCAGATAGTCTCCTCCTTTCGGACAGCCACGGGTGATCGATCCCTCCCTTTTTCCTAACGGTCAGATTGACTGCTCCCAGGCGTTCCTCTCTGTCCCTCCTGAGGAGGTTAGCCTTTCCACGTGTGGCCAGCAGTACCCTCCCCTCCTCCGCTAACACGAGAAGGCTACTCCCCTTTTTCCTTTAAGCAGCGGATTCAAGCCGGCTCTCCCGCCTCGTCAAGAGCTGAAGCATACTAACTCCAAAGAGGTTTTTTTTCCCTCTCCGGTCAATGAGGAGTGGACCTTTTCCCCCCCGTTTCGTGGAGAGTTGTCTTACCGCCCCCCGCGTGTTGTCCTTTCTGTACTCCCTCCCTCCTCCCCTGACAGGAGTGCTGCTTCTAAAGAAAAGATGGAAATTCCTTCTCCGCCTTTCCCGTGATGAGAGATTTCGTTTTCCCCCTCTGCAGAAGGAAGCGCTCTTCCCACCTCTGCGTATGGAAGACTATCCCTCTCTGTGAACTTTCCCGTTTCAGTAATGGAGTTCGCGGGCCTTTTTTCTTCCCTTCGTACTAGAACCAACCGATTTCTTCCTTCGAGTGAGAGACCCTTTTTTTCCGGATCAGGCCTGGTGGACATCGCTGCTCCCCTTTTTCCCTGCTCCGAACGTTCCTCTCGGCCGCCACCGATTAAAACTTTCTTTCTCCTTCTCTTCTGAACGCGAAGGTACTTTTTTTTTTTTCGACAGGGGTTCGCCTACTTCTGGCCCCTCTTCTTTTCGTAGTTAGTGACTCGACGTGCTCTTTTTCTACCGGGAAAATGCTCCTTTCCCCCTTTCCGAGTGGAAGGCCTCTTCTTTCGGTCCGCATTTAAGAGGATTAACCGCGGTTCTCTCCCTTTCTTTCCCCCCGGAACACTGTCTCCCCCTACACCCCCCTCCCCCCTCCTCTGTGTCCCCGATCAGAGGGGAGGGAACCCCCCCCTCCCTACTTGCTCCCTTGATTCCCTTTCCCCCCTTCACAATTCCAAATCCAACTCCCTACCTTTTCCTTGCTAAAAAGGACAAACGAACAGTATGGATGGTGCACCCCTGTGTCCGACGGCCCCCTTCTTCCTTTTTCTTTTTTTTACTTTCCTGCTTGACCTTCCTTTCGGATGGATGTAAGTTTTGTTTTTTGGCGCGGAGAATCGCGCTTCCTTCCCCTTTTTTTTCCCTTCTTCACTTACGACGCATCTTTTTTTCGCTGAGTAGCCGGATGGCTCTTTCTCCCTTTGTGCGTAAAAGGACCGCCTTTTGTGTGCTCGCCGGATGTACCCCCTCCCCCTTTTCTTTTTTTGGTGATGGGCTTATCTGTGTCCCTTCTTCCCTCTTTTTTCTTCGTGCAGGTAGGAGTGCTGGTGAAGTGTTTTTTTTTCTCCCTGCAACTACCCTATCCATCCTCCTTCCTTCCCTTGTCTACCCTCGGGACAGCAACGATCTCTCTTTCCTTTTTTTTTTTTTTTTTCTTTCCAAGTTCGTCACATGTTCTGGCCGCCTGCCTTCCTTTTCGGTCAGGGAGAACCAGGCCCCCTCCCATCTAAGTACAGTCCAAGACGACTTCCCCTTTTCCCAGCAGATAGACGAAGGAACGCCCCCTTCTTCTGTTTCTTCCGAACCACCGGGAAGAGGTAAGGCGGTTTCCCCTTTTCCCCTTTGCCAAAGGAAACGGGGTCCTTTCTTCCCCCGATCCCGACGGGAGAAGTTCCCTTCCTCCTTCTTCCTTTTCTGTATCGCGAGGCTCGAGCAAAGACGTCCCCCTCCCCCCCCCCTTTTTTGAACTATGTCCCGCAGGAAGTACCTTCTTTTTCCCCCTCTGTAGCGGGATAGCTCCCAGCGCCCTTCTCACGTCGTATCGTCAGGGGGTACATCCGCCCCTTCTTCGTTCTCCTTTTCATGGTGGGAAACTCGTTTCTTTTTTTTCTTTTTTTTTCCTCTTGTGGGGTGGTGGAGGAAATGTTTCCTCCCTTCTCTTTGGTGGTTCAGGTTTTTTCCCTACCCGATCTTTTCTTCGTGGGCGTTGGTGTCGTGGATTAAAGGTGCCCCCCTTTTTCCCTCTTTTTCTTGACAAGCGGTTAATCCCTTTTTTTTCTTCCGGTCCGCGAAGTACGGGTGTGAATCTGCCTCTCCCCTTCCTTCCGTTAACAGTTCGGCCATGTCCGGTATCCTCCCTGCTCTCACGGAGTCCGTCCCCCCCTCTTTCCGCAGGTAGGCGCACCTCGGAGTGGACACCTCCTTTCGTGATCGCTAGAAGCAAGTGGATCGGTGCGCCCTTCCTTCTGTTTTCCTTGCGGAAAGCGATGGCCCCCCCTTTACTGCTTCCAGGTAGAGAACTCTCCCTCCCCCTTGGTGTCGAGGAAGTTTTTTTTTTTTTCCTTTCCTGAAAGAACAGTACCCTCTTTTTTCCAAAAGAGAGAACCTTTTTCAGTCGCAGAGGTTCTTTTCCTCTCGGCGGACGGAGGGCAGAGGTTCTCCCTCCCCCCCTTTTCCGTTCCAAATTCGACCCCCCCCTTTTTTCCTCGTGGATTTTCTTTGCCAGCGCAGCCGTAAGGGTTTCCTCCTTTTTTTTTCCTCAACCTGGGCCAAAAAGGCCTTCTTTTTCTCTTCGTGACCGCCAACTAAGGCCACCTCCCTTCTCTTTTCCCGCCGCAGGGCCCCGCCCTTTTCCCACAGGACCGAGTTGCTTTTTCTTTTCCTCTGCCAGCTAGTGATATTCGGCCCTTCTCTGATCGGATTAGGAGGCAAGCGCCGGGGAAGTTGTTTCTCCCTTTTCTTTTTTTCTTTTTTGACGGATGAAACGTTTTTTTCTCCGTTTTTCACCGGTAGGAGAAGCGGGTCCAGTTCTCTTTTCTTCGGCCCGTAGCGAGGGGTCCCCTTGTCTTTCTCCTGACCACCCGACACCACCGGGATGTAGAGAGTTCCCCCTTTTGACTGGCGTACAAAGCACTTTCTTTTTTCCCTTTTCCGGGACCTAGTTAAGAAATCGGCCCTTCTTTCTTGCCCTCCCTCCAAGAGAGGAAAGTCTGTTTGGATGATCCTCTGCTGAGCCAAAGAGGCTCCCCCCTTTCGCTTGTCCCCGAGTCGTCGAGAGCGCTTTTCCTTTCTCCCTTGATCAAAGCTGTAGGAATCTCGTGGTCTCGGTCGGTCCCCCTTTTCTCTTGTCCAGGCCCCTCCCTTTTTTCCTCCCCCAACGTCCCACCCGAGTTGACCCCTCCTCGCCAGGTTCCTTACGGAACAGTTGGCTTTCTCCGCACGTCCCCATGACAACCCCTCTTTTTCTCCCAGACCGCCAAGTGACCAGCGGTTCCACGGAGAATCTTCCTAAAACTGTATCGAAGACACCGCCTTCGTACAGGCAGTCCTCTTCCATCGCGTGTTTACCCTTTCTCTCGCGACGTAGAAGGAGGTGTGGCATTTTTTTTTGCCCCCATCAGAACGCGCACCACCGATTGGACGGGGGAGGCACCCCCGGGCCCTCTTCGAATTTCCCCCGAGATCACTTTATTTTTTCCCCCACCGTGAGAAGCCGTTTTCCCTTTTTGTCCTCTCCCTTTTTTTTCACCTAGTCCGAAACACGGCGGCTTTCTTTCCCTTCCTTCTCGGTGAAGAAGTTTGTTCCTTCCCTTCACTTCCCAGGGTCGAGGAAGCGTTTTTCGTCTCCCATGACGGCGCTGGCGAAGAGCTCCCCTCCCCCCTCTTTTTCTTTTTTAGACTTCACTACGGACCCCGTATTCTTCTTCTCCCCAGAACTCTTTCCCTCCCTTTTGCTCTCCCCCTTTGCGAAAGGGGACTTTTCTTCCCCCCCCCTTTTTTGCCGGATAATATGCAGACTCTTTTCTCCCTCTTTGTTGTTTTCGACGATAAAATAGGAGGGCAATCTCACCTTTGCTAACGGGTTTGTTCTTAGTCCACTGTAGCCAGATTGGCTTCGAAGTGAGGAAAATTCGGCCCTTTTCTTTTGTTTTCTCTTCAGTTTCAAGTTCCGTTTTTTTTCGTTGAAGACAACTTAAGTTGTTCCTTTTTCTTACGTCTCCCCCAGAGAAGGAAGGCTTTTTTCCCCGCGCCCCGACCCTGGGACGTGCTGCAAGAGGGGATTCCCCCCTTTGAATTAGGCTTTCGAAGAAGTGTGGGCTTGCTTTTCCCTTTGCTGCTCCAAAGCGAAAAGCTATTACCTTTTCCAAAATACATCTCCCCCCCTTCCGAGAGGACATTCGACTTTCTTTGTTTTTTTTTCCCCAAAACGGGCCCAAGCTTTTTTTTTTAAAGTTGAGATTCTTTCTCCATAGTAAGCACCGGCATCCCCCGACGTCTACGTAGGAGTTTTTTTTTTCCCCTTTCTTTCCAAGGGTCCCACTGAGATGGCCTTTATGACCTTTCTTTCCCCCTCTGCTGACAGGTTCGTCGATAAGGTTTTTTCTCCTTCCGGTATAAGTGCTGTTCCCTTTTTTTCCTTCTCTATCCCGGGTTGTAAGAAGTTTTTCCTCTTCTCCAACGTTAATGCACCTCACTTTCTTTTCACTTATGGTGGGGGACCCCCCTTGGGTTAGAGGATTTTTCCCTTACGGACAGTAAGGAAGGACTTCCCCCCTTTGGTGTGCTGCCTCACTGTTGATAATGTCCTCCTTCTCCCCCTCCGCGACGAAGAAAAGTTCCTTTTTTTTCTTCCCCCACTTGTTTCGACAGATTTGACCCCTCCCCCTTTTCAGATCCCCTCCCTTCCCCTCCCGGTCCGGCGATAGAGGTCCCCCTCGTGACGATGGCGGGCTTCTTTTGGCGAACCGCCAGCACTGTCTTTGCGTGGTCCGCCCGAATTTTTGTTTTCTTTCCTCGCGGAAGCCTTTTTTTCTCTTCTTTTTCCCCCCTCTTTATTTCCGACGACGGATCGCTCCCTCTTCTTCGTACCAGGCCAGCGATTTTCCCCTCCTGCCCTGTGTAAGGCCCGTCCCTAGGCGTCCGCACCGCGGTTTTTTCCCAAACCCGCGCGGCTCCTTGCCCGGCGGCCGTCTTCTAAGCGATAAGGCCTCTTCCCTCCGAGAGTCTTCTTCTTTACTAAGACGCCCCCCAAAGATCTTCCCATCTCCGTCTTGTACTTCCTTCCTGTGGAAGACTTTCTTTCTCTTCTTTCTGGACTTTTTCCCTTTTCCCCTGCAGCAGTGTTGGTCCCTTCTTTCCTCGGCCGAAAGTCCTTCTTTTTTTCCCCCCCGCACGAAACCTCCCCCCTTCCCCTCGGTTTCGTTGACAGGTGATGCGCGATTTTTTCCCCCCCCCCTAGGAAAGCCGGCCTCACCCCGCTCGAAGAAAGCTGCCTGGCTCTCCGTGAGCTTGGGAAGTTCCCTTCTTTTCCCTCTTGGGCCCTTCAAGGACCTAGCATTTTTTCTCCCCCCCCGATATTTTTGAAGGCCTTCTCCTCCCTTTCATCAGGATAAGGGCCTGGTTTCCATTTCCTCTTCCCGCGCCTCATCGGTAAAGCGGCCGTCCCCCCCCCCCCCTTTTTCTTTCTTAGAAATGTCCCCCTCTTAACTTGGGGTCTGTGTCACGCCCTCGTTTTCCTGCTTGACCATCCGACGGAGATGCGGACTCCTTTTACCGTCTGACATAAGACCCTTCCCTTTTTCTTTGCCTGGCAAGCTTTTTTGCGGCGAGGCACCCGTTTCGAGTCGAGAGCCCACTTCCCCCTACCGGATTCACCGAGATTTTCCTGTCTCGTCACCGGCACATGGATCCCCCCCCCCCCCCTCCTTCTTTAGGGTCTGGTACCAACGAACCACCAAGCCTCCCCATGGACTCCAAACACCCCCCCTCTCTTTTCCCCCCGCACTCCATAAAACGCCCCTCTTTCCCCCTTCCCATGCGAAACCACGGAAAACGGCAGTTTTCTTTTTTTTTTTTCTTCTCCGCTTATACGGGCTCATGCGCGAGCCTTTCCCCCTTTTCTCGGCACTAGTTTTTCCTTCCTTCCCCCCGGTCCTTGCTAGGAGGTTTCTTTTTTCCTTTTGTTGGCGCGAGCCGCCCTCTTTTCCCTTTTTTTTAGCGACAGGGCACGCGCCGTCGGCTTTTTTTTTTTCCTTTTCCGCAGTTTCTGGCCTCCCCTTGGCGTCCGGCACCGCCGTCCCCTTTTCCTTCGGCGGATGTAAAGCCCCTTTTTTCCTTTCTCTGGTTTCTATAGGATGTAGTGCCGTGACGTTCGTTCCTTTTTCCTCCCTTTCTTGGTGGAAGTTGGGAGTGGGGCTTCTACCTCCCATCCAATAAGAGTTCCCCCCCCCTTCCCTCCCCTTTTTCCGCCACGATTCTATATCGTTGAATAATCCCTTCCCTTTTTTTTTTCTCTCGAGGGTCAGTTTCCTTGGCCCTGCCTTTTTTTTCTTTTCAGGGATAAAAGTTCCCACTCCCACTTTCCTCCCCATGCCCGACGAAAGTAAAGGAACCGCGACCCTCTCTCCTTTGCACGCCAACCGGCTCGTAGCGAACCTCTGGACCTTTCTTTTTTTTTTTTGGTGAGGGGACTTTCTTCCCTTTTCCAGGCGGAAATAAGGCTACTCCCTTTCCCCTCTCCTACTTGGGCGCCGTGAAAGTTTCCTCTCTTCATCTTTCTCGCCTTCTCTCGGAGGATAGAGAAACCTCCCCCCTCCCTACCCCCTCCTGAAATTTAAGGGATGTCAGAAGGAGTCTTTCCTCCTTGAAGAGGATCTCTCCTCGAACTTTGACCCCTTTCTTTTTTCCCCCCCAGCCATAAGGAGTTTTCCCGTGCCTGTCATGGTGGGAAACTCGGTCGTTTGTATTTTTTTTTTTCTGTGTGTGGGTGGAGGCCATTTTCCCTCTGCTCTTGGTGGTTAGGTTTTCCTTACCCTAGTCTCTTTCCCGTTTTTTTTTTTTCGTGGGATTAAAGGGTTCCTTTTCCCCCCTCGGGCTGCCATTCTTTGCTCCGGTGTGGGAAGTTCGCCCCCTTCCCTTTTCTGCCGGACGAACCACTGGCAAGGAACGTCCCTTTCTTTCCTTTTAGTAGAAGACGTCGGTCCCCCTTCTTTTCCCCGCGTCCTCATCGAAGGAGGATGGGTCCCTCCTTTCTTCTTCCCCCCCCTCCGTGACAAAGACCCTTTTCCCCTTCTCCTTTTTCCAGAATTGATGGTGTCGGCCGCGTTGCTTTTTCTTTTGCAAGGGGGAAAGCGATGTCCCCCCCGGCCTTATCCGGATGAAGGTCGAGCCCTTTCTCCGGCACAGAAGGGGTGTTTCCTCTCCTTTTTTGGAAGAAGTTCAGAAAGAACGTACGTCTCTTTTCCCTTTCTCTAAAAATCTCTCCCTTATAGGCGTTCCCCTTCTCCCTTTTTCTAGGGCACGAGCGGAGCGAAGGCGGTCCTTCCTTTTCCCTCTAGCAAAGGTCAGAATCCGCCCCTCTTTTCCTTGTTTAGGTCGTGGACATCTGGAACTCCTTCTGGCGCGTTAAGATTCCTGCCCAACAAGGCGGAAGGTTCTCTTTTTTTTTCCCTCCCAGTTTTCATAAACGAAAAGGTGATAGTTGTACTTTCTTTCCCCCCTCTCTCTGGAAAAAAGGACGATTTTATTTCTTTTTCCGCTCGTGACGCGGGCTTCGGAGGCCCCGTCCTTCTCCCTTCGGCCGACCCAGCAGCAGAAGAGGAACGTTTCTTTTTTTTCCAGCGTGCTAATGCATGAAAAGTGGCCGGGTCTTTTCCGGATTCCAATAGACTTCCCTTCGCATCCGTTTCCGTGCTATCGTGTCGTAGGACATTCTCTTTTTCTTGAAAGCGATCACAGGGATGTCCTCTCTTTTTCTTCTCTCTCCCAACTCCGAGGGAGAACGTGATGGGATTTTCCCTTTCCCCTTCTCCCGCAATAGTCCCGAGGTACCTTTTTGCCCTCCTTATCGCGGAAGAGTTTTCTTCTGCGTCTTCTCTTCCTTCGCCACCTCGGAGCACAATTTTTTCCTCTTCCCTCTCCCTTTTTGGAGCGGGTTTTTCGCCGTCCGAAGTCTCTTTATCAGAAACCCCGTGTTCCTTGTCGGCCGGTCGAATAAGTCCATTCCCTCCCTCCCGCCTCCGAGAACTCTTCTTTTCCCCCCTTCTAGCTATGCAGGTGAACCGGGTCTTTTCCCTCCACACAACCAATGTTGATTCAACGTTCGTCCCCCACAGTTGCCCGAGGAGAAAGTCCCTCTGCCCATCTTAAAGAAGAGAACTCGCTTCTTTTCACCGGCTAGAAGAAACGGTCCGCTCCCGCCGGGATCATGAAACTCTTCATCTTTTGCACGTAGAAGGAGGTGCGCCTTCTACTCTGGCGTCTACCATCATTCTTTTCTCCCCACCAGAGTGTCCTTTTTCTGTCAAGGACGGCGTTCAGAGGGACCCCCCTCTTCTATTTTTTACATTACGACGCCGGTTTTTTTTCTTCTTACATCCATCTCTCATCAACCCCGACACGGAGGATTCCATCTTTCTAGGTGAAGAAGTTTTCCGTTCCCAGAACGCCAGGGGTTTTCCGAGGTGAGGAGTCTCCAGCAGTCCGGCGAGGCTTTTTATCCTCAGGCAAACCTTCCCTTTTTCTTATTTCCGGAAGGACGGACCTCATAAGGTAACGGTAATTCCCCTCTCTTCTAAATTGGCCTTAAATTAGTCTTCCCCTCTATTATGACAAAACACCCGTGATGCTTTTTTGATATATGACCTCCTGTTGCTCCCCTCTCTTGGAAGTACCCTCCTTTTTTTCTGAGATCCAAGAGGTTCCTTTTTCTTTCCCCGGGATAGGGGTTATAAGTCCCCCTCCCTTCTTTCAGGAATCCCCCCCTTTCGTCAAGAGTTCTTTCATTCCTTTACAGGAATTTCCCTATCGTAGACTTCCCAGGAAGTTTTCTTATTTCTCGGCGCCAGAGCCCTCTTCGCCCCAAATAGGAATTCTCTCGTCAAGAGTTACCTGAACAACCCCTTCCTTCCCTCGAATTAGGATTTCCTCTGTTCGGGAGGAGGTTGCTGCTCTTCTTTGCCCTGCTGAGCCAAAGGACCCTCCTTCGTTCTTTGATCGCGTTTTCCCCTCTCCCCTTCTGGAAGTGGGGACGCCAACCCCTTCCCTCTGGTGAGTGAGATTTCCCCTCTTTCTTTTTTCGCAATAGTCAAGAAACGTCCTTCCCCCCTCCTTTTTTAGAGCCCAAGTGAAAAAGAGATTTTTTCTTCCCCTTCCTGGAAAGCGCTGAAATTTTTTCGCCCCCCCTTTTAGACCGGTAGGTATCAGTGCCTCCTTTTTTTCCCCTTTTGAGTTGAAGTTAGGACAGGAAACCTTTTTTTTACTCCGTGGCTATAGATCCCTTTGACCCTTCATTGCCACGGTTGCACCTGGAGAAGGTTTTTTTTTTTTTTTGTGGGATAGGAGGAGACGGTCGTAGGCCTTGGACCCTTTCCAGGCCTTTGGAAACGTGGTGCTTCTTTTTTCTCATGAGGAAGGAGCCCAGCTCTCCCTTCCGAACTTTCTTCTTTCGGATGGTACTCCTCCTGGCGCCGCGGTGGAGCAGTCCTTTTCCTCCCCCCTCGTTCCTCGTGCGGAGGCCATCCCCCCTTCCGATTTACGGTCTTTCCTTTCTTCACCATTCCCTCAACGGTAGACCTTCTTTTTCCCCTCCCTATCGGGTGAAGGTCTTTTTTTCCTTTCTTTCCATTTTCAAAGCAAGGGGAACACGATCCTTTCCTTCCCCTTATAGGAAGGACTGCTCCCTTTCTTACGGCGCGAGTGGATAGGACTTCGTTACCTTGTGCAACGTGGAAGAAGTTCCTCCCTCTTTCTTTTGTGTAGAAAAGGGACCGGACGCTTTCTTTTTCTCCCCTCTTCCCTCCTATAAGAGATGAATCCTCCCTTCCCCCAACGAGATGACTCCTCCACGACTGTCCTGTTGGACAGAGAAGTCTTTTCTGTGGACGACTCTCTTGGCATGATCTTTCCATGGCGATGACCAACGTTACCTCGTGTTGGGCCCAGGTTCGGGAAGTCTTCCTCTCGTTGAAGTTTACACTCCCGAAACGCCCCGACTCCTCTTTCTATTCTGAAAGTTATTCGAGATTTCGCTCACAACCGAGGACCTCTTGACTTCCCGAGATCCCGCTGAGAATGGACTCCTCCCTTGTTAGTAACTAGTAGGAATTCCCTGTCTTCTGACCTGGGAAGGCTGCTTTAGCCCGTACAGAGACCACCCCTCTCGGGCCGGTCGAGTTTTCCTCCTTTTCCTCTTTGGTGGACCCCGATGCCCGCCCTGGTCTTCCTTTCCTAAACCTCTTCACCACTTTTTCCTCTTCCGTCCTGTGAACTCTCCTTTCTTTTGTGTCACGCGAGGTTTCTCTCCCCTCTCCGCATCCGTCTGAGGAAGAGTTGCTCGTTTTTTTTCCTGGAAAAGGGTCCCTGAACCTTTCTTCCCGTTACTGGCAGAGTGGAAGGCTATTCTCCCCCTTTGACCCCGATCCCATTAAACAGAAAGGATTCATTCCTTCCTCTTTCCTCGTCAAAGTCCCCTGTGAAGCCCCTTTCCCCTCCCCTCCCCTGTTATGGCTTCCCCCCCTCTCTTTCCCTGACCACCAGATCCGTGATTAAAACCTTTTCCTTTCCCCCCCGACTGTTCCATTTCAATCAAATAAAACTCCCCCCCTCTCCCCCCCCCCCCAGGAAATGTCTACCCCCCTCCTTCAGTTATTGGATTGTTTCCCCCCGTGTTCTACCCCTGGCTGAGCGATCTTTTTTGGAAATTCTTCCCCCTGGGTAAGTACTTCTTCACCTTTTCACCTTTGCTGGCCTGGTGTAAAGTTTTTTTTCCCTTTTTCTCGATCTCATAAAGAGACGGCCTTTCTCTTCTCCGTGAAAGTGCGTGCCCTGCTTCTAAGTATGGAAAGCAGTTTTAATTGTTTTTTCGTCAACGGAAACGCCTGACATTCTTTTGGCTCGGCCCTTTCCCCTTTTTCCAGAAAGAGCAGTGGGAGTTCATTTTCTTTTCTCGGGCATTGCCCCTTTTTATAATATTTCTGGTGACGTGGGAGTGGGTCCTTTTTTCCCTCCCCCTTCCCATCTCGTTATGCAGACAGTAGAAACCTCGTGGACATCCCTCTCCTCCATAAGGTTGTTGTTGTTATTTTTGTTCCTATTGTCGGAAAGGTTATGGAAGTCCTCTTCTTTTATTTTTACCAGGCCCCACGCCAAAGTCCCCTTCCCCATCCTTCCCTAACACTAAGAAGATCGCCCTCCTTCCCTTTTTTTCTCAACGTATGGACATCTTCTATCACCCCCCCCCCCAGGAAAGAAGTGTCGTCTTTCGTGGTGTTTCTGTTTTAAGTTCCATCCGGCTCCTCCTCTCCCGGAGAGACGTTCTCTTTCCTCTCCTGCGTACGCGATAGATTTTTTCCTTTCATGACCAACCACCAAGTACCCCCTTTTCCCTTTTCCCCTTTATGGTAAGAAGGAAGGTCCCCTCTCTGTGCCCCTCCTTTCCTCGTGATAGAGATCCTCCCTTTATTCCTTTTTTTTTCCTGTTTTCCCCAGCCAATCCTGAAGTGGCCTTGTTTTTTCTCCCTGTATTGGTGGGAGTGAACGTGTTCTTTTTTTGGTTTTGTGTGTTCATTTGGGAAGCAAGGATCTTTTGTTTTTCCCTTCACCCCGATCGTGGAGAAAGAACTTCTTTTTTTTTTTTTCTTCTTGGGACCTGAAGATGAAGCAGAGGTGAATCCGTTTCTTTTTTTTTCCTTTTTCGCGAGAAGTAAGGGGATGACTCTTCCCCTTTTCCCTTCCCCCGTCGGAAACGTTTCGGCCCTTTTTCTTCTCCCGTGCCGTCTCCGGAGAGTCCCTTCTCTTTTTGTACAGCCGGGGAGAAACTAGGGTGACCTTCTCCCTCGCGTAACATTATAGCCCTCCTTTCGTTATCTTTGCCGGCGAGGTGAAACGATGCGTTCTTTTCAGCTATGGCAAAAATTCTTTCCCTCGCCGGAAGAAAAGATCGTTTCTTTTCCCGTGAAATGGAGAGTTCCCTGCCCTTCTAAAGCAAAGTCCTCAATCGCCCCCTTTCCAAAAGAGAGCAGGCTCGTCGGCCCCTTTTTTTTTTTTTTTCTTCCTAGGGAAAGCTTTTCCTTCTTTCTCGGTTTTCTCCGAACGAAATCGCGAATCCCCCCTTCCGAACATTACAAGTTGCCTTTCCTTTTTTTTTTTTTCCTGTCTTGGAAAGAAAAGTCCCTTTCTGCTCTGTTAAGATTCCCGCTCCAACAAGGAGGCTTTCCCCCTTTTTTTACCCCCAGCCTATTCCACCCCCTTCTAGTCGTAAAACTCCGTCTGTTCCCCCCTCCCTCTTTTCCAAAAGGAATCTTTTATTTCGTCCATCTCTGACGCGGGCTTTTCTTTCTCGGTCGGAGCAAAGAAGCCGCCGGGCCCTTTCTCTTCTCCTTTGGAGATCCCCCGAGGTGCCTTCCTTCCCCGGCCGGCCTTCCCCTGAGGCCAAGCGCTCTTTTCTTTTGAGATCAGTGTAGGCCAGTTTTTTTTTTGAAAGCGCTCACTTTTTCGTTCCCCCCTTCCCGTCAACAGATCGGCGTCCCCTCCCTCTTCTGGACGGTTGACGTCCCCAAGGGAAGAGACCTCCATCTCTTCTTCAAGATATAAGGACGGAGGTCGGAGTCCCTGTCTCCCTTCTTGAGCAAAAAGAGGAGCCCTTTTTCCGGGGTTCCCAGCCGCCTTTTTCGTCTGTAGAGGAGCTCCTTTTTGTCCTTCCGTAGCACAGCAAAAAGTTCTTTTTTTTTCCGGGTAGATCACTTCCCCCTGACGCAGGACGCCTCCCCCCCCCCTTCCGGGGTTAACAAAAACTGCTTCCACTCTTTTCAGGTCCACATTGATCAACGGGACCCTCCCCCCCTTTTTTCCCCCCGGTGATATGACTGAATTCTTTTCCCATCCTTTTCCAAGACAATTAGACCCCCCGGTGCGCACCACCGGATAGACGCCCCTTCCCTCCCCCTCTTCAGCCGCCTGAGAGTGGGCCAGGGCCTCGTTTTCTCCCGGAGGTGGCGATTGCCGTTTCCGATGGTCGCGCCCTCCGGCACGCCAAAAACCCTCCTTTTTTTTCCGGACACCCCGGAAGGGTCGATTTCCCTTTCCCCCGAGATGTTTTTTTTTTTTTTTTTTTTTTTGTGTTTTTTTTTTTTTTTTTTTTTTTTTTTTTTTTTTTTTTTTTTTTTTTTTTTTTTTTTTTTTTTTTCCCTTTCCTGAAGCTTGCCTTGTCTCCCTTCCCCCCTCCGAGCAGCACCAGCCTCTTGACCACGGCGGGAGACAATTCTTCGGTGCCACGTTTGGTCAGGCTTTTTTCCCCCTAAGGGACCAGTTCGTCCGCTGGTTTTTCCCGCAGGACTTCTCTGTTCTGAAGTCCAAAAGTCCCAGTTTCCGAGAAGGACGTCTTTCCCCCTTCAGGAAGGTCACTGCGTTCCTTCCACTAGGTCCCCGAAATTTTTCTCGCCAAGAGTGGAAAGTGTCACTTCCCCCCCCAAACGTGAGCACTTTTCCTTTTCTTTTTTCCTCTTGGATCTCTATCTTTTTCTCTCCCTTCCAGATCAAAATCGGCGGGAAGAATATCCTTTTGGTTGTTTTCCATCATCCTTTCTCCAAGATGGGATATACGTAATTGACTTTCCCTTCCATAGTTCTTTTCCCGCTACTTATTAAGGTGTCCTTCTCGTAGGCTGTCACCCTTTTTCCTTGAATGATGCTCTACTGATCCTCGCCCGGCCTTCTGTCCCCCCCGGCTTTCAACCCTGGGAAGCGCGTCCCTTTCCCCCCACGGGACCCTCTCACTCCAGGACTGGTCTCCCCTCGTGGTCTGGCTGATGTTTTTTGCGCAAAGGCACGGCGTCTTCCCCTTCCCCCCCCCTCCCGTGATCGCCCCCCTTTCTCCCCCGTTCTTTCCCCGCGGACATCGGTGGTGCGCGTGTTTTCTTCACTAAAGTCCTCTCCCTCCCTTCTTCTTAGGAGCCCGGCCGGACCTTCCGATGGTTTCCCGTACGGGAAAGGTGGCTCCCTTTTTTTGTGTCCGAAAAGGAATAGAGGTTCCTTCTTTTCGTGCTTGTCACTGGGAGGTCCGTTCTTGTTTTTTTCACCGTTTTGTCAGCGTTGGTATGGGCCCTCTTTCCTCAAATTTCGCTAGGGGAACTAGGGTGGGGTCTTCTGGTTAGAGGAGGAGGAAGGTGCTTTTTTTTCTTCGAAAGAGACCCCGACCCTTTTGATGACGCTCCAGGGTGATATGGCGGCTTCCTCTCTAAGAGAAGAAGAAAGTTCAGTTCTTCTTTTACTCAGAACCCTTTTTCCGGTGGATAAGAATTTACCTCCCTCGGTCTGATGGCGGATTCCTTCCTTTACAGATTTAGGGATAGACCGGGGTCCTTCCCCCTTTTCAAGTTCTCCATCTTTGGTTCCTCCAGATAGGGTGGAATTCCTTTCTCCTTTCCCCCCCGATTTCACCAAGTGGCCCTCCCCTTCCAGGATAGAAGGGCTCTTTCTAAGGAAGCTATTTTTCTCTCTTTTACGGAAAAGTCCACTTTCCCTCTTGAGCGAACCCACGAGATTTTTTCCTCCCCTTCGGATATGGGGTCGTCCTACTCTTTCCCCCTCTGAAGAAGAATCCCTCTTTCCCTCCAACTTGCCTCTCAAAGAACTCACTCTTTCCTTTTTTTCTGTTTGAGAGGAGTGGAACCTACCTCTCTTTTCTTAGGTGAGGCACTGGCGCTTTCCCCTTCCTTTTTCCTCTTGTTGGAAAAGGTTAGGGTACGTGGTCCTTCTTGAGTCGTGGAAACAGCCCTCCCCCCCTTCAATGGTAATAGTTGTCGCCTTCTCCCTTTTTATGAGACGATTTCCGTTCTTTCTCCCCCATTCCCGCGGAAGCCTCTTCTTTTCCCTTTTTCGGACCTCGAGCAGTTTTTCCCGTAAAGAGAGGAGTGAAGTACTTTTCTTCCTCCTTTTTCCTGAGGAAAGTCTCTCCATTCATCCCCCCCCCCCTATATGGTGGCCCTTCCCTTTTTCTTCAAGGCATCCTTCCTTTCCTGGTGGAAATAGCTCCTTTTCCATCTAAGAATAGGTTCACCTCTTTTCCCAATCCCCTGGCATTTTTCTCTTCTTCAGGTCCGGGATGTGTAACGCGAGTTTTCCCTGGATGGACAAATCCCCCGTTTGTCCTCTTCTCAGAAGCGACCGTCTTCTCCGGGACCAGTGAAGAAACGTTTTCTTCTTTGACTGAGCATACCGTACTTCTCTTTTTTTTTTCCCTCGAAATTACACAAATCCCGGATTCCTTTTCCTCCTCTCCCGGTAATAGGACCAGGCACCTGTCCACTCCACCACGAAAACGACTTTCTTTCTCCCCCCCTCTCCCAGACCCCCCAACACAAGATCCTGCTTCCCCCATGGCCCCCCTATAATGCGAACCCTAAATCCCCCCTCCTCTTTTTGCAACCTCCCATTCGAAAACCTTCCCACCCTTTTTCGCCAGAAGATACGTATCTGTTCCTCTTCTTCTCCAAAGTAAAGGAGGGCACTCGTTTTTTTTTTTACTTTTACTGATGAACATCCCTTTTTTCCGGCCTTGAATGGTTTCCTTGTCGTTCGTGATGGGTATCTTTCCCCCCGAGAGCGGCGTCCCCGTCCCTCTTTTTCACTTTCCCGGAGACTTTCGTCTCTTCCTTCTTGCCAGGATGGCCCCTCTTTCTTTTCGCAACCCTCACAGAAGGAAATTGCTGTTTTTTTTTTTCCCCTCAGCGTTGAGAGACCGGCGTTTCCCTTTTCTCTCTCTGGCATGTTCGCCTTTGACGTTCTTCGGGCTGTACGTATTTCTTTTCTTTTTTTCCTTGACTCCGATCACAATACTCCTTCTCCCCTTTCTTGGTAAAGCAAACGATCCTATCTTTTTTTTTCTCTTTTTGTTTTTCTCATAGATTAGTTCTTTCCCCGTATTTCTTCCTGCACATTTTCTGTATCTGGTAAGGTAAGGGGCCCCCTTCCCCCCTTCGTACCTAAGACGAACGTAAACGCCCTTTTCCTTCTCCGACGGAAAAGAAAAACCGTCTCTGTTTTCACCTTCTTTTCAATCCTGCCTCTCCTCCAAGGCAGTTCGGAGGTCCTTCTCCTTTCAAAGGGGAAATAGGAGACCTCCCCCCCTCCCTTTCTCCGTGAACTGTGAAGAGACTCTTCTCTCTCTCTGTTATTAGAGAAGTGATCGCGCCCATCTCCACCCCCCCGTACACCAGGAGAGAACTTTTACCTTTTTTTGTACCTAGTAACGCGTCCCTTTCTTTTTTTTCTCTCCGGTAGAAGAGGAGCTACCGGTCTCCATATTTCCTTGAAGGTTCTCATTTTTTTGTGCACCTCGGTAGTTTTCTTTTATTCCCTTCCTTTGTGGGGTGGGTGGAGGCTCCCCCTTCTCTTGGTGGTTAGTTTTTAAATGACCCCCTTTCTCCATACCTTTTAGTGGGCTTTTTTTGTTTTCTTCCATGCCTTTTCCCCCTCTTGACACGATATTTTCCATCTCTTGCTTCCCCAGAGAACCTTGGGAGAAGCAGTACTTTGTTCCTCAGGGAAAGGAAACTCCCCCCTTTCTTCCTGGTAAGGTTCTTCTTTCTCCGTCTCTCAAGGATCCTTCCCATGTTTTACAGAAGGTCGGCGAACCTCTTTTTTTCTTTTTCAATTGCGACGTTAACTCCATCCCGTTGAGGGTGTCTTCCGCGTTCCTATTCTGCGCTGGAAAGGCTGCACCTTTCCCTTATTACGGCTGAAAGGTAGAGCCTTTCCTTTCCCCAGATAGGGGTGGGTCGACTTTCTCCGTTGGTGAATTTCCTCCTTCCCCTCCATTCGGCAGCGGCATAGAAGGTACTCCCCCCCGCATCCCTTTTCGTCTGTCAAAGTAGAATCCCCCTCTCGGAGGCAGGAGGGAATCGTTTCTAACTACCTTAGAGGAATCACTTTTCATAATTTTCGTACCAGTGACTGGTAATCGTTTTCCCTTTTCCCCCCCGCCGGAAGGGTCGGGCGCGTTCCGCTTTTTTTTTTCCAACGCGCCGGTCCTTTTTTCTCCTTTCCATCCCCTCAGGAAACTCTAAACATTTTCTTCCCCGAGAAGGACACTCCTTCCCTCCCCCCCAGTGATTCGTGGCGCGGCTTTCTTGAGTAGGAGGCCCTTTTTTTCTTCCCCCCGTCGAAACCTCCTCCTTCCTTTCGTAGAGTTTCTTTTCCTCTTAACGGGATGAAACGTGTTTTTTTTTAAGGAAAAGACGCCTTCTTTCCTCTCCTGTATCCTCCGGTTCCTTGCCGGGCTACTTTCTTTTCTGAACTGAGCGAGGGGCCCCTTTCCGAGATAAACAGTCTTTACCAAGGAAGGAACCCGATCTTTTACGGCACTAGGGAGACCTTGCTTTACCTTTCCTTGAGAAAGAATAGTTTTCCTTTGATGGAAGAAGCGTCTTACCTGATTTCTTCTTTCTTCTGACTGGTAAACTTTCGCCCCCCCTTCTTCTGCATCCAAAGACAGAACGTGTCTTTCCCTGTGGAGAAGGTAGACATCTTTTCTTTCTTCCTCAAGCCACCACTTTTTTTTCGTCCTTTCTCATCAGTAAAGTCCTACGTCTTTTTTTTCTCCTATCGTGGTTACAACCACCATCTTCTTTCCCACGGGGAAGAAAAGTTGGACCCCTGTCTCCAACTGTCCCAAACGGTTCCTATCCTAACTCCCTGTTGACCATCCGGTGAACCCTCCCCTTCTCCCCCCCCGGATATACGGACACAGGTCCGAGCGCATTCTTTTCCCTTTCGAGTGGGCAAGGGAAGCTCCTCCTACTTCTATTCGGGGAGATGCCTTTTAGGGACTATCTTTTCCTCGTTCACGAGAACCACCCTCTTTTTTGTAAACAAGGACCAGTTTTTTTTTTCCGCTATAAAGGCGAGGTTGGCCCTCCGCCTGCCCCGTGGAGAAGCTGATCCCTCGCTCCCCCCCATCCGCCCGCCCAAGGCTTTTCCCCTTTGGACGACCAGGAAGCATTTTTTTTTTAATACGTTTTTTCCCCTTTCTTGCCGCACGTCCCAGGGTGTTCTCTTCTTTTTGTCGCGGAAAGCAGGCTTTCTGTTCTTCTCCAACGGTAAAGGTGCAGGCAGCATCCTTCCTTCTTCAAGGACGGTCAACGCGGTTCTCTTTTCCTCCATTGGACTTCATTCGATTCTTGCGACAAGTGGAATTATTTCCCACCCCCCCCCTTTCTCCGGCTCAGAAAGAAGATTGGATTCCTTTCCTTTTTGTTGAGAGAGATACAATAGTCTTCCTCTTTCTGAATCAAGGTCTTTTTTCCTTCCTTTCTCACGATTGGCTATAGAATTGTCTTTTTCCCCTATGTCATGCCCAGAGTTTTGACTTCTTCCTTCCCTTTCAGGAGTAGGAGGCTGCCCCCTCAACGGAAGTGGCCCTGTGATGCTCTTAAGGAGACATCGCCCTTCCCCCCTTTTTGCCTAGGCTTAAAAATTTTTTTTCCGTGAAGGACCACCTTTTTCCCTCGAACTTCGGCTTTCTCCGAAGTTCTTTTTGGTGGCTGATCGGTATGGATCTTCCTTCCCCTGAGTAGGAAAGGTGGACACCCCTTTTTTCCCTCTCCTTGGTCCATCTAAGCAGTAATGTCGTTTTTCTCGGAAAGCTTTTTGGTGCGAGTGCCTTTCTCTTTTCTCCCCCCTCGTAATCAACGGCATCGCCATCCCTCTACTTCTTCGACAGGATCGGCCTGTTTTTTACCCACACTCTATGGACTGTAGTCCCCTTTGAGTGGAAGGTGAGTAGATCCGGTTGGTGCGCTTATCCGTGGTGTTCCCTTTCTTTTCTTTCTTCTTCATTAGGCAAAGGTTTTACCCGTTTATTCCGTTTTTTCTCCCCCCAAATTGTCATGAACCTTTTACCTTTTCTTCTTTGGGTCAAGGATTAGTTTTCCTTTAGGAATGGACGATGCGCTTCCCTCCGAAAGAGGACCATTTTGCTGCTGACCGAACTCCCCCCTGGTATCCTTTGCGTACCTTTCCTAAGCTTTGAAGCAGAAAGTGAGAGGCAGGCTTTTTCCCCTTTTTCTCTCTGTGGCTAAGTCATTTTTCCCTATCAGAGGAAGACGACCTCCGGTCCGCTTCTTCTTTCATCACCGAAATTCGTGACCTCTCCTTTCCTTTCCGGAAAACTGTTCCCGTTCTCCCTCTGAGGGGGACGCCCCGGACGGTTTTCCTTTCCTTTGCCAGAAAGGTGCCTCCAGGGGCCAATCCTGCTCTTCTGGTGATAGGCCTTCTCTCCCCTTTTCGCCAGCGAGTGGAATCAGGCGGTCTTTTCCTTCCCCCCCGTCCGAAAAGCGGGCGAGACCCTTTTTCCGGGAAAGGAGGTTTTTCCCTCCTCCGATACGGCCGCCCTAAGCCGCCGTCACGAGATGGAAGCTCCCCTCCCCCGGTTTTCTTGGAAGGACGCCTTGTCAATGGACAGGCTGGGAAGACTATCACCTGTTCTATCCCTTCGGTGAGGGCCACTTCTCTCCATCAGAGTGTTGGCCAGGTTTTTTTTTTTTTTCCTCCCGGAGGCGTGCGATGGCAACTCCCCCCCTCCCTCTATGTCCCAGGAACTGGTACTCGTGCGATCCTTTTTTATGCCGCTCTTTCTTTTTTTGCTTGTGGGGGGTGTTTGTTTGTGGAAAGAAGAGAGTGCCCCTCATCTTCCCAGTAAATGTCCGACTATCCTTTTTTAACGTAAACGGAGAGGAGCTGCCTTTTTTTTTTTCCCCAGGTCCCCTAAAAGGCAAGTACTCGCCCCTTTCCTGGCGAGTGATTCCTCTTCTCCTTATCCGGAATGGGGTCCCTTCGTTCCCTGGCCCGCGAAGCATCGGTTCCCCTTTACCCCAATGTTCTTGAGCCGGCGATCAGTGAACTTCTTTTTTCTTGGTGCACGCCCTCTTCCTCCCCGCTTAAAAATCACCGCGGCGATGCGTTTTCCGTGACTATCCGGTTATTTTTCCTTACGAAGGGTTCCTTTTCCTTTTTCCGGGTGGAAGGAAGAGGCATACCGCTTTTCCCCCCCTTTCTCTTCCCCCTCCTGACCGATTCACCGCGCTGAACTCCTTCTCTTTCTTACGACACAAGCCGACGGTATGATCCACGTCTAGTTGTTTCCTTTTTCCCCCCCCCAAGATAAGTATTAAAAAGGGTCCCCCCTCCCCCCCCCAAACAAGATCATGGACCCGTCAATAACATCCCCCTTTCCGCCTACCATTGTCTGAACAACGCCCCCCTTATTATTGTTAGGTGTGAACCCAGTTTTTCCCCCTTCTTTACCGGGAGATTTCGCGCTCCTTTTCTGTCCCTTCTGGTCACGAGTGGTCTCTTCATCACTTCAAGTCTAGGACTTTTTTGGTGTGTCTGCTGGTCTCCCTTTTCCTCGAGAAAAGAGATAGGATTCCCTTTTCCCCGTGCACGGACGAAAGTCGGCTCTTTTTCTCTGTCTTCTCCTCCCCTCTTTTTTGGAGACCCCAAGTTTGGATGAACGGCACCTTCTTGAGGAAAGTGTTCTTCCCTTCCTTTTCCCCTCCCTTTTTCAGCGTCCCCTTTTTTGTTCCCTTCGGCTCTATGATTTTTCCCGCTGACTTGATCGTCGGGCTGACGTAGTGCTTCTTTTTCCTGGTAGAACGGACATACCCGCTCCCTTTTCCTCCCCTTCACCATCGTTTCCCTCCACGATCTTCCCTTTTCTCCTCCCGTTGTGTTTTTTCTTCTTCCTATTCCTTTTTCTTGGAAGTCCGGTTGGATCGGTAGGGCCAGTTTCCCCTTCTCCCCCCCCCTCCCCAGCACTAATAAATCCTCCTTCCCCCTTCACCGAGACCATCATATCTCCTGCCACCCGGCCAGCGTCTTCCCCCTTCCGTGAAAAAACGGGTAGCCTTTTTTGAAGAAAAATGTTTCGCCCTTCCCTGCTTGTCGCATAAGGCGACTCCTCCCCGAGCCGCCGGGACGCCAGGTGCCCGTTTCCCCCCTGAAGAGATAGAGAGTGATCGATGATTCTCCCTTCCTCACCCAAAACGTACACAATGACTCTCTTTTACTTGTTATTTTTCAGCAAGGGACGTCCCCCCTATTCCAGAGTTCCCTCCTTCGAGCCCTGAAGGTAGGAAGACGGAGAGCAAATTTTCCCTTCCTTGGAAGGTGTTAGAATGTTTTATTTTTCCCCTCTGGTAGTTGGATGTTATTGACTGTTCCCCTTTTTGGTGGGTGGGTGGATTCCATTTTTTAACTCCTCTTTATAAAGATCGTGAGAAAGTACTTTTCTTTTTTTTCTTTTTACAAGGGTTCCGTTGAACTAGGCCCGTCTCCTTTCCTTAATCCGTATTGGGGAAGTGCTCTTCTTTTCTTCTAGCAGTAAGGGGAGTCCTCTGCCTTTCCACAGGTTAAGGGCCATGGTAAGTCGTATCTTCGAGCACGTCTTTCATTTCTCTTTCTTATTGTGTCCAGCAGGTCTTCCTCTTCGTTACACATAAAAAGTTACCTTCTCGTTTCCCCCCCCCCCCGACAGTGTAGGTAGAAGAGGTGAAAGAGCTTTTCTTCCTCCCTATGGAAAAAGGAGTTTATCTTTCCATTTCTAGCAACTCGGCCGGCCTTCCCCATCTTCGGGGTGTCTCCTCCTGCGCGGAAAAGGAGAGTCTGCAGAGAATAGAAGGTCGTTCCCCTTACCCTTTTTCTATTCTGAAAGTAGCAGATTTATTTCTGCGTGGCCGGAGGGCCTCTTTTCTTCCCCCCTGAACAAGGAGAATAGAACTGTACCCCTTTTTCCTTTTGGGGAGGGCTTTTCCTTTTTCCTCCTTCATTTTTTAGTCGCGTCCGGCTCTACCCTTTGCACCCGGAGGCCGGTTCCTTTCCAATAACGCACCTCAGGTTCCCACGCCTGCAGGAAAAGAAGTAGTGGCCCCCCCCCTCTTTTATTTTTGTCTCGGAAAGATCTTGCACGCGTTTCCCTCTCCTAATAGGATTTCTTCCCCTTCCCCCCTCCTTTTTCGTAGCGATGTGGTAGCCCCTTCTTCCCTTTCTTTAAACTTGGCCGTGTTTTCCCCCCCCCTCAGACGTATTCCCATCCTCTTTAGCCGCTTTTCTCCTTTTTAGGTCCAGGAGAGGGAAACGGTCTTTCCCCCCTTTCTTTCAGAGAGGACCATTCTCCCTCTTTTCTTTCTTTCCCACGCAAGAGGTCTACCTTTCTTCCTTTTCCTTACTACCCCTGAAAGGTACCCTATTTCTTTCCCTTCGGACACGGTTCGGAGGATGAATAGGTCAATTTTTCCCCCGTGTTAGGAGTAAAAGAAGCCGTGACACTTCTTCTTCCCTTTGGACGCCGTCCTCCTTTCACCTCTTTCGGCACAGAAACACTTTTCCTCTCTTTCTGAAGAAGAAGGCAAGCATCCTCCTCTTCCCCACCAGAGTGAAAATAGCCGAGACCCTGTTCCCCGTTTCCCCCTTTTTCTTCCACGGGACTATACCAAAATCACAAACACTTTGCCGATGACGAACGTCCTCATTCCCGAATTTGATCTTAGATTAAAGTGAGCACACACCTTCTCCTCCGAGGAAAGGACGGTTTTCCATCGAGGCGGCCGGATCCTAGCCTTTCCGAATGTAGAAGGAGTTTGCTGATCCCCTTACGTGGCGGCGACAATCATCTTCCCCACCAGAGTGGCCGGGGTTCCCCCCAGGCAAGAAAGGAGTCGATTACCGCGATAAAGATATGTTGTCCATTATCAGAGGACAACACTTCCTTTTCAGAAGAGGAATCCATCTCCCCACCGCAGAAGACCCTCTTTTCTCCGACCGAAGGTGAAGAAGTTTGGCCCTCTTTCCCTTCCCAGGGGTAGAGAAGATTTTGTTTCTTTTTTCCCCCCTCTTCCTTCTCTGGAGACTTATCTTCCCCCACGCAGGGGCTTGCCCTTCGTCACACGGGGAAGGGAACGCGGTAATGTCTGTTCTCAAGGCCTTGCACTTCTCTTTCTCTCCCGCCTTAGTGAAAAAAAAAGGGAGGCCGTTTTCTTCCCTCCGTTGGAGATCTATTTTTCCCCCCCCTTTTTTTTGTGGTCGATTTGAGATACATCGGCGGGTTCCTCTTTTTCCCCCCCTTGATGTGTTTCATAAGTCCACTTTTTTTTTTTTTTTTATTCCCCCCCTAGGAGGGAGGAAAGATTTTTTTTCCCTTTTGTCCCTTCCTTCTTCCTGCTGAACCGCACCTTTTTCCTGAGGTTTTTCCTTCCTCCTTGCTGTTGACAAATAGGCCTCGTCCCCCTTCCCTGAAAAGAGGGCTTCCCACATGAGGAACCTCGACTTCTGCCCTTCCCCTCCCCCTTATTTTTTCTTTCTTTTCTGGTGTTGATAGGTTCTTCTCCCGGAACAACTTCTCTGTTCAAGGGTGTCCACCCCTTTTGCTCGCAGGTGGTCGCCGTCCTGTCCTTCCCCAATGCAAGCTGTTTTTTTTTTTTTCTATGATGGTTAGAAGCAATCGCCCTTCCTCGAAAACGCCGTCTATTCTTCTCCCTGCTAGGCCCGTCCCCCTCTCTTTTTTTCAGAATTGTCCTTTTTTGCGTCTCTTTTTTTTCCCCCTTCCTCGAGGTCCCTTTTTCCCCTTCTGGTCAATGGTTTTTTTCCTTCCTTTTTTGGTCAGGACAGTTGATAAACATGTTCCTTCCCTTCTTTTAGCTGTAAATAGCGGTGGGGGCCCCCCCCTATCTTGTCAGAGGATTGGTTCACTTCTCAAGATTCCCAAGGCGACGTTTCTTCTCAGAAAAGATTTTTTCTTCTACAAAGAGCCCGTCTACTCCTTCTTTCCTTCTTCTGTATAAGCACCTCCACTTGCTTCCCCCCCAATCAGCGGACAGACCCGACTTCGCGCGGAAATAACCGACCCCTTTACCGAGTGAGGGCTGTCCAGTTTTCTGTCCAATCCGGTAAGAAATCGTTTCTTTTTCACATCTTTTATGGCAAAGGACAGCTTGTTTACCTTTGAAAAGAGCTCCCGGGTCCCACCTCCCTCCCTTCTCCCCCGGAGGAGAAACAACCTTTCTCCCCTATTGGCCTCGGATTCCCCTTCCTTTTCCCCGTGGCAGCCAGTCCGTTCCCCGAAAACGAGCCGGAACGCAATTGCCCCTTTTTTTTTCCTTTCTCTCCGCCGATAAGGCCGCTGCCTCCTCCCCCTCCGTCAAGAGAGGCCGCGCCACCTCCCCGAGTCGGGAAAGAGACGGCTTTATTTCTCTCTCAAATGTGAGGTGGCCTGCTTGCTGGCACCTGGCGCGTTGCCCACTTACCCCCCCCTTTCCTTCCGGTGACTGAGCGGAACGCGGTCCTACCTTCTTCCAAGCCCGAAACGCCCCCCCTCCCCGCACTGGTAACTAGTGCGCTCCTTTTCTTCTGCGCGATTTCTTTTTCCTCACCCTCGCTCGTGAAGAGATCCCCGTCTCTCCTATTTTTTTCTCCTGTGGGAAACTTCCCCCTTCGTATGGGAGTTCTCCTGTTCCCCTCTCTCAGTTAACGTAATCGACCACCCCTTTCTTCCTCTGCGGTGATCGACCTGTCACATTTTTTTTTTTCCATCGATGACGCCCTGGCCTTTCTCTCGGTCACCGATTCTACCCCCTCTTCCTAGGGAGATAAATGTTACCCTCTTTCCTGGTCTGTGTCAAGAAGAGGTTTTTTCCTTTTTCACCTCCCTGCCGGGCTTTCTGATCCTTCCCTTCTCCTTTCTCTCGACTTCTTCAAGTGACTTTAAGGACAGAGTGGCCTGCCGTCTCTTCCCCCGGCAGACCCCGGTTCGCTCTCCTTCCCCCCATCCCTTCTTCACGAGATGGCAAGCTATCCTTTTTTCCTTCCCTGGGGAAGAACAAGTCCCCCCCCTCCCCCCCCCCCCGCGGTTGAAAAAAGACCACCAATCCCCCTTCCCCAAACAACAAAACCCCTTTCTTCCCCCTCCCCCTCCCCCTCCCCAAAGGACGATTTCCCATACCCTGAGAACTGTCCAACTTCCTTTTGAGCGTGTTAAAGGAGATGCGCGGATCCTTCCCCCCCTTTACCCCGAGAGGAGCCTCGGTACTTCCTGTCCCCTTCACCGTGCTAGGACTGGTGTACTTTGTTTTTGTGTAGTTAGGCTTTTTATCTTCAAGAGCCTGAGTAAAGATGATTCTTTCCCCTGCTCCCCCGTGTTTTTTTTTTCCTCCGGATGGAACGCCGTTTCCTTTTTTTTCCCTTTCACCGTGCAAAGCCTTCCCCCTCCTCTCCTGATTTTTAAAAGCCGGTTGCTTCTCCTTGGCTATCGGAGGGGCGCTTTTGTTCCTTGAAGTTCGGTAGGGCTGTAAGGGAGTAGTTCTTTTTGTTCCTTTTTTTTCTTGACCTACCATCTCAACACAATCCCTCTCTTCTGAAAAGAGGGGACAGCACGATCTCTCTCTTTTTTTTTTTTTCTCGAGAGCGTGGCTGTCACGAGGTCTCCTTTCGCCCGCTTCTTTATGCGGTAGGTAAGTTCTCCCCGGCCCCCCTGTCTTCCTACGTTAAGAAAGTAAAAGGCACCCTCCTCCCCTCCGGAAAGACCAACCGGCTCTGTCTCTCTCCATAAGGACGAGCACAACTTTCCTTCCTTCCCCCCCCTGTGAAGGTGAAGCCACCTTTTTCCCCTTTTCCTCAAGCTCAGTAACGACGGGAGCGTGTTTTTCTCCCTATAAGCGGGAAGAAGATCTCTCTCTTCTTCCCCCCTCCTCCCAGAAAGAAGACACACCACTTTTCCTCTCCTTTGAAAGTTCTTTTTCCCTCTCCGAGTCATAGAGAGTGAAAGCCTGTTCCCCTTCCTTCCTAGAAGGTAGAAGACTTTCTCCCCTTTTTTTCAAAAGCCAACTGCTTCTGTTTTCGTCATGGTTACTGGTGTTTCCTTTTGCGGTAAGAGTGTTACATGATAGTTTTTTTGGATGCCCTTTTTTCCTCCCCTTCTTCTTTGGTGGTAGGTTTCCCTACCCATCCTCCCCCATTACAGTAGTTGTCGTCTTTTTTTGACGTTTGAAGGAGAAAGGAAGCTTGGGGATCCTCTCTTTCTCCTTTTCTTTTTTCCAGTGAGAGGAAGGGGTCTCTCCTTTGATGCATAGGACTTCCCCCCCCCCCTTTTTTATTACGGTAGGGAAATGGTAAGGTAGTCGTCTTCCTGCAGAGAAAAGGAGTACAGCCTTCTTCTTTCTTCCAGGAGGTCGGCGCCCCCTTTTACACAGAACCCGTTACCTTCTTCTCCTAGCCTAAAGAAAGTGTATAGGTGTATTCTTTCCCCTATGAGGATCTTTCCTTTTGGAATATTTCCCACCAGGAAGTATCCTTATCCACCTAAGCAGCAACCTCTCTTGGATTCTATTACGTGAAGGGCGAGGTTTTTCCCGGCCTAAAGCACACCCTCCGCGTAAGTTCCCCCCTTCTAGTCGGCCAGTTCGCCTTTCTTCCTTTCACGAGCGCGGCCGGTTTCGCCATTGAAGAAATAGAAGCCTCCCCTCCGAACGAGTACCCGTCTTCTCTTTAGGGGCGGGCTTTCGCTCACTGAAGGGTTCCTTTTCTTTTTTCTTTTCAAAGACCAATGTGGACCCTTCCCTTCCGGTAGTTTCCCTTCCCTCCCCTAACAACTAGAACATTGCAAGACGCAGTCCCTCCCCTTTTTCCAAAAGACCTCTTCTTTGAGAGGCCAGCCCCCTCTTTTATGAGGACAGTCCCTCTCTTTCGGCGGAAACATACTCCTTGGCAACGTTGCTCCGGCTAGGGGCGCTTCCTTGTAGAAGGAGGAAAAGTTTTTTTCTCTCACCTAAGAAGGCTTCCATCTCGCCGGTAGAAGCCGGGTGCCGGCAGGCGACTTCTAGAAGTATTCTGGCAATTTTTTGTGAAATCATCAACGTTCTGTCGACCCAGGAAGTAACACTTTAGTCCACCGAACTCTTTTCCCCCTTTGATGGACTTCCTCCCCGGGAAGAGACTCCCTAGAGGAGGGATGAGAAGCCTCCTTGATGGAGGAGGACTGCCATTCCCCACTTCTTGAGACACCGCGGGCCCCCCCTTCGTACAAGCCGCCGTTCTTTTTTCGGAGCTCACGTGGGAGAGTCAGGCCCTTCCCTGGAGCAGCAGAAATTCCTTTTTCCTGAGAATCCGTCAAGTTTTTCCCTTCAGCAGACTCTCCCCCCCTTTTTTGGGGAAAAAAAAGAGTTTCCAAAAATATCTCTCAGGTTCCTTGGACTTTTTGGAAAAGGAAGATACCTTCCCCCCAACGGTGCCCTAACTTCTTTTCAAAGAGCTTTTCCCATTCTTTTTTTTCCACCTTTGTCAGTGAGACAACCTCTCCCTCACAGGGCCTTTTCCCTTCCCGCGTAATCATGCCATTTCGCTTTTTTTCTTATCAGGAGAAGAAGTATACTCTGTTTCTCTTCTTTCTGGGACTTGACATAATTCGGAACTTCTTCCAAGTGGCCGGTTTCCTTCCCTTCCGGAGTAGATGGACACCCCCCTTCTCTTTGGCCAACTTTCCCCCCTTTCCTCTTTGTGAAGAGGCAACGAGATCTCACAAGAAGCACACCTTCGGAGACCCTCCCCTTCTTTTTCCCATAATGGGGGAATCTTTCAAGGAACAGTTTTTCCCGAGGGGGGCTTCTCAGGCCGGCTCTTATAGAAATTAATTTTCAGGGTGCCTCCGTAAGAGCCGGACGGTCCTGTCACCTGTTCCCCCAAAGAGGTAATGACCCTTCAATGGACTTCCCCCCTCCTCCCCCCTCTCCCCCCCCTGAAGGGACTTTGCCCCCCCCCCTTGATGAAAGGTGGCCGTTCCCCCTACATGGTTTCCCCCCAGTCCGGGGTTGTTGTCTCTGATAAATCGGAGGGTCCTCCCCCTCCCCACCCTTTCTTGTATGTCTTTAGCAAGCTTTCCCTCCTTTTTTCCTTTCAGGAAAGATTTTCCCCCCTTGCACGAGTTGACCGCCTTCTTTTTCCGTAAGTCCTTCTTTCTTTTCTGCCAAATGGAAGTGGTTTTTTCTTGATGCTAGAAGGCCTCCAGAGCGGCTCCCCTCGCCCCCCCCTTTTCTCATAGTTCAAATTAGGAAGTTCCCATGAACGATTTCTTCCCAAAAGGATCTTTCCTTTCTACTTAGGCCTTTTTTGACTCTTGAGGCGGATGGTGATTTTCATGATTGCGCCTCCCTTCGTCGGCTTCCCCCATCGCCGTCTCTCTCGACGACGTCAGGGCAGTTTTTCCCCCGCTGGTTTTTTTTTCCTTTTTTCCCGATGAGGGGTCGCCGCCATTCTTCCCCCACGGCCGAGACACCGCCGTTCTACTTTTGACATTCCCAAAGCGATGGAATTTTTCCCGCGAAGGACAGTTCCCCTCTTCCCCTTTTTGTGAGAAACGGCCCTTCTCGTCTCCGTGTGGTCACCCTTTTGGAGGGGAGTGAGGGGCCCCGTGGGTGTTTGTCCCGTTGGTCTCTGTTATTCCAACGGGTCTGCCCCGGTCCTCTGGTAGGGGCACTGTCCCTTGAGAGGGGTCTGCGTCGGACGCTTTCCCTTTCTTCTGAGAAAGGCCCCCCTTAGAAACGTTTTTCTTCCTTCCGAACGCGGTGATCCTGGCCCTTCTCCCGCGCTCCGCGAACGACGCAAGTTCAGGCGTTTCCCTCCAAGGGGGAGACGCTTTTTCTCAGCCTTTTACTCTCAGGACTAGGTAAGCGCTCCTCTTCCCGAAAGAGCTTTACCCCTTCTTGATAGTAACGGTTTTTTCCCCCTTCAGCAGGGAGACCCCTTGTTCCCCTTCCCAAGAATCAAGATGGTGTCCCCTACTTTTTCCAGAAAGTCGCTTTTCCCCTTTTCCCCTCGATCTGTCCCCGTTAAGAAGGCCTGCTCACCTTTCGGATACCCTCCCTTCTTTTGCAGGGTGGAAGGGGACGCCCCCTCCAAGTGGAAGAAGTTTCGGTCGCGTCCTGAGAGGCCCCTTCCGGAGGATTATTGTTTCTTTCCGAAGGCGATCCTTCCCCTTCCTAATCAAAGAGTAAAGATTTCCTAGAAAGAACCCCCTCCCGTAATGTTTGGTCCTCCTTCGTGTAAGGCCCTTCTTGCGAAGATCACTTTCTTGGCCTGAGTTTCTGGCAGGAGCGGGGACCACGGCTTCCTCCGTTTTTTCTTTTTCTTTCCGCGGAACGCCCCCTCCCTGTACCCCTGTGCTTTCAAGCACGAAACACTCCAGGGAAATGTTATTTCTCTTTCGTCCAGGGATGCTCTATTTTTCTTCGAACACCTATTTTTAGAAAGAGATAACTCTCTGCCGACGAGCCTCTTCTGGGGTCTTACCTGCTCGGCTCTGCTTTTTCAGCCGGATTGCGGAAAGGCCACTTCTTCAGTACACCCCAGACGCCCCCTCCTTTTTGAGGCGGCTTTTGTGATAGACCTGGTCTCCTCTGGTGCAGAGCATGCCCACTGGGCCCCCCCCCCCACCCCCCCCCCCCCCCCCCCACCAGCGCCGCCTTTTCCCCCTCGGGACGACACCTCCTCTGTAGAGGGAGATCACTTTTCCTCCTCCTTCTTCAAAGGTTTTCTTTTTCACTCCGATTTCGCCTCTGGACACATCCGCCGGCGATTTCCCTCTTCCGGAGAAGTATTTCTTTCCTCCCGGAACATGGCCGAATTTTTGCCGTTCCTGCCGCGTTCTTTCTCCCCGTAGTGCTCGGCTCTGTTTTTTTCGCGCAGAACTTAACACCATTCCCCCCGCGGAGGGACAAGCTATCCTCCCCTTTCCCCGTCACCCTTTTCCAACCCCCCCCCCAAACGACCCTTCCTAGGTGGTAGGGAAACCGACCCCCCCCCTCTCCTTGCTGCCAACCTTCTCCCCCCCCCCCCACCAAAAACCCGACCCCTTCCCCACCCCAACTTGAAAGAGGTGCCCCCTTTCCCCGCGAAAAAAGGAAAAAGGACTTTCTTTTTTCCCCCGTGAGATAAGTCGCTTCCCTTTTCGATTGAGATGAGCCCCTGCCCCCTTCGCCTCTGTATAATGGGACCCTTTTTTTTTTGGACGTGTTTTTTCTTCTTTTTCGCCGAGCAGTCGCGGATCAACCTCTCCTTTTTTCCCCTTCTTCCCCGTGAAAGGCTCCCTTCTTCTTTTTTTCAAGACCAGGCATGGCGAAACCGGAAAAGAAGGACCTTGCTTTTTCTTGTCAAGAAGGTTGCGCGACCGTCTCTCCCCCTTTTCTTCTATCTGATGGTCGCGTTGGAAGTGAAGTTCTTCGTATCCTTGTGACGTGGGAGTGGGGCCTTTCCCCTCCCCCGATAAAATACGCGTTCGGCCTCTTCCCTTTCTCCCCTCTGGACAGACAACGATCTCTTCTTTTCCTCCCCTTTTTGAGAAGGTGTGATGTAAAAGAGGGTCGAACAGGTTGTTTTGGGAGTAAGGGCGACAGTCACCCACGTCCCCCCCTCCTTCCTTTCGTAACAGACCGACGAAGTCCACCTCCCCCTCTCCCCCAGCAGATATCCCTTCCCCCTTCCCTCCCTTTTTTTCGCGCGATGGAAATCCGGCCGAGCAATGGGTGAAGGGTGACTCACCCCACTTTTCCCCTTTTTCCAACGGAGGGCATCCGGCGCTTTTTCCCCCTCTGCCTAAGGGCTCTTTCCCTTTTTTCCCAGAGGTTCAACGATCGAGTGATCTGCCTTTTTTTCCAGAACGACACACACGTTCTGAGCACAGGTGACCTTTTTTTTCCCCCAGAAGGACGTCCTGAGCCTGCCCTCAGGACGTCTTCCTCAAGGGTAGACGACGTCTCTTCTTTCCCCCCCTCAAATACTGCCGTTTTTTTTTTCCTCCCATGTTCATGGTGGGCACCTCTTCTTTCATGTAAAGATAGTTTGTGTGGAGGCCTTTTTTTTTTTTTTCCCCCTCAAGGATATTGGTGGTTCTTTTTCTTCTTTTTTTTCTCCATGACAGTCGCCCCCCACTTGGAGGGGTAGTGGCTTAAAGGGTGCCTTTTTTTTTCCAAGAGAGGTGAATCACGGTTTTTCTCCCCTCCCCTCTTTTTCGAAGAGAAGTACGGTTTCCCCTTCCCTCCACTCGGGCCCTTAACTCCTCCCCTTGGTGGTGAAGAAGTAGAAGGCTAGTTCTCGAAGGAGGAGGGGTCCATTCCTTTTTCCCCCTAGGCGTGGGACCCCCCTTTTTACCTTGCGCGTTCACAGTGATCTCCCTTCCTTGTAGAAAGGGTCACGCCTTTTACAGATGAGGAGCTGTTTTTTGGCAGTCCCCCCCCCCCCCGTCCGGCTCTTCCGGAGATGCAGGGCTGGGGTGGTACTTTCTCTGGAATGGCCGCCTTCCCCTTTCCTTCCCGCCATTTTCTTTTCGATGACGTTCCCCCCAGTTTTTTTCTGCCATTCTTTTCTTTTCGGGCAGAGCCCTTTCCCTGGTACTAGGTTTTTTTTCAATCGCGATCACTTTTCCCGCACGAGTCCTTTTCCTGGTCATCGTGGCCTTTCAAGAAAGAAGTCCGTGTTTTTTCTAGTCACGAAACTGGTCTTCCGGTAAGTGGCAAGAGCCCTTTCCTCCCCCCCCTTTAGTCCACTCTAAAGTTCCCTAAGAGAAGAAGTAAATTGAGAGCATTTAGCTCCGGGTTTTCTGTTGGGTTTTGGTGTTTTCCTTCTTTTTTTTTTTTTTCTTGTTGGTTTTACCCCCCCCTGGAAAGTCTTCCCTTGGAGAGGCCCATCTAAGGATTAGGAGGAATTATAGGATTCTCTACCCTTCCGAAGGGGAACTCTCCTGCTAGTCGAAAAGGTGCAGTGCCGGAAGGGAATTACAGCTTTCCCCCAGAGCTGAAGGCCGAAGAAGGGGCTTTTCCCATAGGATAGTCTTCCCTTTCTTCTTTTTTTCCAATGGGCTTTTATTAAAGATTGGACCAGAGAGGACCATTCCCCCCCTTCTCGGGCGTCAACCCCTCCAGGGAGTGATGGAAGGTTATCTCCTCCAGAAATAGGTCCCGCTTTTTCCCCCTCTCCGAGAGCGCGCTCTTCTTCAGTCGGCCGGTTTTCACTGAGACAACCGCGGAGACATTCCAGCGCCGGAACGGTCGTCTTCTCCTTTTTTTTCTCCCCCCCGTGAAGGACAGGGATCCCCTCCCCTTTTCCTTCAGAAGAAACACGTTTTCCTTTAGGTGATAAGTAAGGCACGACTTCCCCCGCGACTTCCTTGGTTCCCCCACCCTTTCTTTTTTCCCCCGTTGCAACAGGCGGCATTCCTTCTTCCCTGTAGATAAAAGGAGAAAAACACTCCCAAACAGTGACCCATCTTTCCCGACAAAGGAGAACTCTCTTTTCCCCCTTCCCCAAAGGATGACTCCCCTTCTTGAAGGAAGGTCACTTTGGGCAGGCCGTCTTCAGTAGACGGCGGTGGCTTTCTTCCTATGGAGGCGAACCCCCTCCCCCCCTGAAAAAAGCTATGGCTGCCTTTTCCTTTCCAGGCGTCCCCCCCCCCCCCTGCTTCAAGGCGATTTTGGCCCTGGACTTCAGGAGTTGGAGAAAGCTCCTGCAGAGAGCAGCAAGACCATCCCCCAGGCCGAATTTCTCTTCCCGTTGTTTTCATGCCCTCGTGTCTGGGTCGAGGAAGAGGTGGTCTTTTTTTCCTTCGGCCGGCGCTTTCTAGAGCATATAATTTTGCCAGGTTGCTTTCCGGAAGAGTCCCCCGGAAGGCCTTCCTCTTTTTTCATGACCAGTCCTCTTCCCCCCCCCTCTCCCTTTTTCAGAGCCAATCTTCCTTATGAAAACCTTTCCGGCCTGAACTTCAAGATTTCTATTTTAATAATACTCCCTTTTTTTGAGAGGTCCCCTGGGCCTCAGGCCCCCGGGCATAAAGGGTGTGTTAATCTCTCAGAAGGTCCTTTTTTCGTGCGGGTCATTCTTTCCATTCCGGTGTTCCCTTTTGCTACCGGCTGCCGCCACCCCTTCTCTGAAGGCGCCCCTCTTGCTGGTCCGCGCCCCCCTCTTTTTTTTTCCCGGAACTTTTTGGCTGACCAAACGGCTTGTCCTCCTTAGGCTGGTCGCCTCTTTTTTTTCTTGCTGGTGTTTTTTTGACTTCATGCGCAACGTTTCACGGTGGCCACTTTTTCTCGCGGTGTAATTTCCCCCCCTCTTCATGTATAGTCCCCATGGCAACGCTCTTTCCATGATGGTCGCCCTCTTCATCGCCACAGCATTCTCTACGGACGGCCCTTTCTGAATGATGACCTTTTTACGGAGGACCGGTGCGGTGTTTTTTTTCGCAACGGAATCGTAGGCTCCCCCTTTAACCTGAGGATGGTAACTTTTTTCCCCCCCCGTGTTGGACGCAGTTGGTCTTTTCTTCACAACATGTTCTGGCCGGTTTTCTTTTCCTGCTAGTGTCACTCGGGTGTGTCTAATCGTGGGCGGATCGGCGGCGTCGGCCCTCAGACGACCGGAGGACCCTTTAACGAACCGAGGCCCTTTTCCGCGACGTACGAACGTTCCTTTTGAAGACGTCTAGAAGACTCTTAAGCAGTTCTTTTTCAGCAGAAATCAACCTTTGTAGAGCTCATATGTGATCTTTTCCAAGGGGGGGCGTCACTTTTCCCCTAGTTGAGGTGGAACGCCTGTTGAATGTTCCTCGCACGGTGATCGCCCAGTTTCCCCTGCAGTCCCCCAACGGATAGAAGGCCTGCCCCCGGAAGGAGATGGCCTCACTGGGGAAGGAACACCTTTTTCAGTGGCAGCCTTTCCAACCGTGGATAACTAGAAAAGTGCCCTGTTCGGGTCGCCGCCTCACCGGAAGACCCTCCCTTCCGTAAAGAGCTGTCCTCCCTCCAAAGCGGTCTTTTCGTTAATGCGGTCGTGGACTCCTGTTAGAGTGGATCTGATTTTTTTTCGCGTGACCTCCTTTTTGGAACCAGGTTCGGGCCCTGCCTCCTGGAAGGGTGTTCTTCCCCCCCGAAAAGAGGACCCTTCATTTGACCGTGCCCCCCCCCTCTTAGTTATGGAGACACCCCACTTGCCGCGATAGTGAAAGAGATAACCTCACTATCTCTCCAGGCGAGGCGCTTTTCCGTTAGGCCTGGGCCGGCTCCCCTCCCTGAGCCCCGAAGTAAGAGACCCTTAGGGGGGACGGACGTTTTTTCTCTGAGGTTTCATAAGTCCTTCCCCCCTTAGCTGACGCTTTGGCCCCCCGCGAACGCAGCGGTCACTGCCAACTGGACCCCCTGTGAACGCGCACCTTTCTGTGTAACGGCCGAAGGTGCTTTTTAACCATCCGCCGGACTCCTCGTGATAGCCTCTCCGGGACAATGCCTCCTTCCCCTGCAGAGTGGCCGTCCTCTTTCCCCTTATCCTCGGGACACCCGGGTCTCCCAAAAGGAAAGGATTCACCTCCCCCCGGCAACCTGGGAGTCCCCCTTCCCCCCCACGTCCGTTACAAGACGAGGGTTTTCCAAAAACCACCCCCTGGCATACAACAACCCCCCCCCCTCCTCCCTCCCATCCAAAGACCGATTTCCCCGACCCCCTGCAGACCCCGCCACGGCCTTCCGTGCGCTCGTCGTCTCCTGCGAACCGCGTCCCGTCTTTCCTCGGAGTCGGGTATTACTTCCTTTTCCCTAACCCCCTGTCACCGTGCTCGGCCTGGGTTGTACGTTTTCGTGGCTGGGCGCGAGCCTCCTTCGTCCAGATTTCCAAGTTTTGCTTAACGTGACGGCGCCCTTTTTGCGTCGCCTTCCCTTCCTGGGCGAACAGGGTGGTTCACGAGGACTTGCTGCCCCCCTTTGCTCGGCCGGATGTCCATGCGCCGACCCCTTCGTGCCCGTCGGCTTTTTTTTTTTTTCCTTTGGACGTTCGTGGGCTGTCTTTTTGGGCGTGGGGCCTGCTACCCGATCCAATCTCCCCCCCTCTTGGACAGGCAACGATCTCTCGATTTTCCCCTTGTTGTGATCGTGGCTGTCCACGAGGGCTCTCCTTCCTTTGGATCGGGGGGCAGGGCTCCTTCACAAAGGCACTACGTACAGCCTCTCCCCCGACCAGCCGATAGCCGACGTCTCCCCGGATCCCCCCTTCCCTGCGCAACGGCTGGACATCTTCAGAAGGTCCGGCGGTGCCCCCCCTTTGTGCGCCAAGACCCTTTCCCGCAGCGCCGAGCCGCTTTTTTTGCATGTGAACCGATCAGCGGGCTCGCGGCTCGCGGCCCCGCCCCACGTACACCAGGCTCCTCTTCAGTACCCGAGCTCCGCGCGTGCTTTTTGACGCGGCGCCAGCGCCCGGATAGCCGACGGATCCCTCCTGCCGTTGGCGGTGTTCGCTTACCTCGGTCGTGTTCGTGACGGGTTCCTTTGGGGGGGGGTGGTTCCATGGTGGAAGCACGGCTCTCCCCGCGATAGTGCGAGCCCGCTTTTTGCTTCCAGGGTGACGGTGACTTCCCCTTTAGCTACAGCGCGGTGATCCGGTCTTGTGCGACCGGGGTCGCCGCTCCCCCGGCCGGCCACTTGGCCAGGCCCGTAGGGCCATGGTCCGGTCTTTTTCTTAGCGCGCGCACTTCCTGCGGATGTGTCCAGCTCGGCGTGACAAGATTGCGCGTTTCACAGTTCCGCCAGTGGATAGGTGTCGGCCCTTTGGAGGGCGGCGCTTCACCATGTCCGGATCCGGATGTCCCTTTTTCGGCCGGCCACCTTTGGTCGAGTACTTTTTTTAGGCCTGGCCGTTCCCGGCGACGCCCAGTACGGCATCTTCCCTTTCCCAAAGATCGACCCCCAGTAGCAGCGTGATCTTTGCGGCAGGCGGGACATCTTTCTCCCTACGAAATCGCTCACGGGAAGTCTAGGAAAAGGCTTTCCCCCCCCCCCCCCACCACCCCCCCCCCCCCCCCCCCCCCCCCCCCCCCCCCCCCCCCCCCCCTCCCCCCCCCCCCCCCCCCCCCCCCCCCCCCCCTCCCACCCCCCCCCCCCCCCCCCCCCCCCCCCCCCCCCCCCCCCCCCCCCCCCCCCCCCCCCCCCCCCCCCCCCCCCCCCCCCCCCCCCCCCCCCCCCCCCCCCCCCCCCCCCCCCCCCCCCCCCCCCTGGCGTTTAGGTCGCCGTCCGGGTCGGCGCTTTTCTTCAGACCCTGGGCCACACGCTTCCTTCCCTCTCGCAAGTGACAGCCCCTCAAGGTGCTTCAAAGCACGTCGCTTTTTTTCCCCCCTGTCACTCGTTGAGTTCGTTTTTCTCTAGCTCGTGACGAGGGTCTGGCACGGATCGGCTTAGGCGAGCAGGGGAACGTTGCTTCCCTTCTCGTGGTTCGCGCCCGCCTTTTCTGCTGCACTTTTGGGCCGTAACCGCCTTCCAAGCGCGGCCGGTCTCCGCGTGGCGCAGGCCGCGATCCGTTCCTTTTTCAGGAGCGAGGTTTCCAAGGTGAAAGAGCTTCACAGAGAGGAAACTTCCCGCCCCCCCCTCTCGGGCGTCCCCCCCTTTCGACCGTTTTGTGATTGAAGAGGCACTCCTCTACTGAGGTCGGTGATTTCCCTTGCGCTGAACGGATTTTTTCCCCCCGGTCAAAAATGATGATCCCCTCCCCCCGTTTAGGCGTACCAGCCGCGAACTTAGTCTCCGCTTCCGGGGCTCCTTTTCCCCATAACGAGGTAGGCTCTCGTGGTCCTCCCCGGTAGAATCCGCAGTGCGACATCCTCCTCAAGCGACCCCCTTTTTTCCCCAACAAGTTTCCCCCCTGCGCCAGGTGAACCGGTTTTTTCCTGATCAAAGGGACTTACCACCTTAGACCAGGTGAGATTCCTACTTTCGCTTTTCCCAGACGGTGACCTCCCCCTCCCTCGTTCAGTTGAGAACCCCTTTTCTGCAAAGGTAAGAGCGGCAGTCAGTACTTCAGTCAATAGAGTGTTCCATTTTCCTCCCTGGAGCCGAAGTATCTTGGTTTTTCCTTTGAGGAAGTCTGGGTCGCCCATCATCCGTCAAAGCTCCCCCCCCCTCTTTCCGGGGAGGTCCCCCCCCAGGACGGCGGTAGTCTCCCTATAAAGGAGATGTTTGGGCCCAGTTTCTCCGGGCCGTTGGAGCAGCTCCTCCAGCCGAGAATCCCCCTCCCGAAAACGGAGGCCCGAAGGCAGGGTAGCCCGTTTGTGAGGCCTCTTTTCGCAAGTACCTTTTCCCTCCCGGAGGTGTTTTTTCCCCAGAAGGCCTCGTTTCTCCGTAGAGTCTCCCCCCCAACGGACAGTCCCCTTTCCTACGCTCCGGAAGTCCCTTCCCTTAAGGCCCTTCAAAGCGGTAATTCCCCTCTGGTCCGAAATTTTCCCTTTTCCCCTTTCTTGCGAAAGTGGCCGTATGACCACCGTTCTTCCCCGGTGGCCTTCCTCCTCCTGAACGCCCCTTCTCTCCTCTCTTTCATTCCTCTCCTTTTTTTTTTATCCATCGGCGGGCAGATATACGGCCACCGTTTTTCTACGGTTGTGTTTTTTAATCCCTTCCTCTTTTCTCTCGAAAGTGAAGGCCCCTTCGCCTCTTTGCTGGTAATGACCCTTTTTTTCCGGTGTCCGCCTTCTCTTCGGATGCGCACTGCTCTTGGCCTGATGCTCTCTTTTCCTGCTGCTTTTGCGCCAAAAATCTTCCCGCCTGGAGTGCGGAGGCAAGATGGACGGACTCCCGGATTCCTTCCCCTAGAATTCGTCCTGGTCGAAGCCGTGGGAGGGTTTTTTTTGCCCCTCGGATGAGTCCGCTCCCCGTCGGAGGCAGGTGGCAACTGCCCTTGCTCGCAGGTGCCCATCGAAGAAGTAGGGAAGGGTTTCCCTGCACAAGGAAACGCTCTTTGTGGGAGG
>Ga0179593_1546989_pt1 | contig 43755 bp, 74 predicted proteins | sample CZODoug2_1_08_16_FD_185931 | JGI IMG/M metagenome (GOLD analysis project Ga0179593, IMG submission 185931) | Vadose zone soil fungal communities from Angelo Coast Range Reserve, California, USA - CZODoug2_1_08_16fungal (PacBio error correction) | ecosystem: Environmental > Terrestrial > Soil >... | reverse complement strand
GAAAAGTGGAGCCGTACGAATGGTTCCCCCTGAAGTCCTTGGCATTCTATTATGGGCGGGTCTTTCGGTCCCGGTGGCCTTTTCCTCCCTTTTTTTTAAAACTTTGCCAACACCAGTTTCGAATTTTTTGTTCTTGGGTAGCCCGCGGATGCCGGTGCGGGGACCCTGTTTTTTTTCTTTTCTTACTGGCGTTCTTTTTCTACGTTCGCTTTTTTTTTTTTGTTTTTTTGTTTTTTTTTTTTTCTTGGTCGGTTACAGTCGCGGTTGATTTCTTGGGACACCAAACCCGGGGATTGTTTTCCCTTGGTCAAACCCCCCCTGTCCCCATCTTTTTTGCCGCCGGGGCCCGTGGCGGGACATGGTTTCCACGGTTTCGTTTCCTCCAATCTTTCGCTTTTTGGAAGCCCCATTGCGCAGAAAACCCCCCTCTGGCTTTTCCCCCTGACCTTTTTCTTTCCCTGGGTCCTTGTCTTAAATGCCTATTGGCTGCCCCCCCCTTTTCCGACCTTGCTGGGGCCGGTGAAAACAAACTTATGCGCCAATAGTTTCCCCCGGTTTCGTCCCCCAACTTTTGCCCTCTTTCCGGCGTTTTTATGCCGTTTTTTTTTAACAAAAAACTTTGTTTTTTCAGGAGGACCGGAGGTTGGGGCTTCCCCCGTTTCTCTTTTTCTCCCGACCCCCCCCCCTTGCGTTAACTTTTTGTGCAAACTTTTTTTCCCCCTTGTTTTTTACCCAACCCGAGACTTTTAATCCCACATCCTTGGCAATTGATTTGTCCCCCCCCTTCTTTTTTTTTCTTTCTGCCCCTCTTTTTGTTGGCCACCACCCCCTCCAAACCCAACTCGTTCTTACTGGTTCCACCCACCACTTGGGGTGTGGTCTTGGGGCATTTTTTTTTTTTCAATTTTTGGGCCCTGGGCCTTTTTTTTATCTTTAGTCTGTCGGGTTGTTTCTTTTCTGCTCCTTTCGGGTTACAAAAACAACCACTTTCTTTTCGGCGCAACTTCTCCTTTGAAATTCATCGGCCGGACTCTACTATTGAAGTTGGGTAGGTTTCTTTTTCGTCCACCCCAAGTTCTCCCATTACTGGCCCCCCCTTCCCTTTTGGATCCCGTTCCGGTTCCCGCTGCCCTCTTTCCCAGCGACCCGACTTTTTTATCGGGGAAAAAATTTTGGTGTTTACACGTTGTGACCTTGGTTTTTTTCCCGTTGATTTTGTTGCCTCCGGACAGTCCCCCCTGGAGTTTGCTTGGATCTGGGCAGGCTTCCTCCCCCACCAATCTTTTCCCTCGGCGCCGAAAGGTTGTTTGAAAAATTTCCTGACGACCATTCTTTCAAGGGAATTCTTTACCAGGTTTCCTTCCCGAGTTCGGTTCCACCTGTGGGAGTGGGGAAAAACCCTCGGATTTTCATCTTCTTCCCAGTCCGGGTATGCAGGGGTTTCGTTGGACTGGTTTGAATTGCAGTTTTTAGTCAAAAACGCTGGCTACCTCGCCCCTTTTTCAGATTGGTGGGTTAAGTTGCACTTCAACTGTCCCTTGGGGACCCCCCAATCTGGGGATGTAGGGGGAGAGTTTGACATGAGCTACCCCCCCACAGTGATGACCACTCCCTCACTGTTTCTCCCGGCCGGGCCGTCGAAAAACTTTTGGGCCGGTCCAAATTTTCTTTACCTTGGTTACCCAGAAGTGTTTCCATTACTGACGAACCTCTCACTTCTTTTTCTCTCCAATTGCCCTTTTTTCCCCATGTGCCCCCCCACCCCCATCCCCAGCTTTTTGTGTTTTTTTTTTTTTTTCAAAAGGGCGGATGTGTTATTTTTCCAGCAAAGAGTTATTTTTTTTCTTTTTTCCTTTTGCCCCCAGGGCCTGGGTTCTTTTTTTCTTTTTACCACTTCCCCTCTTTGGTTATAGGGAATGGTTCTTGGTTCACTGGCACACGGCTCCCGTGGATCTTTTTTTCTTCCCTTATTTCTGTTCTGGGGGCCTGTCTTCTTTGAACTCTCACCTAATGGGGCACTTAATTTTGTTATGGCTGTTGGAAGGGGTTTCTTTTCTTGTTACCGGTTCCAGCCTTGTTGTGCCTAACACGCGGATTACCTTTTCACTTTTTTTTTTTCACGTTCACAATCTTCGAGAGTTTTATCTTAAGTTAGCCCCTTCCCACTGGTGACTCACTATTTTTGTGTCCGGCCTTATCCACCCTGCACACACAGGGAGGGGCACCTAATTAAAACATTCTTTTTTGGCGTTTTTGAGGCAGACTTACTTCCTTTTTATTTCCCCCTTTTTCGGGTTCCCCCCCCCAGGCCCTTGTGTGCGGTCATAGCGTTGACTTACTTCGTTTAAGGTCTTGGTCCCTTTTGTTTTACTTTCGTTTTTCACCGTTTGTACTCCCCCCCCCCCCCCCTGGTTCCCATTGGAAGCACTCTTGAAGTTAATTTTTATGGTCACCCCAAATGCTTTCCCCCCCAATCAATTCCTCAGGACCTTCCGGTTTTCAAACCGGTTTCATCATGGTTTGGATTCTGAAAGGAACCAACCGTTTAGGGATTTTTGGGTAACCCGATCCAAGTTCCTTTTTGATCAACTTTTGCGGGGATTGGAGTGTCTCTTGCTTGTCCACACCCCCTCCTGTTGCTTTTTTTTGGGGGGGTTGTTAACACAACAAAATTGCGGTTTTTGCTGGGGGAATAGGCCCACCTATTTCTTATTTTTAATCACCTCTTTTCCTTTTTTTTTTTTGAAGGAGAGATCTTGGAATATTTTTTTCCCCTCCGGCCCCAAACCTCTTTAAACTTTTTTTTACCCCAAAATAGCACACTGAAGACATGACCTCTCAAACCATCCCTCCCCCCAATGTTCGGCCCCCATTTGATTCTACTAAACCCTTCCTCAAAGGAACCTCCCTTCCCTTCACTGTTGGGTTTTTTCCGGTTGCCCCCCCCCCACCTACCCCAAACAAACTGCGGTCCTGGTTCCCTGCTTTGTGACCATTCAGGTTACCGGGGAATGGTGTTCTCTCTCTGCTTTCCTCTTGGCCACCCCCCTTTTCCTGTACCCTTATTTTTCAACCCCTTCAGTCCCTCCTTTTGCCCATGAATTTTCAATGGGCACCGTGGCCCTCCCCTCACCGGGTTCCGGCACGGGGTTGAACTTATACGGGAGGATTTCCACTGGTATTTAACCCTGTCATGGGGTTTTAAGACCCCCGGCCCCTTTTTTTGCCCTTTTAAGGGGTCACCCCTTCTGCGGTCAGTGTGTGTTCCATTACTTTTTTTTGGGGGCTTGTTGACGACCTTCTTGGCCCCCTGTTTCGACCCTTGCTTAAACACTTTCCGATCTCCATGGAAGAGGTGCCTTTTTTTTTTCTTTACCCAATTCCCCAAGGCTTTTTCAGCAAAAAAACCACTTGGTGGTCGGTCCCCCCCCCACCCGTTTTCCCCCCGGGTCTTTGCCCAGGCCGCCGGTTTTTTGTCTTTGGCGACCCTGGTTTTGGTCCTGACCCACCTGATCTTGGGTCGACAGTATTTTCCTTCACCTGCGTTTGGGGTTCTGCTCAGGAACTTTTCCAACGACCATCCTCTTCCTTTTTTTGAGGGTTTTTACCGGAAAGTGAGGCCAAACATTGGCTGGCCCGGGGAATAACACAGGGGACGTTGTCCCCCTACCTCCCCATCCGACCGTTTCTCCTTTTTCTTTTTTTTTTGGGTGGGGCTTTTTCCCCTATTGCCGTCCCACCCTTTTCGATTTTGCACAAACAGTTTGGAGGTTCTTTTGCAACACGGGCCACCCCCCCAGTTCTCCCCCCTCTCGTCCAAACCCGGTTCGCCCCGGGGGCGGCCTGCCGGCCACACTTTTGTCCCCGTTTTCTTTTCTACGAACCCAATTTCTTATGTTTTCCCCCCTTTTCTCAAACTTGGTCTCCCCTCTTCCCCTCCTCCTTATTCGCGCTGTTTCTCCCCCGTTTGTCCCACAACCAAAAGTCCGTTCCCATTCGTTCCGTCTTTCACCTCCATTTCCTTCTGGTAAATGTTCCTTTCCCCAAAAGGACGGTGGGCAAAAAGTATTTAGTGGTCCCCCCCTCCCCTACTAACAGTTCCCCAACGTCGTCCGGATTTTTTCAGTGTTATTTTACCGGTTCTAGGTTCAGCCTAAGCTTGGTACCTTCCCCCCCCCTTGACGGTCCGTTTCTCAATTTGGTTTAGTGGACGTGACCAAACCGGAGAGTGCATTCGGCTTTCCCCCTTTTTTTCTCCAATTTTCCGGGTTGTTGGTTACCTAAGTCCCAGGGGCGGAAGGGGAGGAAAAACGTAGATTTTTTGTCCTTCGTTTACATTGTTTGAATGTCGAGGGTTTCCTTTCCGTCCTCTTTCGGGGAAATGACTTAGTACCTCTTTTCTTTCCCAGAAGTACTGTTGATCAAATTTCTTCCCCCCGGCCGGTGGTCCGGTCCGACGGTTTCCGGCCAGGAAATCCCCATACCGGCTACGGCAGCCCACCTTTTGTTCTTTTTCCCACCCCCACTGGTTTTCCGCCCGACACTTTTGTTTTTCCGTTTTTTTGGCTTTTTTTTGCCACCAAAGCTTTTTTATGGTTACTAACCAAGGCCGGAATCGTCTTTCTTTTTGGTTCCGTCCGGACTTGTGGTATGCTGTTTCAACACCCCCCCCAGTTTGCCAAAATATGCCTTGTTTTCCTTTGTGGGCCAAGGGAACCGGCCTTGTTCCGTCACAGCGAATACTCCCCCCCCGGCTCGAGTCCCTTGCACCCTTCTGGGTCACTAGGGCCAGGTTTTTTGTTTCTGTGGAGACCGTGGTTTTTCTTTTTTGTTTGCGTCTTCCCCCCGCTTTTTTTTTTTTCCCTTGGTTGCCACGAATTTTATGAGCTGGGTTGGCACGGACCGGGCTTCAATCCATTTTTTCCCTTTTTTTCTTTTGCGTGCCCCTTTTTTCGCCCCCCCCCTCGTGTCTGTTTTTTTTTTCCAAAATAGGGCAGGTATTTTTTTTACGCGGAAAACTTCTTTCTGGGGGCGTTTGCCCCTTTTTCCCTTTTCTCCCTTTTGGCCACGTTTTTTCGAGACACTTTTTTTTTTTTTTTTTTGCCCATGTTTTCGGGAGTGCCAAGCACCAAAAAGGCTTCCAACCGGACAATTTCGGTTGGGGTTGTTCCTTTGTCTTTTTCCTTGAACCCCGTCCGCTTATATGGTTTTCCCTTTCACCTGTTTTTGAAACAGGATTTCCCCACCCCCATTTTCCAGAAGGAAGGACGATTTTTTGGTGCCGTCGCGACACCATCCCCCACCATGCTTCGGGAGTGTTTTTGCCAAGTTCGTTTTCGTTTTTCCCACAATTCCCCCTTGGCCTTCCATCATCGTTCTGGTAAAGGATCTTTGGGACAACGTGTCCGGGGGTTTGGAAACCAGGTTTTTCCTTTTTAGTTTTTCTTTTTCGGGTCCCATCTTCTCTCTCCCTGGTTTGTTGTTTTCCCGAAAGTTTGTTGATTATTGGGGACCCCCTTCCCCAAGGGTTAGTTTTTTTTTTTTTGAGTTTTAACCACCACGTTTTGGGCCTCTACCAAAACAAACCGGATGTCTCCCTTCTATTGATGGTGGTTTTTCTTTTGCCTGTTTTTTCCCCCACGGGCACAACCCATTCCACCCCTTTCTTTTGTGTATTTGTTAACCCTCCGGACCCGGTCCGGGGATTTTGATTTTTTCTTTTTTTGGCCTTTTGACTGTGAGGTGTATTTTTCCCCCGATCCCTTCTTCGGTTGGTTTTGTCCCCTTCATTTGCCCGATCGGTTTGTTTGGGGGCTCCAACCTTGTTGTTTTTTCTGGTGGACTCAACAATTGGACCTTACTGTTCTTTAGTCCAGTGTCCCTGGGCCCCTGGTTTCTTCCTCCCGTACCTTTTCCCCTTTTTTTTTTCCTGACTCGTTTTTTGTCGTTCCCTTGTGGGGTTTCGGCCTTAACCCCCTTGATTTGCCTTGGAACGTTGTATGTCTTTTTCGTGTTTTTTTCCAACTTTTCCTGCGGCCCCCCCGAGTGTTGGGTCTCCAGCTTCTTTTTCCCCCCCGTGGGGTTTCACATCGTTGAACCGTTCCAATAAGGTTTTCCCCCCCCCCAAAGCGAAATTCGGTTAAACGGGCGTGCCGTGGGTGCCCCTGGAACCACGCTTGGCGGGGGGCGGGGCTTCCTTTCTGTTTTTTCCGGTGTTTTGGAGTCTTTCCCCAAAAGGCCCCGTTACCTTTTTTTCCCCAACCCCTTTTTGTCACATTTGGTTTTGAAACACTTTTTGCGGTGAAACTCCTCACAATTCGTCGTAAGTTACCCTCCCAACGCGATGTTTTCCCTTTTTTTTTCGTCTCCTTCTTTCCCAAATTTGGCCATTCGTTTTCCGTTTCTTTCCCCCAACGTGCTTTGTTTCAGCTGAGGGGTCAGTTGCCCTTTTTTGTTTTATTTTTGTCATATTCTTTTTCCCTGGGCCGTTCCCTGTTCCTGCGTTACGGCCGTTTTTTTTGACCCCTCCGTTGCAGGCGTTAGTCTTCTTTTCGTGGTGTTCCCGATCTGCCCCCTTTTGTGATCTCCCCTTCTCCTTGGTTGGCCCGGCGACCATGCTTAATTATAAAATGCGGCTCAAGTTTTGATAGTTATTCCCTTTTTTTTACGCCAAGGGCCTTCCGGGGTGGGTTTTTGTGACCTTCCCCTCTGCCTTCTTGTTGGGGTTTGGGGGGGCGGTCATTCTTGTGGCTCCGGGACAGTTGAAAAACATTGTCCTTGGTGATTTTTTCGCAGGATGTCTCGGCCGCTTTCCCCCTCCCTCCCCCCCTGGCCCCCCCTTTTTCTGGCCTTCTCGACGTTTTTTGTAACCTTTCTTCGGGCCCCCCTGAAAATAGTTGTGTTGTCCCACCTTGGCCTCTTGTGGACCCTTCTAACCCAGTTCTTTTTTTTCTCTTGTACGCTTGGTTTCAATTTTTTGGGGCCGTATGTTGTGGGGCCCCTATTTCTTGTTTCTCAAACAAACCCCCAGGTTCCGCCATTCCCCTTGACTGGGTTTTCTCGTGATGTCCAATTTCTCCCTGGGGTGGCCAGGGGGAGTGTTGATATCTGGTTTTTTGGGGGCCACCAAGGTGGTCCCTTCCCTCGGTCCACAGCCCTTTTTTTGTAACTTGATGAACCCCGCATTCTTCTTTGGGCCATTGACCGAAGTTTCACGTTTCAACTCCACTTTAGACGCCCCTTGTTGTCCCAAGGGTCCCCCCCCCTCCCCCCCTCAATCCATCCCATGGTTGGGCCTCATTGGCAACCGCCCAAGTTTCCAGTGCCCCCTGAAAAAATTTTTCAACCGTTTCTCCTTCCGGGACGGTTAGTCTTTTTTTTTCGTTGTTTTCCTTTCTTTCTCCCCCCACCCTGCTTCCCTTATTCTTTTCGGGCCCCCCTGCCGGAGGGTTCAACGCGATTCCCCTAGTTTGTTAGACGCCCCTTTTTCCCTGGGTCCCTTACTTTTTTGGTTTCCTCATCCCTTTGTTTGGGGTTTTACACACGTTTGATTACCTTTCAAAAAGGCCCCCTTATTAGTTTTTTCGAGGAGTTTTTCGTTGGGGGCATTTTGAACCGTCAATGGGGTTCCCCCCCTTCTGGGTCTTTTCCTTCCTTTGCAACCTCCCCACGGTGTGAGGTTTTTTGTCCCTTGCCGCAGGGCCTTTGGGGTTTTTGCAACCCTCTTTTTCTTGTTTCTGTTGTTTCACCCTTCGGTTTTGTGGCGGTTTTCCTTCGGCGCCAGTCCTTTTTTAGTCGTTTTATCTGCCATTGCAACTTGGTGGTTTTCCCAAGTGCCCTTTATCTCCCCCCTTCCCCCCCCGTTGCCCGTTCTCGGTTTCTGTGGGTGTCCCAAGTATACGACTTTTTTTTTAAAAAACCGGTTCTCGTTTCTTTGGTTTGGCCTTCTGCACCTTCAAGGTTAATTGGTCGTTTTTCTGGGACCCCCCTGAATACTGGTTGCTCAAACTGGGGTGGTTTTCACTTTTAGTTCTTCCCCCCTTGTTTGGTGGGTGCAGTGAGTTTCTTTTTTTGTGGGGGGGCAAAACTTCCCTGTTTTTGTGGTCGGCGTTGAGGGGGGAACCCTTCTTAATACCCCCCTACCCCCCCCCTCCTCAATTTGGTTTTTTTGCTGACCATTTGGCTAAGGGGAAACCCACCCCCCAAGCGGCAAAACCAGTCCACCTTTTGTTTTTCCCCCCCCCCAAACCCATCCTCGCCCTCCCAGGTTTGTTGTTCCCTATTCCGGCAGTTGTTGGTGGCGTCCCCACTTGGAGCCTCCTTCCTCGTTTTCCCCCCCCCCCGGCAACTCCCCCCTTTACCGTTTTTTTGGGGTTGTCCTCCAGGCCCCCGTTGCAACCCCCAAAAAAACCCTTTCAAACTTTTCCCCCCCTTTTTGCGGGGCTTTTTTGTTTAAAAGTTGGGTTTTGTGGACCCTTGTACCCAATGCTGGATATTTCCCCCCCCCCCCCGAAAAATTTCTTCTTTTTTCCCCAAATTCATCTGCTATTTCCTTTACCCCTTGGCTGACCTGGGTGTTTAAGTCCTTATTTGGGACCCGCGATGGACTTTCCTTGGGGGCTGGATTTGGGCGCCGGCCCACCCCCTTTTTGGGTCCTTTACCCCCTCCTAATTTTTCTGCCCGATTGCCCCCCAGAGGGCCGGGGACTCGCCCTTTTACGGTTCGGGGTGTTGGCGATTGACCTCTTTTTCTTTCCTTTTAACGGTTTCCTTTTTTCCCCTCGTGGAGACAACAAAACTCCGTTAGCCATGGTTTTTTTTTCTGGGGGTGAAAGTTAATTAAGTTTCCGTTTAGGCCACCGTTTGGTGCCCTTCCCCGGAACCCCAGGCCCCCCAACGGTCTGTTCTGACGTTTGTCCCGGGGGGGGGTCTGTCAACCGGCCCCCTCCTGTCGTCCCAAAACACGTTTTTGGCAGCCTCTTTCCCCTTTCCCTTGGCCCCTTTTTCTGATCCCCGGGCGGTGTTTGTTCAGTGGGGGACCCGGGGAAAAAAGCCATTTTTCCGAGGGGGGTGGACGGGATTCCCCCGGTTCCCTTTTCCCCTCCCCCCCTTTTCTGTTCCCACCACAATCAGATGTTTCTTAGATTCGCATTTATACCCTTGGTTTTGGCCCCTTCAACCTCTTTCTTTTCCCCCTCCCCGTGAAGTTGATTTTTTCCAACGTTTGCCGGGTCTGACACTTTGGCTCCCCCGGTTCCACCCCTCGTCTTTGAAAGAAGGTTTCCTTTCCCTCTTCCGGTTTTTGCTACGGACCATGGTTTGCTCTCCGAAGAACTACCCTTCTGGCCCACATGGTGACCCACGGTTGCCTGACTGGGGACAAAGTGAGTTTTTAGAAGATCTCCTGTTTTTTTTTTTCCTAAACAAAGACCCCCTTTTTTCTTGGGTTTTTTTCAAACCCCCCTTTCCTTCCCCTGCTTTTTTTTGTTTGGTCCCTGCCTCCATGCGATGCAATTTCTTCTCGTCCCCAACCCACTACTTGACCCCAAAAGTCCAGTTCCACCCTAAGGTTGTTGACCTCTTTTTACGGGGAAACCTGTAACTATTCAACTCCGTTAGTTTATTTCGGGAATACCCTTGGGATTTGCTATTCCCTGTCTGGGTCTTGAAAAATGAACGGGATGTTCCTTGTTCCCTTTCCGATCCACATTTTTCTTTTCCCCTTCCCTTCCCCAATTCTTTTTTCCTTTGGGGAAATACCGGGTAAGAGTGGGGACCCGTGGATCCTTTTCTTACAGGGTCGAATTTTGACAACCTTTTGACGTATTTTCTAAAATTTGGGTTTTGGTCTCCACAATCCTTTGGGCCGTCTCTTCCCAAATTGGTTTTTTTTCCCAGATCGCCACCGGTTTTGTTCTCAAGCATTTTTTGTAATCCGTTTTTCCTTTTTCCCCCGGGTCCGCCGCTGCTTTTCCCTAGAAAGGCCCCCCCTTGACCCTTTGAAGTTTTTAGCCCACCGGGGGGCGGTCCTCCCCTTTGACCCTTTTTCTTTTTCGACCCACACCACTTGGGGGTTGGTTGAGACCCGCTTTGATTTTTCAAGGGCGTACCCCTTTCCCCCCCCCATCAATTTGTCCCCCCTTACAAAACAACCAAATTCTGGACCTTTTTTGGGTTGGAGTTGTTCCTGGCAATTGAAAAATTATTTTTATTTAGCCCGTCCATCTTTTTACCCAAAAAAAATGTTTTTTTTCCTCCAAAAGTCTTGGGCCCCTGTTTTTCCTCCCCCCTCAGTCTTTTTGCCCGGCCCGACCGGAAACGGTTACTTTTTCCGGGACACGGCTGGTTTCTGAGGTTAGTTGTTTTTTCACCCCGCCCCTTAACCGGTGGCAGTTTTTTAACCCCACTGTGCGTTGCCATTCCTGGGGGAATTTATTGTGGTTTTCAAAAGGTTTTTCTTTTTTCCCCCTGTTCAACCTTGGCCGCAATTCTTCCCTTTTTTGGCCCCCCTTCTTGGGGGTTTGGGGTTCGGTTGGGTTGTTTGTTGGGGGGTTTGGGCCCCTTTTCCCTCCCAGTTCTTCCCCAATTACAGCCGGGGTGGCACTGTCCCGTTTGGCAGCCAATTTATTGGGTTCCAAACTAAAGTCCCCCCTCCCCCCCCCCTGGTCCATCTTTACAATTTAGCTTGTTAAGTGTTTCCACCCTTCGAAGGAGTTTTCTGCGAGTGACACTTTTGTAGGTTTTTTTTTCCTTCCCCCCCTCTGACTTCCCCTTTTATCCCCCGAACTGGTTTTTCCGGTGGGCTTGTCAGGGCCCGTCGTCTTATATTTCCCCCACCGGCGAACCTTTTCCCTTGACCCACTTTTTTTTGTTTTGTCGGGCCGGTCAGCATTGTGGTCAATTGCACGTGGGGGCGGAAAGGCGTCGGGTTTCTTTCCCCCCCCCAACAACCCAAGGAATCTGACTGGGGTGGCCAGTTTTCGTGTTCTTTTTTTCCCCTTTCCCCCGGCACGGTTTTCCCTCGCTGATATTTTGGTTTTGGGTTTGGGCTTTTCGCATTGGTTGGGGATTATTTTTTTTTTTTTTGCGGGGGGGATTCTCTCTCTTCTTCACTTCCTCCTTTTTTTTTTTTTGAAGTGGCCTGAGTCTTTTTTCCCCCCCCCCCTCCCCAGGGGGGCCGTCCCAACACGGGCCTTGAAAAGTGGGGTCTTTTCTGCCTTGTATGACGTGTAACCCAACTGGATGTTACTCCCCACTCACCCATTGCTCAGGACATGTTTGTTTCTTTTTTAGGGTTTTCCCCTCCGCCGCTGTGGGGACGTGCCCGCAAAACCTTGGGTTTCCTTGGGACGGTTTTTTTTTTTTGTCGCTGTATAAGTTTTTTTTGTTGGCTCCGGGGCCATGCGCACTGTCCCCCCCCCCTCTTTTTCTTGGGCCCCCCCCCCATTTTTCCCCCAACCCGGCTTTTTTGGGGGTTTCCGACATGCCTTGGTTAGGCGTTTACCTCAGGGCCATTTGGGGTCAATTTTCCGTTTTTTTAGGAAGATCGTTTGCCCTTTCCTTTCTTTTGGTTTTCTGTTTTTTCCGACACTTCAGGCCTGTCCTTTTGCTTTCCCGGGTCACCTTCATTTTCCATGGTCGTGATTGGCATTTTGCTTTGGCTTTTTTCCCCATGTTTTTCCCCCCCTTTTTTTTTTTGCCTTGTTGGCCAATTTTTTCCAAGGTTGTTCCCTGGACAACCGGGGCCACGTGTCGTGGGGATGGTGGCCGTTTGTGGTTTGCCCTTGGGCTGTCCCCCCCCTTGACAAAAACTGGGGTTGTTTTCCTCGTGGGGTACTTTTTGCTTAATTTTTCGGGACGTTTTTGATTTATCTGACACCTTGGGTTTCCCTGTTGGCAACTTTTTTTTTTCCCCCAAAAATGGTTTGCCCCCCCTCCCCTCCTCAATCCCCGGGCGTTCGCTACCCATAGTTTGTTAAGTTGATTTTCCGAGCTCCGGCCAAAAAATTCTCCCCCACTTTTCTTTCCTTCCGGTTGCCCACCATGGGGGGTTTTTTGGGGGGCAACCGCCTTGGTCCCCGGTCCCGTGACCTTACTTTTTTGCGGGCAGGTTTCGAACCCACCCCCTTGGGACCCTCTTTTTCCCCGGTTTCTTTTTATCGCCTTATCGGTTGGGGTTACTTTTGCACTTGTGGAAGCTCAAGGGGTCTGTTCCACCCCCCCTTTTTTTCGTCATCACCCCATCCCTTACCTTTTTGGTGCTTTTTCGTTCCTACACCGTTGTTTGGAAGAAGTTGCCCGAACTTGGGGGACTCCCGTGTGCCCTTTTCCCCCAGATTTCCCTTCCTTTTCCCCGGGGTTTTTTCTTGGTTAATTTGGTGGGGTCCTTGCTCCAAAAAACTTTCCTTTTTCTGCCGATGCCATGGATCCGCACGCCCCTTGTCTTGGGCCCCTTACCATCCCGCTTTCTTTTATCCTTGAGTTACAGGGTTCGGCCCGACTTTTGGGCCACCTTCCTTTTTTTTTGGTACCCTCGACGTCTTTGGCGATCCTTTACAGGAAGCGGGGAAAACGGGGTTTGGTGACCCCCTCCAGCCTGTTTCGTTCACACCCGACTCTTTCCCCCTCGCCTGTTTTTTTGGTTTGCAATTCGACCCTTTTAGCAATGATGGTTTTTTGAGTGATCTCTGGCAGTTCACCCACCCCCTTTTTTTTTTTACATTCGTCCCTTGGCCTGTGCGAACTTTTTTGCCGACCGGGTCCTTTGGGTTTTTCCCCGTGGACTTGCCAAGCCCCCGTCTCCCCTTATAACTTCGGAATCCAAATGGGCCAGTTTTCACCACCCTTCCCGCCCTTTTTTCCTTTGAAAACGTGTTTCCCGATTCTTCCCCTGTGGGGCAGGAACCCGTCTGATGTTTTGGATTTGTCCCGGTTCTCATGGGGTCTTTCACAGTTTGACTTTTCCTTTGACGGTCGTCGTTTTTTATTTTTTTGTCATGTAGACCCCCTCTGGGCCCCTGTTATCATGTAGTCGTCACGGATGCTTTCGTTTTTTCCTTACGATTCCATTCTTGAGGTCAGCCGGCGTGTGGTTTCACTCCCTTGGTTGATTGGTGCGCCCGCCCGTTTTTCCCTCGGCCTACGTTTCCCTTCCTGGGCACCCCCCCTCTTGTATTCTCCAGGGTTAAGAGACGGGAAAGTTGGCAGAACGAGTGTTGGGTCCCCCCCCCCCCGCTCCCCTCTTCCACACCACCCCATTTATGGCCCTTCTTTTTTCCGTTTTTTTTTGTTTTCGGGGCCCATTCCAATTAAGGTTTGGCGTTTTGTAAAAGGTTGTTGGGCCCGGTTCCTTTTTTTGCCTGCCCTCTTTTCCGTTTTCGGGATCGCTTTTCCCCCTCCTGTCCTGTGGGGCGTCCTTCCCCCTGACAAAAGGTATTTTTTCCAGTGAACATATAGTTCCCGGGCCGTTTGGGCCCCTTTTTTTCCTTTGGTGGGATGGTCCCCCCTTCCCCCGGGCAGTGGACCCTTTCCCCCCATTGCCAAAGGTTGACTGTACAATTGGCCTGCTCGGAAACCAACGGGGGCCACCTTGTCACTTTTTCTGAATTGTCTGGTTTACCATCTTTTTTTGGAACCCCCTTTCCTTTTTTCCCAACTGGCTGTATTGGGAGACAAGTATCTTTCAGGGGGTTTTTTTTCCCTCTTTTTTTTTCTTGGTGGTTTTGGGGGGAAACAAATTGGTTTATGTAGGGTGTTAAACTCGGGCCCACCTACCTTTCCTCTTTTTCCTTAATCCCCCCCCCTTTTTGTTTTTTTGTCGCTCTCGTAGGATGGTTTTCTTATCGTCCCCCACCAAAAAACATAACCTTTTGGTGTCCACCCCCCACCAAAAATTTTGCCTCTCCACCCCCCTCGTCAACCCCCCCCCACGTGATTTCCTTTGGAATGGGCTGTTCAAACCCGTGTTCTTTCCCCCAATGATTCCTCCCCTTTCCCATAACTTTTTCCCCCTGCCCCCCGTTGACTTCAAGGGGTCAGGTCCCCCACGGAAAAATGGCTGAATGCGCATTTTCTGGGGGGGGAGCCTGGTGAACCCAAAGTGGCCCCCCTTTTCCCCCTGTGATTCCTTTCTCGAGGTCACCACTGATTCCACTTTTTGAACGACCCGGACTTATTTTCCCCATATCTTTTTCTCCTCTCCTTGCTCTTTCCTGGCCTCCCAGTCAGGGGGAGTTTTTAACGGGGGACCTCACCCCTTTCTTAAAACACTTTATTGGGATGGCCCCCTTTGGGGCCTTTTTTTTGGGCACACCTCCTTTTCCCCCTCGGGGTTGGGCGTTCTTGGGGACTGCTTTTGGCTTTCACCCTTTTGGGCGTGACCACATCGCTGTCGGGTTTAGAGGAAGTGGACCTGGCGACCCCAAACGTTCACTTCCCTCGTTGCGGCAACACCACGGGGCTCTTTCTTTTTTTTCAACCAACTGGTCCCAACCCGTGTTCCCTCGAGCCCCGGCTCCTGTTTCCCCCGGCCCCTTCGGAACGTACGAATCGAAAAGCATCTTAAGGAATTCAGTTCTTGTTCTCTTCAAGTGGACCCTCACCATTTTCTCCTTCCCCTACTTCCGGCGTTCTTTTTTTGGAACCTTAAGTCAACCCGTGCTTTTTCCCCGGGGCCACTAACCCTTTTTCTTTCCCCCCTTTTCCTTTTTCTGAACCCCCGTTCCTCACCAATTCCTTTCCTTGGGGGATTTCTGGGGGGGGGGGCCTTGGAGTTGTAAAGATGTCTGAAAGTGCCGGCTGTTTTTGCCCCCAAAACTTTTCTTTTTGGTGGTTCGTTCCAATCGCCGACACCTGAACGTGCACTTAGTTACGATTTCTTGGCCGGCCAACCCCCGGGCCCCTTTTTTTTTTTGGATTTACTCCTTTTATCACCTCGGGGGCATGTACGAAACCTAATCGTGGCCTGTTGAGTTCCTTTTTTGGGGCTTTTTCCGAAACCCCCCTGACTTTTCTTTTCCAAAATTCCTCTTAAGGGGTAACTTTTTTACTCCTCGGGCCCCCACTCAATGTCCCCAGCCCCCCCCCCCGGTTGGGTCCCAACAAAGGCACTCCCCACGATTTTTCGGGTGTTCCCCTTGAAACCCTTTTTTTACTACACCAACAGTCGTTTCTCGGGCCTTTTTGGGGGCTTTACCGGGGGAGTGGAGCGGTGGTACGGTTCATTCCCCCTTTAAGCTCTTCCCCTCCTTTTTTTTTTCTCGAAAGGGTTTTGGCACCGGCCCCAAAAAATTTGAGTAGGTCCACACTTCAATTTTGGGGGTGGATTCTTTTTTGGGACCTTTCGTTTTTTCCGGGTCCCCTTGGATAGTTTGAGTCTGGGTAAGGGGATTGAGGATTTTTAAGTTTGTCTTCTGCCACCGTGGCCAATGTTTTTGACCCCATTTTCGGTAATCTCCCGGGCCTTCTTTCCCAACTGAGGGTCCAGTTATTTTAACAGTTCCTGCTTCCATCTGTACCTTTTTTGCCGTTTCCGGCGAGAATTTCCGTTCATTTTCCCCGTCCCGTGGCCCTCGTTTTTCCCTTGGTGGTCCCCTCCCCGTTGGGCCCCACAGATTTTTTTTTTGTCCTTTCTTCTTGTTCGTTTCGCTCAAAGCAGCTACGACAAGCACCCCAACCTGGTCGTTCGGTGAATCTGGCCCCGGGCCGACTTGGTTTTAATTGTGCGGTTAGCTTTTTTGTTCACCTTTTTTCCCCCCCAAAACCCAACACAAAAAGTTCCAACCAAGGTAAACCCTTCCCCCCCTTTTCCTTACTGGGTTGTACGTCTCCTGGTTCCCCAGATCGACTTTGGCCTGGTTCCCAAAAGCAGGGTTTCCCTGAGGGTGTTCATTGTGTCCCCCCCCCTTCCCGGGTGGGGGGGAACGCTGACCCCACCGTTCTGGGAATCTGTTTTGACCCACCCCCCCCTTGGGTTTTTTCCCTTGGGCTCCCGTTTTTTCCAAACACGATGCGCCCTTTGTCCCACAGTCCCCGCACCCTCGTTGCATGGTCCCCTCCCTCCAGTTCGTTCCACTCAACCACTTCCCAAGTGTGAACTTTTCAGTTCACATCCGTGTCCCTGGTTTGGCCGGGAAAAACAACCCGGTTCAAAGCTTTGTGGGGGCGCCTTTCTTGGAAAACTTTTCCTTTTTTGGAGTCCCTGGGGCATGGGGGAACCGTATTGCCTTGCCATAAAACGCTTCGGTGGTTTTTCGGTGAACCCGGGAGTTTTCGGTGGGGTTTGGTTCCCTTTTTTTTATCCTTTCCAAAGTTCCCGTTGTTGTGGGGCTGTGTGTTCCCCGGGAACCCGTGCGCTTGTCAAACCACTCCGGTGGGTTTTTTTGAAACCCGGTTGACCGGGGCCCCCCCCTTTTCTTCCCCTTGTTCTCCCCTCCAGCGGGTACGGCACGTACCAAACCAAACATATCGCTGGACCACACAGGTCTGTTTTTGTCAGGGAAAAGGTTGGCTGCACATTCATCCTCCCGATTAAATCACACCATTTTTTTCCTTTTAATTGGATGGGTTTTGGGGGGTACGCCTTTCGGAGGGCGGGGGGTGATTTTCCTACCAACCTTAATTTTTGTTGTTTTTAGAATTCAGATTTTTTTTTGCCCTCTTTGGGGCCCGAAAACTTCCCCCGGGGAGACCTTCCCCCCCCCACCCGTCCTTCTCTCAGCTGCTGGGCCCCTGTGCCAACGAACTTTTGCACAGTTGGTTTTGGATTCCAAGATTCTTTTTTTCCTTTGTTTTTTTTGGGGGGGGGGCCGTGTCTTTTTTTTGTAGCGTTTCTTACCCCTTTTTTTTCTCCGTTTCTTCCCAGGTGAGCAGGCCACTCTGTGGACAAGGCATAACAAACTGATTTTTAGTTTGGTTGGTGATTTGCCAACTTCCCCCCTTTTGGTGGGCTCTTGCCTTTTTTTTCGGGTTCCGTCCCCCCCCCTTTTTCCCCCGGTCTGCCTCCAAGAAATTATCATCTTGGCCGGCATTTGGGTTCCCAAAAGGAGGATTTTCCAGAATTTGTCCCCCTTTTCGATTTCCAATTTTCCTTTCATGTGTGCGGCCCCCTTTTCTTTTTACGTCTGATTCTTCTTTCTGTGGGGAACCTCCGTTTTTGCTAACCACAAGGGTGGTCTCCCACACTTGTCTTTTGGTATCCAGAATTGAGGTGCCCGTGGTTCTGGCCTCATGTTTTTCCCCCCACCCCACTTTTGCCTTGGCCCCCTTCCCACTTCCATTTGACCCCCCTTGGTTCCTTTTCCACGGACTTCTCGGCGCACCGAACCCGGGCCCAAAACCAAGGGCGAACTTGCAAAATTGTTTCCACACAACGGAACCCCCTGAGATTCACCCCACTTTTTCGGCGTTGACCTTCTCCCTTCAATTCCGATTTAACTGTAATAGTTTTCACCATCAAACTTCATTTCTTTTCCTTTTTGGTGGTTTGTACTTGCACGTTGCTTTCCCCCGGAGTCTTCCCGGTTCTGAAAAGCCCATCGCTCGCCGCCGGGGTCCGAACTCCCCATGGTTTTTTCCCCCGATTTCCGGGTTGCGTTCTTTATTGTCGGGCCCTCGGTTTCCCTCCGGCCGTTTGTCTCTTTTTTTCCCTTATCTGTTGTTTCCGGAGGAAGTTTTTTCAACGAATATCACGTTGACAATCCCGTTTTTGACTTCCTTATCACAGTTTCCTTTCCCTTGGGGGCGGGGCCCCTCTGGGAATTCCTTTGGCCCCCTTTCTCATTACTTTTTCGGAAAAACGTGCGGACGAAACTTGGGCGTTATCTGGAAATTTCTTTCCCTCCACGGAGAGTTTCGCGCAGGTGGGTTCCCCCCGTTCTCCCCACCCCCTACCCCTACCCTTTCTGTTGAGGACATAGAAACCCCAATTGGCCCGAAAAAATTTTCTGTTTTTCCCCCCCCCTTTATTTTGTTGTCTCTTTTTCCCTTCTATTCTTTGTGGTCGATGAATCCCCCGGGGCCCCGGTTCTTCAGGGTTCCCCTTTGAACTGGTGGGCGATTGCTTCGACAAAAACCCCCCCTCCTCTTCCCTGGGGGATTTTTTTTTCGGGGGCTGCAACTTCTCTTCAGGTGCCCCCTTCTTTTCTGTTGAGTTTTGTATCGGGAGCACTGGGTCCTTTCTTGGCCCGGCCGGTTCGGAAAAACACAGACAAGTGCTTGGTTTTCCTTGGGAGACCGTTTCAATTGCTCCCCTCTGTTTTTGTTTCCACTCCCCCCATACCCTTTTCGGGACTCAATGGCCCCCATCCACCCTTTGGCCCCAACACATCCCCCCGATTATCTTTGCCCTCTTTCCCTCCCCCTGTGAACAGACCGGTTTTTGTTGTATTTTTTTGTTCCCTTTCCCCCCCCCCACAAGGAATGGGAAACTGTACCACTTTTTTAGGCTTGATATTTTTCTTTAATTCTTTCAGTCCCCACGGTCTGCCGTTTGCTCCCGAGATTTTTTTCAGGGTTTTTTTCCCCACAAGACTTGATTTTGGGTCCCAAAGGAGGGCCGGGCCCGGTCCCCCCCCCAAAGGACTTGTTTTTTCTGTTGTCTTTCCCTTTTGTTGGGGGGGTTTCCAACTCTTCTTCCTTCCAAGCCCCCCCCCCACTTCCTGAGGGCTCGACCGGTTGGGGTTTTAGGCCCCAGAGTTTAGGACGTTGTTTTCTCTCTTTATGGTGACCTCTTTGCCCTCGAACAGGGGGAGTTTTTTTTTGACGGTCACGCTTCATTCTTCCCCCCATTCAATATCAAGGGGGCGTCTCAGTTTGTTGGCGTTTGTCCTCTCAACCCTTTCACTTTCCCTTGAGTTCCTCTCTCTTTTCCTCGGTGCCTTTTTCCCCGTTTTGCTTACTTCCCCTTGGTCACCGGATTAAGTTGCCCCAAGCCCTCTCGGCCTTCTTCCCGGTTGGCTTTTTCCCCCAAAAAGGTGATTCCCCCGCCAGGGGCCTCGGATCACCCCCTTTGGGTCCCAGTTTTTCCGCTGGGGTACTTGGACTGTTGGGCGTTGCAAGGGTTTTAGTAATTTTTCCGGGGACAACGGCGTTGAAGGCGTGCCTTCAAAAACCTTTTTGGGTCCACATGGGGTAGTTGTGTCAATTTGTTGGAGGCTTTTTGGGCGTGGGAAAAACCCTCCCCCCAACTAACAAAACCACCCCTAACCCCACCAATACCCTAAATCCCCATATTTCCTCCCATCGCAACACAACAACCTCTCCACATTCCCCTGACCACGCACACCCCCCTTCCACCCTCACCCCCCCATCTTCCCCCACATATTCCCCCACCCCAACCCCTTAAAAAACCACCTCCCCTAAATGCCGAAACCCCACCTTCCTGCACACACAAACTCCCCAATCCACCCCCCTTCCCCCTCATCTCTCAAACCCCCCACATCTCTCCCAACTCCAAAACACTAATTCCTCTCCCTCCCCCCACTTCACCTTCCTCCCTATCTTACCCTCTAATTCCCAACATTCCACGTAAAACAAAAACCCCAACTCCTCTATCAAATAAATTTTCCCCGCCTCCCAACCAAAGAAACATTCACCCCCTCCCACAAACCAAACCCACAAAACCTAAAACCCCACCATACACACCCAGTTTTCGGGTTTTTTGGGCCTCCGGGTTTCCACCTCTATATCTTTTCTCCCTTAGTTTTGTTTTGGTTGAGGGACGTCGGTTTTCTTTCTCCCCCCCCCTTTCCTGTGGCCCAAAACCGAACCTTTTTTTTCCCACCCCCCCCCCCCCTTACCTAACCCAACCTTTAAAGAACCCCCACTGCCTACCTTTTTTGGGTATGTGCCACGCTGTTTCCCTTCCCTTTTCCCCTTCACCCCCCCGTTTGTTCATTACTGCCCAGTTGTGGCCCCTTCCACAGCGGCCAATTGTTGTTCTTCTGTGTTGATTTTCTTTGGGGGCGGTGGCTGGTTTCCCCCAGTTCCCCCTTGACCTGGGGGCTGGGGGGGAATTTTCCCGATTCTTTCTGATCTTTTCCTTCTTCACCTTTTGGTTGTTCCGCCTACCACACACATTTTTTCCCGGATTTTTTCCCCCCTTAGACTTAAGTTATTTTTCCTTTCCGGGAAGCAGTCCACCCCCCCCCATGTTTCACGTGTTTTTAATTTTTTCCCCCGAAACGGACTTCATTATTGGGGTGATTTGGAGTGGCTCCCTCGTTTCCTTCATGTCCCGGGGCCACTAAATTGTCCCCCGGGGATTTTTTCGAGGCTGGGGCAACCTGGTTTTTCTTTCCCCTCTTTTCCCTTCCCGGGTTCGACTTGGTTTAGAAAAACCCCTCTCGGTACATTTTTCAAACCAAGTTTTGCGGGCGGACATGGGGTTGAGTTTCTTCCCCCAACACAATTTTTTCCAAGGGCACCCCCTCCCCCCCCCCTTCCTTTTCCAAATCAGGAGCAGGTTGAAATCCAACCCCTTTTCCTTTTCTTGCGATGGCGACTTTCTTTCACTTCCCCTCCGGGTATCAGGACAACGGGGCATCCCTCCCAAATTGTTCGAGGGGTCCTTGGTCTATTCCAAGGTTTCTTTTTTTTCCTGAACATGAGGGCAAACTAACCCCCCCCCCCACTGGACGCCAGAAGGTTCCTTTTCAAAACCTACCCCCCTCCCGTTCAATGCAAATTAGTCTTTCTTTTTGGGGACCTTCGGCCCCTTTCCTTGAGATTAAATGATCGGTTTCGGGTTTCGTTTTTAAAGTTGGCCCTTTTTTTCCCCTTTCCCCTAGACCACCCTTTGTTCCTGGGCAATTAAAAGCGCCAGTGTGGCCTGGGTCAAGGACCTTTGCCCCCCTTTTTGTTCTGATTCTGATTCAAACTTCCACTTTCCCTTCCCCAGACCAGTCGACACTTTGCCTCCCCTGCATCTCCTTCTTTTGTCATGGCGCGTTGTTTCGAACAGAGATTTTTTCCAAAACTTTCCCCGGCTCGATTTTTTCTTTTTTTGATCCAACTTCCCTCCCCTTGAAGGGTTCCCCCTCCCCCCAAAAGTTTTGGGCCCCAAAAATGGTCACTTCTTTTTTTTTTTCGTGCCCCTCCCCCTTGTACCCCGTTCTTCGTCGGCCCTTTTTTTTTCACCTTTTCTTTCCCCCGGGTTTTTGAGCGGGGGGTCAGTGAAAACTTCCGGGGGGTTTTTTTCCCCCTCCAACTGGCCACCTTCGTCCCGTAAGCATACTTTTTTTTTTTTTTTGACCGTTCAAACCCCTTTTTCGTGCCCCGTAGGACTTTTTCGATTTTTCTCCCCTAATCTTCTGGAATTTGGAAACCACGTTTCTCAGTCGGTTTGTCGTTAAGTTTCTCTCTTCAATCTCTGGGGTTTTTTTTTTCCCCGTAATACTCTTTAATTTGGCCCACATATCTTCTCCGGTTTTCTTTTTTTTTCCCCTAGGGTTTCATTGTTTCCTCCGGGGACGCTTTTTGGAAGGTTGGAATTCCCCCCCCAGTCCCCCATTCGAAGAAAGGCCTCGTTTCACCCCCCCGTGCTTACCCCCCTTTCCCATACAAATCCTCCTTTTTTTTCGTATTTTTTGACGAAGCGTCTACGAACCCCCTCACCTTTTTGCCCCCCCCAAATCGGGGCATGTTTTATTATGAACTGGGGTTTTCCTCTTTCCCTTGTGACCCCCCACCCCCAAATAAGTGGGTCCCCCCGTTACTTTGCCCCCTTTTTCCCCTTCCCCCTCCCTGGGCCCCCGACAAGGAAAGGCCGTGGCCGGCCACCTTCCTTGTTTTTCATTTCTGTTCCTCCCCCTTCCATCCCCCTTTGACCCCCGCGGGCCCAAGTTTCGGCGTGGACCCTTTTTTGACTATGTTTGTCTTTTCCCCCCCCCCCCATTCCTGGTGGACCACTTCCACACAGGGCCCCTTTAGGAGACCCCCGGGGGCCCCTCACGAACAGTTCACTACAATAACTCCAAAACTTCGTAACATCCTTTTTTCCTTTCCCGGACCAACACCCCCAAATTTCTTTTTTTTTACTTTTTTTGGATCCAGAATTTTTCGGGGGTTTGGGGACAGGGCTTTCTGTCCCGGGGGTCCCTTGTTTTTCGAACTCCCTGGGGGGGGTTTCCCTTTTCACCCTTCTTTTATCCCAAGGAGTTCCCCCCCTTCCTCCTGGGCCAATTGGCCTTTTTTTGTTGGGGCCACGCCATTCTTGTTTTCTGCTTGGTGACTTGACCTTTCTTTCCCGAATTTCCTGTCTTCCCCCCTTTGTTTTGATTTCCTGTGGCCCCGTTTGTACTTGGGCCCTTGCAAGGCCCCCCCCCTGAATTCCCTTTTTCTTCCCTCCAACACCCTTTCGATGGTTTGAACCAGAAGTTTTTGTTTCCCGGGCTGGGGATCGTTCCCATTTTTCTGTCTTTTTCTCGAGTGGTATGTTCGGGTGCCGTTTTTTTTTTTCGGGTGGGGTTTTTTTTCTTTCCCCCCCCCCCCTTTTTGTTTGAGATTCCCCCGAAGGCCGGGTCGCACCACCCCCCTTTTTTTCGTCCCCCGGTCCCAGGTCTCCCGAGTGTCTTCTGGGTCCTTCCTTTTCACCCTTGCAGGTTTTTTTACTTCCCCCCTGAACTGTTTTTTTCGAATTGTTTTAGTTTTTCTTTCCCTTTTTGCACTTCCCTTCCTGGGCTCTTTGTGAAACTTGGTTTTCCGGTTTGCGGTTTCCCGGCTATTTCGCCCCGAATTTTGGGTTTCTTTCCCACTTCTTTCCCGAGTCCGGTGGGTTTTCAAATCCGGGTCCTTTTTCTTTTTTTGATTGGCCTTTTTGATAGGGCCGGTGGAATTTTTTTTTCAACCCCAGCCCCGTCGGGCCCTGTTTACTCTCCGGCTCTCAGTTTGTCTAATTTGTTTCCTGGGCCTCAACCCCCCCCGAGTTTTTCCTTCACCGGGACCGTCCTCTTGTTTGTTTGTAGGTTTCCTGTGGCGGCCCGTTTGTTGATCCTCTGATTTTTTTCCCCTTACAACCCCCTCGGGTTTTGGGGGACGCCCCCTTTGTACCAACAATTTGGCTTTCCAACCTTGGGCCCCCGTTTAGGAGTTTCCTTGGGTTTCCCTTCTGAATTGAACCTTTTTCCCCTTTCTGGATCCGTTTCCCCCCTTTCTTTTGGGCCCATGGTTTTCAGTACGTCCTTTGTCCCCCCCCTAGGTCGGTAACCTTTTTTGCAAATTGTAACAATTTACCCCCCCTGAGGATAAACAACAATATTCTTTTTCAGTGCTCGGGGCCCAACCGTTTCTTTCCCCTTGTATTTTTGGGGTTTTTTTTCTCCCTCTTTTAGCCTACTTCCCCAAAAATTTAGGGCACCACCCAGTGGGGGTGGGCCACCCCTTTAGGTTGTTCCCTTCGGACCACGTTACACTCTTTTTTTGCGTGGCTCCCCCTCCCTGTGTCCGGGAACGTGACCCCCGCATTTACCACTTGTCTTTCCGGGGTTGGCCATTTTTTTCCTGCTGGGGCCGACTTTCTTCTCTTTTTACCTTCTTCTTGGTGTGGGAAGTTTCTCCCCTCTGACTTCAACCCGTCAAAATTTTTACTTCACCTTCCCCCACCCTTTTTCCCCGTGGTCCGTTCCGGTTTTCCCCTGGCTAAGACCAGTTCCATCCGTGGTAAAATTTTGGGTTCACCTTTTTTTTCCCCCCCGTGTTTCCCGTTCCCTGCTCGGGACGACTTTTTGAGCCGGCTTTGGCTTTTCCCCCCCCTCTGGCTTTTTTTCGTCTTCCCTTAAAAGACAATCCTGACTCTTTTGAGGTTTCCGGCACCCTGAGTGGCCCCCCCCTCCCCCCTCAGTTACCTTTTTTTGTTTTTTTTCCCCCCCTTTCTTGGTCTTTGGGGGTTCCGAATTTGGGAGATTCTCCCTTTCCCTGGCTCTGTTCCTTTTCTTTTTTGGAAGCTGGTTGACACCCAACACGTTCCCTTCTACCCGTCTCCGGCGCTTGGGGTTTTTTGATGTCACAACCTTTTCTCCAACTGGGAGTGCTTGGGAGTGTGTTTTCACCCCTTGCCCACCCCAGGGTTCCCCCATTGGACCCTTTAGTACCCTTTTCCCCTGAATTGTGCTTTTTCGGCGGCCCCCCTTCTTTGGATCCACCCCTTCCACCCATGTGGTTAAATCCATACTTAAATTTCATTTTCACCAGGTGGGCCCACCCCACTCTAAATGTTTGGCACTTTTCCTCTAGTCACCCCTGTTTTTCCTTTTTTCCTGTCTTTCTTCCTTCTTTTTTTCCCACTTTGGTCTTCTCTTTTTCACGGCAACCCTTCCTTTCCTTGGATGGATTTTTTTTAGTCTTGGATCGACTCCTGTTTCCTTCATGCTTCGTTTTTCCCCCCTCACCCCTATTTCCGAGTTTGAGTTTGCGCCCCCTTTTTTTCAGCCCCCTTTTTTTCTTGGTTTGATCAAGTTTTGTTTTTTTTTTTTCTACCACTGGAAGGTTTGCCCTTCCCTCCTTCAATGGCCTCTGACCGGTATTTTCCTTCCTTTTTACGGAATTGCTTTTTTCCCCTTTGATGCTCCACAACTACGGGGAGGTTCCAACTTTCAGTCGGCATAATTATCCCCTTCTTAATGTCTGTCGTCACCCCGTGTTTTTTTTTTTTTGTGTTTTTTTTCCTTTAAATTTTCAGTCAGGAAGGTTTTCATCTCTTGTCCTTTGTTGTCTTAATTTCCTTCCTTGCTTTTTTCAAGTTTTTGAAGTGACGTTCGGGTCCCTACAGAGTGTCTCCTTTGTCCTGGCCAACTTCAGGGGGTAGGACGAACTTTTAGAAGGGTGTAGGGCTGTCCTGATTAACACTTCCAATTGGTCCTTTTTGGGCGATGGATGTTTTTTTCCTCCCGAACATTTTTCCGTGAATGTGGCCCAGCTCTTTTTTTATTGGTCGGGGGTGCAGTTCCTGGGAGTTTGGTTTTTTTTTTCAGCCAAACAACAACCACCCTTCCAGGGTTTGTCTTCTTTTGGCACGTTTCTTGGCAACCTCCCTTTTTTTCCTCTCTTTACCCTTACCCCGTTTTTTTGCTGTCTCTTCCTTTTTTTTTTTTAGGGGAGTTACCATGTCTTTTCTTTCCCCCCTTCAGCCCAACCCGGAAGAACAAACTTGTTTTTTTTTCACCCACAACCCCCCTCCTGCGCCACCCCCCCCCCTGGAAAATAAATTTTTTTTTTTGACGTTGCCCAAGTTTTCCCCCAATAATGGTGTGGACAAATTCTTTTTTCTTCGTTTACCCCCCCCCCCCCACACGCCTTTCTTAACCCCATTTCCCAAACCGTTGTTAAAGGGTGGTTTTTAACAACCTCCCCATCTGGAACACCCTTTTGGTTTTGTTGTCTGGGTAAAGTTTGAGGGGTTTGTTCTCTTCCCTGGAACCGGCTTGTGAAGTTGGGGTTACGTTTTTCCCGCCCGGCTTTTCACTTTACTCTCCCGACATTTCACCCCTTTTGGGGGTTACCCTTTTTTTCCCCCCACAGGTTTTCTAAGTTGGTTGACGCCGATTTTTCCCAACTTTTCTACTGGATTTGGTGACCCCTGGTTGGCATCCCCCAACCGTCAGTGGACCCAGACATGGTTATCTTCAAAAACATTGATTGGCGAATACCTGGTTTGAGTCCCCTGTCCCAATCCTGGCCGTGCACCTTTTTCCAGGGTGTCTTTTTTTTTTGACAGGACTCTTTCTTTCTTTCCCTCTTTTGGGTACCCTAGGGTCTGCCCCCCCTTTCCCCACTTCGTCATTTCATGTTGCCAAGTTTTCACAGGGTCGTTCCTTTTCCCCTTTCATAAAGTGTCATTACCAACGTCGGGTGGACCCCCCCCCCTTCCCCCACAACCTTTCCCGTCTTGTTCCCCGTTTTCGGTTTCCTTGCCCCCTTGCCTCGTTTTGGAAAATACCTTTGCCCGAGTGACCTTCTTCTCAGTTCTTTTTCTTTGGGAGCTTGGTCCTTCTCAAGGATTGTCCCCACACTCACAACCCTTCCCACAAAGGACGTTTTTTTACCGGTTACTTGGAAACCCTTCCTCCCCTTCCAAAAAACTCCACTTCAGCCCTTTTTATTTTTTAAGGGTCGGACCCTTCCCTTGGCCGTGTTTTTTATCTCTCTTGGAATTGTTTTCATTTTTGTATTGTTGGAAAAGTGTCTTTTTTCTTCCCTTTTAGTGTTTTCCTTCACCACGGGCGTTTCAAGTTCCCTCCGTCTCCAATTTCTTTTCGCGCTCTAATGTTACTTTTTTGTGGGGGTCTGATTATTATCAACAAAAAAAAAAACCCAACCTCCAAGGTCTGTCCACCCTCATCTTCTGTCCAACCTTTCTTCCCGCACTCCTTGTGTATGTCCCTCCTGGTTCGACAACACCCAAGGCTTCCAACACGTTCCTTTCCCTGTCTCGGTACTCTCCATTTTCACCTCCTTTTTTCCCCAACACTCCTTCCCAAGACGGTTGGCCCCCTCCACGGATTCTTTTTTTTTTCCCTTTTCCGTTTCCTTTCTGGTCGTGAAGGATTTCTCTAACGTTTTGTCGGCGAGGCGGATCCTGTCCACCTTCCCTTTGTCCCCTACCTTTCGGCCCTCTTTCCATTTCTTGTCCGCTCCCTCCCTTTTAGTTGCTTGTCCACTAATTTCTTCATTTTCCCCCTGTTTTTTGTGGCTTTTGAGGAGGTTTGGAACCCTTTATCTCTTTTTGAAGGTCCACCCCTCTCCCCTAGTTTTTTAACCTGTTCTTTCCTGTGTTTTTTGGATCCAAGTTTTTTTTTCCCCAATTATAGTACTTATTTTCCTTCCCTCCTTTATTTGACAATCTTTCTATTCCGGTTTTTGTGGCCGGCTTTTTCCCCCCCCCCCCTTTTGGGACACCTCGTTGGCCCCACGTCCGCCGCTTTGTTCTGCGTCCCCCTTTCCACCGTTTATTTTTGTCGACCCCCCCCCAATGGTGTTTTTCCCTGGGCGTGCGGATCAATCAGCTGTTTTCAATCCCCCTCTTTACCTTGACCCCCCTTTGTCAACAAATTCGTTTGCTTCTTGGGGGCCGGGTTTGGATGGGTATTTTTTCCTTTTTTTCGCGGTGTCCCAAAAAAACACTCTTTGGTCCCCCCCCTTTTTCCGTCCTGTCTTATTTTTCCCCCGAAGGGCCATGGCGGCCCACCTGCTTTGTTTGGACGTGGGCAAGGCCACCCTCCTTGTTCTCAGGTTCAGGGGCCCGTTGTCGGTGTATTGGGCCCCCCCTGTTTTCCCGTTAACCCCCCGCTTTGGGCCAATTTGGCGCTCCAATATTGGTTTTTAACCCCTTGTTGGGGTTCCCCCCCCTCATTTTTTTTCCCCCACTTTTTTCCTATGGTTGTCACCGAAAGGGGCAATCCCTTCACTTTTTTTCCCTTCGTCAAGCGTGCGTGCCGTAACCCCCCCCCTTCCCATTTCAGGTTGGGCAGTTTTTTGGCATTCCGGGTGAGGGGCGGGTCAAGTTTTCCCCCCTTTTCTTTTGGGTGGTTTGTCACCGTTTGAGTCCTAACTCTTTTCCCCTTTCTCTTGAAAACCTCTCCCATTGATTAGCTTTCACCATTTTTGGCCTTGTTTTTTCCCCCCTCTTTTTGACCGCCCCCCAGTCTCTATCTTATCCCCAACCAAAACCTGTGAACTTTTCCTGGTCCCATCTTTCCTCAGGGTGGACTTTTCGTTTTTTTTTTCGTGGATGGTCGTTTTTCCCCCTTTCCTTCCCTGTTCTCCCCCATCTTTACAAAAAAAACACTTTTGGAAAAGGGTGTTTTCTTCCTTTTCCCCCCTGGCACAGGCTCCCCATAAGGCTTTATCTTTCCGTGTGTTTGGGGTGTGGTTGGGTTGGCCCAACTGTTTTTCGACTTTTCCTTGGACTTTTTTTTCTGTTTTTGCCATTTATTTCTTCCACTACTCTGTTTTTTTTTTCCTTTTTCGGAAATTCTTTTCCCCCTCCCCTTTTGCAGGAAGGCCAGTTCCAAGTTAAAAACGGTTTCCCCCACCTTTCTATCCTGGAACTGAAATGGACCTTTACCCCTTTTCTTTCTTCTCACTTGGGTGAACCAACCCTGGCACTTCCCTCTGTTTTTTTTTCGATTCCTCCCCCCCCCCCGACCACGTGTGATTTATTTTTCAACTTCTTTCTGCCTGGGTACGGGGGGTTTTTGGTGGGTTTTACATGTGCCTTTTCAATTCCCTTCATTTATTGGTTCTGTTCCCTGGGTTGTTCCAGAGCAGGCCCTCTTTTCTTCTGTCAAGTTTCTCCCCCTTTTTTTGCTCGTAATGAAGCCCGTGTTGCTTCGGCCTGGGCCCTTGGGGCCTTCGGAACTTGTTTCATTTCATCCCTTCCCCATCCTTCCCTCCTTCTGAGTTTTTAGAAATTTTTTTTTTTCTGGTTCTACCCCCCCCTCGATGGGATCCTTTCTCCCTGTCCACCCCCTGTCTTTTTTTTCCCTCCTTGTTTGTCGGCAATCTTTTTTTTTGCAGGCTCTTTTTTTTTTTTGTTACAGGTTTCCCCAAATGTTGTTGCCTTCCAATAGTCCCCCCCGCCAAAACGCCCCATTCAGTTTTTCCGAGGTGGGCGACGGTGGGCCTTCCCCTTTTCCAAAACCACACTGCTTTGGACCGGGGTTTTTTACGTTTGTTCCCCCTTTTTTTGCCCCGGGGTTTTATTGGTCCGGACCCAACACCCTTTTTGTCCTTTTTGGCACACCCTTTTCTTACACCAAGGGGGCTAAACAACTTTCTTACCATCCCATCCCCCCTTCGGGTATTTTTCCTCCGGCCACCTTCATATTTCCCTTTTTTCTTTCGTAAGCGCTTTTTCTTCCCACAACTTACGGTCCACCCTTGTCTTTGGAACCCCCTTTGGGGTTGGTGGTGCAAGCACCGAGGTTTTTTTGTGCCGGGCTGTTTCTCTTTCTTCACTTCTTTCCCCCGGCTCACTTTTTGGTAAATTTTTCCCTTGGAGTGAGATGTTCATGTCTTTTTGGTGGGACGATACGATTTCTTTCCCCCCCCCGGTTGAAGCTTTGATTTACCCTGCCTCGTAGCCAACCCCTGTCGCAAGTTTTTTCCCTCCCAGAGAATATTTAAAAGTTTTTTTTTCCTTTGGCCCTCGGGGGGGGGGTTGGGTTGGTTCACACACCTTCCCCAGAATTTTCCCATCCCCTTTTGCCTTTTTGTGGCTTATGGACAGGTTACTTTTTGCAGAAACCTCCCCCTCCGAACCAACAAATGTCACGTTTTTTTTTCCCATGGTCGACGCCACGGGTTTTCTTTTCCCCTTTAGCCTTTTTTTTCCCCTGTCCATTCGTTTTTTTTTCCTTTTTCCCAACTCTTTTTTTACGAGTTTTTCCCGGAGAATGGATTCTTTTTTTTTTTGGGGCCCTGAACGGGGGGATTTTTGGGCAACGTCGCGGTTTTTCCCAATCTGCTTCCCCCCCAGTCCCTTCTGACTGTTTATCAAATTTTTGGGAAACAACCTTTCTGATTTAAATTTTTTTTATCCGAGCAGTTTCCCCCGTCCGAATTTCCCTTCTAAAAAAAACAACTTGGCCCAACCTCTGGTATTTCTCTTACCCTTTTTTTCACTTGATCAGGCAGTTTTTTTTTTTAGTCCCCCCCCCACCTTTCCCTCCCCCTTGGGGGAATTTCCAAAAATGGTACCCACACCGAATCTTTGACTTTTTTTTTTCAGATTTTACCGGTTTTTTCCCACTCCTTCTGTCTTTTTAGTACTGGGGCCCCCCCCTTTGACGGTCCCTTTTCTCTTTTGTTGGAGTTCTTGGTTCGATTTTAGCCCTTTGGGCCTGATTCTGTGGCTGACCAGGATTGTCTAGGGGTTTCTCCCTCCCCCTCATTGGAAAGTTTTTAGCCTTTCTTTGGTTACTAAGGGGGTGGCGTGTTCCCCTTTCCTGTTTTGCCACATTCAGTCTTTCCCTCTTTCCCCTGAACTCTTGTAAGTCCGGCTCCTCGTTTCTTTCCCCTGTTTAATGTTTCCAGACAGGGGTAGTTTTTTTGCCCCCCCAGTGCTTTGTTCTCCCCCGCCTGGAGCTTTGGTTCACCATTGAAAAAGTTGTTTTGGTCTTTTTTTCTTGGTTTTTTTTTCCCCCTCGGTGGGCCTTCCCTCTCCTTGCACATCGTCTTTTCTAGATCCCCCTTTTTTCCTGGGAAAAGTTAGTTTTGTTCTTTACCCAGTCATGATCGTTCCTTTTTTTTTTTTCAATTTGGTCCTTTTTTCCACGGGGCAAGTTGACCCAAGGGGAAACTTTACCAATCCCCCCCCCTCCCAACAGGGGTTCGTTTTCTTGGGTCTTTCAACCTTTTTTGGCCTTTGGCGGGAGTGCTGGGAAACCCCCTCAACACAGTTTGCTTTTTTTCTCAACCAAACTTGGGCTTGGGCGTTCTTCCTGTCCTTTTTTCAGTTGTTGTTTTTGGGTGGCCCCCCCCTTTCTTTTTTGTTTTTGGAGGGAACTGGGGAGTCTAACCCCTTATTTTCTTTTTTTTTTCTTTTTTTTTTTCCCCCCTTCCCCCCCTTTTCGTTGTTTTTGAGTGCCTCGGTGCCCCCCAACCCCTTTTCCCAAACTGTTTTTCCCCCACCCCCCCCCCCCAAAATCTTTCCTCCCCCCCCTTGTCCACAGCGGGAATCTTTAAACTGCGTCTAAGGGGACTCTTGTTGTTCCTTCCCCCCCCCTCCCCAACCCGTTGGGTCCCCCTTTCCTCCCCCTGGCCCCCCCCCTCCCCCCTTCCCTTTTGTTGTCTTGTCCCGGGACGTGGGGGGACCCCACAAGGTCCCCTTCGGAAAACGGGGTCCTGAAACCCCGCTTTCCTTTTCCCCCCCTCTTTCCTTCATTCACTTTTGAACACCCTGTCCCCCCCTTTTCCCACTTCCCCTTGAGGGGATACGCAACTCCGTTTACTATTCCTGTCTTTGGGGCTTCCTCTTGTCCTCCCCTCCGCACCCCCCCATTCGTTTACCTCCCCGGGCCCTTTTGACAGTCTTTTCCTACCCCGCGAGGGAACTCTTGCCCATGTTCCTTCATGGCTGACTCCCCTTTCTTCCCCCTGGCGAACTCTTTCTTTAACCACCCCACTCATGGGAGCATCCCCTATGTTCAGGTTCTACCGGTTCCCGTCGAACCCTGCGTTTCTTTCTGGGTAGGCCACCTTTTTTCCCCCGGCCGAACCCCTTTACGTTGTCCCCCCGCAGTTTGGGGGCCCCCCCTCCTCCCCCTTTTTTTTTCCCTCTTTCGGAAAACCCCTTATTTCTCTCATCTCATCCCTGTTATTTCGTTTCTCTCTTTTTTAACGGGACCCCAACCCTCCCCCTTGAATAAATGACGTCACTTCCCTTCCTTAAATCCAGGTGGACCTCCGGGGACCCCATTTTCTTTTTTTTCATGTTCCCACTTCCCTCAGGGTTGGGTTTTTTCTCTCTTTCCTTGCCCTCCATTCCCATTAGAGTTAGGGGCATTTTTTTTTTCCCCCCCTGGGGCCCCCACCTGGGGGTGCCCACTTTTCATACTCACGTTGCGCTGTTTCTTGCCCCGTCCCAGGGCGTGGCGGGTAAGGTCACAGGGCCTCCCGGGATTTTGACCTTTGTTTCCCCCTTTTCCCCCAGTTTCTGCCCCGGTTTCCCCCGTGGGGGAAGGGTGGAAAAAACACCTATTTTTTTGGCACGGGTTTTCCCTCAACTCCAAACTTCCCCTTTTCTTTTTTACAGTCCCCTTCCTCACTGGTTGCCGGAGGGGTGATGGATGCACCCCTCTCTTTCAACCAACCCCAGGTTCTTTTCCCCCTTAAGTTTGGTCCTTTCCCCTTTTTTCCCCCCCCCCTCTTTACTTCTGATTCGGACACTCTTTTTTTGGAACCAACCCCCCCAAACCCGGATTTTTTTTCGTTTTTTTTTCCCTTCTGTAATTTAAAACGCTTTCCCATTTAAGTAGATTTTTTTTTTTTTGGCTAACGGACATTGGGGATCTCAAGCTTTTTTTCCCTTTACTACTGTTCTGGCGGGCTCGCCCCGCCCCCCTTTCTGTTTCGGAGTTGCCCCCCTCCTTTCTAGTTCGGCCCCAACGGGGAGATAATGGTAATGGGTTTTTATAGATTCTCCTTAGTGATTTCCTTTTTGAATTTTGTTTCCCTTTGTGGGCGGGTCTTTTTGAGTAGTTTTTCCCGGTAGGATCAGTTTGAGGGTGAGTAATTTCATTCACTGTTGTTCCCATTTTTCTGTACTTTCACTTCCCGCTATTGGTCCCACTTCTATCATATTGAGACCCCAGGGGAATGCTGGTTAAGGGAGAGTGGACAGCAGCCCTTCCCTAATCCGACCCGGGAGTCCTCGGGGGCCCCGTTTGTGGTTTACGCCCCCCCACTGGTACGACACTACCTCCCTTTTTTTTTGTGCTTGGGTTTGTTGCGAGCGCTGAATCACTCCCCCCCCCTTTTCCCCCCAACCTTTTTTCGCTTGTCTTTTCCCTCTGGTTGGAAAGCTGGACTTTTTGGATGAAAGCGCGTTTCTCGTTTTAAAAAAACTACGTCTCCGGGTTTCCCTCGTTCCTCCGGTCCCACCTTCCCGGGGCTGGTTTCCCTTTACCCCCAACCCTCCTGAGGACGGTTTCCTTATACCGAGGGGTGGTCGGAACCCTGGGGGCTTCTTGTACCCCGCTTGTTTTGAAATTTTGTGCTATCTGGGGGCCGTTTCCCCCCCCCACGATGGGTGTTTCCCCCCTGGTCACAGCACTCTGCGCCCCATGTTTTTTTTTTTGGAACTCCCCCCAAAATTACCTAACAACTCTTCTTTTTTAACCCATGGGGAGGAAGGGGCCCTTTTTACCCCTTGTTCCCCTTGTTGTCGTTTTCCCCCCAAGTTATTGGTTTTTTTTCGGGGCGCCTTGCTATTCCCTACTTGGGCGTGTGGGCGGGCGTCAATGTGGTCGGAAGGGAAGGACCCAAGTGCCCTTTTGTTTTTTCTTCCCCTTGTAATCATTGTTTTTTTTTAGCCTTTTGTTAATCCCTTTGGGCCTGGATGACTGACTGCGGAATTTTTTCTGACATTGATTACCCCCGCGGGGACCCCCTTTTTTTTCCCCGTACCCCCTCCCCAAGGCCGAGTGATTGCCCCCGAAAGATTCTACCCTACCCCCCCCCCTCTTTCTGGGGCCCCGGTTCCCGTTCTTTCGTTTTTTTTTTTTCCCCCTCCCCGACTTGACGCCTTAAGTTCAATAAATACGTTAAAGGGTTAGGGGAGTGGTTTTTCCCCTTCCCATCTTTTTTTCCACCTTTTCTTCATCCTCGTTTTGGTTTTTTTAGGGGTTAGAGGTTTTTTTTTTTTTGTGGGTCCTGAAGGGGACCGAACCCTTCCCCCATAATTAGCTTTTCGTGAAAAAGGGCACCGTGTTTTTACCCCCGCCCCTTTTCCCCCCTTTTCCTTTCTTTTTTTCACGAAAACCTTTTTTCGACCGGTGCCCTTCCGCTGTGCCGTTTTTTTCCCCTTGTTTTCGGGTTTTGCCTTGCTTCAGATTCAGGTTCTCTCCCTTCCCCTTCCCCAAAATCCTCTCTAAAAACCCGGTGACCCTTTTTTTTTGTACACTGCCGGGCTAATCCCGTTTTTTCCCCTTTTTTTCCCTACACTTCACTTTGTTTGCGGCCCTCCCGGCCCCATTTCTCCCCCTTTTTTTTCTCCTACCTTTTTTTTTTAGGGTGATTTGGACGAAAGGGGGGGATGTAAGTGGTGTTTTCAAACCTATTTACCTCCTCGCTTTGGGTTTCCCCCTTGCAACCATCTTGACCCGCCCCCCTAGTTACCCCTTTTTTTTGGCCCACGGGGGCGATTAAGTCGGGGGGGCCGTGCCTCCCTTTCCCCCCTTCTTGCCTGCTTTTTTCACGGTGGTGCCGTTGCCCGTCTCTTGTCCGTTTTGCCCTCCCCCCCCAAGGCAGGTGATTTTTTGTATTCACCAAAGTAACCCCCCCCCTTTCCCTTTTTTTTTTTTGGGGGCGCTTCGGGGCAACAGTTCTCTTTAATTGTTCTATTTTACTCGATTCAGCAACCCCCAAAAAATATTTTTTGCCCCCCAACAAGTGGGTTTTCTTTAAACCCTTCTTTCCCCTCCTTTTTTTTAGGGGACGTTTTTGAGCGGGACCGGTTTTTCGGGCCCCCCCCCCCTCCCCCCTGGACCGGGTTCCTTGAGCGGTCTTCTCCCTTTTGTCGTTCTATTGATTTATGGCACGTTGGCCCTTTCTTTTCCTTTCTTTACCCCTCTTCCCAGCCTCAAACTCGGCGCAAACCTTGTTCCCCCCTTTTTTTCCCCCTTCATCAGGTACCTTTGGCTAATAAAGGGGGAAAACTTTCCCCTCTCCCCCCCTTTTTTTTCCCGGGCCGACCGTTTTGATCTTCCCCCTACCCTTTTGGGGTGGGTGCCGTTCCCTAAGGTTTTTTCCTTCCCCTTGGTACTGGGAGCTTCCAATTACCTCTCCTTTTTTGACTTTAAGTAATGTCCCAAATCTTTTTTTCCCAAAAGTGGGGGGTACACCATTCTCTCTTTTTGTCCTTTTTTGCCCTTTTCCCCAGGGGGGCCCCGTTAAGCGGGGGAACGGGGGACCAACTGGGTTGGTTCCTTTTAGGTTACCATTTACAGAGCAAACGGACTTTCTTCCCATTCTTGCATTTTGGCTTTTTTTTTTCTCCATCTGACCAGTGTCCCCGTTCTCCCCTGGCCCCCCCTGTTTTGTCCGCTTTAAGAAACCTCTTTCCCTAGGGACCTGAATGATTCCGTTGTTGCCTCAACACCATCCCGATGCCAATGATGCCCAATTTCCCCCCCCCATCCCCCTGTCAGGCGACTTTAGGTGGGCCTCTGAGGTTGGCGTTCTTTTCTTTTTCCTTTCCCCCCTCCCCCCTTCCCTGCCGTGTTCTTAGGGAATTTTTTTTCTTTTTTAGCGAAAACCAGTTCTTGTCCGGTTTCCTGTATCGGTTCCAGAAGTTGTCGGGGGGGGCTGCAATTTGAACGGGGGGTTTTTTTTTTCCCTTCCTCTTGTTGGCCTACCAGTGGGTCTTTTTTTTTTCTAACTTACTTCAATCTTCATTTTGGTGGGCTTAGCGTTACGCTTTTCTTTACTTGACCCCCCCCTAAAGGGCAGGCCCTCGTGGGGACCCAGCAGTCGACTTGTCCCTTTTTCTCCATTTTAACCCTGAGGGCGTGGCATATTCATTTGACCCATAACCCTGTGTCGTCAGTTTCCCCCCCACCCTGGTTGTTTCTTCACCCTTTAATTTTAGCAGCACAATGACCCTTCGTCTTAAGTGGGGAATGCCCCTTGCTTACGTCCCCAAGGTGATTACCTTTTGATTTTGGAAGATGAATTCCTTGTTTCCCCTCCCCGGGTCTGTTGGGACCCGTCCTAAAAACCTTTTCCCATTTATACAAGCCCCCGCCCACCCTTTCGCAGTTTATTTTTGTGACCCCATCCTTTTTGAAGTGTATCTGCCGGTTTTTCTTTTTCAACTTCTGAAAAAGCCTTGGCCGCTAATTGGGTCGATTCTGGAGATCGACTTTTACCTGGTTTGTTTTCTTATTTCATTGGGGTGGGTTGACTTGTCGAACCCCCAAAGTTTCTGTTTGTTTTTTTATGGTAACCAAACCCTAATCATTTCCTCCTCCCCCGTTTTGTTTGGTTTTTTCCCGTGAGGTAGTGGGATATTTCCCCCTACAAAAAAAACAATGGTTTGACCCCCCCACCCCCTCCCCCATTCCCCTTTGCCCCCCTGACCAAGGGGACCTTCAGGACAAGGGAGCCTTTACCAAAACAAGGGCTGTTTTTTTGTGGTCTCACCCCCTTATTTTCTCTTTTTCCCACCATGCAACATCCCCAACCCCCAGCCTGTTTCAAGAATTTCAACCATGTTGAACCGCTTTGCGTTTTTTTTTTGTCCACTTTCTCTTTCATCTTTTTTGAAGGTTCCCCTCTTCAAGTTTTATCCCCTGAGATCCTGTCAATATTTTAAAACACCAGCCCTACACCCTTTGGGTTCCCCCCGGGGTTACCCAACTTTCCACGCTTCCTCACAGATTTCCGTTTGACTTAAAACTTGGGTTTCCCTCAGGGCCTCTGATTTCTTCCACTTTTTATCTTTAAGCAGATACCTGCCTGATTTGAAACTGGTTTTCACGCTTTGGTCCTGGCCTTCACCGTTTTCCCTCGCTTGGGGTACTCCCTTTTCTTTGGTGCCAAAAATCGTCTCAATCCAAGTTGGGAACCTTTTTCCGTGTTTCTACCCCTCCAAATTCAGTGTATTTCCCCCCCCCGGTGATAAAATTTTTGGACCGTTTTCTGTAGACCTTTCGGGACTTCTTTTTCTCAGTCTTCTTTTTCGTAAGAATTTTTTTTCTCCTCCGTGTTTTTCTTCCAACGCTGTTTTTTTAATAAGGGGGTGGACCTACCCTCCCTTTTCTTCACCCCACCTGCGCTCTTTGCTGTTTGTATTTTTAAACCGTTTCTTTTTTCAAATTGCCCCTTTTTCAGACTTTTCTTTCCCCCCTTGGGTCAAGTCCACGTTTTCACTTCTTTGTTGTTGGGGGGCCTTCACTGAGAATTTCTAGTTCTGTTCACCAAATGTTTTGTTTCGTGACCATTTTTTTTCTGCACCTCCCCCCCTTACCCCACGCGGTCGCCAAAAATTCCTCGAGTTATAATGGTGCCGGGGTGCCCTTTTTTTTTCCTATCAATTCCCATGTCCCTTTTTTTTTTATCTGAATGGAACACTAGTCACTTTTTCCTCTGGGACTCTCATCACCTTCACTCCTTGACAACCAATGGGGTGTTAAAGGCGGATCATCGAAGGTTTTCCCCCCCGGACAGGATTCTTTTTTTCCCCCACGACTATTCGGGGCAGCCTGTACGTTTTAATTTAAAAAAAGGTGTTTCTCATTTTCTGTTGGCTTCCCTGGGCTCTGCTCTCTTTGCTTGTTTCTTTGACCCTCCCTGCCTTTTTACTTTTTTGTTTTTGGGACCTTTTTTTTCCCCGATCTTTTTGGTTCTTGCCTGGGCCCTTTTTTTCCCTTTCTGTTTCACATTTTTTTGGGTGTAGTTTGCCTTTTTGTTGGAGAGCGGCTTGGTACGAAAAACTTTTCCTTTTCTTTTCCCTTTCACTTTTTTGGTTGTGCTTTTTTCCGGGTGCTTTTCCTTTTCCCACCGCACCATCGTTTACTTTATCCGGTTGCATTTTTTTGCTGGCGACTTTTGCGGCTTCCGGCTTTTTCCTCCCCCCGTTCCGCCTGATCTCGGTCCGCCTGTAGCTGTGGAATAGCCCGATTCTTCCCGTTGTTGCCCCCGCCAGCTTATCCTTTTTCCCCACGAAACCTGTTTTTTGTTTTTTGGCTGCCTTGGTGGCTTTATTTGTGTTTCTTTGGCCCCCGGAATTTTTTTTCTTATTTTCCATGGGGGGTGTTTTTGCACGTTCCCCAAAATTTTGACTTTTTTGGTGCTGTCGTTTCCCGTTAAGGGAATTCCGTGCCTCTGGGGAGGGGGTCCAAGATCCCGTCATTCTCCAGAGGACCGTTTTTTGGGCCCATTTTGGAGGTTCCCTTGGGGGGGGATGTTGGTTCCAAGAATTTTTTACACCCAATCCCCATTTCGCGCTCTTAGGGGGGCCCGTTCCCCCTTTGCTTACAAAAGAGGGGCCCCCCAAATTTTTTTATTTTTTTTAGTGAAACCAAAACCCCCCCCCTTCTTTGGTGCACCTTTGGGAGGCCCTTCCCCGGGGGCGAAGGAGGGGGCTTTTTTTTGGGCCGGTTTTTCACACCCTTGTTGGAATGGGGAGGAAATTCGGGATTTCACCCCTGGTTTTAGGGGCTGGAAAAAGTTTTCCATTTTTTAGTCTTTTTCCCTTTTAACCATGGTCCCCTTCTACCCACCCTTCCTACCCTGTTTTTTTCCCAAAGGCAGCGCGAGACCCCCTAGGGGTTTTGCTTCGCGGACTCACCCAACTCCTTTCCTGGTTCCCTTGTTTTATACGGCCAACCGCTTCCCGTTGGGTCCCATTTTTCTTTTCCTTCTTCCCTTTTTGGGGAAGTCCGGGCATTTTTTCCCCCCAGTACCCTCGTTGGCTATTATCTTTCTTTTTCTTCCCCCTTTCCCTTTTATGGGGGAATCCTCTGGGCCCGCCCCCATTGGTGCCTAAGCCACTCGAACTCCACCTTCCTAATTCAGCGATTATGGGCCGGGAGACGGGGGTCCCCCGGGTGCTTCCCCCCCCTCAAACCCACTTTCGCTGACGTTTTTTTTATTCGTTTTTGGGACCCGGTTTTCCCCCTCTCTCTGCTCTGTTCGGGATTGGGGAATCGGGGCTTTGTATTCAATTTTTTTTTGTTCACACGCCGGGTTCCCCCCCCTTTTTTGTCGGTTAAAAAGGTATGCTCGGTTCGATGCTTTTCTCAGCCCTGTTTTCCCCCCGTTGTCTCTTCCCATGGCCGTTGGGCTTCCCTCAACCTTTTCGGTTTTGGGGTTTTTTTCGTTTTCCTCCCGAATTTGGCTGGAAGGGCTCCGTTTGATGTATTAACTGTCGTTCCCCCCCCTGGTCGGTTCCTGGGCTCTTTTTCGGGGAAACGGGGCCCCCCCCTGTTCGACCCCTCGTCCCCAAAAGGCCACATTGACCCCTTCTTTTTCAAGGGGGGGGTCTGGGGCGGTGCCCTTTTCCGGACCCCCCAATTTCTTTTTTTTTCTGCCTTTAATTCCGTCCTTCTCTTTCGCCCCGGTCCCCCAAAAAAGGCACCGTTGCAATTTCCCTGTAAGCATCATTCCCCCCAATTTCCCCCTTGGGGGGGGGCCCGGCTCGTCCCCCAAGACTTGCGCCCTTTTTTTTGTGGATTTTTAAAAACTATTTTTACCCAAAGTTTTGGTGGTGGGCGGACAGCCGTGCCTTGTACGGCGGGGGCTTTTTTCCCTTCGTCTGGCCGGGGCCCTTTTGCTCCGGTTCACACAAAAGGCGGCGGCCGCTCTTCCCTGGGGCTGGCGGCCGTTTTAAGCTTTTTTTTGTAGAGGACGTTTTTGGAACCCCTCTCTTACCATTACCCGGTTTTTTTTTTTATGAGGGCGTTTTCTCCCCCCCTTTTCTTTATTTTTTCTCCCCCCTTGCACGAAGGTCCGGGTACCCATCGATGGACCTTTCCTTTACTAGGTTTTTTTTTCTTTTTTTTTTAGGACCCCAATTGCCTTTGGTGGTTTCTGGCTTATGTTTTTCTGGACCAAAGCACGGGATTCCGGTCCACCAGTTTTTCCTTTTTTCAAAGGACTGCTTTCCTTTTCAGTCCCCAGTTGTTTTACCCTCCCAGTTCCTTTGGTGCATTGGTTCGCTTTCAAAATAGATTGGGTTTTTTTCTTCTGATAAGGCGTTGGACGTTGGGTGTTTTTTTTGTTGTGGTTGGGACCCACCCCCCTTGAGGTGTAAAACACAGCGCTCCCTTGTCAGTTCATTGGGTCGGCTCTTTTTCCTCGTTTTTCATCATGACCCCATGTCCCCCCCCGTCCCCCGTTCCCTCCCCTTTTTTAGCCCCCGTCGGCGGCCAGGCAACGGCACCGTGGGCTATAGATTACGGGCTTTGCCAGCCAACCCAGCCGTCATCCCTTTTGTTCAGATTTTTGGACACGTCTGGTTGTCTTTTGCCCTTGCGGGGGCTGTTTTTCTTTTTACCCTTACAAGTATCCGGGGGGTTTTAGGATGTGGTCGTTTTTATCATGCCCCCCAAAGACACTGATCTTTTTTTTGATGGATTGGGCTTTTCGGGCTGTTCGACCCTTTCCCTCATTTCTTTCGTCCAGGGGCTTTGTAATGGACGTGGGGCCGACGGGGTGTGTTGCCAAGGCTGCAACGCGGGTTTTCCCCTTCTCGGAACCCCTCTTTTCCTTTCGGTTCCGATTTTCTTCTGAGGTCGGGGGGGTGTGGGGTGGGGGGCTGAAAAAGCACACGAGGTTTGGCCCTCCCCATCTAACCGAGTTTTCCCTCTTCCGCGTTTCCCGTGCCTTCCCTCATTCATGCCCAAGGTTCGTTCGCGGTCCACCCCCACGGTGTGGCGGGGGTCCGTCATTGGGGAATTTATTCCTGAGTTCATTTCCGGCCTTTTTCGGTTCCAGTTCCCCACCAATCCCGGGTTGCACCAGTGCCAGATTCGTCGCTGTACCGGTGCTTTGTCCCAGATTCCCGCACTGGGAATTCCCATCTTGAAAACCCCCAGGTTCGAGTTGTTGTTTCCGCTCAACCCCTGTTCCAGTTTGGCAGGGGGGTGGGGAAACCCGTTAGCGGACTTGGGCGGACTTTTCCGTGGATTTTCCCTTTTAAGTTTTTTTTCTTTGATGTAATTTTGGTTTTGGGGAACACACCAATTTCTTTTTGTGGGCGGGGGTTTTGTTGAAAGTCCAATAATCTATCTTTTCACTCACGTTTTGTTTGTGCTTCCTCGCATAGGGTTGTCCCAACACCCAGAAAAAAACCCTTTTTTGTTTACCAACCCCCCAAAAGGCCCTACCAATTCCCCCGTAAGGGTCCTTTTTTATTTTTCGGCCAAATGTTTAGTCACCTTCTTGTTTTCCCAGGCCCGAACCAGTTGGACGCCACTTTCAGACAACTGTTTGGACCCCCCCCTTTGCGGTCTTTCCCTTTTGCTTTTGGATTTCCTTGGACCAACCTCGGCACCCGATTGGCCTCCTCACCCAGGGCAGATTTGTCCTGATCCCCCTTTTGACCTTTTTTCCCAAACGGTGGGGGGGACTCCCTCTAGTTACAATCTTCCCCTTTTTTCCTCAGGGGGGGGCCGGCCGTGCCCACCACCCAACCCGGGGCTGGGACCGGGTGACCTGCACTTTTCCCTTGAATCTGCGATATGAGGGTCCCCCTTCAAAGGGGCGTTCGGCCATCCACGGGGTGACGGTGCCCCTTTCGATTTTTTTTTTTTTGGGACGGGCCCACGTCACACTTTCGTCCCTTTCCCCCCCCTGGTCCTCCCGGGCCTAAAAACTCCGTTGACTCTTTTTCAGGAAAAAATTGCAGGAGACCTGTTTCCCATTGTTTTGTCTTCCCACCTGGGGCTTGCCTTTTTCCCCCCCCTTTTTTTTCCGTTCGTTACGCAAAGCGAAAGGTTGGATTTCCTACCCCTCTTTGATAAAAAATTTTCCCTTTTTCCTCAAACCCCGAGTTGGCAATTTTTCTCCAAGCAAAAAATCTCCATATGACGTGGTCCTCTTTTCCCTGGACCAACGACCCCCCCTACTCAACGGTGCCCAGAGGGGGGGTACAGGTTTCATAAAATGATTTTAAGGGCACACCCCAAACATTTCAGTTGAAGTCTCCCGTCCTTCCTTCTCCCCGTTTTTTTTCGATAGTTTTGACCCATTGTTGGGGGCCCCTTTCCCTTCAGAAACTTGACTTGTCCTTTCCACACGTTGAAGGTTTTGATCCCCCCTGGGCGTTTTTTTCCCAAGGGGGAACCCGGGTTCTGCGAAAGTTCGGCAACCCGGTTACGTTTTCCGGTGACGGGGGGACCCCCTGTTGAGTAGGAGTGAAAATAAAGACCCGAGGTCGACCCCTTAAACCCAATTGCTTCCTTTCGCCCACCAGGATCCTCTTTGAGTCTGCCCTCCGGTTCGGGCTAACGTCCCTTTGTTCCCAGTCCCCGTCTCCTTCCCCTTTGTGGGGAATTCATTTCCATCTCTAATTTTCCCCCTCCTTTTTTTCCCCAACCCGAGCGGGGTTTCCCAGTAAAAAAAAAAGGTCAAAGTTTTTAGGGGAAGTACCTTTTAAAACCTTCCTCCCCGTCGTTCGGATCGGGCCTTCCCTGTCTTTGGTCTTTTTTTTCGATTGCGTGTTTTTGGGGTACTTTCCTTGGTGGGTTCTTTCCGCCCCCTCAAAAATTTTCCTTTTCCTGAGGCATCCTTTCCCCTCTTCCCAAAACGGGTGATCCTAGTTTTATGGAAAATTTCCCCCGTTTCTTTCCCTTCGGGCTGCTTTGGTCCTTTCCAAATTGCGTCTTTGGATTTGGGGGGGGAACGAAAAAACAAAAACAACTGACCCGTTGGTTTCCCCTTATCACGTTTGCGTCCAGTGATCGATTTTGATGGGTTCCGTTTCTCCCCCCCTCTGGCATTTTTGGCCCCAGGAAAAATTCGTCTTATCCTTTGGGGGAAAGGGAGCTGTTTTCCCCGAGGGGGGTATCCCTTTGAGTTCCTTGTTGACCCGCTTTCCGGGGCGGCGCGCTTCCTGTTTACGTTGGTTCCGAAGCGATCCTCCCGTTCCCGTTTCCTCCCTCGGGGGCCCCCCTCTTTCCCTTCCCCACCAAAACTTGTTTTTCCCTCCTTAACGGGGAAAGTGTTTTGTGTGGCTTGATTGTGGATTTTCCGAACGTCTTACCGGGAAAAAAGACTTGAAAAAACACAATCTTTTGGTGGAGATTTCCCGTTGGCCAAGCTTTAATTGGGTTCTATGGTCAGTCGGCCGTGGTCCTTTTTACAAAAAAAAGGGTTTCCAACACCACAGGGTAAGGAATTTTTTTTGCGGGGGCTCCGACTGGACTGTGGCCTTCAAACCGGAAACCTCGGTGGGGACCTGGGGTTGCCTTTCCCCACCTAAGTAGTCCTTTGTGACCGGCAGCCGGTCGGTGACCCCCTTTGAAAACGTTGGCCCACACTTTGTTCCCCCGCCCCCCAATCTTTTGGGGGAACTACCCTGGGCCGGTCAATTTTTCAATTTTTGGTTGGGGACACCCTTTTTCCCCCAGCATTTTGCACTGTAGGGGGGGTGGGGACGGCCCCTCCACCTTTTCTTCCCCCCCCCCAATTCACTCCCCCCCGTTTTGACTTCCCTTTTCGTCCACCCCGCTTTTCGTTTTCGGCCGGAAAAAAACCCCCCCTCGGCCCACTGAGGGATAACAGATTCCTTGGGGGAGCTCCCGGTTTTCCCCAACTGGTTTTTTTCCGGCTCCCCCCCCAAACCCCCTGGCCGGGGGCTATTTCCCCTGCTGGGCTGGGGGCTTTTTTGAACAGGGTGCCCCCCGGTTTAAAGCCCGAACCGGCCTTTTTCGTTTTTTATGGGCTCTGGTTTGGGCTTGCCCCCCTTCGGCGATTTTCTGATACCGCGACGTTGTGTCGACCAATCGGCAGCGGCTCTTCCGGGACGCATGTCCCCGTCGTCACAACTCTCTCGGGTTCCTTTTGTGTTCGACTCACCTTGCTTTTTTTTTCCCCTTTCCCCATTCTGCTTGCTAAGGTTGTGACGGTAGGTGGCACTTGGTCGGTGCCCGGGGCCATCTCTCTTCCTTTTTCACGTGTTGTTGTCTATATTTTTTCTCCAGGGCCTCCTTCACCCTTGGCTCAACTTCCCCTTTTTTCAGCGATCTTTCTTTGCGCCCGCCGTGGCTTTACGCAAGAAACATGCGCCACTAGATGTAGAGGGAATGTCGTTCTTCCTGCTCCTTGCCCCTTAATTGAGCGGTCGGTAGTAGGTGTTAAAATCAGATCCTCGCCTTGGGTTCGTTCGCTTCTTTTCTTTTTTTCAACTTTGATTCTTTTCCCCTTTCTAAACCGGCTTGCTGCCAAACATGCCTGACGGTTCGACGTCCCTTGCTCGGACATGGCCCGGTCGCCGCTGTTAGAGATTTCTTGCGCCTTGGGGTTTGTCCGACAACGAGCTTCGACAGGGATACGGAGATTATTGTTCCCATGTCGTGTTCCCGAGGGCGCGATGGA
>Ga0179593_1333612_pt1 | contig 43759 bp, 103 predicted proteins | sample CZODoug2_1_08_16_FD_185931 | JGI IMG/M metagenome (GOLD analysis project Ga0179593, IMG submission 185931) | Vadose zone soil fungal communities from Angelo Coast Range Reserve, California, USA - CZODoug2_1_08_16fungal (PacBio error correction) | ecosystem: Environmental > Terrestrial > Soil >... | reverse complement strand
TTTTAAATATAATTATTTTTATTTATTAAATTTTTAGATTGAATTGTTGAATGATTAAAATGTTATTGTATTATATTGTATATATTGAAATATATGATTGTTATGATTGAAATGTTGATAATCAAAATTATTAATTTTTGAGAATGATATATAATCATATTATAGATATGATAATTTGTTATGAAATATGTGTGATTTTTTGATTCATAAATAATATGTGAGTTATGATATGATGATATTGATTTATATTGATTGAGGCAATGAATGAATTTACTTATTGAATGAATGAAATGATGATTAATGACAAATATATTGTTTTTTATATTTGAATAGAGTTTGAAATGATATATGTTAATGATGAATATATTTATATATTGTGTAAATATAATGTGTAAATTAATGATATTTGATATGATTATGATGTATATGAATTTTTGATATGTGGATTTGATTGAATATGATTGATTTCTGATGTTTTTTGAATTTGTTATTATGTATTATGATGATTATGAAGTTGTTTATTGATTGATTATTATTATGATGCATGATATTGTTTGATTTGAAATTGAGTGTTATTGTGATGAGTATATGATTAGATTATTTATGTTGTTATGAAATATGTATGAATTATGTTTTATATATTTTTTGAATTTGATTAATTAAATAATTATTTTTGAATGATGATGATATTCATTTGGTGAATTTTTGATGATGTGTAGTTGATTTATAATTGATGTATGATATGTATATGATTGTGATGAAATGAATTATCATTTTGATGATTAATTTTGTGATTGAATGTATTGATTCTTTATAATATGATGATATTATGATTATGAAATATTGATTGATGATTGTGTGATAATAATGAAAATAGTTTATATGGATTGATGAATTATAAAATATATTGTAAATATGAATGTGATAATTAAATGAAATGTATGTTATGTGATGAATATGATGAATGATAAAAGATTAGTATGATAAAATGATGATTGTTTATTGATATTGAATTATGTGAAATATGTTGAAATTTGTTTGTGTTTATTTGATATGGTATATATTTCATATTATTGTATGTATATATATTGTATGATGATGATGATGATAGATTTGATTGTTGTATTGTTGATGAAATGTCTATGATGATTGATGAATATATTTTTTTAATGTTGTATTATGATTATAATGGTGGATTCAATTATTGATGATAATGTGAATATGTAATTGATAATGTTGAATAAAATTATGAAATTGGGATTGTATATTGTGTGTGATTATTATTATTATGATTATTTTGATATGATTATATTGAATATTATGTTTGCTATATTGAATAATGAATAATGTGAAAAATATATTTTGATAATTTTATAGTTTTTGATACATATGATAATTGATTGTTTGTGAATATAATGATGATTTGGATATATGATAATGTAAAATGATTTATTGTTGGGGGGGGATGATAAATGATGTATGCATTGATATGATTATTGATAATTGATGATGAAATATAATTTTTGATGTTATGTATATATTGAATTTATATATGTATGTTTAAATGATGATATGAATGTGATGTTTTTTTGATGATAATGATGATGATAATGATGATTGATGATTAATTATATGTATTATTGAATATGTTGATATTGTTAATGACATTTGATATATATGAATGTGATGAAATATTGTTATAGATGAATATTTATTTGTATATTTTTGTAATTTATATTTTATATATTTGATGTTGAATGTTTAATGTGAATTGAAAATTTATTTGGATATTATGTTTTGTGACATTTGAATTATTATGTGAACTATATGTGATGATGATTCATTTATATTGTATTATGTGAAATTTTATGACTATAATAAATATTTGATCTGGGGGGATTTTTTTTTGTTATGAATTATTGATGAATGTGTTTATTTATATGATATGTATGATGTATGATGAATGATGACTTTTATTTATGTGATTTTTGTGTGATAATTTTTATTGTTAATTGATTTTTGTATTATATGAATATGTTTTGTGATTATTTTTTGTTATGAATGTTATTGGAAAATGTGAATGTAATATGAGTTGTATGATTAATGTTTGATGGACGGCAGAATTTTTTGTTTTTGATATGATGATGAATATTAATTAATAATTTTATATTATTGAATATTTTGATATGTGTTGTCTTTTGTGAATTTGAATTGAATGATATTGATGGAGATTATATTTATTGATGGATGATATAATGATATATGTTGTTTGAATTATGATTATATGCATGAATGAATATTCTGATGTGTATATGATGATATTAATGACATATTTTATTATGATAAATGGATGTATGATATATTTATTTTTTTGGTGTATGATATGATATGAATTTTGTTATATGAATTTGATTTATTATGATGTGTGATATGATTTTTTGATTATTGTTTGTAATATATTGATGAATGATATTTTTGTGATGACTGCTAATTTGATTTTCTGTGATTGTTGTATATGATATTTTGTGATTTTATGATTGTGATTGATGATGATTGTATTATGATTTAGTTGATATTGATAATGATTGATTAATGATTGATATTGGGGATTGGATTAATTGAACATGTTATTATTATGTGATGTTAAATGAATCTATATTATAATATATTTTTGTTTTGATGTGAATGTTAGATTGAATTGACTATGAGACTAGGTGATGATATTAATGTATTGTAAATATGGTATATGAATAATTTTATATTGGTTAAAATATTTGATCAATGTAATTATTCAAATGTATAATGAGGATATTGATGTATAATTAATGAAGATTATGCTTGAATGTATGATATGAGGATAGTTATGTCATACAAAATGAGTATTGTTATGATTTTGTTATATATTTTTATGCTGTTTAGTATTATAAATTATGATATGTGAAAATATGCAACATATATGGAAATAATGATATATGATGATGTGATAATTGATTATATATTTATTATGTGTATTGGTTGATGTGTGTGAATTGTGATTGTATATTGTGATTTATAATTGTATATGTTGTATATGATGATTTATGAAAAATTGATAGATAATATTTATATGATGTGTTAATTGATGTGATTATAATAATATGAAATTTGATAATGAAATTTGAAATTGTTTATGAATTTTGTATAAATATGTGAAAATATTAATATTGATGAATGATCATTGAATGTTTATATATTTTGTGATTAATTTGAATTATGTTGTTTAATATAATATAATTATGAATGTGATTATTGAAATATGATGAATAAAATTTGATGTAATGATGATATTGAATTTATGATGTGCATAGAAATAATATTTGTATTATATGGTACTGATTTCATGATATCGTTTTGATGAATATTTGAAAATATTATGATGATTATTGAATTTTTTTTTATATAAATTGATATTATATAATTGAATTTGATTCATAGGTTGATTATAAATATGTTGAATGATTGTGAATATTATTGATGGTTATTGATGAATATTAATTATGATTGAAATTATGATATGATATTGATATATATGAATGATATTATGTATTTTGTGTTGTATATTGTATGTGATATGATAATTGATTGATGATTTAATTATTGAATGATTGATTTTGTATATTATTTTAATATGATGAATTATGATATTGATGATTTATAATGATTTATGATATGTGTATGAAATCATATTTGATAAATTTTTATTTTGTTTGTGATTGATATATTTGGGATATGTAGTCATGATTGTTATTTTTTATGATGATGTATTGAATGATTTACAATTTTTGTAAATGAATTTTATTGAATGATGAATATGATTAATATGAATATGGATATTAAATGTATGTGAGATGATATTGATGATTTCTTTGATATTTATTATGATATTAATAATTATGATTATTGTATATTAATTATGAATTATATAATTGATGATAATGATGACTTTTCTTTTATTTGATATTATATATTTATTGGTTGATATTGAATAATTTTATAATAATATTATAGGTTTGATTTATTATGATTTTATATGTGATTGAATTTTGATGATTTTATGAATGATATGATGAATGACATATGATGGATTGATGAATGATTATGATTGATTGATGAAATATATATGATGATAATGATTGATTTATATATTATGTAATGATTTGAATTATTTTATATGTGAACTTTGTATTTTATGTTGTATGTTGATTTTTGAACTATGTGTGATTTTTTATGAATGTAAATTATTGAATAAACTGAGTATATATATAATAATGATATTTATTGTATTTATTGATGTGATGATAATATATTTTGATAATTAATTGATGAATTGAGTATTGAAAATTATGTGAGAAATGTGTGTGTATATGATTATGTGTATAATGATTATGATTAATTTTATGATGACATATTGAATGAATTGATTGATGTTGATGTGATTTGTGATGATATGATATTTTTAATCATTATGTTATGATTGGTATATGAATTGATAATGTTGTTATATATTTGAAGAGTATATGATTATTGTATTTTATAATGTGCAAAGATATTATGATATTCCAAATATGCATGATGATGATGAATTTTTTGATCTTGAAATATATATATGAATATGAATGATTTGGATGTTTATGTGATTTTTATATAATTTGTGTTATGTGTATTTTAATGTTAGCTTTGTATATATGTGAATTGATATTATTAATATTGATTGATGTTAATATAATACATATGATGTATATATGAATATGAATTTTGTTGATTGTTATATGATGAAATATGATTGATTATTATATGATGATATAATTTGTGTTATGTTTGTATGATATATGAAATTTGATATTTTGAATGATTTTACGAATGATTATATTGATGTAAATATTTGGGATGTGATAAATTGCATAAGGTTTGATGATGATATATGATTTATATTATATTTTATTGATATATGTGATTATTATTATATGATTAGATTGGAATTTATTTATGATTTTTGATGATTTGATATTATCTGATTTTATGATTGATTATGTTGATTTGAGTATTTATATATGATTGCATAAATATTGTATAATATTTTGATTAACTATTATGATGATTGATGTTTGTATGATATGAAATATGATTAGGTTATGATGTTTGTATATATTGTTATGGTATGATTTGATTGTAATTTATGTGAATTTTATTAATTTGATGTGCTTTTTTATTGAATGAATTATATTGTGTGAATATTGTGAATTGATGTATGAATATTGTGTATGATAGATATATGTGATGATTATATACATGTGATATGTAATATTTTTTTGTTTTGATTGATGTATCTTTGAATTAGGTATATTGTATTTGAAATATGTGATTATATAATGCATTAGATTTGAATGATAATGATTGTTGACAATGTGTGATAAATTGTGTAATGATGTTTTGTTTATATTATATTATAAATATTATATGATTTGATTGAATGAGAATGATAGAATGTTTGAAATGTCATGAATGAAAAAAGTTGCTATGATGGATGTATATTTTTGTGAGTTTGGATTGTATATTGGAATATATTTAATTGTGGATGTGATGATGATAATTTTGTTCATAAATGTATGTATATGTGAATTATGATTATGATGTTGTGAATATTGATGTTTTGATGATGAATGTGAATGTTTGAATTAATATATAATTAATTGCAATTGTGATTTTGATGAATGATGATTAAATTGGATGATATAATTATATTTATATGTATTCTTCTCGTGTTGAAGGTATTTATCAATTAATAAAATTATTTGTTATATGAATATTAGGTATTATGTGATTTGATATTTTTTGCATTTTATATATAATGTTTTATGATGTTGTATGATTTGTGAATATTTAATGATTTTATTGTGAAATGAATGATATGTATTATATGAATTGTTATGGGTGAGGTAATATTTTATGAAATGATATATGTGTTATGATAATGATTGATTTTGATTTATTTATTTTGTGGTTTAATGATTGCATTTATGTTAAATATTAGAAATTGTAATGTATTGGATGTTAATATATTTTATTGATGAAATGTTGAAATGATGATTATGTTAATTTGATGTGAAAGTATTGTTTGATTTATGTGTATGTGAAGATTTTGATGATGATTTATGATTGATTGTGTTGTTTAATAAAGAATTTATATTTATGTAATTGTTGATGATTGAACAATGTACATTATGATGGTATGCTTGATGATGATATGATTTTGTATAATATTATTAAAATGATATTGATGAATTTTAATGAATAAATATGATAAATTATGATGTTTGAATTGATATGATTATGATGTTGTGATGAGTGAAAATGTGATGTAATTTATGGATGATTCATGTGTGTTGTAATTATTATGATATATTATTATGTAAAAATGATGTGGATATGATATGATGATTGTTGATGATGCAAAATTTGACTTATTGTTTATGATGTTTTGATTAAATATGTTTATATGTAAAATGGTTTATTAGATTATTTGTATTGCATTAATTATATTATATTTTAATGATCATATTATAGTTATAATTATTTTGGATTGATGATTTTAATTGTATATGAATTGATGAGGATGATGTATGTTATATGTAATGAAATATTATTGATAATTGATTTTGATGTGATTATTTTTGATTCTTAATGATGTGAATTAAATTAGTAATATAAATGGAATTGTGATTGTTGATTTTATGCATCTCTTAATTTGATTGACATTGTATATGTTTTGCTGATATGCATATTATGAATAATGATGAATTGTTTGAGATTTGTTTATATGTATGATGTGATAAATAGATATAATTTATTTGTGTATTGTGATTATATTATAATTTGATGCTTATTTATTGATATGTGAATTGAATATTTACTTGTGGTTATAATTGATGTAATGTTAATTAAGTTGTTATATGATATTTGTGATATGATAATTATAAATAATTTGATGATATATTAATATGCATGTTATAATGAATATTGATGTTTTAATGTGATTTTTTTTTTTTTTTGTTTATAGTGAATGTGTGATTGTGATAAAATTATTTATTTATGTGAATGCATGAATATTAAATATGTTGATATTTTTTTTGTATTGAATTTGATAATGTGAGTATATTATATATTATGAATGTTATTGATATATGATATTTATATGATATTTTGAAATGATGAATAATTTGTACTGATGTGATGATGAATATGAAGATAGCTGTATTTTTTATTGTTATGTTATGAAATTTATTATGAATTAATATGTGTTGATATATGTATGATTTTGACAAATGATAATGTTGATTTTGATTTTATATTTTTATTAATATGTTTGAAATTTGATATTTGATAATGAATAATTTATTGAAATTTGATGAATGAATTGAATCATTTTTAATATTTTAATGATATATTGAAATGATTGTGATATAATTGTTTTGATATGAAATTATGTAATATAGGTTTGAATTGAAATATTTGGTATTTGTCAATTGAATATGAATGATAATATGAATGGTATGTATTGTGATTGATTTTTATTGAATTATTTGAGGAATATTTTGAGTGGATGTATAGCATTGATATGTTGTGATTGATATTTGATGATATGTTATTTTTGTTTTAATGATGATGGATGATTTATATGATATTTGATATATATTATTATATTTGAATGTGATGAATATATATTGGGGATGTTTTTGATTTGTTAATTTATTGTTTTAAAAGTTTGATTAATTATATGATGATATTAAATGACAATTAATGATGATGATGAATATCTGAATGGATATTAATTAAATTAGGTTTTGTATTATGATTGTATGTATGTATTTTTGATGATTATATTTTTTTTGTATGAATTCAAAATTATGTAAAATTTGAATGATATGATGAATGAATGTCTGTGATGTTTTGATTGATGATGAATGATTTATATTATTTGATATGATGTAAAATTTATAGTATTAGTTATGTGAAATGTGTATTTGAAATATGTAATATAGATATGAAATTTATTTGAATATTGATAATAATGAAATGTGACATTATGTGTATGATTTTATATGATTGTGGATTATTTATGATGTATGTAAATTGAAATATGTTTTGTGATTAATATATGATATATATTGATAATGAAATATACATATTTATATATATGTTATGATGATATGTATGATATGTGATGTATGAATTTGTATTAATTTATAATATGAATGATTGAGTTTTTGAGAAATGAATAAATGAAATATTGATATATGATATGTATATATGTATGATTGTATTATTTTGATTAATATTTGAATAATGATGAAATCATATGATATATAATTATGTGAATGTTTATGATTTGTCAATTATGTGATGAATTGGATTTATGTGAAAATTTAAATATTGTTTTTCTTTCGTAGATTAATATTTTATATTATAAAATTTGTGTGAATTGATGAATTGTATGGATTAATATGAATATTATATATATATGTGTTCATGTATTGATATTGTTGTAATATGCATATGACTTTTATGTATATATATTTATGATGTTTGATGATTTTTGTATATGTGAAATTTATTAATTGTGAATTATATATAATAATGATTAATGTGATTATATATAATATTTTGATTTAATTGATTTGGATGATTTGGTGTGATATTGATATATGTTGATTGAATATTTGATGTGTTATGATGTGATATGATATGATTAATGGTATGATGTGATGATGATTGATGATTTATATTAAGGCTCATTTAATGATATGCATGAATTTTTTTTTTTTTTTTTTTTTTTTTTTTTGTTTGGTTTTTTTTTTTTTTTTTTTTGGGGGTATGAATGATATATGATTGATGATTGATGATATAATTATTTTATTTTTGATTTATTTTTTATTGCTGTAGTTTTCATTTATTGTATATTTATTGATGTGATTTTTGATATTATATGTGTTGATGAAATATATGTTGGTTATCATTTATTTTTAATTGATTTCAATATTGATGTTTGATATTGATAGATGATGAATGTTGATTATTTTATGTGATAGTTATATGATGATATATTGTTTTTTTATGATATTGAATTTTTTTTGTATTGATTCTGATAAGTGATTAATATGAATTTGATATATTTCAATTATGATATATGTGTATTGTAATTGATGGAATGATGATGTTTATTTGAATTTATGGTTGAAATATATGTTTATGCATGTAATTGTATATATATTTATGTATTATAAATGTTTATATGTTAATTATATTATTTGTAATATGATGATGACAATGATATTATTATAAATAATGTATGTTTATTATATAATGTTGTGATAAGGTGATATGGTGATTCATATTGTTACTATTTTAATAAATATGTAATTTTAATATGATATATATGATATTGATGATTAATTTGAAAATTTGACAATTTTATAAATAATTGAAATGTGATAAATTATTTATGATTGATGATATTCTTTTTATGTGTTGTTTATTTGTAATTTATATATTTCATATAAATATGTTGATATTTATTGTTATAGTATGTATTCATTAATGAAATGTTGATATGTTTATTGATATTTATTTATTGAATGTGAATTGTAATGAATTTATCTTATTATTTTTTTTAATGATATTTGAATGATAATTGTTTAATAGAAAATTTGATTTGATTGATAATTATTGTGATGAATGTATATTGATGATATGAATTGAATATGAATTTGATGATGATGTAAATGTTATATGATGTTATGTAAATTAATATATGATATTTTATTTTTAATTAATGATGATTATATGATATATGATGTTGATATGAAATTATGATGTGAATTTTTGATTGATTATATGAAAATTCATATGTTGAGGTATATGTATAAAGGTTAGATTGAATTTATTGAATAGATTGAAGTATATGTTGATTATAAATTAATGAAATATTGATTGATGTTTGTGTTAATAATTATTTGAAATATGGTTTTATTGAAAATTATTGTGATGGTATATTTATATAGAATATTTTGTGTATGAATTGATGATATTGTGAAAATATGATATGATTTTATTTGAATGATAATTATGATTATATATTTTTTGATAAGTATGAATGTTTTTGATTGATATTTGAATATTTGATAATGATATTTTTGTGTGATTTGGTGTTGTTGTATTGTTATGATGAATTGATTGTGATTATAATTGCATAAATGTGTTTTGATTATATGATATATGTATTTTGATTATGATTTATATGATTTTGAAATTAATATGGCTGTGTTGTATGTATTGTTGAGTATGATTATTTGATTCATATTTATTGTTGTCAATATATGGCATATGTTTATGTGATTATATTGAATATATATGATTTATTATTATAATTGATAAAATGAATGATTTGAATATTGGCATATATGATTATTGATATATGAATGTTATTGAGACCATGATTGATTTGAGTGATGTGATATGAGTTTATTATTTGAAATGTTTGAATATTATTGATGATATGTCATATATTTATATATCAGGTAGATTTTTTATTATATTGAGTTTATTGTGATTGATGATATGATATTTTATTATTATTATTGAATGTATAGGATTTTATGTTCTATATTTATATATGTGATTTTTCTTGTGGTGAATATATTGTGATGAATTATTGTATATAATTGATATGAATGATTATATAATTTTTTGATTTATATGTCTGATGAAAATAATTGTGATTTGATTTGTATGTGATAATTTTTTTATTGATTTTCATGATTGATATAGGATAAATGAAATGTGATTGATGATATTATATTGAGATATGTGATTGTGATTTATTTTGATGATTTGGTTAATTGATATTGCACAATATATTTGTGATATGATTGATATAATGATGATTAATTTGTTTTTATTTATATATAATTGAATTTTGGTATTGTATGATTATATTTGATGATTTTGATGATTTGTGTATATTATTATGTAAATGTGATGATGATTAGTGAATGAACATTGCTTTTAATGGATTATTATTTTTTATTGATATATTTTGATATTGTTGATAATTGTGTTATGATGTTAATTATGGAATATTGATGATTTGATGATCAATGTTTGTGTGAATTTTTGAATGTTGAATACTATATTTGAATGATATATGTTATTAAAATAATGATTATGAAAATTTGTAATGATTGATGAATTGAATTGTGATTTATATGTTATTTATGATATTTATGATGATGCTATGTATAATTTGTGATTAATAATTTTTATAGAAATTTATTTTAGATGATTAAAATTTTTGATATTGATTGATTGATATGATATTAATGGATATGTTATATGAATATATGATTGTTTTGTAAAAATATTGTATATTAATGATGAATGATTCTTTTGATGATATATATGTGTATAAATATTTATGTAATGATTATGATTTTTATTTGTGAATTTTTGATGTTATTATTGATATGATAATATTACTGATATTTGTGATGAATTATGTATGTTTGATGATACATGATAATGGATGATTTATTTGTGTTAATATTGATATGTTTATGATTTATTATGATTATATTAAGAATTATTAATAAATGAATTGAAATATGATGAATGATGATGATATACTTTGAATATTCATTTGATTATTGAATTATATGAATTATGATTGTGTATTTATGTGATCATGATTGATGATTTTGTTCGATATATATATGTGATATGAAGTATAATTGATTTTGAATGTGATTTGATTGATGATGATTGTGATTGATGATTTATTATATTGTTGAAACTGAATGATATTGAATATATGTTATATGGGATGTGGGTTAATTATGATTTATAATGCTTTTCATGTGATTGGTTTAATAAATGATTTGCATATATATTTTTCATAATGATTGTTATTTATGAAAATTTAAATTGACATATTATGTGATTTGTTTTATATTTATTTATTGTATGACTATAAATTTGGATTGTATATTGATTTATAGTATAATGATTATTAAATGAAAATTTTATTATATTGGATGATTATGTGGTATTTATATTTGTATTTGTATATGATGTTGTGATGAATATGATATATATATTTGTGTTATATTGATTAATTTGAATTTGATTAAAAATGAATGAATATTGTGATTTTTGATTGTATTGTTGTGATTGTTTTATGCTTGTATTTTGTGAATCATGATGTGGATATGTGTGTGATAAATGATTTATTAAATATGACTTGATGGAATTTTGCAATAGGTATTTAATGATGGATGAAAATGATAGATTGGTTGTGTTATTTTATTTTTTTGGATTGTGAAATAATTCCTGTGTGATTTATATTTTGATGTATATGATGTTATTATTATTATATAATGTTTATGTGATATGATGTATAATGATTTTATGGATTTTTGATGAATTGAAATTGCATGTGGTATATCGATGTGATGATTATATGAATATTTAATATTATGATGTGTTTTTTATGATGTTAATGTTGATTAATGTGATTATGAATTATGAATGATTATAATGGATGAGTTATTTTAATTTAATTCATTGAATGTGTGTTAATATGATGTGAGAATTTGCAATCCAACTGATTGAAAATTACTTTGATTTTGGTATATTATGAATGTATTCAATGTATTGAATAATGATTATTGTGTGAATTATATGAATTATATATGATGTATTTTTGAATTTATGAATGCATGCATATTTATTTGATGATTATTTGATTTATGGATGATATGTAAAATTTTGATGTATTTCTTTAAGAATGACTGAATAGTAATTTGATGATGAATTTTTAATTAATATTTTGATAAGTTATGATGTGATGTGATTGTTCATGATGAATAATGAATATGATTGATATTTGTTAAATATATGATATATATGTGTAGTGAGCTTCATGATGAAATATGTGATATTTTGTTTATTGTATAATGTAGTATGTTGAATAAATAAATAAATATGGATGAGGATTGATTTGAATGAAATGTTTTATTGAATGTATATGATTGTAATGGATGTTGATTGATGACTGAATTATTATTGTGTGAACTATGTATGTCATGATATTATATATTTATTATTATTTGACTATGATATGATAATATAAATGTGTGAAATGTGATTGATTGATAATTTTCATTGATACGATGTGAAAATTTGAATATTTTATGATGAATGTATTAATTGATGTAATTGTTGAATTGAATATGATATGATATTGATTTGATATTGGATGAATTATTGATATGATATAATGGTAATTATGGTTATTTGTTTGAAATATGAATTGTATGATTTGAATTCTGATATGATTTATGATTATGAGGATGATAATTGGATTTATGAAATTTATTGATTATATGTTGTATTTATAGGATATTGAATTATTATGATTTGTATATTTATTTATGTGGTGAATTTAAATGATTTAATATTGTGATTATTGGTTTATGTTATCATATAGTTTGTGTATATGATGTGATGATTGTTGAATGATGTGTTATGTTATGGTTCATGATGAATGTGTAAATTGTTATTTGATATATATGATGAATTTTGATATGAATGATATAATTTTGAAAATTGAAATGAATGATATATGATGTTGATTGTTAATTATTTTTATGATGAATATGTGTGTATTTATTGATGAATGTTGATTGAATGTTAAATATGAATGATATTTTTGATTTTTTTTTTTTTTTTGTTTTTTTTTTTTTTTTTTTTTTTTTTTTGGTTTTTTTTTTGTTGATTGTGATATGGAATTGATATTACAATATGTATTTTTCATATTATGATTGTTATGGATATTGATTGACTTGTGAAATTTATATTAAATGATATATCTATAATTATATTGATATATTGATTATGGAATTTTTATTTGTGAATATTAATATTACTTATGATATGAAAATTGTAGTTTACAATGAAACATTTTTGATGATTGTTGTGAATTGATGATGATTTATATAATGTATAGTAATATGTGATTGAATAATTGATGATATTGATGATGGATTGAATTGAATTTAATGACAAGGATTTATGGATATAATAATATATTGTGTGGATTGATAGGAATTTGATTTTTGTATGATATATATTCAATTGATTTATGGATATTGGAAATATGATTGATTGATGTGCTTGTTGATGATGATTGTTAAATATTCATTTTTGATTTATGAACTTATGTATGATATGTAATATTGTGCTTTAATTCATGAATATATATTGTTTGATATATTGATTATTGCTTGTGAATTGATTTTTGTCAATATAATGATGAATGATTGTTTCAATTGAATGTTTGATTTGTTATATTGGAATGATATATAGTATGCAATTTTATTTTATGTGATTGTAATATGATATGTGATATGGAAATATTGATGATTGTAATGATGTTTATATTTTTTTTTTTTTTTGGGGGAATTTATAATTTATATTGATAATATGATTGATATGATTGTTGACTAATATGATATATGACTTATTAAATAAGATGTACTGTATTTATGTATGTTGATTTGTGATAATGAAAAATTTTATAAATATATGAAAATGAATGTATATTGTTGAATATTATTTTGCTAATTTTGGATTGATTGTATAATGTGATATGTATGATTATATGATAATATAAGATTGATATGGGATGAAATGGAAATGAAATTATAATATGTTTGTAATCTGATATTGTGTGAATGATTTTATATATATTATGATATGATGATTGTGCAAATTGAATTATTAAATATATAATTGATTTATGATGTTGAATTGATTAATGATTAAATGGATGATATGTTGTGATTTGTAATGAATGTGATGAATGTGAATATTATATGAATTGTAATTGAATGTATGATTATTGATGAAATGGATTAAATTATAATTATTATTGTTATATTGTAAGATAATATTGATTGTGTTAATAACATTATTTTTGAATTGGTACTACTATTATTGAATGATGATGATATGTGTTTATGATGATTTTGAATATATTGCATTAAGGGATGTTGAATTGATTGAATTGTTGTGTATGTTGTGATATGATTTGATTGAATATTTGTATGAATTATATTATGATATGATATGATGATATTAATATTTGATTATGATAAATTATGGTGCATGTTTTATTGAAATTATGATATTTTATATTAATTCATATTGTATGTTATGTTGGATGTTTATGATAAATTGTATGGAATTAGTATGATTGTTAATTTATGAATGTTTGATATGTATATAATATGGATGATGTATTGAATGATGATGAAATTATATATGAAATTATTGTATGTGATATGGATATTTGTGAATTGAGTTAATTTATATATTGATGTGACTATGCATGAATGTTGAATATGAAATTTGATAATTTTTTGTTTGATTAGATATGAAATGTTTTGATATGATTGTATGTTGATATATGTTTGTAATTATGTCATGTGAAATTATTGATATATTTAATTATTTTTGATGAATAGGAAAATTATATTGATGATATGATGCTTGTTGTGTTTTGATAATTGATGAATTGTTTTATAATATATAATAGAATTAATATTGGATTGATTTGATATTGATTGATAATTTTATTGTATTCATGTGATGTTTGTGTGTATGTGATTACATGATGTAATTATTATTATGATTGGATTGATTTTTATATGATTGGATGATGTATGTAATTATATGAATGTTAATGTATTTGATTTGTGTGCTGAAGTTTGTAAATTATTGATTTTGAATATAGGTTTATGTTGAAATGAATATGCATTGATATTGGATATTATTATATAATTTGATGATTTGGTTAATATACTTGAATGATGAGAATTTTTGAGTTGATGTATTATTATATGTTTAAAATTATGATATATGGTTAATTTGAATAATGAATTTTAATTATGATTGTTAGTATGATTTTATGTTATATATGAGTGTGTAATTTTAAAATTTTAATTTGTTGAATGATATGTTGAATATGATATGTGACTATGTTGATTTGAAATATGTGTTATGTATTAATATTATATTATATAATTTTGTTTTGAATGTATGAAGTTGTGATTGAATTATTATATGAATATTTATATGGAATTTATTTTATATGTAATGTGGTTATGATTGATTATTATTGTATGTTTGTTATTATTAATATTAATTTATGAATATTATTGAATTATATTGATATGCATTGTTGAATGAATATTTTGATAAATTGAATTTGTAATGGTGATAATGAATATTGATATATATATGATATGGTATATTGATGTTTTGAAATGAATAATAAATTATGAATTATATATGTATTGTTAATTAGTATCTGATTGAATATGATTATGATAATATTGTTGTTCATTTTGAAAATAATGTATTTATATTGATTTTTACTTAATATGTAATTAGATTTGATATGATTGTTTGTTTGATGGGATTCAATTTGTGATGAAATTATGAATAATTTTTGTTTATTTTATATTATTGTGATACTGGCGGATATGTTTGTTTGAGGTATGAATGTATAATGTTATTGTGTGATTGTGTTTGTTGTTTAAGATATTTGTTGATATGAAAATATGTTATTGTTATCATATTTTTTGTTGATTTGAATTTTTTAAATGTATTTATGATATGATTGAATATATGGGAAATTAGTTGCATTAATGAATGAATGTGTGTAATATAAATTAATATAGTATCATTATGATGACTTTATGATTTTTGATATAAATGATATTGTATAATATATTATATAAATGTATTATGAATATGGATATGATATATATTGGATATTGTTGAATTGAATATTGATAATAATGATTGACTAATTAATATATTATTTTGATGAAAATATGTAAATGTATTTGAATTTTTATTTATGGAAAATTATGTCTGTTGTCATATATGAAATAGATGATTGTGATGTGATATATAGTTTTTATATCGTTATGTTGCATGTTATATTTATATGATTTGATTTATTTTTCATGATTTGATATGATGTAAGATAGGTATTTGTGTTTTTTTTGATTTTTGTGATTATTATATGATGTAAATATGATTTGATATGTGATATTATATTGATTAATATATATGATTGTATTATATGATGTTAAATGATGATGATGTATTTATTTATATCAATTGATATATTATTATTGTGATTCATTTTATTTATTTAATTTTTTTTTTTTTGTTTTTTTGTGTGTTTTTTTGGTATTTGAAAATTGAATATTTATAAGATATTTTGATGATATTATATTGATGAAAATGATGAGATATATATTGATTGATTTTGGATATGATGCATGATTGAATTTTGATTGATATATCATGATTTGATTGATTATTATTATGCATTGATATGTATGTGAAATATGTAACTTTCATTTATTTGATTAATTATAGAATTGATGTTAAATACATTATAATATTTGAATGTTGAATTATGATGAATATAATGATTATAATGATATATATAATTTGGTGTATTGTAATATATGATAATGATAATGATGAAAACTGAGTCATGAAATAATATTATTGTGATATTTTAAATATATATGTTGATTGTGATGATTTTGTATGGTGATAAGAATTTGAATTATGACTATATTTGGAATAGTTATATGAATTGAAATATATTTAATATATAATATGTTTTATGATGAATTACATGTATATGTGATTAATATTATTGATTGATAAATGTTTTGAATGTTGATTGGAGGTTATAAAAATGTTATATGATGATAATATATATTTATTTGATTGTTGATTTGTTTAAATGATATTGATTGATATGATATTCAATATATTGATATATTTATGATATATATATTGATGTGAACATATATTATTGATGATTATGTGTATTAATTATATTGATGATTGTAATTATATATATTTGATTTTTTTGTTCGTAAAATGATATTGATGTTGAATTTATTTGATATTTGATTATGATTTGCATTGTAATATTTATGAATTGTTAATTATTAATGTGCACTCAATATTTTGTTAATTGATAAAATTAATTAGTATTGATATATATTATTATATGTGATATATTAATTCATATGGATGCAGAATATAATTGATTGTATTGAATGATATTAGATGATTGTATTGATGAATTTATGATATGATTGTGTGTAATGTATATATATATTATGATATTGAATGTATGAATTGAATTTTTATAATTGATATTATTGATAATTATAATGATGCAGATTAATATGTTCATATGATAATTATTGATTGAATTATAATTGAAAAATTGTATTTGAATTATGTTTTATATGAATATTTTTAATATATGTTATGTGAAATGATGATTATTTTGATTGTGATGATATAATTGATGTAATGATGATTGATGTGATGTGAATATAAGGATGAATGGATTTTGATTGATTGATATTATATATATTGATTAATAAAATGATTGTGATGTATTATTTGTATTGATGAATTGATGTATTTATTTTGATATTTTATTTTGATTAATATTGATATGAATGAATGACATATGTGAATGTGTCTTGTATGATTTATATATGATGAATTATATATTTGATCATATATGATATGTTGTACTATATTGATTTTGTTATATTGTATTGTATATGATAATATAATGATTGAATGATAAATGATTAATTGATGATGTTGATGATATGATTATTATTTGTTGATAATATATTTGATGGATGATATGATTGATTTGATAAATTAATAATGATATGCTGCATGAAACATGTGATGATAGGATATTTTTTTAAATTGATAAATTATTTGTTAATTTTGATTCATAATGTGTGTATTATATAATGATTAATATTATTATGAATCAAATGAATTAATATTGATGATTAGGTTGATGTGAAAATGTTGGTGATTATGAATTATGATTATTATGATGATGATGATGTTTTGAGTTATGTAATGTTTTTGATGATTGATGATTATGTAATGATGTGATAATGAGTTATAAATGTTGTAATATGATTATAATGTGATTGATGAATGTATTAATGTTTTGATATGAGAATGTTATTTGAATGTGATAATTAAAATCAAATGCATATTATGATGTGATAATATAATATATTTATGGTATATGTAATTGAGTATGTATGATTGATTAATGAAATTTAAATATGTTTATATGATATATATAATATACATGTGTGATTGTTATCTGTTATATGATGATTTGTGTGCATGATATGTTTATGAAATTGATGAGATTGATATGATGATGATTGATGAAGTTATTGATTGAATGAAATATTGATGATGATGTGAATTTGATGAGTGATATAATTATATGTGAATGTATGTATGTATATTATTTGTTATGTGATTTATGATATAATTATCATTCATGAATATTGATTGATGAGATGTTGTTCATGTAATAATGAAAAATAAATATTTGTTGATATATTATGATTATAATTTAAATAATGATATAATGATTGTGAATGTTAATTGTATATTAGGTGATAGATGATGTTGATGATTGATGGATGTGAATGTGATGCTCTTTAATTAATTGATGTTGATGTATATTGAGGAATTGAAATGAATAATTTTAACTTTTATGAATATTTTGTTAATTGGTTTTATTGTATAATGTAAATTGTGGATGTGATATGTTGTATCATTATATTGTGATATTATATGTTGTATGATAATGAATTTTTTTTGTGATATTATATTATTGAATACTTATATTGTTGTATAAGGATAAGAATATATTATGGGTTTTGATAAAGGTGCTTAAATTAATGATTATATTTTTATTTGACATGATTATTGAATTATATATGATGATTTTAAATGATATAATATGATTATCCAGTATGTTATGATATTATTTTGTTGATATGAATATTGATATGATTTGTTATCTTGCTTGTTGTTGTATGTATGTTAGTTCATGAATGTTGATGATTCTTATGAACTGTTGATATTTTTATTGAGAATCATATTTGATATAATATATTTATTATGTTGATGAATATGTGATTGTTGTTAATATATGATGTATTATATAATAGATATTTAATTGAATATGAAATATGATTGATATATGATGTATTTATTATTGATTTTATGTATGATAAAATGAATATATGATGATTGAATATGATATGATGATATTTATGATGTATTGAAATTTTTGATTCATGATATATATAAAAAGTTTGAATGATTGTTTGACATGTTGTATTGAAATCAATATATTACATTGGTAATTATTAATTGAGATTTGCAATGTTGTTATGATATTGATTGCATAATAATGTGATGTGATTTAATTTTATTATATTTAATTTTATGTATTATATATTGATATGTGAAATATATATTTATGATATGAATTTATTTATGATGAATATGAAAATGCAATAATGTTGAATTGATTAATTGTGTGAATTTGAATGTATTATGAAAGTATATATTTGAATGATTTGATTGTTTGATGAATATGATTGTTGATAATATGTTAAATTATGATATGAAATATTATATGATGTGATTATGATTAAATATGAATGTGATGATGATAAATGATTATTTTAATGACTATAAATAATGTGTATGTAATATATTAATTAATGTTTATAGAAATAATGATATGATAATGAATGATATAATATATTTGTTAGGTATGATGATATAGGATGAAATATATTATATATGATATCATTGATTTGTATTATTATTTTTTATGATCATTGCATGCATGATTTTGTGAAATGATTTATTGGTGATGATGAATATATATGATAATGATTATTGATTTTGATTGATGTGATATTAATAAATTATTTAATATGAAATTATGATGTTTTGTTGTTTTTGTGATTGATGTAATATATGATGAATTATCTTATATTGGGATTTTGATGAATTGAAGTTATAATGTGATTGTATATTGAGTATGAGATTATATGTGATTTCTTTTTTTTCTCTTTAATATGAAGTTTGGTATTGATCATGATGTTAATTATTATTAATTTTTTATGAATGATTATGATGAATATGTATTAATGTATTAACAGGATGTCATGAAATGATTATGATATGTTGATGATATGATAAATTGTTTAAATGATTTTTATGGTAATTTTTTTTCTCCTCTGAGGATTTAAATAATGATGTGAATTATATGAAATGTTTTATTATGTGCATATTATGGGATGTTTTATTATATTATATGATGATTATGGTTATGATTGAATGAATATATTTGTATATTTTATTGAATTGATTATATGAATGATTTTAATATATTTGATCATAGATGATATGATGTTTTTTTGTTTTAAAGTGTGATGTGATTAGGTTTATATTTTATTTTTTTTTGGTTTGTTTTTTTGATGAAATATGAAATTAATAGATTATTGTTTTTTCTATTTATATATGTTTTAATATGTATATTTCATTTGATAATGTGATTTGATAATGAGAATTGAAATATTAATAAATTATTTGATATTATTATTGATAATGTATGTGGGGGTGGATGGGAATTGATTGCATGAAATATGTTGATATATATTTGATGTTATGAATGTGAATTATATATATAATGTTGATGTTCATAAATTTATTTATATATATATTCTATATAATTAATTGATGTTTTATTGTATATGTGTGATGATTGATATTGATTGGATATATGTGTATATATTATTAATGTTTTATAATGATTGATGAAATGAATTGTTGGATGTTATTTAATTATTATATGATGTGGATTGATTATTGATTGATTTGTTTATATATGATATGATATTATTTGTCCTTTTATTATATGTAAAATAATATTGAATGAATCATTTGATGCTGTTTGATTTTTTGAAATGTGAATGAAATATGTATGATTTATGATGAAATGATTGATATATGCAGTATGTATGTGATGATGGATTTTTTTTTTTTTTTCTTTTTTTTTTTGATGATATGATGAAATGATGTTTGATTTTTATATTATTGATGAATGTATGAATATGATTAATGCTTATATGATGATTATGGTGTGAATATTGTGATTTAGAAAATGATGTTTTGTTTATGATTTATTTTTATGATGTGAAATTTATGAATTATTTTGTTTTTTGTTATGTAGTATGAATTTGATTATTATGTATATGTAAGTTATAAATTGTGATTGAAATATTTATTGGATATTTTTGATGAATTGGATATTGTGATGAATCTTGAGGATGATGAAAAATATGATATAATATGATGAATATATGTTAGGTGAACATTATTGAATGAAATGTATGTATTATATATTGATATGTTTATTGATCTTTTGAATTATTGATATTTTAGTGGGATTTTTTGATATTAAAATATGTATGATATGAAAGTGATATGTATAATGAATATGATGAATATGTGATAATGTATTTGTTTTGATGATGATATATGATATATATTTGATATGATATGTTCTGTTGATGATGAGTTTTGATTTAGATTGTGATTTTTGATTTATGATGGTTGTATGAATATGTGATGAAAACTTTATATTTTTATGATTGATTATTATATGACATTATTAATGCATGAATTGAATATTATGAAATGATATATTGTCATATTATGTTATTGTTTTCATTGGAATGTTAATATCATATATGATATATGATTGAATATTTGATGTTTTGATTATGATATATTTGAATATTTTTTGTAATATTATGATTGTATGTGTGATGTGTGTATATTGATTGCAATATGTGAATGATTTATATGTGAATCTTATAATTGATTGTGATTATTGATTGTATATTAATTAATTGTATTTATTTTATTATATTGTGATATTGATTGATAAATAATGCAGATGATTTAATGTATTATATGATTGTTGAATTATTATATTAATTATTGATATTGATTATTTGTGATATTAATTTATTGTATTGCTTATTTGATTGTGATTGATGAACTAATGAGATGATATTTTTGTATATTGATATGAATGGAATGATTTATGAATTATTGAATGATTTTGTTTTATATATTGGATGATCATGTTTGTATATATTTATATTTATTGATTGATTGATTGATGAATAATTGTTTATATGATGTTATTATTATATATATATTTTGATTGATTATGTTATTGTTAATCTTATGTGATTTTTATTGAATATATATAGATGTGAATTAATGTTGAAATTGATGGATGATAAATAATAATGTATTTATATTATTTTAAATTTGACTTTAAATGTAATATGATTATGTATTGATTTATTGATTGTATTTTTTTGAATGAAATTGATATATTTAAATATGTTTTGTAATTGATTGTTTGGTAATGATTATTGATAATATGATTGAATTTTGATTATGTGAAATTATGATGAATTATGAAATAATGAGAGATCATGATTGTGTATTTTATATTGTTAATGTAATAGATATATGATATTAATGATTGACATGATTATTGAATGTGCTATGATTGTAATTTGGTTTTGAAATGGATTGATTTTGATTTAAATTGTAATATAATTTTTGTTTGATGGAATTATTTATGATGTTGATGATTGATTGAATAATGGATTGAATATGATAAATATATGTGGATTGCATGTACTTGATGCTTATTTTTTATATGTCATTTGTTTCTTTTATATGAAATATGAATTGATATGATTATTGTTATAAATATTTTTGAATTTTTTTATGATGTATTGAATTTGATGATGATGAATGTTTCTTTTTGTTTATGATATATGAATGAGAATGAATGTTAATATTATATATATTTTGTGTTTTGATATGAATTGATATCTATTTGTTGATTTGATAATATGATATGTAAAAATGTGATGATATATATTTTGTGAATGATGTGATGATTATGATATGTTAAGATGATGATTATTTTTGTTATTTTTTTTGATTATGTGATATATTGAATAATGATTTAATATTGTTTGAAAATGAGATGTGATTATTATATGATGATGATATGTGGAATCTATTTTTTAAATTATATTATTTTGTATATTTTTGTTGATGAATGTATTGATTGAATATATATATTGAATGAATGAATATTGCATGAAAAAAATATTTTTAATGTTATTTGATATTGATATTTATTATATTAATGTTCTTGTAAAAATGGATGTTGATATGATTTTTATATAATATAAATTTAATTTTATGTTAATGAATGATATTTGTGATGATTATGATATGAATATGAAGTTGTATTTTATGATGAATTTAATTGTAAATGATGAAAATTGATATATGTAATAAATTTAATGATTGCAATTGATGTTTTGATGATGATATATGATTGATTATTATAATTCATATTATATGTAATGAAATATATTGGATTGAATCTATAATGATGATCTTTGAGGTTGAAATTGGATGATGTTTGATGATGTCTGGTATGTGCATGTTGAAATTGTGCATTGAATGGTTGATATGATTATATTTTATATTATTTGTTGATTTTTATGTGTTGATATATAAATGTGATGAATTAATATATAATTTTATATCTGTGTTGTATTTATATATTATTATATTTGTCATGATTGTTTGAATGATATATTGTTTAAATTTTATGATTATTGACAATGAATTTGAATGGTGATGTCATATATGATATATATATGATATTGATTAAATATAATATATTATATATTGATATGAATATATTTTATATATATGTTTGCTATATTAATTAATTTTGTTATATATAATTATGTATTATTAGTGAATGAGTTTATTATGTAATGTATTGTTGAATGATTTTCAATGATGATTATTTATAATCTCATGAATGATATTGTTATATTCATGATATGTACTTTGTATGTTTTTGTATGAATGATATTTGTGATTGAGTATTATGTAGTTATGATTAGTGAATATGTATTGAGGGAAATTTTTGATGTGTGTGAATATATGATGATTTGTGAAATATATGATATGATATGATATGTGTGATATGATGTGAATGATGATTTTGGTGTGATTAATGGTGAATATGATTGATTTTAATATTTTTTGTGATATATTATATGATTGAGATTTTGTGTGAAAGATATTGTTGTTAATGTAATGCATTATTATGAATAATTTAGTGTTTTATGATATTTTGAATATGAATTTTACTATGAATTGTTATATATGATGATTGTATTGATATTAATGAATATTGATTGACAAACCAAAAAATTTATATATGGATAATGATTGATGATATATATGATTTTGTATATATTTGTATGATATTTTATTTGTTTTATATTTATTGTATGATTTCTTAAATTGAAATGTATATGAATGATGTATTGAATTATATGATAATTGATTATTTTGTTATAAATGATGATTATGAATAATTTGTTTCAAATGGATGATATGATTTGATGATATATATGTATTTTTTATTGAGAAATTTGAATATATGATGATTTATTTTATGATGATATTGAATATAATTGATGATTATTGAATATTGTTGTTATATATTTATATGTTTTTGTATGTTGTGGATAATATATGTTTAAGTTATGTATAGATGATTATTGTGATGATGAAGATGATATGATTATTTTATTATTCAATTTAATGTATTGAATGAAATGTGATGTTGTTGATGATTTATGATGAAATCTTATTTTTGATATTATATCATGTATATGTGATGATATATTATATTTTTTGATAATATTTGTTATATGAATGATAATATTATGATATGTTGAATAAATGAAATTTATGATTTAATGATTAGGTGTGTTATTGATTTGATATATATAGTATATGGGTGTTGTGTTGGATGATATGTGATTGAAATTGATTGAAACTATTTGTGAATGATATATTATTTGATAATTTGAATTATTGAATGAATGTCTGTTGATGATTATTATGTATTTGATATTTTTTAATATATTTTTTGATTGAATTTGATTGTGTTATATTTGTATTATTTGTGTATATATATATTTATGATTAATTTTGATATATATGATTTCTATATTGAATTTATTTATTTTTTATGATGTTTGTGATTGTTATGATTTGAATATAAATGATGTTGTATTGATATGATATTTGCATGATAATATGATGTTGATTTGAAAATATTTAATATTGAAGTAAGGGATTTGATGAATGAGGTTTTGTGTGTTTTTGAATTGAAAAGATATTGTTATATTATGATGATTTTATATTTGTGATATTTGATTTTATGAATTTATTGTATTTATGTGATGAATAATAATGAAATGTCATATATTGCTGCAATATATGATTATAGATGATTATTGTATTAATGTTTGTGAAAATATTATTTATGTAGATTACATTTTAATATTTTGATTGTTTGATGAAATAGTGATGTGGATTGTTTATATTTGTTGTGTATGTTATGATTTAATCAATTGTAAAAATTGAATAATGTTGAATTATAATTATTATATTGGATATTGATGATATTGTTAAAATATTAAATGTTTGAATTATTGTTGAATATTATTATAGAATTTTGATGATTATGATATTATGATATGACTAATTGATATATGTATTTTGAAATATATTTGGGGGGGGGGGTATATTTGTGATGTGATGAGGAATTTTTAATATTATTGTTTGATGATTGTCCATGTATCTTTGTATTGTTTAATTATATTTTCTGCTTTGATTTTCATAACTTATAATATTTTTATTGTGAAATTGGAAATGGAATTGTTTATAGTGTATGTTGTATAAATTTTGTTTTGTGAAATTAAATATATTGTATTGTGGGAATTGATGATAGTCATTGTTATAAAAATATATGATGTAATATGATTGAAATATACTATTATTGATGTATGATATTTTAATTTTGATATTATGTTATATTATTTGATTATGAATAATGTGATATAATTTGATATGAATATTAACCATGTTGATATGATTATGATGTATTATATTTTGTTTTTTATATGATTAAATGAATGAATGTAGTGAATATAATGAATGATTGATTTATAATGATGATTTATATAAATTTATCTAATAGTATGATATTGTATCATATATGTGTAATAATATGAATGATTTATGATTTTTGAATAATGAAATTTGTGTTGTGATATATTGATTGAATTGATTATGATGGATGTTATTTTGATGAATTGAAGATAGATTTTTTATTTGATGTGATTTATGATAATTGATATGATTAATGAAATTTTATGAATTTTTGATTTTATATATTTATGATAATGATTTTTAGATTATTATTGAAATGATGATTTCATAAATTTTTGTATTGATGTAAAATTAATTATTTATGATGACTTGATATGCTAATTGAATATTATTATTTGATTGTGATATGAATTATTGATGATTATTGATGAATTTGAATGATAATATATATGATGTATTGTGAAATATGATTTGAATGATTGAATAATATATAACTATTTTAATGATTGATGATTTTGAAAATATTATTTATTAAATGAATTATTGTATATATATATATTTTAATCTATATGATTGATATGAATATTTTATATGATATGGAAATATATATTTATGTAGTGATGAAATTGATTTTATATTATGATGAGGTGAATGAATTTGATGTATGATGATTGATCTGTTTGGAATGATTATTGATTTATGTTTATTGATATTTTTTGATATATGTGATGTGATATGATTTTGATATTTGATTGAATTGTATATTGAATCGTTTTGATAATATTTATGAATATATATATATATGTTTTTTTGTTTTGTGATATATTGATTTGTTTTTAAAATGACATTTTGATAGAATATTTGTATTTATTATTATGATATTGATTATTTTATTTAATGACATAGGAATTGGAATTATCTATTTTTGAATATTTATAAATTATGATTGATAATGATTATATATATTTGTATTATAATGATATGTAAAATCTTGTATTTATAATGTTGATTATATTTGAGTGATATATTAATTATGATATTATTGATGATATTGAATATGTTGATATATGATATATGTGATGAATGCATATGAATATTTTGTGAATTATTGATATTTGAAATTGATGTGAATATGATAAATTTGAATGTATGGAGGAATATTTATTAATTATTGAATGAATAAAAGTGGTTGTGTTTATGATGATTGATATTGAATGGTTGATATTATGAATTTAATAATGATATTTTTAAATGATGATGATGATTTGTAAATATAGATTTATGGTGAATGATATATTGTGTTTTATGCTGAATGTTGTTTATTATGTATTTAAATTGAATTTGAATTTATATGATAATTGTAAAATGATATGTTTGTTAAATATGTGTTTAATAATATTTATTTAATGTATATATTTATATTTATGATGTATATTGATAATTTTGATTTTTATATTAATAATTATTGATTTTGATGATTTGGTTGTTGTATTGATTTTTTGAAAATTGATGTATGGGTATGATCTTGAATATGTGTTGATGTAGTAGATATGATATTATTGATTATATTATATTTTTATGGAAAGATTTGATGTGATATGATATTGTTGGAATTTTATGTATATGGAAGTGATTTATTCATTGTATATTGATTATGTGATGATTAGATATGAAATGTGATGTTATTAGATATGTATTATGATTAATATGTAATTATATAAATTTAATTATTAAACTTGTTGTTAATTGGTTATTTTGATTGATATGAATTTATGGATGAAATATTTATATGGAAATTTATTTTGATATTGATGTGATTTTATTTGAATTTGAATGATGTAAATTTATTGATTTGAATAATTGTGATTATTTGCATCAATATTGTGTATACATTGGAATAGTTTGTAATATGAATAATATTTGTTGATAATTTGAACCTTTTGATGATTATGATGTTTATATGTTTGGATTGTATTTGTGAATGAATGAATTTTATTTATGTGTGGAATTTATGCAATGCATGTTGAAATTATATTTAATTTATATATGAATGTATAAGTATTGGAATGATGATAATTGAATTGTTTGATATAATTATATATATAATTTATTTGATTTGTAAATGTTTATTTTTGTACTATGTGATATTATTTACTGTGTAATTAATTATTTGTTGATGATATTTATTATATTATTAAATATGATGACTGATAAATATATGTTTTTATGATTGGATAGTAATTGTTAATATGTTATATTTATGGGAATATAGAATATATGAATTTAATGATTGGTATGATTATTTGATTGATGCATGATTATTATTGTTGTTTATTTGTTTGAATTGTGAATAGTATATGATATTTAATAATGAATTGTGAATTTATTGATTGAATGATATATTGATTATTGTTGATTGATGAATTATGTTATGAATGAATTTTATGATTGATATATATGATTCATTATAATTAATTATTATTTTTGATAATGTTTTTGTATTTTTTGACGATGATATTTGTGTGATAAATTATAATATATTGAATTGTTATGTGATTTTTGATGATTATGATATTGATTGAATAATGGAAAATTGATTTTATGATTTGCATGATTATGACATTTATGATTTTATTATTACTTTGATAATTTTTGAATGAATGATTATTGAAATGGATCTTTGATATGATATTATTATGAATATTGTGATTTATGTTATGTGAATGATATTATATTGTGATGTATGTTTTAATATTGTATTATTGATCTTTATATGTGATATGTTTTTGTATGGATTATGATGGTAATTTGTATATATTTGTGTGAATATTATTGATAATGTTAATGATTGAAATTTTTGAATTATGTTATATATGATGTTTATGTATATATATATTTGAAATTAATGTTGATTGATTTATTTTTGTTATGTTGATTTGTTTGATATGTATGATATGATTTGATTAATGATACTTTGAATGATATATTGATATATATGTTGCATTTTTTTGATGATGATATTCATTATATATTGAAAATAGATGTGATATAAATTGTATATATTGATGCAATTATGAAATAAATACATGTTGATTGTTGGTAATTTGTGTATTATTGTTGAATGTTGTGACTAATTATTTGATATTGAGGAATTTTGATGTATTGATAAATATTAATTAATATATTACATATGTGAATATATATTGTATTTATGTGAACATTTTTTATGATGCTTTATTATGATTATTTGATTTGAATTTGTGTTGAATGTAATATGATATGAATAATGATATATTTGATAATTATGATGAATGTTTTGTTTTAAGGGATGTTGTGCATTGATGTGTATGTTGTTTGTGAATATTAAAATGATATTGTTTGATTCATTATTAATATAACATTATTATATTGGATATGATTGTATTGAGATAATATTGTGATTGATATGTGTTTGTGTATAAATTGAATTGGATTTAAAATGAATGAATATAAATTATGATTTTTGGATGATATTGAATATTGTGATTTTGGATATATATTGTGTGTGATGATTAATGATGAATGATTAAAATTGGTGATTTATTTTTTATTATCATATATTTGGATGTATTTGTTTATTGGTTATTGATATATATATTGTATATTTTATATATGAAGTATTGTTGGATGATATGATGTGAATGATATATGTGTGATGTTTTGATAATGAATTATGTGATATTGATATGATTATTGTGATTATATGATATTTATTGAATATAAGATGTGGTAGTCATATGATGTTATAAATGTTATATTATGATTGGTTTAATATGAATGAATGATTATAATATATATTATTGTATATATATTTTTGGTATATTGTATGTGATATATAATAGGATGTGTGGTCATTATCATTTGTGAATTTATATGTGATGTTGTAAATGATAATTTTGGAAAATTGAATGATATCAATGTTATTAATGTGAAAGATGATGATGATTTATGATTATTGTTTTGATTATGTATTATGAATGCATATTTATATGATGTTATTTGTATTGATTTTATGATTGATAATATATATGTATGATATTGATGTTTTCTTCCTCCCTGTATTTATGATTTTTTTTTGTATGATAAGATTATTTGATGATTTAATTAATTACATATTTGATGTGATATTTATTATGTCATTGATGATATTTATAATAATAAATATTGGAATAATAATGGAATGAATAATTATGTATTTGTGTAGTTATGATTGATTGAATATTTGTATATGAATGATTGTTTGATGATATTTGTAATGTATATATTGATTGAATATTAAATGAATATGATTTAATGATGGGTGATAAAGAATGTGATATTTTTATGTGTTATATATATGATGATTATTGTATATATGTTGTGTTATCATGATATGTTGAAATGATGATTCATTATTCGTGTGTGTGATTTGGAAATATTGTTAATGATTTTAAGTATTTGATGTTATTTGAATGATAATGAATATATTTATAATTATGATGAATTTAATCATTATTTAATATTATGATTTTGTGATGCGAATTATGAAATGTTATGATGACTAATGCATTGTAATTATGATGGGTGTGAGTGTTATTAGGTATTATGATTATGATTATGATTGATTGTTGATGGTGATTATATTAATTGATGATGCATTATTGATGAAATGTTATTTATTATAATATGTATGATGTTGTGTGTGATTTGTGAATGATGATATATGAGTATATGTATTGATATGCAACTTTTATCAATTTATTATTTAATATTTTTTTGAATTTTTTGAATATGGTTTATGATATTGTGTGAATGATTGTGATAATATATTTTGATATATTATATATGTTGATTTATGTTATGTAATATGACATGATATTTTTATGATATGTTTTGATATTGATGTGATATGAATAATTTGATAATGTTTTGTATGATATGAAATGTGTGAATGAAATTATGTTATATTTTTAATATCGGAATTATGGATATTAATGAAACTAATTGTGTATATTATTATATTATGTAAATTATGTTTTAAAATATGAATATGATTTATGATGATATTATCTGTCGGTTTTTGATTGATGATAATGAAATATTGTTTTATTGTTATTCTGAATATTTAATATATATTTTATTTATTATTTTGATTGTTATTATATATAATATATTGTATTGTGAATTGATGATTGATTGATTATGTTTGTTGGGGGGGTTAGTTAATGGAATATGGAATGTGTATATGTTATAGATTTATATTGGTGACATATGATTAAATGAATATGTGTTATATTATGTTATATTTTTTTGTTATTTATGAATGATGATATATAATTTTTTATGATGATGTATTGCTGATAATATTATTATTTCGATTATTTATGACATGATGTGTGATGAATGATAATATAATGTGAATATGAATGAATTTTAAAATTTGTATTGATTGTATGTATTGATCTGTTTGATGATTGTATATATTGAATGATGAATGAGATATGATGGAATATATAGTGAATGATTTATGAAGTTAATTATGAATTAATTTATGAATAATATTTATATGATTTTTTTATTTGTGGAATGAATTATTGATTAAATGTGATTGTTGGCATATTTATTATATGAATATTATGATTGTAATATGTGATGATGTAATTTGATTGAAATGTAATTTTTTATGAATTAATTGAATGTTATATTTTTTTGTATTTTTTTGGATATATCAATGTGAGGTCAAATTATGAATAATTATGATAATTGAATGATGATGATGATAATTGAGTTTTGATGAAGTGATATATGATTATGCAATGTTTGTTTTTGTTGATGAATAATGTGATGTATGATTTTGTATTTATGATGAAAAATTGTTATGATTTTTGTGTGTGGATTATGAGTGTTTTTATAGATAGATTAATATGATGTTGATTGTATGATATATTATTGTTGATTATGATTTTTTCTGTTGATTTATGTTTTGTGATGATGGTTGTGAATGATTTGTTATTATGTTTTTGTGATTTTGTTGAATGATTGAATATTAAATATATAATGAATTTTGATGTTGATTATTAATGAAATGTGAAATGATATATCATATATCAGATTTATATTGAATGAATATGATGAAATGATTTTATATTGATATGAGGTTGATATTGTATTGATGATGCTGATGTAAACATATTGATATAGATATTAAATTATTTTTGTTGAATGTGTTGAATAGAATGTTATGTAGATGATTGTATATATTTGATTTGAATGTAATGATGAAATTGTTTATGATTATGATATGGCAAAATGTAATATGTGTGAATTATTTATTTTGGCTTATTATGATATTTATTATAGTTTATTATATTATGTGAAATTGATATGATGGATGATAAATTTGATTAATGATATTATATGATATATAATGATATGTTTATTTATTTTGATATTGATGATTAGTGAATGATAATTATGATGTATATTAATATTATTGATGAATGTCATAAATATTTTGTGATTTGTGAATGTTATTTATGATGGTGATGAATTGATTCAATGATATATGATGTTTCTGATTGTGATTATGATTTGATATTGAATGATATATTATATATTTAATTTTATTGTTTGTGAATGAATTATATTGTGTATGTTTATATGATTGATGAGTGAATGCATATTGAGTTATGAATATTGTTTTGTTAATGTATATATGTTGATTATGTGATTATGATTTGGTATGTTGAATATATTGATATATGATGTTGTGTTAACTTATTATGAAATGGGAATTATGATGATGAATGATGTGTATTGTTCTGTATTAATGTAATTGTGTTGATAATTGTTGAAAAATATGATGTATATTTATTAATGTGATGTGTTGATTTGATTGATTATGATGGATGGTGTGATTGAGGAATGATTGATCTGATGATGATGATATGTTGTTGATTTGTTCTATTTATTTATGAAATGTTGATTGATGCATGTGATGATGTTATTGCATTATATTGATGTTTGATTTCATTTTATTGAATGTGATGATATTATATATTTGATTTAATGTGATGGATGTTATTTTTTGTGATTAAATGGAATATTATATGTGTTATGAAATGAATTATTGTTATGATATATATGATTTTAATTATGATGATTATTATGATGATGTATTGAATGATTTTTTTATGATTGTTTATGGCTTAATGTATTTTGTTTTTTGTATGATTGGATTGATGTTGAGTTTGGATAATTAAATATGATTATATATGTATAATAATGATGATTTAATATTTAATGTTGATGAATGATGTTGATTGAATATGATTTTGATATATGGATTTGATATATTTGTTGATATTTGATATTGATATGATATGATGAATGTTGAATTATGAATACATGATTTATTTGATGTTGATGATGTTTGAATTATTTTTATGAATTGGAATATTGAAAATGATATGTGTTGATATTTATGAATTGAAATTATATGTTATGTGATGAATATGATTGAGATGTTGTAATTGGTTGAATATGATGTGATGCTGGATATATGATATAATTGTCATATAATGATGATATTAATGATGATTTTTTTTTTAAATGATGAAATCAATGATGTTATATTGTGATTAATAATGTTATTTGATTGATAATATTGAATGATTTTTTTTGAATTTTATGATTAATGAAATGTCCTTATGTTCTTTGCATATTTATGATGATGTGATTGTATTTGTTGAATGAAATATATTAATATTTGATTTGTGTATAATTGATTTTTTTATAGTATATATGAATAATATTATGCATTATTATTGTGAATATTATGTTTGAATGATTGTTTTGATAATTTGAATATTATGAATGTATAATGATATGATTATGGGAATATGATGATTATTTGTAATGATGATTGTTGATTGATTTTGAAAAAATATTGATATTGATGTATGCAATGATGATTGTTTAATTTGATTAGTATTTTTATGATGCATATGAGTTGTTTGAATGTTTTGATGATATACTTAATAATTGATTTATTGTGATTAATGCTGTGATGATTATATTGAAATTGAATTGATTATGTTTTATTATTTGATTGGCTTATTAAAATGTATATATGAATTGAGAGTGAATTGACAAATTTATATAATAATTGTTGTGATATGTATATATATGAAATTGTTAAAATTGTTCATGATGGGAAAATTATTTCTATTGTTATATGTTTCAATGAATGATTTTATGTGGATGTATGATTATATTAAATATGATATAATAATGTGTTGATGATTGTATATTGTTTGTTTAAATGATAATGTTTTGATCTTATTGATATTTGAGGATATTATGAATATTATAATGATGATATATTTTTATATATAATGTGTTGATATGATGATATGAGTTTGATTTGATATTATGATTTGTCTGTTGAAATAATTGATTAGGATTGAATATTAGATGTGGATTAATGTGAATGATGTGATATGATGATTATGTAAAAAAGTTATTATAGTATTATGATATGTTTATTTTATTGTGATATTATGATTGAATGATTTGATGTGTATATCTAATATATGAGATGTTTTCATATATGTTTTGAAAAATTATAGTATATGTGATATATTAATATTTTATGTAAATATGTGTGATTATGATTTGGATGATAATGATATATGTTTTAATGATGATATTGTAGTATGATTATAGTGAAGTTTGATGAATTATTTGTGAATATAATTTAGTTATTATGTGAAGATATTTGAGATTGAATTGGATGATGATTTTTTGTATTTGTGAATGATGATATGTTATTGATATCTATTATATGAATGATAGGTTTTTATTGATGTGATGGATTATATATTATATGATAGTGATATATCTATTAATTGAATATTGATATGAATGATGAATGAATGATTTGATGAATTATTAAAGTGAATATGTTAATGTTTATTCATGATTATATGTTTTTGTCTTTTTTTTTGATAAAGAAATATATTGAGTTGATTGTTGAATATATTTGTATTGATGATGATGCTGATAATTATATATTATTTGAATTGTTGATAATTTTCTAATAATGTGATAATATTAATTGATTGAATGATATGAATGAAAATTATGAAATCTTGTATATGATGAATGATTGATAATTTTGATAATGTTATGTTTGAATGATATGTGATGTTTGTGTGCTTGATGTAATTTATGATGTATACTTATCAGTTAAATATATGTGAATTATAAATTGTGATGAAAGTGATTTTGATTATAATGGATATATATGTTATGAGGATTATGAATTTATTATTTTATATATTATGATCTTATTGATCACATTGTATATGATGATTGATACATAATATTGTATAAATAATATTGATGTATTTTATTGATGGTTATAATTATTAATGAATTGAATATTTGAATTAATTTTGGAAAAAATTATTGTTGTGATAACTAATGATGCATGATGGCTGATATTATATGATTATTGATTGAAATTGTTATGTATTATGATTTGTAATATTTATGATTATATGATATTTTGATGTTGATGTGTATTTGATGGACTATAATATGTTTTGGTTTTTTTGATGTTTGAAATGTTGATATATGTTGTTATTGTTAGTGTATTTGGATTTTTTATTTGTAATTGTTATGTATGTAATTATATAATTTATTTTGTAGGATGATATGTTTGTTGTTTGTAATATTATTTATTATGTTGATATGGAAATGATGATGATTAAGTTTGATTTATTTGAATATTTATTGATATTTGATTTGATATTGTTGATTGATTTTATATTGGATAAATAATTATTTGTTTGTTATGTTGATTTCATAATTTGAATTTTGATTGATGATATGAATATATTAGATGTTCTCTTTTGTTTTGATTTAATATGAGATAATTGATACTGAAAATTGATGATTGTTTGATATTGAATTGAATTGTGATTGTTTATGTGTGATGAATGTCATATGTTATTATGATATTTGATGAAAAATTTATTTTGATCATATGCTTTGTTTATATTATGTTTGTATTATTATTTTATTTTATTGATTATTATGATAATATTATTGAATGAATGTGAATTTGAATGATAAATGGATTGATTTGAAATATGAAATTTATTTATTTATATTGATGTGTAATGTTGATTAATTTTGTTTATGATGTTTGCTATAAATTAATAGATATGTGAAGAAATAATTGATTGATTGATATATACAAGATGTTATGTGATAATAATAGATAATAATATGAAATGCATATTTTTTTTTTTTTTTTTTTTTTTTTGATTGCAAATTTTGGATTTTTTTGTTTTTTTGATGATATGTTGATTGATTGATGTTATATTATTGATGGTATTTATTTATAAATGAATAATATTTTGAATATAATATGTATGAATTGATATAATAATTTATGTGATATTATTTGTTTGATAATGATATGAAATTAGTTTTTGTGATTGTGATATTAGATGTTGATATTGTGAATCTAATTATGCATTTGATGTTTGGAATATGTGAATATGAGTGTGTTGAATTATATAATGATTTTTTGATTGTATGCATATGATAGTATTCTGTGATGATTTATGCTGTAATTTTGATAATAATATGATCATGATATTTTTGAAATGATTTTTGATATGAATCTATATATGAAATATTGTGATATTAATAGTGTGTAAATGATTGATTTAATTATTTGTATTTTTATGGCATATTATTTTTACTTATGGATATATTTTTGATGATGTGAATGTGAGTATGATTGAATGTATGATGATGAATTCGATGTTGAATTATATATATAGATGAATTATTGATATGATGTATTGATATATTTGATTATTTTTTGTGGATTGCATAATTTTCTGTAGTGGAATATGTTGAATTGAAATTGATGTAATGCATGTGTTGATCAAATTGATATGATGAAATGAATTATTTTGATAATTTGATGTATAATATAATGTATGATATGAATTGGATTTAATGTGATATTGTATTTTTATGATTTATTGATATTTATTTGATGCTGTATATAGATTATGATTTATAATGTGTTTATTGATTATAGTATTTTTAATTGTTATTTTGTGTGAATTTTTTATGTATATTATTGATATTTATAATTATTTATGATGAATATTTTATTGATTTATATAATATATTAATGTGTGTGTGCTAGAACTGTGATTTGATTGTGAGGATATATTATAATTGAATGATTTTGGTTAATTATTATGTTGAAATAAATATTATGATTTATTATGATGTGATGATTTGTGATTTGATAATGTATGATGAGATGGATCATGATATTGATATGTTGATTGTGATATGATATATTGTGTGTTATGTGAAATATGATGATAATTATATTTGTAATTTATTGATTGAATTATTTTATTTTTGATGTTTTGTGATTCATGAACTGTGTGAAATGGTAATGATACATTATATTTATTTATGTGTGATAATGGGTAATTTGTTGTTAATAATAAAATTGATGTGCTTTTATTATAATGTTGAACTATGATGAAATTGATATATATATTTTAGAATTGATTTAGATTTATTATGCTTTGAATATGATTTTATAAGTATAATGATGATATGATTTTGTTTGTTGCAATATATTATGATGATGAAAAGTTGTTATTGGAATGATGTATGTGATTGTGAATGTTGATTTTGCATGATATTATATATTGTGAGGATTATATGGTGTGTAAATGAATGTATATTGAATTTTATATTGATTGTGATATGGATTGATATGATTGTTATGATTGATGATATAAATTGATGAATGATTTTTTTGTGATTGATTGTTTATTAATATTTTTTGATTTTATATCAGGTATGATAAAATTGTTGATTGTGTATATGTGATTTAAATTTTTCATACTTAATATCATATGAAATTAATTATTAAATTAAGATGTATGTGTGATGAAATTTGTTGGTGATTAAAATATTGATAATGATTGTGATGATGATTTGATTTTAGTTGTGATGAATGATTCAAATTTGATATATGTGTGAAAATTTATATAATTGTATTTATGTGATGTGATGATTTATCTAATTAGATAATGATTAATTGATGAATATGATAATATGAAATAGATGTGTTAATGTCAAATATGATATTTATGATTTTTGAATTGATGAGATGAATCATGTTTTTGATATTATGTGTATGTGATCAATTTTATATTGTGATTTGTTATGTTATGTATATGATTAAAATTAATTGCATGATATAAAATATGAATGTGTTGTGATAATTGATATGATTTGATGTTGATTTATGTATGTGTTTGTTTGTATATATATTAATATTTGTTTTGTTGTAATTATATGAATTTGTGATTGATTTATGATTATATATAATGGTGTTATGATTGAATTTGATAGGAATATTTATTTTTTGATTTTTTTTATTATATTATTGCATATGCAAGAATTCAATGAATGTATATATTAATATGATTGTTATATTGAAATTGATTGTATATGTGCATATATGTTATTGTGATGTATGTGTATGATATATGATAATTGATTTGAATATTGTTGATTCATGATATGATAAATATGTAATGATGATTATAATATGAATTTAAATGATGAATTGTTATTTTATGGAATAATGGTATGTATTATTATTAGATATGTTAATGATATTTATAATGATGGATGTTAATGATTGATGTGATTTTGTTGCATGATGATATTATATTATTATGATTGATTGTGAATGAATTTTAATTTAATTATATATCTATTTATGATTTTTTATTATTTAAAATTGTATGATATGTTGTTGAATTTTTTTTGTAATTGTTGATTATTATTATTTAATTTTAATGTTGAATATAAAGTATGAATTGTTGATGTTATGTTTGATGATGATTATGTTATATTGTATGAATGAGTATTGAATATTATCATTGAATTGTAATGAGAATTAGACTGTTGATGATATTATGATTGATTATTGTGTATGTGAATTATTGATGTTGTTGTTTTATTGAATTGTGATATAAGATTTGATTATGCATGATAATGAATTTATAAATGTGATATATGGAATTTGATCTTGTAATTGATTTGTTGTGATGTGTGTGATTTTATGATTTGAATTTTGATGTGATTTTTTTTATAAATTATATAATTGAATTTGATGATGTATGATATATGATATGAATTGATGCATGAAATTGATATGTATCCTGAAATTGTTGAATATAATGATGTATTGATGATATTTGATGATATGTGAGAATGATGATATGTGTTGTATATGTGTATGATATGTTATTGATGATAAATTTATTTGATACTCTGTATATGATGTAATGATGTTTTTATTTGATTGTATTTATGTGATGATTGTAATTTTATGATGAATAAAAGTTGTTATGATTGAAATGTATTATTATTATGATGAGTGATGTTATGTTTGTAAATATTATGATAATTTATGATGTTTTATATATTGAAATTATGATAATATTGAATTTTGAATAATTATATAATAATGATAATATGATTATGATTTGATGATTGAATTTATGTTATGAACAGAATTAAATGAGATGAAATGGATTTTTTATAATGATGATATGATATTATTTTGATATATGTGAAATATATTGATTTGTTTTAATTGATATTATATTGATATGATAATGTATGATTATATTGTTGAATGTTATGCACTATGAATGTGATTTAATGATTTGATTAATAATTTATATATATGATTATATATGAATATGTATATGATGATTATATTTTAAGTTTTTAATATATGAAATGATGATAGTATGATTGATTGAATTTATAATGGATTTGATTATATTTATGTGATTGAATAACAATATGATATTATATTAACATTGAATATTTCTTATAATCATTTTTCAATATTAATATGATATGTATGATAATATGATTTTGTTTTTTTTTTTTTTTTTTTTTGTGTTGGTTTTTTTATTATATTATTTGATTTGTGATTGTTATGAATATGATTTTGATATAATTTCGATTTGATTTAATGATGATATTAATTTTGTATAATGATGAATATGTGAATGAATATGAATTGTATTTAATTTGATGATTGATATTTTATTATTTTCTATTCAATGATGAATATGTTATTGTTGAATTGATAATATATGATTGAATATGATTTAAATTGTTGAAATGCAATATGATTAGATATATTTGATGAGTGTATTAATATGTGAATTTTATGTATATTGAAATGATGATTGTTTGATATTATAGATTATGAAATATGTATTCTGATTGATATCCTAATTGATTGATAATTTGATGTTTATTGATTTGGAACTGTGATTTGAATTGATTGTATATATTTGAATATATTATATGTATTTATGATTTTTATGATGAAATTTAATGTTATTTATGTATTTTTATGTGTTTTTTTTTTTTTTTTTTTTTATTCTAATGTATATATTGTATATATTGTTTGTATTATGATGATTTTTATGTTTGATGATATTGATATATAATATTTTTTGATATTGTATTATTTGAAATGTTGTATATATTGATGTATGATTTAATTATTGATATGATTATTGATGTGAATGATGTGTATATGTTTTTGTATTAATATGATTTTAATGAATTAATGTTGAATTGATTTTTGAAAAATATTGTTGTTGTGATGATAATATTCGATATTGATTTGATGATGATATGATTTATTGATTTGATATAATATATTGATAATAAATTGCATATGATTGATGAGAATATGATTATGATGAATTATATAATTGATATGATCTTTATTTTATTTGTTATGATGAGATGAATAATTGATATTGGTGTTATGATTATGATATGAATATATAATCTGATTGTATGTTGATTTATTTTGAGGAATTGATGATGAATGATTGATATAATGATATGTGATGTATATTGAATTTTGATTATATTATATTGTATGTGGATTATTTACTGAATGATTATATATGATAATTAATGATATATTAATTTTGAATTGAGATATGATTGATATTCTGGTTTGATTATTGTGATGTGTATGATAATTTGATGTGTTGAATTTTTTGTATATAATGATTTGTTAATGATCTATGATATTTGATATTATATGTATTTGAAAATTTGATATGTGTATGTTGATATGAATGATAAGGATGATGTTTCAATTGATAATCTGTTATTGATTCAATTGATTTAATTTTGATTTTGATTAATTATAGATTTGAAAAATTAAATGCATATTAAAATATGTATTTTGATATGAAATTATTTTGTTTTATGAATATTGTATTTGAATATGAGGTTGTGGATATTTAATGAATATGATGATTGTTGATGAATGAGAATGTATGAAATGTGATATAGATGAATTATTGGTAATGTTATTATAATAGTGAATGTGTGTATGTATTTGATAATTGATTATATAATATATTATGATTGATCATGTGGAATATATATATTGATAGGAGAATATTGTTTGATTGATATGAGGTTAGGAATTATAATGATGATATATGAATATATAATGTTATAAATGTGATGATGATTGATATTTGTTAAATGTATGATTTGATATTATAAATTATATGAATTGATGATGATTGATAATATAATGGAATAGATGATTGATGATGATCTAATTTATTTTGAATGATGATGATTTTTGTTTAATGATTGTTGATTGTAATATTAATATATTTGATGATATAATTGTTGTTTTAGGTTATCATTATATATTCATTTGTGATGTGATGAAAATTTATAATGATATTTGATGATTGTTGAGTATGTTATTTGAAATTGATGTCATTGTTATGTGATATATATGATTGGTTTGATTATATTATAAATTGTGTGTGATATTATGAAATTGATACTTGGTGATATGGATTGATTATTATATATATGAATATGATTATGAAAATGATATAGAAATGAATTCTGTTATTGATATGATGTGTGTATGATAATTGATGAATGTATATTTGATTGTTTGAATATTTATATTTGATTTGAATGTTTTTTGCATTTATTTTAATGATGATTATTTGTATTAATTATTGATGTAAAATTAAATAATTATATTGAATTTTGATTGATTTTATTTTTGTTATGTATGAATAATATGAATGAATTGATTAATTTATTAATGATGAATTGATGTGGAAAATGTTGATTATATATTGTATGTTAATGATTTATTAAATTATGATATATATTATATATTTTGATATTGAATATGTTGATTTGAATATGTTGGTTGCTGATGAATGATGTATAAAATTTTAAATTTTTTTTGTTTTGGATGTGAATTTTTATTGATAAATATGTAAAATTTTGTGATGTTGCATATTAATGATTATGAATGATGTGAATGAATTTGAATTTATGTATTGATTTTATATGAATGTGAAATTATTTATATAGGATTTTGATAATGTTGGTGATTGATTTATTTATTGATTTAATTTATTTTATGTTG
>Ga0179593_1337609_pt1 | contig 43793 bp, 53 predicted proteins | sample CZODoug2_1_08_16_FD_185931 | JGI IMG/M metagenome (GOLD analysis project Ga0179593, IMG submission 185931) | Vadose zone soil fungal communities from Angelo Coast Range Reserve, California, USA - CZODoug2_1_08_16fungal (PacBio error correction) | ecosystem: Environmental > Terrestrial > Soil >... | reverse complement strand
TTTGTCCGACATGTCCCTTTTTGAAGAAGGACAGGCTTCGTAAATTCGGAGGGGGGGCCTTCTTACCCCTCTTGCACTCTGGTGCCACTAGTGTACCCGCTATGGTGTCGGCCCATTTTCTTTCCTACCAGAGTTCTCCCCCCACCAGCCTCTGACTTCTGAGATTTTTATCTCAAAGCTTCCATAATGATTTCGCTGCGGACACGAACGTCCCCAAGAAGACCTGGTTTTTGATCCCTCAATTTTTCTATTGGTGCTTTTTTGTTCTGCTTCTCCCTTTTTCTTTCGTCTACGCTTCTCTTTCGACTGGATGGAGCGTGCAAATCCTTCGAAGGCCCAACCGACCAATTCTGGTCCAATGTACTTACTATGTTGATCTTTTCATCTTGACGCGGCTTCCTTTTCCCAATCTAGGGTGAGCATGTCGCGGGATTGAAACTGTGCTGCGCTGACTTCCCCTTCTTCCTTTTCTCTTTACCATCCCCTTTCTCCGCCTGTTTTTCCCATTCAGAATTACCATCCTCTTAGCCTCGTGTCTTGTTATGAGTTTATTCAGAAGGAACTTGAAATTCGCACCTACCATGTCAGACAGTCCTCCTCAATCTTCCGCGTGCTTTGAAAGTCTCGGACTTTCTATTTTCACGTATTTTTTATCTTTGTCCCTGCGTCCTCCCCTATCCCGCGTTTCCCTAGTCTTTGTTTTTGACTTCCTCTTATTTCATCTGTGAAGCTTATTTCTTGAACTTCGGTCAATTTACCGGAGTTTTTGCTTGGCCACTTTTTCAGAAGCCTTTTTTTAACCCTTGTCCCCTCGTCCTCCAAGCTCCCTTGTTCCCCAGACAGCCAAACTGGTCTTATGGCCAGGTTTTTTCATCCGGGCGCTTGCGCATTGAGTTCAACAACTGGCCTAGTATCTCCTTTCCTGCTTCATGCAGTTGCAGGAACCTCGCGAGAACAGGCTTCACCATTCTCTCTCAGTGTCTGTCGCCCCTCCCCCCTTCGTCTCCCCCTTGCTCTCTTTTTTTTTCGTTGTGCCCCCCTTCTCTTACTTTGTGGGATATTAATTTGAAACTCTTTCCCCCGTTCTGCGCTTTCACTTGCGTTCTTCGCTTGCGCATCGATCCCCTTTAGTCGTGTTTTTTGTTTGCCCGTGGCTTTTTTGGCGATTCCCCCCTTTTCTGCACTTCTTCTTCCAAATCGTCAACCCACGGTCTGTCTTCATGTGAAGCAAGCGTCAGGGCTTTCTCTGTTACCCCTTTACCCCCTCCTATCCTTTGCTTCCTTTTGGTGATTCTACCGACACTCTCCAGGCCCGTCTCCCCGTGCGTTTATTTTTTCCACGAACCCTGCAATTCACCCGGTTGTTTTGCCTCTAGTTCCCGCATCTTCTTTTTCAAACTTTACCCAAATGCCTTCCCGCGCGGTCTCGGTTTTCGAGTGGCCACCCCGTAGTTCTCTCCTTTCCCGCGAACTGAGAATTTTTGTTGCCTCCACTCCTTTTTTTCACAACTACCCGTCTAGTAGTATTGCAGTCGCCTCGCGATCCGCTTGCTCTTTCCTCTCAAATTCCTCGGCCTTTCTTCTCTGTTTTGCTTGAATTATCCCCTTTTCCCTCTATGACCCTCCTCCATTGCGCCGTCTAAGTCGCCTTCTAGATTTGGAGTCTTACCGCTGGGCCTCGATTTTCGTGGCTTTGTGCAATTCTTCGCTTTTCCTACTGATTTGCGGTGACCCTCAAACAATTACCCTCTTTGCTGCTTGTCGCAAAAGTTCCAGGGACGAGTTACTGTGGGGATTGTCTTGCCAATTCAGTAGGATAAGTGACAGATTTTTCTGGGTCCCGGCTTCTGTCTCTTCTGCTCCTGTACAGTTCCCTCTTCTTTCCATTTTGTTGGTATTGTATTTGCTCGTCACCTGTCACTACTCAGCGATTTTTTTAGTTACGAATTCATGCCTTTTTTTTTTTCCGCCTTCATGATAGACTTTACCGGATGACTCACCCATGTGTCTGGCTTCCCGCGGTGATCATTTCCCGATGCATACTTTTTCTAGGGCCTTCTAGGTCTTTCTGAGCTGGCGGGATTTGATTTTTTTTTCGCCAAGCATGACGGCACTGAACTTTTTTCTCAGCACAGTGCTCCCTTTCTCTGAGCGATTTTGCCGTGTTTGTCCTCCCTTTCCCCCCAAAGGTCCCTTCCTGTTCTTCTTCATGTCTCTCTGCGGTCCTTTTTCTTTTTTGTCGCAATTGGACCTGAAAGCAATTTTTGGGATTCCAGATTGGCGGCAAACGAGCTAGTAAACCTTTTTCCATACTGCAGCCTTTCGAGGACCTTGAAGCAAATTCACGTTATAGCCGGTTGCGTGTCTTATGTCTTCCCCCCATTTTTGGTTTTTACAACGTGTTATAATACTTGGATTATTTGTATTTTGGGTGTTTTGGTCTTTTGTGTTGTTCTATTATTTCTCTTTTTACATCCTCCTTTTGTATCTTCCTTATCCCTTCCCTTGGATTATGCTTGTTTTTCGTTTCAATTTTTTATTGGGTTCTTTTTCTTTTTGGCTTTGGCTTTGGCGTTTCTCTTTTGATTTCAGTTAACTTTTTGATCCGCTAATCTTTCGTTCCATTTCATTTGATTTCTTTTTGCTTACTTTCCCAGGTGTGGCTTGTTTTATTCCTTTTTTTCTTTGGGTGGGTTTTCAGAATCACGATGCTTCTCTGCTCTGATTCTGATTACGCGTTCGTGTGACACTTCTGGTGTGTAGGGGGACCAGGCTATGTCCTTGGCCGCCTCCACGAGAGCTATTTCTTTTTATTCTTGCTTGTTTCTCTTAAGTTGTTTGGGTCCTTTGCTGACACTCTTTACGAGATTACGTTCTTTTATGCGCGTGCGTACTTTTACTTCCTGGTTTTGCAATCGAGAGTTTCCTCCTCTCCGTGGGTTTTTCTCTCGAGCGTGCCGGAACATCCTCCCGTTACGTCCTGCGCTCGCATACCCCCTCTTTTCTTCTGAATCTCCGTTCTTTTTTTCTAAACGTTCACCCCCCACCACTCTGCAGCGGGAAAGCCTAAGCAGAATACAAACTTCCAAACCCGTTTCTAAGCTAAACCACGACTCACCCCAGTTGTTCCCTCCCCGTAGCGATGTCTCCCGCCGTGGCTGCCAACGCCTGCACTCCCCTCTTTGCGGTTGCGCCGCCCCCCCTAAACGTTCACATACTTCCACCCGGCCCTGGAAACCAAATGCCACAAGCGGCCAGCTTAGCGGATTTCAAAATGGTGCCTGCCCCCTAGCACAAAGCCCCCGCCCCCTCCCTGTCCGAATCTTTGCACCCCACCTCCCCCTTGGCCCAGCCCAATCCCGACTAGCCAAGCTATTTTTCCCTCTTATAAAATCCCCCGTCGACTTAAGTGTTTCACAACCACTCTATCACCCAAAACCCCAAATCGTCTTCCATTTTCCTTCTTCTTTTGTTCGGCAGCAAACCTGTTCCGGCGCAAGCCTTCTTCCCCTCCGTTGATTTGCTTAGATCCGGACGGTATTAGACGGTTCTTCGATAGAAGAAGCACCCTTATGGCAGTATGTTCCCTAATAATTGATCCCTTTTCTTTGTTGCTGTCAATGCGACTCAACTCTCTCAACCCTCTATTTTCCTTTGAGACAACCTCCCTGGTATTTCCAACTTTTGCCCCCAGTTCCTCTCCCTCCCCTTCCCTCTTTGAAGTTGACTGTCAAAATTTTACCTCCGTTTTGCCGTCCTCCCAGTCTAAGAACAGAAACTCTCACTCCAGCGGCAACAATCTTGAAGTTCTCATGACTTTTAACACTATCCTCTTCTTTCCTTCACTCCTCCACAGGGCCAGTCCCCTTTTTCTTTCCTTCCATGTGAATCCTAGGCTATAAGGGATGTTTTTTCGTGAATCCTTTGTCAATGGAGTACGTCATTTTTCCCATTTCGAGCCCATACATCGCCAACAACCTTACATATTTTTCTAATAGGTAGTCATCGTCCCGGCAGGTTCCCGACATGGTAGAAATGGCTGAGTATTTGGTGACCATCAGAACATTCATTTTCCCGTCTTCCGGTTTGGCTCCCTCACCAGCAAAGTTCATTTTTGTTTTGATTCGCTCGTTAGTCAACAAGAAGTCCTGGTGCCGGAAACGCAGGTCACACCGCTTTCCTCGAGCACCGTGCTTTGTATGTTCTCCGTTCGCCCTTTCCAAGTGGGAATATATTTACACCCCAGTTTGGATAATTCCTCCACCTCTTTTCGACCTATCTTCCCCTCGGACTTGGCTCCAGTTAATTCTTATGCTCGGCAACTTCTCGACGGGAGTTTTAGTGGTCCCTCCCCCCCACAGACGCGTGTTTCTCGCTTTAACGTCCTCGAGCACTTCTTTTCCCTCCCTCGAAAAACCCTCCCATCCTTTGGGCGAGTTGTCGCCTTGAATTTCCCTCTTTTTGTACGATTCACACAGCAGCACGGTGCTTGCCTTTCGTCTTTCACCCGAAAAGCTTTTTGTCCCCTTGAGGCGGTTCTGCCCGTCATAACCCCTTCTCCCTTCTCGAATGGTTTTTTTTTTTCCTTGGTCCACCAACCCTGCATTCGATTGCCCTTCCATAGCCTTTTTAATTACTATTGGTATCGCAATGCCGCCGGGCAGGATTCCACCATTGTTTTCCCCACTCTTTCCTCTTAGTAAGAACATCTTTCCCTCGCGAGCATTGAACCGCTTGAGTAACCACGGTATTAAATTTCAGAATTTGCGTCTCGGTGTGAGTGTCGTTTAGTTTGTGATCTCTTTGTTTTTTGTTTTTAGAATTATCTCTATTTTTTCCTTTCCTCGACTTGCACGTTGGGTCCTCTTCCCTCTTTCTGAACCAGTCTCTGCCGCCTCAAGGGTTCTTTCTTTGAACGTGCCAAAGGTTTACGACTGGTTTTCAAATTGTTTTACTGTCCACCATTTCTTCCCCTTGCTCTGCAAGTTTCCCTCCTGTGACCGTGCCCTCACCCCTTCCGGTCCGTTTTCGCTCTCTGCGTTATCATAACCTGGAGGTTATGGTTGACATTTTGAACCATTCCGCGTATCAAATTCCAATCGCTCCCCCGGCTTTGCGTTCACCTCCTTTTTCCAATCCGCTGAACACTTCCCCTTTCTGACCGCCCTCCCTCGCCAGCCGTCTCACCTCTTTCGTGAGGCCTTTTCCGCGGTTTGTACCCTTTCTTCTTTTTGGACTGTCAGGTCTTAATTAGTTTTACTACGCCCTATCCCCCTCTTCTAAAGAGAGTTTCCTCTGTCAGTATTTCTCGATGCCGGTTCCCCCTCCTGCTTGATTTTCCCTCACGTTGATGTCATCTTCAGAGTCCTCTCCCTGGCCAGCGCCTTTGACAAAAGCCCTATCAGAACCCCCGCACGCCGAGTCCCATTGATCCCAAATATGTCTTTTTCCCTTTGCAACAGTCTTACGTGTAGTTATTTCCTCGAAGTCGTTCTTACATCCTTAACCAACTATCCCTCGTCTCCGAAGTCCCTTTTCAATAGAAGAACCCCCCTCCCATCCAACTTGGTGTCCACTTACTCCGCGTTGCCGTTGCTTTTTCCAAGAGACCGCCATGATGGGCTTTGAGGACTCTAACATCTCCGTCATGTTAGGAACTGCTGTTTTTTTAGCCCGTAGTATGGCCCCCCCCCTGTCTCTTCCATCTGCGTGTCAACTCCTCGCAAGGACTAATCCCAGCCAAAAGTTGGGCCACCTCTTGTGTCCGGCTCATTCAGAACGGTCGGAAGATCTCTCTCTTCTCTCCCTCTTTTTTTGAGATCTTATTTCCCTTTCTTCCCATGCTTTCCGCCTTCTGAACGATTCCCAATCCTTGTCGCCGAACCCTTATGTCTTTGATGATTACAGAGCTTGCAGAGTTTCTGATCATTTTGACATATAGAGGCCCCCACCCTCTATGCCTAACCATCTGGATTCTTTCTTTTCTTTCATTTAAAATCTCCCACTTTCGGTCGTGGACGTTCTTCCCCCTAAGGCTTCCGGTTTACCTCCAGTTGGCTATTTGCCTTTTTTTAATGTTGTGTGCCCTTATCGCTTTCGTCGTTCCGGGTTTCTCAAATCTTACGAGGACCCCAACTCCAAACCTACGACTTTTTGTCACCCCCTCCTCTTGGTGATTTTCATCGGTCCCCCTGATTCAGTGGAAACCGAAGGGGTCTGGCTCTGTGGTGTTATGACTGTTCGGGCTTCCTTTCAAGGTTGTTCTTCTCTACCATTCAACTTCGATCTCCTCCCTTCATTAGACCTTTGCACGCTCTTAAGACTCTTTTTTTCGGTTTGGATGGCGTCGTCTCTTATCCTATTGAAGCGTTTTTGTTCCTAACCTCTTGGAAGTAATTCTCACCCTGTTCCATGCCTCCTCTGCCTCGCCCTCAAAGAATTTGTAGTGCCAGGTGGCCCCCCCTCTTTTCGGAGTTCCTCCATTGCCCGTGTCGAGATAGTCCACCTGCGTTTCGCCCACTCTTCCCTCTGTGCTCTCCTTTCGATACGCTTCTTTTTTCTGTGCCACATCGCCTTTTGTTTTTGCGAACCGATCTAGGGACGCGGACCCGCGCGAGTTTTTTTTAACTGGTAAGTTTAGCAGTGTTCAATGGAATAGATCTCGCATGTTGTTCCCTCCAACTGTTTCCCTTTCCCCTTGGCCTGGTTTTTCCTGGAGCATTCTTCCAACAACTTTTTTCGATTCTGTTTGCCATGATTTTCCGATTTGGCCCCTTTGCGCAACTATCTTTTTCCGCTGACACCAATTTCTCCTCCCTTCGCGGGCACAATCCCCCTATGCCACTTCTTCTTCGTAGGTTGCCCCTTTCGGCATCTTAATCCTCGCGACACTGGTGCCTTTTTTTTTTTGGTGTCGTTTTGCCGTTCCTGCCTCTGCATCGATTTCCAATTGGCTTTTTTTGACCTTTACCTTTCGTGGCGATGGACAATCAGTGCTGCATCGTTCCACATCGAAGGATGAATTTTAGTTCACCTCGAATTCTTCTGTGTCCCCTTCCCCCCCCATTTCGCCCTCTTTTCATGTTTCTCTTTTCACTCACGGGTTTTTGCCCGTAACCAACGCGTGTCGACCACTTTCACCCCCCCCCGAAACCAGTTGGACCCCTTCACCTGTCTTGGCTCTCCTTTTTTCATCGTCAAGTATCCCTTTGTAAGATTCTTGCCTTAACCCTTTTCGCAACAATCTCGCTGTTTTTTTTTTCAAATCCGTGTTTGGAGTTAAGCGACCTCCCCGTTTTCCTTTTTTTTGAATTCCCCCCCCTCCAAGACTCCCTTTTCCCTAAAATTGAAAATTCTGTTCTCGTCAAGATGCTCACCTCGCTTTTTGTAGCCAAAGCAGGAATCTCTAGAGTTTTGCTGCTATCGAATTATCAACCTTGGAATAGATGACCTGAATTTTCCTTTCTACTGCTCATCTCACAGATTCCTTCGCGTCTTACCGCGGCCCCCTCCGTTTAGAGTGTCGGACTGGTCCCCTTCTTTCGGATTTATAGGTACTTCTGAGCGTCCCCCCAACAAACCTCTGAATGCTGTCATTTTTGTTGATGGCATAAAGTCGGTATTTTAAATGCTGTTCTGTCTTTCTTTTTTTTTCCTCGCAATAACGTTCTTCCCTTCTATCGGCGTTTCCCTCCTTCTGTGCCGCTTCTATCTCATGAGGATTAGCATACCTGTTTCGAGAGTATGGGTCTGTTTTTCCAATGTTCCCCTCCGGCTCTCGCTTTTACTCCTCCACTTTTTTCATGCGTTTTTCCTCCCGCACGCGTCACCCTTCCCCATTCCTATTTTCAATGGTTTTTGTACTGACCGGCTTTGTCGGACCTCCCCTTTGTATCACTTTCCTCTTTTTTCTCTATTATTTCTTTCGTGGATGAGTGCGGATTTTTTTGAAGATCTTTCTGAGCCGACCATGCAAGCGCGTAGCCCCCTTTTTACCTACGTTCTTTCCCTTTGTTCTTTCCTGTGCCGCCCACACGGTGGAAATATGTTTTTTTTGCCGGTACGAGTTGAAGGGCGTTGCGTCGCGGGGTGGTCCATGAAAACCCCTTTTCTCATATCTCTTTTACGTTCCTCTTTCTCCGGACCCCGAGCGTCGGTCTTAAGTCTTCCTTGGCTGAAATATTTCCGCATTTTCTTGATTTTCAAATCAAGCTGTGCAGGCTGCTGGAGTTGCCACTTTTTTCCCTGAAAACCTCTTGATATTTTGTGTCTCTTTTTGTTAGTTTCTTTTCTTGATATGATGTTGTGTTTTTTTCTTCTTCGCTTGGCGCGTACGATTTAAGTGAATTCTTTTGGGCCCATACTTTTTGGTTTCATTTTGTTTTTTAGCTTTTGGTTCCCCCTTTTCCTTTTTCCCTCCCTCTTCCGCTCCCATTGTGAGTGCCTTACGGTTTGGATTTCCAAATTGGGGTGATTTGTTTTTGATATTGGTTTGTTTTCCTGCGGGCGGCAAGCCTCACTTTGCTTGGTCTGCGGTCTCATAGTGTAATTTTTGAGTTGGATTTTTTTTTACGTATATTTGGTTTCCTCACACGGGATTCTTTTTCGGGTTTTATCTGCTTATGCTGCTGCATTGTTGGGTCATTGATGATGGCCTTGTGCTATGACATAATTTGCTTAGAATATCTCCTTATCTGGTGGTTTTGTCTCGTCTATTACTCTCCGTAACTGTAATCATTTCTGCGCATAACCTTTTTTCTTCCGGAATCTCGTAGTTTTTTTCAGCAACGGACCACCAACATGCAGTTCGCTCAATCAGCAGAAAAACCGCTGAAAAATAGCTCCCCGTTTAGACACTGCATAACGCCGTACTTCTTTCCCCCCAAGCTTTGCCCGCCACGTCTTCCTTTTCTATCACGGCCCATCTTGTCTCCTCTGGCATTTTAGGCTTGGCTAGTAAGACCAAGTGCCCAAATCCAACCTCCGCACAAAACCCTGGAACTCCAAACTTTTTTGAGTTAAATACACTCTTCCCCGGGTCAAAGCTCTTTCCCGCACTTGTGAGCCTTTCCCCCTCCTGCTCCCCCCAAGCCCCCCTTCCCATAATCGGAAGAACCCCCACAGAAAATTTAGAAACCTTCACGCTTCATTTGATTATCACAATTTTCGCACTGACTTCTCCCCCACCCACCCCTATCTCCTACCCAAAACTACCCCCCCTCCCCCTCCCTTACTTCCATTTGTTTGTTTTCCTTCTCAAAATTGTGCCCTAATCCCGCAAGCCGCGCTGTCTGTGATTCGATACGACCGGTAGATCCTGCTCTGAGATTGTTCTAGTTCCGCGCAAATCTTTCCCCTATGTCCTGGAACCTTTTCGTCTGCTGCCTTCCCTTTGACGACGCGCCCTCCATCCAGGGCCGGCCGCTCCAAGGTGCAATGGATAAACGTTGAGCAGTCGCTCGTAACATATTCCCCCCATACGTGCGACCCAGGTCTGCCAAACCCTCGTGCCTTTTCCTTCGGGCTCCCGCAACGCCTTTCAACGTCCATGGCACCGACTTTCTTTTGCTCTGAGAGACCCCCCAAGTATGCGCGGAAAACACTTGATTGGCCTTTTTCTCCCTTCCCTTGTGCTCATAACGTCTCTCATGGATTTCTGTTCTACGTCACTATTCATGAATACTTGCGTGCTAGTACGGTTGAAGGTCTTTAGAATAATTCGCCAAACCCCACCTTTAAATATTGTTTCCTTCTCCGCAGTTTTCATGCCTCGGGACCACGATCTGTTAGCTGACCCTTCCTTTTATAAGGAAAAACCTCCAGCAGTTGCACGCCGTTCGTGCTATCACGCAGTACCTCTTTGCCTTACTCTCAGTACTTCCATCCCCCTGAATCGAAGTCCTCTCCACTCACAGATACTATTTTCCACTCCGGTAGCGTCTCCCTTCGAGATTTCACCGCAACCCGTTCATCTATTCCGTGACCTCAAGCAAACTATAGTAAGCAAGAGTGCTCAGTAACCCCCCACCTCGTACGCCTTTTTCTATGGCACCCTACTCTTTTATCCTGGCTTTGGTGCCGGCAACAACCCGCTCCCTGCAGGTATTCTTCCTTTGTACCGCCGCTTGAGCATCTTCCTTTTTTCACTAGCCCCCCCTGCCGCCGCTGGTTTCTAGTTTTTTACAATTTTCCCCCTTCAACCGCTCGTGGTTGACCACACCCCCAAATGCTTCGTCTCCTGTGGCCGTGACCAATTCTTGTGTAAACCTGTCTCGACCACGCGTTTGTATCTTGATTCCGTTGTTTTACCAGTTCTCCCCCCACATACCCTTTTTCCCGTTTTTTTAATCTTCCGCCACCGCTTCGTTTGATCCCTCTGCCTTTTCAATCTTGTTTGACTTTATATTGTCATCACGAACCTCAAACTACCCCGCCGGGATCCTCCCCCCTTGAAGCTGTCTATATCGCGATTTACGAATTCCCACACCCTCGAGAACCGTTCCCCCTAGTTCGTGTTCCCCCGGTATTAATGCTCTCCACTGTCCTCCCTTTTGCACCTGCCTGCGCAAACTTTGTTGACTGTGACGGATGTCATCGCGTCTTTAAGTCTTCCTCGAGTTTCTTCTTTGTGTCATTTGCATGTCCGCAGCCGTTCTCCCGCCGCCCCCAGGGTTGTTTATATCATTTTTTCTATCTGCTTGAGCGAGACCATTGAGAGTCCTTGCCCACAATTTGCCGTTCTCCTGTCCCTTGCAACGTTGCCTGCTTGACTTCTCCACGCCGCGCGTTCCGTTTTCTTAGATGCTTTTCTCACCCCCGGCCTTTCTTTAACAGCTCCAATCATCGTCGTTCATCCCCCCTCTTTTAGACAGTTTTGGCATCGTGTGCGAATTTCTGTTGTCAAAAAAAGGAATTCCTCCTCGCCATTCCTGGCCGACCACATGCTTTGCTTCCCTTCCTCTGTTGCCTTTTTTTTGTTTGACTGTTCAGGGTTCCCTCGCTTCCCATAGGCGACCTCCTCCACAGAGCAAAGGACAGATCAAGTTGAAGTCTAGTTTTCGACCCTATATGTTTAATGCTGATCGACCTTTCTTGGTTCCGCCTGACTTCTCTCTTCCCTTGGCCTCTCCCTCCGAACATTCTCCTCCCCACCTTCCGCTTTTGCCCCGGATGGCCGTTCCCCATCTAACCATGCAATTTTGTGCCACTTTAGTTGTATGTATTTTCCTCTTTTGCCCATCCGGGCCCTTTAACTTTTAGCACTATTCCACAGGTTACAGTCCCGCACCAAACTTTCAAATCGCCTTTTTGTAACTCGTCGATAGTGATTTTTGTAGCTGCAGCGCCGAACTCCTGTATTTCCTGATGAGTTCCCCACCCTTTTCACACTCCGCCCGTTGTCTTTTACTTCTTGGATTTTCTACCTCGTATTTTCCCTCCCACTATTTTATAATCCATAGCGTGCCAAAAGCCATGTAGATCCCCCCACCTTTTGCGGTCCAATGCTTGGCGTCAGATAGACTTTGGCCTGAAGTTTACGAATCTTGTCACCTCTTTTTTCTGATGATTTTCCTGATTTCTGGCCACTGGACGGTCTTCTTCTGAAACACCAACCTCATTGTTGCAGCAAACTTTTCTGCTTTTTGCATGGTTGTAATATGTTGTCCTAGCATTGTTTGAGTGGACCCCCTCTTCAACCAACAACAGATCTTCTTCCTTACCATCCACTGGCTTCTCTTTTCCCAAGTCCTCCCCCCTTCCTTTGCGCGCTTGGCGCTGAGTCCTCCAAAGAAAGCGCGTTTTTCGCTCTCTTTTGGCTCTTTGTATGTTGTTCTTGCTATTCCACTTTTTCCCCTTTTTACTTTCGTTTCCCGTTAGTAAGCAACTTACTTCCGAGGTTTAACACAACCCCCTCCTAATTTCAAGCCCTTTTCCAGGAATATGGTTATCGTCATCGGGACCTCGGGTAAAATCTAGTTTCTATTGGTCGCTGTGTATGAGCCACTTAGGCCGGCTTAACCTTTTTTCTCTCCCCGTTTCCCATACAACTTCAGCAGTCGATACATCCTTAGCTTCTCTGATTACTCTTCCCTGATGTCCTCATTTTTCTTTTTTGGGAGTAGTCTCTGAAGCGCGGCGACCTTGTCCAGTCCGGAAGACACAATTTGTAATTGAAGAACAGAAAGCTCGCGTTCTTTGTCCTTTAGGATGGAGTTGGATTGGCTTGCTGGCCCTAGTTAGCTCTTCTCTGTGCGGTCACTCTTCCCCCCGGTGCGCGATTCTTCGTTTGAGTTGGAATTTCTTTTTAAAATCCCTCCTGGTGGTTTAAACGATCTAGAGGACTCTTCAAGAGCCCCTTTTGAGCAAGGTACCGCTCTGTTCCTTTTTGAACAACCTCCTCTTCCCCGCGAAAATTTTTCCCTCCTCAAAATGGTCTCGTCTCTCCATTTTTCCTTGGTGCTTCTTTTGATTCCTTTTTCTTTCACTGATTCGTCCTGCTGGCGTTTATGCAAACTTTTCACGCTCTATTCCCGTCCTCCCATCGCCGGGCTTGCGCACCCCGACACTCGTATCCCCAACTTGCTCTTGGCAGGTTGCCCACTTTTTTTTTCCATGATGGGAAATTAATTACATGGGGCCAGGCCCTCTCTCTTTGTACTTCTCCATCGTCGGCCCCTCTCTTCATTGTCTCCTTTGCCCGGCTGTGAGGGGCTATGTGCAATTTGTTGGGTGGCAAGTCTTTTCCCACCACCCGGTGATCCCTTGTAATTTTCACTGAAGGCGGTTTTTTAAAATTTTTCCCCCAAATTTGACCGCCTTTCTTTTGGTCTTTTTTCCCCTCGGTCCTGCATACAAGATCCCCCCCCTCTTTGTGCTCCTTTTTCCCCAGGAACTTTTTTTCCGCCCCCCCTTTGCTGCTTACGTCATTGTTATCTACAAGCGCTAGGGTAATTTTCCCTCGAAAAAGGCGTCTCGTTTTTATTGGAATTTTAGTGTCTTTCGTTCCGCCGGAACCTGACCCTGCAGGTCGAGGTTTCACAATCCCTGCAAAAAGACTCTCCCGGAGTAGTTGACAGCCTCTTCATAGCGGATTTTCTCGTCTTGTTCGTGCCTACGCCAATTCCGCGGGTTTTTCTTCGTGCTATTGCTTTGTGAAATCATTTACCTTATGACCGACGTTGCCATTTTGATGATCCTCTTTCCTCTCTTTTTTGTCTCCCTTACCAAAAATTGATCTTTGTTTTTTTTTTTCCTTCTTCGTTATTTTTTTTCCTACCGGAGCGTTAAATTCCCCAACAACATGTTTTTTTAGGTATTTTTCTTTTCCAGTGGACGCTTTCACCTGCTTTTTATTGGATTTTCATCTTCAATCCGTCGATGCCCTCCGCATCGCGTTGTTTTCCGGAAGGCTTTTGACTCTTCGAGCGCCTGACCGTTTTTAGTCCTCCATTTTTTTTTTCTGAATGGGTTGAAGCACTTACCACATCTCGTTCGCTCTGGCCTTCCTTCATCTTGCCGAACCCCCGCCCTGAGACCGCCGATGATTTGGTTCCTTCCCTTTTTGGACAATGTTTATGTCCCGGCAGCTTGATTCAGATGAATCCATTTCTTTTTGATCCGTGGCGGCGGGAGCGTTAGGCTTTTGCTTTCTCCTAAGTCACCGCTTTATGCCTTTTTCTAAATCTTTCTGTGCAAGGGTTCTAGATCTTTTGCCCTCCCCTTGGCATATCACCCTTTCGTGGTGCTCTTTTCATCTAGGTAATGTCTCCGCTTTTGCGCCGTGGAATCGTTCCAGTGAAACGCTGGAGCCTATTTACGATCCCCTTTGGCCGAGTGGAGCTTTCCCCCCCTCTTCAGGTCCTCGACCATCGTGTTGTGACTCCGCAGACCCGGTCTTGCAAGACACCCACGTAGAGTTGCTCTTGGCGGATGCTGAACTTTTTCGACTCCAAAAATTCTGACTACGTCCTTTGATATTGTTTGAGTTTGTGTGTTCTTTCTCTGAGTGGGTTTTGCGTCTATTAGCGTTTTTCGTTTACGTTCTTGGCGGTGCCTCAATCCCTTTCTTCTGTATTGACATTTGGGTGGCAGATTACAGCTATTTTTTTCGGTTTCTTTTCTTATTTGATTTCCCGCGCTTTCGCAATCATTTGCTAGTTTTACCTTTTGGATTGGTCCTTTTTGGGGATTCACTTTTGTGGCTGCCGGTGGAGTATGACGTGGCTTTGGAGTTTTTGATCCAGCCTCAGTTCGTTTTGCTCATGTGGGTTTCTTTCTTTTAACTTGGCGTGTCCCCTGGGTGATCGGTTCCTGGAAACGGCCTATTGCCTTGGCGCGCCACACGGGTCTCTATTTTTGCGCTGAGCGTAGTGCATTCTTTGTTTGTCCCTATAGATTCCCCCGACCCTGGTCTACGCCAGCTTTAAATAGACTTTCTTTTCTCTCTATCTCCCCCCTCCTCATCAGTTTTTCTTTTATTCGCTCCGTCACTTACGAAATTGTCCCGGATCGCTCCCTCATAAAAAGGTTTCGGCTGTCTTATCTATTTACACCCCACTGCATGCAGTTAGCGCAGAAGACCCGAACCTAGTTTTTTTCCGGAGCCCGTCCTCGCCGTTTCCCCCTCCCCGATCCCCCCTCGTTCCGCCCCGTTCCCTCTCTTCCTTCTCCGGCCCTTTCAGGGCAACGCCTCCTCATGCGTGAGGCTGGTCGTTTCCACTCAAATCACAGGCAATACTCCCAACCCACCTTCCCCCACCCTGACACCCCTCCAACCTAGTTCCCCATGATGTAAACCCTCTCCCCAGTCTTAGCTCCCATCGTCCATTTTGCTTTTTTCCCTTCCAAGAAGCGCACGCAAATCCTGACATCAAGAGACACAAATGGAGTTCTCTTAAGCAGACCAGTTACTACAACACTCGTCCCGACCTTCTCCCCTCTGCACCAAATCCTATCACTCAACCCAACCCCCCCCTCCCCCCCATACTGCATATCTTGTTGCACGCTACAAAACCATTCGGTGAATCTCCAGCTCAATCTGTTATCAGTTTTCTTCAATCCCCCTTGCTTCTCTATGTCAGCACTCTGAGCCTCTCTTTGCGTCTCGTTGCTCTGTTCATTTGCTAGAAAGAGCTGCTTTTTCGTTTTGCTGAATGTCTTTCACCCGGTCTCCCGCCCGCTCTATTCTCTCTGGTTCCCATTTCTTTGTGAATGATGTCCCAACTTTGCTGCACATTTTAGAACCAGTGCGCGACGTTCGAAAACAATTGTTCACCCCACTTTGTTGCCGTTCCTTCGGCTCATTCCTCCTTTTACCGTCTCCCGCCTCAGCTCATCCATCTCTCCTTCGAAAACTCTCCTGGTTTTTTTTTGCCCAACAGCTCTTTCAAAGTTTTTCAATACATTAATCCTGCTATCTTGGCTTCTTTTCCGTTCGGCCCGCTGCATGAACCGATTCCTCGTCGAGTAGATGCTTTTCCCATGGTTCGCCTCCTTGATAAACCCTTGCACTATTTTTGTCTGAGTCGAGTCCTCCTCCGGGACCCCTTCCCCCTCGGCGTTTCCCCTCGACGGGATTGCGAGGAACAATCCAGCCTCCTTAGCGGTGGCGCTCATTCCTCCCAAGCATTGAATGGTTCTTGTTCATTTCCTCTCCGTTAGGGAACCCCTCCGACGACTGCCGCCTCACGCACCTCGCTTGTCTGCGCGATTTGCCTTAGCTTTTTCCGTCTCACCTTATATTACCCAGGTTGTCTTCCAAACGTCTATTCGCATACTTTTCCTTGGCGTTCTCCTCGATCGCTTTCCCCGTCCTTATAGTTGAGAGTCTGTTATGCCCACAAAACGCCTGTTTTCTTTTTGGACCGCCTCGATGCACTGTCTGTGCCGTTCACTTTCTCCCCAATCTCCGCTTTGTTTCTCCCCTTTCTAGTTTTCTTACGATCCCACAACAATGGGGAATCAACACGGTGCATTTTCCCACTGGGTGTTGTTTGTGTACACCTGGTCTCCAACTCGTGTTGGATCCTTGCTGCCGGCCGGGGCGTTTTTAACATTTCCTTACCCCGGTCTCTCATGTCACCACGCACTTCGCCTACTAGTCTCTAAAGGTGTAGTTCAGTCTCTTTGTCTCCTGATGCCATCGTCCTTGCCGTTTAATAACTTTCATCCAATTTCCCTTTAGATTTTTTTTTTCTTAATTTTTGGATTACCTTTCCGTTTCAAGCGGGGTCAAACCCGTTATTACTTTCCATTTCTCAGACTGTGTCACCTTCCTCGCCCCTCATGCCCGTTTTACCTATTGTATTGGTCTCAAGTATGCTCCGGCGTCGTCGTTCGCCTTCATTTCTCGGAAACTGTTTCATCGGCCAGCCGGTTCTCCAAGAATCGCTTCAAAGGTTTTGATTAGTACACGGGGGCCGTTTTTGGTTTGTTGGGGTTTGTTCTTTTTTTTTTTTTTTTTCCCCCGTGGTGCCCATTGTTTTCGGCAACTGGACGTATGTCTCAGTTTTCTTTATTTTCCTGACAGTTAGGTTCAAGTTCCTGACTGGTCTCTTCAGGCCGTTACGTCCGCTTCCCTCGTCCGTAGATTTCGTTCCTTGAAAACCCCGGAGGTCTGTTCCCCCAGCGTATCTCACACGACACCCTCCGTCCAAGAGGGGGCCAGTTTTTTTTTTCTGCGCACTTTGGTGTGACAATCCCCGCGTCACACAGGTTCATGAGATGACCGCCGCAATCTCCAAGCTTCCGACACTCTTTAGCTTTTTTTTGTCTACCATTGTCTTGTTTTGGAAAGCTGATCTAATAGAGTTTCCTCGCCTTTCCCATCCCCAAACCTGAGAAATTTTTTCCTTCAGCAGTCTTCGTAAGCGCTTGCGCGTCGTCATTACTTCTGCCTTGTTCTTAGAGTGATGGTAGTCTTCTATCCGGCTCGAAGCAGAACAGTTTAGCCTCCACGCTCAAGGGCGCCTCTTTTTTTTTCTAACATTCCGCCGAGTCGATTACCTCTCCCACCATATTCCCTGTCCATTTCCAGTGCTTGTATTGACTCTTTTCGTGTGCAGTACCCCCAGGGAAACGTGAACGATTGTAGACGGAGGTCCGTGGACGACCCAACTTCACATCTTCCCACATTTCAGTTGTACTTTTTCCTTCTTCGGTGCGTTTCCCCCTCTCCCTGCCGCATATTTCCTGCCTTTGAGGCAGAAAACCCACATCGGTAGGACTAGGATGAGTTTTACTCTTTAGTTTAAACAAATTGGTTGCTCCCACTTCGTTGTTTCCCCCTTGCCTTCTTCCCGCCACCCTTTTTGTCTCAATGAGTTTTTCGGCGTCAGAAGCCCTCCCTGCATTTCCAGCGCTGTACTCCTATTCCTATGTGTTGAGAGAGCACAGGACCAATTGCAGGGCTATTGTGTTTGACCAGAAGTCACCTTTGCGCGTAACATTCTGTTTTTTTTAATGGTTGCACGAACTTTCATGATACATGAGTTACACTAATACGTTTCACCAGCCGATTTCCCTTCCCCGGCGGAGATGTTCTTTTTCTTTCTCTTTCCCCCCATTGCTCCCATCATGGTCGCGGTAGCTGCCCGCCGCACCTTCTGATCCTCAATGTGTGCCATTTTTCCTTTCTTAGGCACATGTTTTTTCCCTTCCGCTGTTTTCCCGTGTTCCTTCATTCTAGGCTCCCTCACCAAACACAAATACGAACGTGGTCCCACCAATACTTTGACGCACCCTTCAGTTTTTGTCCCATGTTAAACCGATATTTCTGCATTGTGGTTCTTTTTTCTTCCACCTTTCTGGTGCGTTTTTTCGCATTCACCTGTATCCTATTCTGTGACACACATTTTACCGAATGAACATTTAGCAGGAATAGATGATTCTCCTTCTATGGTTGGATTTTTGGTTTTTTCTAGCGGCGACGTGGACAGTCCTCCATCCAAGGGGTGACTCCCTCTCCGAACCTTCTCTCGTCCCTATTGGTTCTTCGATGGCCGGCGGTCTTTCATTCCCTGGTATATCTTTTCACTTTTTAGCAAATTGATTCCCGTTTTTCTATTCGTTGATGTCCTATTTTGTTTGTGCCATCGCCCTTGTTTTCTGCGAACGCATCTTAGCCGGACTGTGACCCGGTCGTCGTTTTGCTGGGCCCTTTCGAGCATCGTTAAAACTTGCCATTTCTCAACTTTGTCAGTTTCGTCAACCCCCCGTCGCGGTCCCGTAGTCATTTTGTCCGCAGAGATCCAAACCCCCCTTGGCTGGTGCTTTTCTTTTCCCCTTTTTTCCTGCTTTCCCAACCGGTCAGGACATTAGGATTTTTCCTTTCCCCCCTTCGCGATCCTTTTTGGTCGCCCCAAGCCACCGTATCCCACTTTGCTCCTATTTCGCGGTCACTGGTTACCCTTTGCGATTGCATTTTTTACCAGGCACGTGTTTCAAACTCGGTTGCCCCCCCCCCCCCCCCCAACTATTCGATGTTTCTGGACTTGTTTATCGCCCTTTTGCGTTCCCAGTCTTCAGAGTGGAGGCTCCTTTGACCCCGGTTGTGTCGCTGTCACTCACGTTCTTGCTCACCCACCTTCACACCCAACGTTTTTCTCCGTTGCCTTTTCGCAGCAATTTTTTTGTGTTAACCCTCACCCCCTTCTAGTCCCGCTGTAATTTTTGATTCTTCACTTCCCGCAGGCTCAAGAGCCCCCTCGTTTGATCCCTTTACCCCCCTCCCCCAGTGTTTCCATTTTTGCTTATCTTGTGATTCCCAAGGACCCTTTTGGTTTGATCCCTTTTCTACAACTCGTGAAACCCTAGTGCGACTGTTCTCGATTGGAACTTCCTCATTGCTGCGGCGCTCGACTAACGCATTTTTCATTTTTTGGTCCATAGTAAACACGCTCTCCCTTCTAAGAGTTAGTACGTAGCACTCCGTCTCTGCGGTTTCCTGGTTGACTTTCCCCCCTTACCTCATTTCCCGATGTTTCTTTATCCCCTTGGAAATAGGAGACCGTTGGCCTTCGAAGGAGAAGTGCTTCCCGCTTCCTCTTTGGGCGATTTCCGCGGTGACAACCCCCTCTCTAGCTTTTTCCCGCGGCCTTTCTTTCATTTCTGGGTACTTCCTGCTGCGGGACAATCCCACCCCCCCTTACCCTTCTCCTGTTGTCGCCATACCTTGACCGTGCACCTGTCCGTGTTTATTTATCGCACATAGGCCCTAGTTTCCCGATCGTTCGTTGTCCTCCGGCAGTTTGATCTCGACCTTGAGCAGTCCTATTCCATTTTGTTGGTTCTGTATTTTCCCATTTCAAGTCAAGCAGAGTACTCTTTTTTAACGATTCATGCAGCTTTCGCCCGACCCTCCCTCTCCGTATTCTTTCTCTCCTGGCATCCTACCCAGAAAAGCTTTCCCTTTGGCTTTTGGGAGGTATCGATACAGTTTTATCTCTTCCCTTCCCATCGTTATTTGACTGCGCTGGCGTTGCGGGCGATGGACTCGTTCTTTTAGCCGAATTGCTGCCCGCTGCTTGCCAATTTCCCCTTATATTCTGTTTTTCTAAGTGTCTTTTTTGATTAGACCCAATGGAAAAATTTGCCTTGACGGCTGGTGCGAGGGCTGAATTTCTCGCGGGCTTAGCCCTTGTTGAAGCCCCGAAAGACCCAACGCTTTCTCGGATTTGTAACCATAGTTTTGAGATTTGTGGATTTCCAGTAGATTATCGTTTAGCTCTCGTTTTGAATAGCTCAGACCCTTTTTATTCGCAACATCACTTATGCCGGCTTGCTCTGCTTCTTCACCATTTTTTGTCGACCACCATATACCTAGATTTTTATTTTGTTTTGTTTTTTTGTTAGGGTTTTTTTTGGGTGTTTTGACCTTATTATCTGGCGTATGCTCTATGCTCACGAATAGATGGATATGCTTGCTTTCTTCCATTTCTTATTTTGCAGCTTCTTCCTCATCCTCCGATGTTCCGGCGATGTGGAGTTCTTTGACTCCGACCATTTGCTTCAGCCTCCTCTTTTCCGCGTCTTTACTAATTTGTTGGGCAATTTTTATCCTTTTTTGCTTCAGTTTTTGTTTCTTATTTCGTGGTCTTTTGAAGTTTCAGGCCTCCCGTATTTGGCGTTGCATGGACGTCCTGGTTCCTTTGTCACTGCGGTTGGGATTGGGATGGAAGGCTATTTGACGTGTTCGGCCTTTTTCGTTTCTATTTTTTTCGGTGTTATTCTGCTGAGTTGTCTCGCCGTTTTTGGTCTTTTCCGATATCTTTTGTAACCCTTTTTTACGCGCTCGTCTGCCCCGAGTACTTACTGCTAGCCTTCTCTATTCATTCTTCTTGTTTGTTTTGAGAGCTGCGTCCTTCGGTCACGTATAAAGGTACGGCTTCTATTGGTATCACCAAGGTTCGTCGGAATACGTACTGTTCAGCAACGTCCACCCTTTCTGTTTTTTTTTCAGCAGTCTAAAACTGCCGGAACCGCTACGTTTGGGAGGCGCGTGCACCTCCCGTTCCCGCTCCCCACCTCACTCCCCCTTAAACTCTATTTCCCTCCGTCAACAGTAGAAACGCCGGTCTCTCGGCTTATTTTTCCGGCGTCCAAAGACACTTGCTCAACGCGCGGCCCATCCCACTCCCAACCGTTTCCACCTTCACTCCTGCTAAAAGCGGCATATTCAATATCCAAATGGCGGCAAAAAAAGAAAGTTTCCCATAATCTTCGAATCTCCAACACAGAAGTTTAGAAATGGCACCCGCCAATGTATTTCCTAGCCAAGCGATTTCCGATATATACCCTTCTTCCGCTCCACGTACCATCCTACCAAACCTCCCCCCAAACACAAATCACGCATCTACAGTCAGGCGCTTGTTTCGGCTCCCCAAAACTTGTGCCACGACTCCCTATCGCAAGCGTCTCTCTCGGTTTCCTGCTCCGCCCGCTTATCCAATCCCGCACCGAGAGCCCTTCCCCCTCACTCAGCTCCCCCCCTCTTCCTTCTGCTCACCCGTGCTTGTTCACCTTTCCCCACCTTTCCTAAGTCCCCCTCTGTTTGCTCTTGCTGATTCTTCCCTCGCTCCCCGCCTCGTGAACACTTTTTTTTCTGCGCACCCATTTGGTGAATGACGTGTTTCCAGTCGCTCCACCACAGCACGTGTCTGAACGTTCGAAAAATTGTCACTCCGCGTTCGTCCTTTCTGCTTTCCTCCCGTGCACCGCCCGCCCTCCCCATTCCGTATCTCTTCCTGGACTCATCGATCCCACTTATCGTCTTTTCTTTTTATTTTTTGACCTGCGGATTTTTGCCGACGTACGCATGCATTAGCTCTTCGCTTTTGTTTCGGTCCGCCTGCATGTAATTCCCTCCGCAACTTTCAGTCGTGTGTTTAGTGCCCTTTCCTTCCCTTAACTGTGAACCACCCCCAGTTTGAACCTTTTTCTTCACCTTGTAGTTTTCTCTCAGAGTTCCCATGCCTTCGTGGCACCCCGCTATTGTTTTTTCTCCCCTCGCAGGATTCTAGTGGTCCACCTCCCCCAGTCCCCCTCAGTTGCATGTCTGGACTTTGCTCCCTTTTTCCCACCTCATCGAATTTACCTTGTTTTTTTTTGATTCCCTCACGTTAGGCCCTTAAATTCGACTTCGCCGGACGCCCCCACTCACAGATTTAGTTTTTGTTGTCCCCCGCTTTAGTCGCGCGAAGACGATTGAGTAGCTTCTAGTAGTTTTACCTGCCCAAGCCCCCCCGTTCTATATTTCCCCCCGGTTTTTCAATTCCCCAGCAAAAACCTCTAGCCTTCATATTTCGCTTCTTTGTCGCGTACGCCTCCGCGATCTTCCCCCCTGGATCTAGACGTATGTTCCTTTTTGTTGTTGTTAGAAACAAACACGCGATTTCTCGCTCGGGAAAGCGCGCACGAATTTACCTCGAACTACTCCACCCACTCTCCGTTGTTTTTGTTCTGAGTGTACGGCACTTAAGTTTTGCACCCGACGTCACTTGTTACTGACAACCCAAGGGAGACCGCCCGAAAGTCCTGGTGCCATTTACTGGTTTCGTGTTTACATTCACACGTTTTTTTTATCCTTGATGACTTCCCCCTTCTGTTTCCTCCTTCCCCCTTCCCTCTGGCTCGACACTCTTTTTCTTGGTACCCACCCCCGTTGATGTATTCCATAGTTCAATTTGTTTTAGTTTGTTTAAAGTACTTTCAGCAACTGATTCCCACAAGAAAACGCGGCATCCTCGGACTCCAATGGTTAAGATTTCGTTGCCGCTATTCCTCCCGAAAGCTAACTCCGCTGACCTTCAACGCGTTTTTCACACGTCATTTACTTCGCAGAGTCACTTTTGCACTTTCCCGCGTCAATCTTAGTCCATTTTTCTCTTTTTTTCGCCCGCCTCCTTTACCTGCTCACTTAAGGACCAGGCTCATCGCTTTCGTCAAACGTTGTTTTTATTCCATACGTTCTTACCTTTCTGCCGCCTTTTTCTTCCGTGGCCAAGGGTTTTTGATCATACGAGGCTCCATTTTGTACAATTTCACATTTTTCAGCATTCATAGTTTAACCCCATTTTCTAGTCTGTTCAAAGGAAGCTAGTTTCCATCACAACGTTTTTGAGGCTTTGTCCGTATCGTGTAGGTTGCTGTAGACCCACTCAAGTCTTTTCCCTCTCCCCCAATCCAGATGTGATCACCCTCACATCTCTCTTCCCCTCCTTTGGGGTTGTGTTTTTTTTTTCTTTTCCTTGTGGTGGAGAACTTTTGAACCCGGTTCCTTGATGTCCGCCATCGACGGGTGCCCGCCGTCTCCTTTTTCTCGGCTGCCGTGCTCCGCTTCTCCCCTTTTTTCCTGTGCTGTCAGTTTTCTTTCCAGTCTTTTCCCAATGTTCCGCCCTCCGACCCTAAATTAGTTCTCAAGTTTGATGGCCTTTCATATTTCGGTACTCCCTGTCATATTTCTGGCCGTTTTTGCCGGCTTCGCCGTTTTTCTGCTCCCCTAGTAATGTGATCGCCACGGCCTTTCCCGCATATGACAGTCGTGTCTCAGTCCCTCTCCTTGGAAACCACCAGTTCGCTACCGCCTCGTCGACGTCCGTCCCCCCCCCTCTTTTATAATGCCCCCCCTGCACCTTCCCTTTCTTCTAACACATTTACATTGGTGGACCATTTTTTCAGTATGATAGATTCATCGGAACGGTTGCGACATCCCCTGTTGAATGGAATGCGTAATACTTCAAACTCATGCCCCCCCCCCCTTTTCATATTACGAACCCCATACAAATAGCCATCGGTTTATCGCTTTTCGTTGCCCCTGCTCAGCACACCATGGATGTCAGGCTTTTTTTGAGTTGAAACGCCCTTGATTTTCTCTCGGCTTTTTTTTTTTTATACCTTCTTTCCACTTCCCCTTTCTACTCCCATAGCTAACCCACCCCGGTTTTTGACCGCCCAAATTTCGGGGGTTTTTTTGTTTGGTCCCCGCCCCAATGATGTTTTGCTACCCCTCCGTTCAGAAGCAGCCGGCCCATTTCCAAGTTTTAGAATCTCTCTTTCCTTCTTTTGTGTTTGTCTCGTCGCATCTATATTTTTTCCCTGTGTCTGTCCCCGGCTTGTTTGCTTTCTTTAACTCGGTGATTAGGTACAAATAATTTGATCCCCGACAACCCAGGGAGCCCCTTGCTAATGATTTTGCTATGGATGTGCGTTGTTCTCATTTGAAGTGTTGTTCCACTCCGCCTGACTTCTTTTTTCTATCCCCCCCCCCATTCCCCCCCCACTTAGAATAAACGGTTCGGTTTGCGACTCTCACAACGTGCGGGTACGCTTCCCGTAGTGTTTTTCTCTCTCTCAAAGGACATACGCAAGCCGGACGGGATGCGTTTACACGTTGCTTTCGCAGCACACTCGGCATAAGTGTCGACTGACAAGTGGATTTTGTCATTTGTTTATGCTATTCACTTTTGGTCCTTCGTCTTCCCCTTTTTTTTTTTTCACGTGGATCCCCTTCTTCCTACTCGGTCCCCAAATGAATCCCGTTATACTTTGAATTGTACAGAATATTGTGTTCGGACGGGTCTGTGTTTTAAACAAATTATTTGCTGTTGTTCTGCGTAACTTTCCCGGACTTTTCAGGCAATTCTAGGTACCCTTCGGACCATAATGCGTAAGTTTTCATGCATTCTATTCGATCCCCAGCGCTACGAATCTTCCCTGCTTTCTGGTTTTCTTTCCTTTCTTTGTTTTCTTTTGGTGTCGTTATTGCCTATTTGAAGACTCCCTTCTGATATATGGCTTCCAGCAATGTTACCCCCCGACTAAAGACACGTTCTACGAAATTTCCTTTTTGGTTGTCACCCCGTTCTTTTTACTGTTGGCCTTAGGTCTTAATTGACCCCTGTCCGACATGTTTCCCACCAGTTGGTTATACACGTGTGCCTTGCTCTGACCTTTTTTTTTTTCTTTTCTCCTCCTCTCTTTGTCTTTGCCCCATCTCCCCTTCTTTTTTCCTGCACTCTTCGACTTACGAGGACGCGTCGTCGCTTTTTGTTCGTTTAACTGGGTAGCAAAACTTCCCACTCTCACCTTCCCGCACCACCGCCTTTTACCTTTTTGGGCAGTATGCAACTTGTTTGGCCTTTCTTCTCCATTTGGTGCTCGTGAAGTGCCCCGAGTATGTTGGCGATGATTGTCCCCACCCTTACTTGTGCTTCCAGCTTTTTTTTAAATAAAGATTCTCGGATTATCGGATGATGGCACCTCTGGCAACCGTTTCCTTCAAAGGCGCTAAGTACACGGCCTTCCCCCTTCTCTTTTCTTGCCCCAAGACCCCCTTCCCATCTGCCCCCACGATTTTTCCTGGCATGTCCCCCGGAGTTCCCTTCGGATCCCGTTTATGACCAACGCGGTTCTCCAATTTTTCCCTCGGTTCCTTTCTGTTTCTCGTGTTTCCCCTCATAATTAGATCCATTGGATTTGAGCCTTCGTTTTCTTTCCTGTCAAAGTTGCTTCAAGCCTCTTCCTTCAAACCCCATCCCCCACTTTCTGTGCCCCGCCAGGAACTGCCCCCAAGTCCTAAGTCATTTTTGTGTTCACCCTTCACCACCCCCATTATGCCTCCTTCCCTTTTTATTTTCTCTGTTGATTCCTTGTTCGGATCAAGGATCCTTTTTATTCCATACCCCCCGAAACCAGTGTTTCCAGGCCCCTGGCTTTTTTGCAATTTGTTTTCCCTTTTAAAGAATTCAAGTTTACCATTCTTTCTTCCCTCGACCACACTGCGGTCAAGCGCAATGGTCTCTTGTACATTCCTCCTTGCTCGCGTTTCCACCCGCACTGAGCACCATGCAGGTCTCCGTTTTACTTCCACTCTTAAACCAGACTCCCGTTCTTCCCGTAGTCGTTGCTAAGTCAATTGCTTCCTCTTGGCGTTCGTTACGCCCAGCCCACCGATTGATTTTTTTTTTTTTGACGCGCGTCTCATTGCGTGAATTATCCAACCTGGGGTTCAACTCGCTTCCCTCCTTGTCCATTTCCGTGCGTCACGTCTTGGTCTCTTCGATTTGGAAACATCGATCTCTTGTTTCGCCGAATTCTTCTTCCTTTTTACCCCACTAACTGAGCTCTGGCACCATCCCCCCCTACCATTCTTCCTGGTCTCTGGCTCCCCCCACCGTCCGGATTTGCCATTCCTTCAGTTATCCTTTTTTTATCCGTCACGCGCCATCGGCGTTCCCCTTCCTTCCGGTGCCTTTTTATTTCCGTTTCATACCTGTCTCGAGTTTATTTTTAATTGGTGGGTTTGACATTCTGGGCTTCGACCCGGCAACTCCTCCCTATCCGCTACTTTTTTTTTACTCTAATTCATTCCTTGAAGACCCTAAGTATGCTCTCCGATATTCTCATGGCCTGCAGCAAAACGTGCCCTTCATCCTTTGTGCTCACGGCCCTTTCCCCTCACTTCTAGATGAGACATTTCTGCCTCTTTTTTGACTGCCTGATAACGGTTAGGGAGCCTTTTTCTCTTTTTCCTTAGCAGCATCACTGATTCCTCGCGCCTTTTTTACTTCGCTGAATTGTCTTGCAATTTGTTCGAAGTTTTGCTGCCTCGCCCCCCTATTGTTCAACCCTTCACCAGTTCTTCTTTGTTGCTCACCATCGATTGACATTGCGCGTTTCGTTTCTGTCCTCCGTGTTTGAATAATGCCTCGCCCCATCCAACGCTGGTATGAAGTACTGGCAACTCGTTTGGCCTTAAAATTTTTTTTTCTTAAACTGATTGAGTCTCAGAATTTTTTTTTTACCTTTCGCAGGACGCTTTTCTGTTCTTTTCTATCTTGAAGTCACATCACGCTTACTCTGAACTTCTTTTTTCGCTGGGCGGGTTCTGCCCCCCCCTTTTTTGTGCGCGTGAGGACAAACCCAACCCCACAGCCTGGACTCCCGGCTTGGTTTATTCTTGTTGGGTTCTGGAGTTTTTTTGCGCTATTAAGGTCGAACGTACTATCTTTTCACCCTTTCCCAATAGTTTGGCATGAATTCGATTTTTTTCTTTAAGTTGGTTTCCTATCTTTTCTTTAATTCTCCTTTTTACTTCGCTTTTTTCCTTTTTCCAACACTGTTGTACTTGCCGAGTTCCGTGTTTTACTTCTTGGATTTTACGTTGTTGTCTGATTTCCCCCTTTTTTCCTTCCGTTTATTTTGTAACTTGACTTTTCTTGGGAGTCGGGGAGGCCAGGAATAACGGGTTTATAATGAGGCCGTCTATTTTCTTTCGTTTCCCTTGACTTGCACGGTCTTGATTTTTTTTTGGACCAATTTTGATATGGTCTATTTGTACGACCGACTGGTCGTTCTTAGAGTTTTTCTTCTTCTTTCTGTCGCTGTTCCGTTTATTGTTTCCGCTTGCTGACAGATTCCTTCTCCTACGGAATTTTTTAGCGAATCCTGCCGTACCTTTCAGGCTCGCCTTCTCTTCTATTTTTCTAATAATCCTTTTTTGTTTTTTGAGAGCTTCGTTTCGGTAAAGCTACCCAAGTTACGGTCCTCGGCTCCATAAAACCCCAGTTATTTGATGACCGGTTTCTGCACTGGGACCCACGCGACAGCTCAGCGAACAATAATTGCAATAGCTCCGTGTCTTGCCTTCCCTACTCCTTTCCCCTACTAACCCCAAGCGTTTTCCCAACGCCGAAAGCTCTTTTCCTCTACCCCGGACATTTTTTTTGCAGCAAGACCCGTGCAGAAGTTGAGGCTGGCCGAGTTCCCCCCTCCACTTCCATTCCAAACAAAAGGCATCCACACTTTATCTCCCCCCCGCTCCCCTCCCACTATTTTTCACGCTTCAAATCTCTCTTCCCTTGAGCCAAATTGTTTTGAACTCCCATACTCAGCCAAATACACCGCACCCTCCCTTTAGCCTACCCCCACCTTGAAAATTGCCCTAAAATCCCTCCCCTCGACCCATCCTCTTTCTCCTTTTCGCATACCAACTTCCGCCTAATCGCGAACCCAAACTCCTATACCTACACCCCAACCGACACTCCCAAAATCCAGCTATTCATTCCAATGTTTTTGCGCCCAAATGGGTGAACACTCCGCCAGCTGCGGCGATCCGTTTCATGTGCTTCCCTATCTCCCCTTCTTTTGCGCTTCTTCTCGAGTCTTCTTCCCGACTTTTTTTCCTTTTCGCTCTATGAAAAACCTGATGGACAGTACCAGCGTGTTTTCCGTTCACCGGTCCACCCCCGCGCTTCCACCTTTTCCCGGTTCACGTCCCTGGTGAATTGATTCCCCCCACCGTGTCTTCCCCCCCTTTCGCTTCTCCTACCGTGCCTCGTTCTCCCACATGTCATCCTTTTGTCCTTGCTCACCTTACAAGCCCGCCTGCCAGCGTCATCCCGTTTGGCCCCCGACGAACAAGTATTCTCTTCCGTCATTCACGCTTCTCCCCATTTGCACATTTTTTTCCGCCTTTTTTGCGAATACCTCGGCTATTCCCGGGATTACGTTCCCCCTCCCTGGCCGCTTCTGACTTTCGAGTTTAGTCGTGACGAGTGGGTCGATTCCCATATCGACCACCACAATTTTCATATTTTCTCCTGTCCCTTTCGATCGCGAGCCTTTCGTTTCCCATCCCTCTTATTTTTTTTGGTGACCTGGATTGCGGCAATCCAGCCCCAGCCTTATTCGGCCGGTGTTAAAGCAGCCAGTCAGCCTTCATTTTTTCTTTTCCCACTCGTCGGACCCCTGAACCGAGAATTTCCCCTGGCCGCCACCTCCCTATCTTTTGTAAACAGAGGCCTTGCTCCAACCGGACTCGTTGCTTTTTCTCCGGTCTGCCAATGTGACCATATTCCCCAGTTTATAATTCACAGCACCACTTGCCGCTCCCTCTGCTTGGCTTCGCCTATCTGAGCCTTTCTTCTCCGGGCCTACTTTTTTTTCCTTGAGTCTTCTTTGCTTGTGTTTTACAGTCGACTTTTGCGGGACCAGACCTTTTATTTTTTCTAGGGCCCTTTCCCACTCGAAAACCGCGACGACTTTTCCTTTTTCCCTCTTTTCCCTCGGTTCTTTCATACTCCCCCCCAAAACCAACTCTTTCCCCCCCTGACCTGGTAGTAACTTGATCGACTTGCTTTTGCCTGGCCCGGGCGGTGAACTCCTCACACATTCCCGGTTCCTGAATTATCCTTGTTTACACCCTTAATTGATCAATCGATGTCCACCTTGTAGGTTTGTTTCCCTCTTGCCATGACATTATTAGCGTGACCCATTGACTATCGCTTCCTTCTTTCTCGAAATTTTTAACCCTCCAGCTCTGCCCCCCTTTGACACCGCGTGGTAACAACTTCTTCATGTCCATGTGCTCCGGTTTCATGACGTGGCAAATCGTAGTCCAAGTGTTTGTTTGTGGTGCTTCGAGCGCTGTATCTCTGAATTTCCGGCGTGCATCCCCTCCCCTTTTCTTTTTTTTCTTCCTCTGAACAGGTTTGGAATCCGTAGTACTGAAGCCCCCCCCTTGGTTGTTTATCTCATGACGCACTCTCCCGTTTTCCCACTTCCTTTTTTCTGTCCCATTTTTTTCGGTCTATTTGCTTTGCAGTGTGTTAACAACTCTGCTCTGAACCCCCCACATGCAGCCAAACGCTTGGTCTCTTTCCGTCTTCGATTTCCGTTCTCTTGAACCCCCTTTCCTTTTGAAGGGCACAGCAGACCATCAGCTCTCCCCCCCCCACGAACCTCGCGCAAAGTTTTTTTGCATTTCTTCTCCCGAAGGTCCAATCGCGAAAACGGGCATTAGATGCCCCTTCCTCCCTCCCTCCCTTTTTTCCCCCCCCTGTGGTTCGCGAGGCCTATTCCTCTATGCCCCCCCTGATTTCTGACTGTCCTGCCGCGCTCCAACCCTAGGACTGCGCCCATCCAAACGATTTTCTCCGCGGAAGCATATAAGCGTTTTGTCCGATTGGGACAAATTGCATTATTCCCTTTATCCGCCACGTTTTGGTTCCTCCTACTCGATGCCTACCGGCCTCCCCCTGAAACCGGTTCACCACGCTATGCTTTCCCAGCTAGCCACCGTTAGATCCGACTTGGACTGCTCACCATCTTTATGTAAATTTTTTTTACAACGTCCGAGTTCTTTTTCTTGCTCCCCTTCTTTCTTTTTTTTCGTCACTCCCCTGACAACTTCCCCGACCCTCTAGATTTTTTCCCCCCCAGAGGAGACAACCTCAAATCCTGCAGGGTAACTCGACGCTTTTGCTTCCGTGTAGCCGAACTCTCCTCCAGTCTGGTATCTTTGAGTTCCTCCCCTAAACAATCCCATCCGGTCGATGGCTTTTTGGGGGTAATTGTACTCAGCCCAATTTCTCGTGGCACCATCCATGTAGTCTCCATCAAAATGTTTCTTCTCCCCTTCTTCCTTTTTTTTCCCTCAACGCTGCCCCCTTCCCCTTTCCAGCAGTAGACGAATATTAATTTTCACACAATTTTGTGGTGGCCGAAAGCTCTTCCGTTTGCCGTGCCCCCCCCTATTGGCTGTTTTCTTATGTACCGGTTTTTCCCCCCTCATGTTCGAACTTCTTCGATTCCTATGCCCAAATTTTCTTTGGTCCTCTTCTTCGGTCATTGAGTTTACCTTTTTCAATCGGTTATCTACCAACACCCTACCCTGAGCTACAATCAAACCCTTTAAGAGTTTTTCTTCCCAGTCATTCCCTCCCTTTTTCCTCGTCTCTGCAACTCCTCCCATCCGCCGGGAACACCTTTTGAGGGTCAAGTGTTCTTATTTTTGACTTTTCTGCTATTCACGGTTTCCTTTTATCTATTGCTTTTTCTTCCCTTTTTTTCTCCCACTCTTCGAGGGATCAATACCCCTTCACACAGTGTTCACCCCATGCGCTACAGAATATGGTGATCGTCAACCCGAGGTCGTGCCTTTTTTTACACTTTTCCCCAGCTTCTTTGGCGCCTGGTTTTATTTTTTTTATGTTTTATGCTCCTTTCCCTCGTATAGCATTTGCTATCCCGCGGCCCATTACAGTGGCGATTCTCCTGCACCCCCCCTCCCATTCCAGACTGCGCTTACCCCTCTCCTTCCCCCTCATCTTATCTGGCTTTGTTGGTGATTCCCAGTTATTCATTTTTTAGCGCGGAAGACCTGAGAGCCCCCTCCCCGACACTTTTTCCTCTACGCAGTCACCTTTAGGTTCGCGACTATGTTGTCGGCACACCGTTGACGTGGGTCAGGGTTTCCTTGTATCCTTAACCCGTTTTCGCTATATTTCCCCCACTGGTTTTCAATTTCTTCCCCCCGGTGAGAGTTTTTGATGACACCTCTGTTGTCCGTGCCCATTCTCCCTTCTTACATTTAACGCCGTGAACAAGTCATTCCCTTGGTGGTGTTTTTTCCCGTCCCTGTCTGCGCGTTGATGGCAAGGTCCTTCCCAGTCTTTTTGCAACCTTTCCTAATCTCCAACTTTTTTTCCTTTTGGTCCTCCCCCTCCCCCCTTTTTACTTCTCCTCGTTTCCCATATTTTCGCCTGTGCAGCCTCCTTGAGATCAACACCACCCCTTTTTTTCACTGTCTTCGCTTCTCTTCTGGATTTTCTCGGACCTGCTGTCACCTTGACAAACTGCGTGGCCCATGATTTAGAGCCTCTAGTATTCCCCCTTCCGCGATTCCTTCCTCTTCCGTCACAAAGTAACATCGTAGCACACCTTGCTACCCCCTTTAGCGGAATTCCTTGCTGGATAGCTGTGGGCCCCCAATACGTTTGTGGCCACGCTGTTGGTCGTTTTTTTTTTTTCTTTACTTGCGCGGCGGCCTTTTGCTTTTCGAACTCTTCCTTCCTCCCTTTCCATTTGGCTTCGTTTCTGCCCGTTTTGCTTGGTCCTATTGACAAAGTTGCTGTCAAGATCTTCGCTCCAACAAGGGGTTTCCGCCTTTGGAAGCCCAATCCCGACATGCGGAACCAATCTGATTGAGTGTTGTGTCCTGTGTTATGTTACAACCCCTCTAGCCCGCGACCTCCCACGTTTCCTTTTGGTGCTTTTTTTCCCGACCCCCTGTCAGTGCCCTTCACACACAGCGTTTATCGCTCACTTTTACCCCCCGAAGGGGTCCTGCACTAGGCTTGCTACTTCCTTTTTATCTTTTCAAGATTTTTTGTCAGATGTATGTACACCCCCCAGGCATTGATGTCTATTTTTTTTCCCTATTGACCTCTCCCCCTGCGCGGCTTTTCCCCCACTCCCGAAGTCACGAATTCTCTAGTGTTTCTTCCACCGCAAAAAGACTCCCCTTTTAAATCGGTAGTCCGATAGCCGCTATGCGTGCCCCGCGTTATTCCTCCCTTCCAAGCAGACGGCTTTCAGTTTTTATATTAAATTTTTTCTGTTGCTTTCTCCAATTTTCCTAGAGACCGACTTTTGCATCTTTCCCGTATGGAGCTCGATTCTCCGTTTTTTTTAACGCGTTGGCCAAAGATCTTTGCGTCGTCGGTCCTTGCAATTTTCTTTCTTCTTTCTAACTGATTGAAAATCCCCCAAACCTTCCCATGGTAGTTTTTCACACGTCCTTTTTTGCAACTAGGGGATTGTTTCCAACTTGATTCCCTCGCAGATATTATTTCCCTTGCAGGCATGGGCCTTTATCTCTAGTTTAGCGACTTCTAAACTTTTGGTTACGTATTTTGTTTCCAATTTCACTTCCCTTCAGTACATCCTCCTACCTTTTTCCCTACGAATCCTGAACTCTTCTCCTTGCCTCGAAATACCACCTGTGCGTATTCTCATGGCTGTCCTCCCACTTTCCCTCGGTTTCCTCAGCATGCGGTGCTCCCCGGTCTGCATACTTTCTCGCATGTCGAGGTCAGTTTGTTTGCGATGGGCGGTGATGTCTTTTTTTAAGGTTTTGTCTCCTACTTTCCTTCCGCTTTTTTCCTTTGATTTTTTTCTCCTTCTGGCGGTTAAATTGTCCCGATTGACTTCTCCCGTTTTGGACTCCCCCCCCTTTTGCTATGTTTGATCCTATTTCTCATCGCTTCCTTGCGCTTTCGTCTCCCGGTGTGAAGAGGCAGCCCTACCCTCTTGCGCAGCTTTTCCTGTATCTTTTTTCCCCCACGATTTCTGCGGAACGCTCTCTCCCTTACGTGGCGGCCGCCTCGGTTGTTATATTTTAATGCAAATTCCGTCTCGCCGGATCTCTTTTGATTCCTTCCCCCCTTTTTGTTGCCCCCTTGGACAACCCAACGCCTCTACTTCCTAGTCGTTTTTTTTGAGTTTGGTAGTTTTTTTTTTTTCGTTCTATGCAGTTTGTTTTTTCCTCTATTTCGCTTCCACTCGCGTTAAGAGTTGGATCCCTTAGAATCGATTTTTTAGGACTCTTTCGCGCGCCTTTTTATTTTTTTCAGACTTCCTCTCTATGTGGTCTGTGTTCTGTATTGTTTATTTGATTTATTCGCCCCTTTTGACGATTATCCTCAATAGTTTGGGCCGCGTTTTCACATCACTTTTGTTCCACGGGTGGTCAGTCAAGTACTTACATTTCACCGTTTAGGCAAGTCTGGCTTCTGTGTTGTTTTTTTGATTTTGCGTGGGATTTTTGCAGTGTGAATAAACGTTTTCCTGATGCTTGTGATTTTTTTTTTAAGTTTAATGTTTAGCCTTCGTTGTTCACCGCTGTTTGGTTCTCTTGGAATTACACCCTGCCTGTTCTGGGAGCCCCTCATATTTTTTTTTCGGCGCTCTTCTTATTCTTCCTCCTGTCGATGATGTTGGGGGTTACCGGTTTCCTCCTGATTTTCCTCTACTTTTTATTGCGCGTGCCTACCCCTTAACTTCCCCTGCCCTCTTATTTTTTTTTTTTAACTCCTTCCGCGGTGTGTTTTCTCATCTCTGCGATTGAAAAGTAAAACGGTACGTTCTCTAGCGCATAACTTTTTCGGTTTTAGCGGTTCAGAAAGGGGACACGAATTTTCACAGCCCCCTCCGACATACCCGCCGTCACCCTATCTCGTTGTTTTCCCTTCCTCCGGACATCCCGCCGTCCCCCCACCCCAGCTCAACCCCACATCATTTAACTAAATCTCCTTCCTCAAGCGCCCACTCCCATTGCAAGTGCGTCGGCGTCCCCTCCACTCAATAGGTCATTCATCCCTTCCGCACACCTGTAAATCTCCACCGTTCTTCCACTCTACCCCTTCCAAGCCATCTCCCCCTTAAAGCGAACCTTTTCCGTCCCTTCAATAAGAGGAAACAGGCCCCCGACATTTTAATTTTCTGCCAACACCTGTAGACCAAGCACCAGCCTAGCTCTCTTATTACGCCATACACCAGCGTATTCCCCGCCTAGCTCCAAAACCCCCTTTTCCATGCCCCCAAAAAGACACTCCCCCCACCCTTTCCGCCCCTGTTTTTTCGGCGCAAAACCCGTCCAATCCATCCTAGCGCACCTCGTCTGCTCCTCCTTTTTATTGCCTTTCAAGATCCCTCCCTGGCTTCCTGTCAGTCCCGTCGCTCTCTGTATGTTTTTTCTTTGCCCTGCTCGTTCCCTCTCCCCTTCTGGCCAACGATTTCCAGTCGAACCCCTCTCCCCCTTTTTTCATTGCTGATAGTCCACCCGTATTCCGTCCCGGTCTACACTTACTTATTTCCCTTCGCCCAGAATTTGTAATGATTCCCCCCACTTTTGTAAAGGCTTGAACCCCCCTTTCCCCGAAAGTGCAGCCATTTTAACCCCACTCATCTCCCAAACCCTTTTTCACTCGTCCGTGCCCAGTCATTTTCTCGGTTTACTCTTTTTCCTCCTCACGCCCGCACACCCTTCATCTTAACCCTGTCTTCGTCTTATCGTGAATCCCCGCATCTCCCCCTTTCTCGCTTCTCTTCCCTTGGAATTCCTCTTAGACTCATGGATTGACCTGAAAGGCTGACCATGACCCGTTGCCAATAGCGATTACGCTTGCTTATTGCATGTCGCACCCCCCTCCCCTCCCGTCACCACCCCCACCCCTTCAAATATTCTTTCCGGTAATGCTCGTTTTTGGGACTTAATTGACACGCCGATCTTTCCTCTGGCCGAACCTCGTTTGAGCTTGAGCGCACCCCTCAAACCAAGCCTTTGCACTTTCCTGGACGTTGTTCCTCCGACAAAACCCCCCTCCTCATTAATTTTTTCTTTTTTCTTTCTTTCCCTCCCTGGACCCCCCAAACCTTCCTCGCAGGCACGCCGAGATCCCTATACGTTCCACCTCTCTTTTTTGCCCAAATTTTCTCCTTTCGCTTCTCTTCTCCCTTCCCAGTCTGTCCTCTTTCCCCATTTTTCGGTCTCATTCACATCTACTCGGGTTCTTTTTTTTTTTTTCCTCCGCTCATCATCGCTCTTTTCCTTGACTTACTTCTTAGATGTCCTTACTTTTCATTTTTTTTGATGCCCCCCCTCGCTACCTGCCTTTTTTTTGACGCTGTGCAACTCGAGTCTGACGTGCCTTTGTCCACTCTGATCAAAAACCTCTATCTTGTTGCCTGAGTTTAGCCTAGCCCCACAATCTTCACCACACGGTTTCTTGGTATACGATACATCCGCCGCAAAACGCCCTTTCCCTTCTCCCCTTCCTTTTTCCCCTTTTCCCCCCGTGGTTCGTTTTTCAAAGGTCGTGTGATGCGACCATGTGATCCCTCTTCTCCCCTAATCCCTTGACCCCCTGAAACCCCCCCACACACGCGGGCGTCTCTGGACGTTGAGAACATTTTACACCCCACCCCTTCAGCCTTAGCGGGTCTTCCTAGCGAACCCGTTTGTTTGGGCCTTATTGTTCGATTGTCCGCGTATATGAATGTTCAATACACGCACGCCGCAGCCCTTTGCAAATTTCCCTTGCCCCCCCCTCTTCCATCTCTTCTCCTCGAATCATGTACCGGATGGTGCTCGTGCTCACCTGACAGCGTTGGTTAACCATTTTATAATGTCAGCAGAGTCCTGCCGGTAACCTGGAAGTCAACCGCTTATTGCACTTTTTTTACTTTTTAGTTCTTTTTTGTGCCTTCCCCCTTCTCTTCTGGCATCTTTTCACCTCACCACCCTTATTTTGATACATCCCTCCCTATCTCGCATAACGTGTTTTTGGATTCGTTTCTTACGGGTTTTTGTAGTCACGTCGATAATACTCTGTGAATAGCCGCTCAACGTTGTTGTTTCGACTCTCCATGCTCCCTGTCCCGTTCCACGCTATCTATGAGACCAGTTTTGAGTTGTATCCCTGAATTTTTTTGCACGCTTGAAAGCATTCTCCGATGTTCTCATCCAATTCTTCTATCACGTTACCCCCCCTCCCCTTCAGCCGAACTGTATTGTTCCGCGTCCCGCTAGATGCGGTCTCAGGCAACCCCAGCAGCACGGTCCCACACCTGTGGCACATGACAATGCATCAACCACTAACTTCTCGCTTCGTTGCCTTTTCTTGTTGCCCCTTACCCTTGAGGGTTCTTCCAATGGCGTCCCCTGGGCCCCGGTTCAGCCGCAGTGTCCCGGTGACAATGCTTCCCCGCGTTGGATCTTCGCTTTTGGGGCCCCCCCCCTCTGTTCCTCATGCCTCTTTCAGCTTTCCCATTGAGCTTGCCGCCCCCCAAACAGAGACGTCATGAGCATCAGCTGAATTTTCTTTTTTTCCTTTTTCGTCTCTCCACCTCAGTCTGATTTCCCTTTGTTTCTGAGTATGAGCAGCTTCTTCCATTTTTGCTCCGTCTACATGGTTTATCACCAGCGTTCCCTTCCACACTAGATTTTATCCCGTACGACGATTGCTCGACGATCCCCCTTCCTTTGTACATTTTTACCCCTTTTTCTCTAGTGTATTTTTTATGAGTCTCGGTCCTTTTGTTTGTCATGGAACCGTTCTAGGTCGCCTAACTGAGTGTGAATAGAGGACCAAAAAATTACGCACTAGTCCCATCCTCTTTCCGTGTTTAATCTTCCCTCCGGGTCTTTGCGTGTTTCGTTGCTAGCTTTTTTGCCAGGTGGATGGTGCCTGCATTTTTTTTTAAGAACCTACCTCTACGCCGTTGGTAGGTCTTCGGTTTTGGTGTTGTTTTTTGTCTTTAGCTTTTTTGGTCACTTCCCTTTCCACCTTTCCTATCATCATTCTCTTGCAACTCTTTGGCCCAGCGCTTGCACAGTGTTGTACCCCGCCCAAAACAATGTTTGCCGGACCAACCGGCCGGTGCGCGGTTGATTTGCCGCGTTACAATGCACACTTCACATTGCCCTTTCCTGTTTAAGTCATTCTTTTTTTCCCCCTTCTCTCTTCTCTGACACGTATTTTTTTTGCCTATTGCTCTTTCTTCTTCCCGCTGTCTTTTTTGCCCTCGGGATGCCCTTTCCTTTGTAACTTTTTTTTTGCTGATTACCCAACCTCATTAGCCTTTTCCCCAACGGATGACGCCTTTACGGTTTCCACACCCCTTTTTTCTTCTTCCTTTCTTCTCAGGATGATGGTAGAATTCTCACTCGTGCTCACCTTCCACCTTTGAGCTGGTCCCCCACCCCAAGCCCGACTTCCCTTTCAAAACCATAAGGCGAACTGTCCTCCCCTTCCCTTTTACGTCTGGTCCTGATGCCATTTTCTATCAACCATGTTCCCCAAATTTCATCATGGAATGTCTGCACGTTTACGTTTAGTCCTGCCACTGCCCCCTTGTCAATCTCCGCTTCTCGTCCACATCTTCCCTCATCGCTGTGATACCACCCTCCCTATTCACCGCCACTTTGTGCAATCCCCCTGTCAGAACATCTTCATGGTTCTTCTTCCCTCTTCGACTTCTTTTGTTTTTCCCCCCATCAAATCACCACACCGCACACTTTACTTTTGCCCAATGTCACCCCTCCCCCCCAACTCTCTTGGTCCCATTTCTGGCAACGCGTAACATAATGACATTATTTTAGTCCTATGCTTCTGCTACTGTCCCCTTTCTAAAACGACTATGGGCGCACGGGCGTTTTTTCCATGCGTCATTTAGGAGTCCCGAGACCACCGCGCGCCCCCCGAAATATTCCCAAGTCTCTTTTCTCTCCGCTGACCATCAACGTTGGCTCTTTTCAGCAGGCAAACGATTTATTCACCAAGCTGATTACGACTTTCTTTTTCATCCTTCCTTTCTTTTTTCCGTGGAGGGTCGCCATATTTTGAAGCCGGCGCCGGCGACTGTCCGCAAAGGACAATTTGGTCCGATAGCATTTTCCCCTTTTTAGACCTCTTTAGTAGGCAGAGGCTCTTCTGGCGGCTTGGTACCACCTACCCCACGTGCTCTGTCCCTTTTTTTAGCCACATGTCACCGCTTGCTATATTTTCTTTTAGATCATCCTTTTTTGTTCTCTGTGCCCACACTCGCCTTCTTTTGTTTATTTCCCGGCCTATCGCGAGTTTTCACAGCATGTGCCGCTTCGCGTTGGCATTCATGATTTCCTTCTTGTTTTCACTCCTCTCGGTTATATTTTTTTTTCGACTTTGGGTGGCCCCCCTTTCCACCTGTGTTTTTTTCCCCGAAAACTTTTCCGATCCCTTTCCTCTCGGTGCGCATATAGGCACCAACCCCACCTTGGACTCTTATTCTAGGTTTTCCCCAAAATCTCGTCAGGCCTTTTTTTCCCTATGCCCCCCCCACGTTGGCGGAAAAGTAGTCCGACAGGACAAATTCTCTTCTTGTTCTTTTTTTACTCCCCAAGACCACCGTCAGCCAACCTTTTCTGATTTTTTCCGCCGGGCAGGTGCCCGTGACTTCTTCTTTGCAATTTAATTAACCCGTGAATTCCCCGCGGTTAATGCGGTCCGATCCTGTTCCTTTTTTTCCTTTGTAGTCTTGCGTTGTAGTTCGACAGTTTACCTGCACGTCTCCATTCGTTATCACTCACCTCTTGACAGTGTACCTCGTTGTGCTGCCCGGATTGCGTGTCGATTTCATTATTCATTGCTGTCCCGTATTCTTCAAACCATTCGTCAATCTTCCAATTGGTTTTCCGTGTTCTTATTTGGTATTATTGCCCGTTGCGCGAAGGGTTTTCTCTTTCCCCCCCCCCCAGTGGGAAAACCATTCGCTGTCCCCAATGCCGGTAATGTGTTGTTCCTTCTTTTCCGACCCCTCACCCGGGCATTCTCTAAAGGTCCCACATTTTCCGCCATCCTATACCCCACCCCCTCCCTCCCCACCAGTCTTTTCCCAACTATTGGCCCTATGTAGCTATGTCAACCACGGCCAGGTATTCGGAGTGTAGTCTTGTACCTTGTGGGGCTATAGGATTTTCGTATTGTGAAGATCTAAAGTCAGTTGGTAAGATCGGTACGTGACATTTCCTTGTGGGCATATAACGGTTTTTTTTATGGGAGTTGTTTTTGCTCTGTGTTTTTTTTTGTTCTTTTCATTCTTGGCCGTTTCCGTCGTTTTTTTGGTGGGCGGCACTGAGGTCCATCAGTTAAGTGATCCCCCTGGCGCACGTTTGTCGGTGCCCGTGAGTGTCTTGTCGCTCTAAGACCCGCAGTTCGGGTTTTTTTCGTTTGTCACCCACCAGTTTGCACCAGAATCCCTGTTCCCTCTCAGTTTGTATCGCCGAGCAATTCTGTTTGATTGATCACGCCTTCGCCTTTTGGGGACTAGTACGTTTTCCCACTACCGTTTCCCCCACTTCGCCTGCGTCCGGCCGGATTATCTCTATCATATTCTATCTGCAGATGACGCACCACGCGCGTCGGGGGGGCAGTCCGCTGACTGGAATTTTGGAACATTGCTCCCGCCGGAAACTTCTGCAAACCCCCTGCACTGGACCATGCAAGCACTCACGCCCTGTCTCTCGTTTGCGCGCTTACACGCTGGTGGACAAACCCAGCTCTGTGATATATGGCCGCTCCTTCTCGGTTTTACTCAAACGGTCCTTTTCAACTCCCCCCACATGCCACATGGCTCCTTGCTGATTTTTGCCAAGTCGGGATCGTTCCACTTCTGGTGCATGATTTTTCTCGCCATCCCCTTCGGTCACTCGGCCAGAGCGCTTGGGGTCCCGGAACTTGCATGGTCCTTCTCCTCCTCACTTCGTTGACACTCCCCCTTGTGGTCTTCTTGCACAACTAAGCGTATAGGTTTTCCCGAGTTCCTCTAAATGCAGCTTTTTCGATCGACGCCATCCTCCTGATTCCTGATTTTTTGAGCCAAAAGCTGCGCCCTGGAGGCAGCGGGTTTGATTCACAGTTCCGCGTGATTCATATGCTCTAGTGGTCCTGAGGATTGCCTTCTTTTTTTCGGCGGGAATTTTCTGGCGTTTCTGGTAATGCGGCAGCGGCTTTGAAATTGTTCTCATTTTTCATTGCTGGAACTTTTACTCAGCGTCCTTGCCAAACGTGGTTTTTTCTATCACCTTTTTTGGGGCGGCTGTTCTTCTGTATCCCCCACGAGGAATGAGGCCGGTGTTCCTTCTCCGTGGTTGAAGCATGACGAACCCGCCAAGCGAGCCTTTCTTTTTCTTTCCCTCGTTGGCCAGAGTTGGGCCCCCCGGAACGAGCTCAGCGAAGAGTCGTTCTAGGGAAGCCGGTCTTCCCTGAATCACCCCCTCCACGTGCTCTCGTGATTGCTCTGGTGATGTCTTTCCATTTTTTTTGCGCATTGACTCACACCAACACAGACATTGCCTCATAGTTTCGTTCTCTTTTTTGGGATGATTTGTTGTGTAGTTATGATGTAGGTTGGGTATTCCGAGTGCGTTTATCTTTGTTTCTAGCCTGTCCAAGATATCGTTTTGGGGGATTGATCGGGCCCATTTTTTTGTTTTTTGCAGTCTCCCTCCTCTCTTTGAGGGTTCTTGTCCCTCTCTTTATTCCTCCAACCAATTTTGCTGACGTAACCTCCGTTTTGTCCTTTGGTAAACGGTTTTGGCGGATCTTCAGTTGTGCTGCCTCTCACCAGCCGTTTGTTGCTCTTCTTGTTCTTGGAGTGTCGGCGGTCCCGCATAAAGTTTGCTTCCGGCGTTGCTTTGGCATTTTTATTTCATCGCGTTAACGTTGCGTTGGACCGTCTTTTTGATTTTCTTTTCTGGAATCTTATTTTCCGTTTTCGCGGGGACATTTTTCGGCTTTGCGGTTTTGTTCTACTGTTCCTGGACCAGTCCCCTCAGTTTTGGTCCGTTCTGCAACCGCTACGGAGCTCGCCGCTGCCTTTTTTTACGTTATGAATCGAGCTGCCAGTAACCCATTTCGTATTCCTCTTTGCCTCTCTCTCTTTCTCCCTCCTTTGTTTATTTTATTCGATGACCGGACCTTAAGAAAAGTTTCCTTCAGCTGCTGCTAGTTCGGCCCTACCGTAGCGGTTCAGGACCCACCAATTTGACGCTTCCTCATCAGCCTCCCAAAACCCGTCTCCCCCTATCTTCTTTTTTGCGTTCTCACGGCCATACGCCGTTCCCTTCACCGACCAGCGTTCCAATTCACGTTTAAAATCGATTCCTTTCCTAAGGAAAGTAGGTGTCTTCCCAACGCCCTTCGCCAGCAGTGATTGCTGTCTCCGCCCCCCAAATACCACAGGAGTTCGCAAGCACCTATCAACCCGAGGCCACACTATTTTTACAACACTTTCCCCGCTTAGCGGTCTTTAAATTGCCCATTGCTTCGAAATCAAACCGACGCGCCAGCCCGCCACCCTTCATTCAGTCCCCCCTTAGTGCAAGAAAAGAAAGCCTTCTCCAAGCGATTCTCCTCCCCTTAGATACCCCCCCTTCCTTCTGAGCTCTCCGCCCAAACCCCTCTCCCGAACCAAAATAACAACACCAAATCAGAATAAGGTAAGTTTTTTTTCGGCTTCACACCCTTCGTGCAGCCTCATCCCTCTCAAGCCGGCTTCGCTCTCTTTTTAAATCCCTCCCGGCTTCTCCTTGTCACCACGTTTTTTTTTCGTCGTCAGTCGCCACTGCACACCCCCTCTGAGGAACAAGTCTCTCCCGCGTTGTTTTCTGCCGGCTCCCTTCTATCCCCTCTTCCAAGCGCAATTCCTCTCTTTCTCCTGCGCCAACCATGCCCGTCTTTTGAATGCTTCAAAAAAGTGTGCCCAGGTCAAATATCACGTGCGAAGTGAGAAACCCTTGTAACGCCCGCGTTGTCATTCTTCTCAGCAACGTTTTTCCTCCTCCTCAGATCCCTGACCTCCCCGAAGGGCCTTCTTTTTCTCCACTCTTATGCGCCTTTTGTCCCGCTTTTTTAATGTGGAATAATCGATCATGGCCTTGGGCGGCTGGCCCTCTGCATGACTTTCGTTTTTTCCCTCGAGATAGCTGCCTTTGTTGTTCCATTTTTTGTACCTACCCTTCATACCCCATACATTTTTAAACTTTTTCTCAGGTAGGCGCTCGAGTACCCTTACCTTGCCGGACCGACGCTCTTTCGCTTGACCTCTTGACGTTCTTGCTTCTGGAAAATCTCCCCAGTCAGTTGTCAGCGTCCTTCCTTTGTCTCAGCAGCCCCAGTAAGCAACTTTTCCGGGTTCATCCCGTTAGGACCGCAAATTTGAAGAATTGTGCCCTGGTCTCACGCCACAGATACTCTGTTTCCCTCTTGTTTCTCCTCGCCCACTCGTCGCTTGAGCTTCATCCGTCTGCCCTTGCACATCCGGTCACTACATTGAACTTCCCAGCCATTCCAAGACTTTCTCGCGGCTTGGGAGTCAAGCTCCCCGCGATAGTCTTTCCTTGCTCGTCACCCTATTCTCTTTGCTTTCTCGGTGTAAGCCCAACCTCTCCTTTGCGGTTCTTTCGTCTGGGCCACGCGAGATGCACTCGCTTTGTTCCCTCGTCAACGCGCCCCTTTGAGTCGTTTTTTTCGACCCTCCCCTTCCCCTCGTCTGTTCCGATGCCAAACACCATTTCCTTAGCCTCCCCTTTTCACTTTGCCACTTTTTGAGTGTAACAGTGGATCGCAAAACGCGGTTGTGGATCCGAGCTTCCTTGTCGGTGTACCAAGCACACCCCATTACCACGATTTCTACTTGTTCATGGTTACCACACTCCTTCTCTTCCCCATAGCGTCCATTCCCGTGTTCGAATTGGTTTTTTGTCCCTACTGCAGAACGGCTTGCCCCTTAGACACTAATCCGGGCAGCAACTTGACCAATAATCCCACTTGCTCGATTTCGAATACCCGCAAAGTCCTGCTTTTTCGTTTTAGGCACCGCGTGGTCACCACTTTACTGTCAGCAGAGCTTTGCCCCTTCGTCGTTCTCAACTGTGCTCCCATTGGCTACTCGTGTTCGTTTGCGCCGCTCCTGATCCTGCGAATTCTTTACGGTTTCCTCCTCCCCCGTGTTGTCGTTTCTTTTTGGTAGAGTACTAGAATGCCCACAGGTTTTTTTTTTGATATAATGACGCCCGCCTCCATTGCAAATGGACGATCTGCCCCCAGTCTTTGTTACATTTGCGCTTTGCAGTCTCTTCAGTTTTTCACGTATGCTCGAGACAGACAACGCTCGTGTCCGGTCGCTAGAGCGGAACCAGGAATCCCTGATGCACAGCTACCCTACTATTCATCAACACAGTCCCCTTTCTCAATGGTTTGTCTAGAGTTTGTTGCCCAGATGTTCACATCGGAGAAAATGACAGGCTCTTACTCCTCCCATTCCCTATGGTCCGCCCAATGCTTTCTCTAGGAATTTATTCTCTGTTATTTACCCATCGTCTTCAGGTCGCCGCGCCTTGGCCGCAGCCCGGCCCCAATCATTCCCAAGGCTTTTATCAGCGGAATCCTAAGCGTCCTGCCTCGAATACATATGGCATTGCTGATCTCACTTTTCTGGTACAGAGAGAGTGCTCATTGGCCGCGCCGTAACAGGTCTCCCACCTCAGGAGAACCTTAGTCGCACTACCTTTATTCCGCTGTACGTCCCATCCCCCCTATTCTTCACATTGGTTCTTCGTAGTTGTATTGTTCTCCTCGGAATTTGATGTTGCGACATACCCCATTTGGTCCCGAAGAAAGCGTCTCCCGACTTCCCCCTTTGAATATCCCTCACCCAAATTCCCCCAACTCATCCCACTGCGGTAGCCGCGCGTTTTTGGTAGTGAGTTTTTAATTCAAGAGCAGACATTTTCAGCCTTTCTTCCTAACCCCTCTCCGCCGTTTTGGCTAGTATCGGTTGGGTGCGTCGATTCTTCTGGTCCACTCAAATTTTCTTTCCTGTAGCGTGCAACTCATTGCAGGCGCTCCCTAAACCTTTTTTCTTTCTGAGTGTGAAGGCAGGTCAGCCCCTCCTGTTCAAATGATGTTTACACG
>Ga0179593_1531745_pt1 | contig 44156 bp, 64 predicted proteins | sample CZODoug2_1_08_16_FD_185931 | JGI IMG/M metagenome (GOLD analysis project Ga0179593, IMG submission 185931) | Vadose zone soil fungal communities from Angelo Coast Range Reserve, California, USA - CZODoug2_1_08_16fungal (PacBio error correction) | ecosystem: Environmental > Terrestrial > Soil >... | reverse complement strand
TTTCCTGCAAGTTCCTCAGAAAAGCTCTTTTTCCGAAATCTTTCTCCCCCATCCTAGGCCTTTGCAGCATTCAACTGTTAGAAGGATTTTGGGCCCTCTGAAACTACTCCCCTGTTCGCAAACCGATTACGAGCAATTTTTTCTCTCTTTGTGCAATCCAACCCTGCGATTATCCTTTCTCTCTCTCTCTTCATTTTTGACCCTAGTATTTTTATGGTGATTGTGACTAAACGCGGATATTAGCCAACAAGGCGTGTATTAGTTTTTCTCTCCCTTTAGCACCTTCCCGTCTTTGTCGAAATATACTTTCTCTGATTTAGCGACATTTTCTTTATAACTTCCTTGTTTTGCTTTAACGACCCTATTGCATCGTGCCTTTCAAATGGTTTCGAGACCTTCTCCTGGATGGACTTATGTTGGCTTCCCTATTCGATCCTGAGGAAAAGGTTCCCCCTTTTTTTGAGCGCCTGACGCAAATGTTTTTCCCTCTTTTTCGCTTTTCCTTTTTTTTTCTTCTAAGCTAGGATTAATGCTATTCTTTTCCCAGGTACTTTCCTTCATTTTTTTTGAAACATCCCCCCTTTCCGAGGTTGATTGAAGTTTTTTCTCACATCTTTTCCCTTTATGAAGATTACTGCCGCTATGCTCCTTCCTCCCCCCCCCCCTCTCCTTCCATCCCCTTTTTTCCATTGTTTTACTAGCAGTTCTCGTCTGTTTCCAGCTCCCTCAAACGCTCGTCTAGGTAACTTTTCAGTGATGATTCTTTTATGGCAGTATCGCGTTTCTTTTTTTCTTCCCCTCCGAGATTTTTCGTTTCCTTCATCTCTTCCCGTTTTCATGCTTTTTTCCCGTTCCCTTCCCTTGTGATTGCGTATAAGGTTTCTTTTTTTTTTTTACATACTCGCTCCCTGATCCCCACTAGGAATGTACTAAAACCGTTTTTTCCTTTCCCCCCCTTGCCTCCAGAGATTTCTTTTTTCCTTCCTCCCAACAAACGGAATGAAGTTTTCTTATTTTTTAGTGCCAACAGAGAATATCGAGTCTCAGCTTTTTTCTTGGTCCCTCTTCCCCCCCCCCCCACCTGGTAGATTGAGCCCTTTCTCCCTGTAAGGCTTTCCCCTTTATTTTTCTATTCTCTGTCTTGGTTTTTGCGATATCGTGCGTGGAGCCACAAAGGAAAACTTCCCACCTCCCCCCCTACCTATACCCTCTTTTTTCCTTGTTTCCTCTCCTTCCCGTTCATGCTCATTCCTTTTTTCGGGCGGCGATCTTTGAACGTTCAGGAGTCGTCTCCCCTTTCGTTGGCTTTTTCAAGTCATCTATATTTCTTTTTCTCGAGTGAATTTTCCCTCCCTTCCCCCCCTCAGAAGAATAGTCGATTTGCCCAATTCCCCTCTTTCCGGCTGGAGCCCCCTTATCTCCTTTTTACTTTTTTTTGCAACCCACCAATCGTGGATAGGTTTTTTCCGAGGTAGTAGAGTGCTCCTTGCCTGTGGTAGACCCTCTGACCCCACCAAGGAACTTAGACTCGATCACTCTCTCCCAGCCCCCAGTCTCTTTCCTCTTCCCTCTCCTATTCCCATACCTCTCCTCCTCTGATTCTTTTTCCTCTTTTTTTCGAATCCATCCGCGCGGCCAGTTTTTTTTTTTCACGTGATCCCTCCTTCTTCCCTCTTAAAAGGGAAACTGGGCCACGTTCTTCCTCGAGTGGGGACTTTTCTTTTTATTCCCCAACCTGATTCTTCAAGCCGACGCGGACTGAGCCCCCCTTTTTTCCCCTTTATTTACTTCCCTTCCTCCTTTTTTTCTCTCAGGAGGTTCGAAGTAGCGGTCTTTCTCTTCCACATCAGCCCCCCCTCTGACACCCCTCCCCAAATGTTCTTCTCCCTCGCCTTTTGTGTTTGTCTGACCTGACTTTCTTTTTTTAAAACCCCGCTGTCCTCCTTTCGCCACTGGGGTCATGCCTGTTTTTTTTTTGTTCCTTCCTGCGCTCTTTTTTCGCTTTTTTAAACGCTTTCATCAACTCTTTTTGTTTGTCTTGGTTTCATCCACTCTCTTCCATTACTCCCTCCCCTCGCTTGAATCCGCCGTAAGACCGATCCTCTTTCCCCTCTTTTTCCCGAGACCTTTTTCTTCCGACCTTTCTTCTCGCTTGATTCAATATGTGTCCCTCCACGCATCCTGCGGTTCCCCTGCAAAGCACCGACTGCCTGACTTCTTTCCAGGACTCGCTTTAGATTGGTTCTTTTCTTCCTTTTCGTACTTCTCCCCTTTCCCCTGCGTCCTCTTCTAACTGGTACTTTCATAGTTCGGGTCCCCTCCCCTGTTTGGCTAATTCGCTTTAGTAAATTTTCGTAGACGGCTTCCCTCTTTCTACGATGATCGAGTAAGGCTGTTGCTCCCTTTTCCCTCATTAGGGTTTTTTCCCGATTCTCCCCCCCAAATCTTAACCCGTGCGCCGGATCTTACCCCTTCTGCTGCAACTGCCGAGGATGGAGCTTTTTTCGTCTCGGATGACTCTTTTTCTTTTCGCCGCGGACGACGGAAAAATATGGTCCTTCCCTCCCCTTTTTTCCTCATCCTCCTCTTTTTTTTTTTTTTTTCTGTTACCTCTTTGTCGCTGCTTTGATGACCCATCCCCCCTGTTTCGTTTCAGCCGCTAAGAACTCCTGTCAGACTCGGCCTTTTCCCTAGATTTTTTGGCACATCTTTTTCCCTCTGTTTTTTCTCCCCCCCTGTGATTTCCGATTCTTCAAATCTTTCGCACGGAAAAACATGAAGAAGCATTTCTTTCTTTTTCACCGCAATTTCCCTCCCTCTCTCGGAGATTCTTTGCAAATCCTTATCCCTCTCTTTTTACTTCCCTTTCACAACCTGGGCGGTTCCTTCCGCAACCGTTTCGTAGACAACCCCTTTTTCCCCTCGACTGTCCCTGGCCCCCATCCCCTTCTAAGTACGACAATTATGCATTTTTCTCTGCACTTTGCCTCCCCTTTTTTTTCCCTGTCCTTCCCGTGAGACCTCGGCCTTGTGTCTTTTTCTTCGAATCGACCCTTCTTTGTGTTCCAATATTTAAGGATCTTTTTCTTACCCTTTTTTTCTTTCGTCTGGAGCTCCTCCCCCCTTTTTGACCTTTTTCTGGTTAAGCGAGGATTCATTCTCGCTTCCCTTGTACTGGTCCCCAAGATTGTGTCTTCCCCCTGCAGAGTGATGAAGACGTTTTTCCCCCCCCCCCCCTCCTTTCAACGAGGGATTTTTCCGGCACTCCTCACCTGAGTTTCAACCAAAGTTGGGCGAGCGCCTCCGTTTACTTATCCCCCTTGCTTTCCGGTAATAAAGACAGGCTCCCCCCCTTTTTCTTCTACGTTCCTTTTCTCCCTTTTGTTTTTTGATATGGACGTTCGGTCCCTTCTCTGGATATGCGAACCGCATGAAGTCATTATTCGACTTTTACCCCCCCGTAAAGCTTAAGTTAATGCGTCTTCCAGTCGGCTCCCTCTTATTCCTCTGCGACTTTAATTTGCAGTTAAAACCCTCTCCCCCCCCCTCTATAGTGAGGCCTTTTTTTTCCTACAGAGATTTAATGAAGAAGTTACCTCCTTTCCCCTCGATACCTTTTCTCTTTTCAGTCCCTGCCCTCTCCCTTGTTTCCCATGTTTATAATAGATACCCTGTTCTATGGAGGATAAACTGATTTTGCACTTTAATGGTTTCTCTCTGCTGGTGTTTGAGATATCGGTTCTTTCCCCACTTCCCCCAACTTCCCCCAGACCCTACCTTTTTTTCCAGTAAAATGGGTTTTTTCCTTCGTTCGAGTTTCCTCCTCCTCTTTGTTCCAAATAGAGGTTTAGGGCGTGAGGCCCCCTTCTTTTCGGAGAGTATTCCTTCTCTCTTTTTTCCCTCCGTGGTTGAGAGAGTTCCTTTCCCTCCAAACAAATGGTGTTTTCTCCTTCCGTTCTTCAGAATATTCGCTTTGAAAAGCCCTAACCTTCCTTTTTTCCTCCTCCCCACATGATTTTTTTTTTTAATTTTTCCCCCCCCAAATTTGAAGGTTGTACTTCAGGTTCAGTGATATCGGGTGGAATTCTTCCTTCCCCGGAGGTATTCCCCCCTCACTTCGCCTCGCTAAATATGACCATCTCTCTTCCCTTTCCTTCCAGGGAGCTCACCTCCCCTTTTCCCCAATCTTCTTCTGAGATTTTTTGCCCCCAACTGGCCGACTCCCCCTTTTTTCCGGTATCAGTTTCCTCCCCGGAGGACCTTTAAATTTTCAAGGGGCAAAGAGGAAACGACTTAATTCTCTTTTTCCTTGCCTTTCTCCCTCCAATAAACTGATAGACAATTCCCTCTTTACTGAGTTTCCAAAGAATTACCTTCCTTTCGAATGACACTCGCGGAGGACGGCAGATACTTCCTCCTCCCCCAACAGCAGCCCCTCCCCTCTGTCGTTCTCGCGTTTGAGGGAGCTTTTTCCACCTGACGGATACTCTTTTTTCCCCCGCAGGCATTTTACTCGAAAATGTGGTTAATGCCTGATTTCCTTTTCCCTTCCTCCTCTCGGACACTTTTTTTCTTTTGCCTCTGGCGTTCAACGCTTCCATCCCTGTCTTTGTCATTCCACATGCCTTCCCGTGAAGATACTTTCGTACATGTCCCTTTCCTCTCTTAAAACTAGAAGATCACTTCCCCCCTCTCCCCCCCCCCCAGTGCGGCAGGGCGCCTTTTTTCCCACCTCTCCTGTTCCCATTCTTGAGTTTCGAAAAGATGTGAAGCCACCCCCCTGCGGCTGAACCTTTTTCGTTCCCCTTCACCCGATGAATGAATTCTAGGGTAGTTGGACTTTCCCTTTCCTTGCCAAAGTGCTTTCTTCAATCCCCCTCTATTTTTTCGCGTCGGCTTCAACCACCCTTTTTCCTTCCCGTTTTTCGGGTCACGCCCCTTTTTTAGCTAACCCCCTCGCGTTCCTAAGGATTGAAAGGAATTTTTTTATTTTCTCGATATCTTCCTTTTGCCAACAAAGTATGCTTCCCTCCTTTTCATATTTCGACCCTCCTGATCCCCCCCAAGTGAGAAGGAGATTTTCCTATTTCCTCTTTATGACCATTTTCCCTTTTTTGAAGGCTCCTTTTCCCTTAGTAGGTGGCCCAACCCTTTTTTTTTGTTAACAAAAGTGCGGTTAGTTGTCCCCTCTTCAACTCGGGTAACTGTGAATCCTCCATTCTCTTTTAATACTCCTTTTTTTTTCCTTTTTTCCTTTTTTGCCCGTCAGTCAGAGGATCCACTCTTTCGTAAGACGCTACTTTTCTTTTTCTCCTGCATATCCCCTCTGCTTCAGAAAGAAGAGGCCCCCTCCCCCCCCTTCCGGCGCACGTTTCTTTTCCCATACTTTTTCCCTTTATGTCCCACGAAAGGTGAACCCCCGATTCCCCTACTGTGTTGGCACAATTCTCTATGAGCCCCTCCGGTTTTCCGTATACTCTCGTGACCCCTTTTTTACTAAAATCTTTTTGTTTTTTTTTTCCACTTGTGCACAGGTTTGAAGCTCCCCCTTTTCCCCGAAAAGCTGGAAAGCCTGTCCTCAGTAAGCCAATTCCCTTTCCTGATTAATTTCTCCCCTAAAAAGACTCCCCTTTGATTTCTTTTTCCCTGGAACCGGTCATCCGCAGGAGGCTTGTGTCGCAACATATGACGGCTTTCCCCCCTTGGGTCTTCTTTCGCGCCCTGCCTTCCGCGTAAAGAAGTGCTCTTGGCCCCCTTTTCTCGGTCGTTTTCTTTTCCTAGATTTTCTTTTCACTGGGTTTGGTGGCTCAAGCAACGGCGAGTGAATGCCCCTCAAACATTTTTACGCTTTGACGACATAATGCTTTTTCCTTCCCAGAACGGTCTCCACAGTTTTCCTCCCAATCTGGGCGGAGTTTACTCTTTTTGCGTGCTCTCTTCAGGGCATCAAGCACCCCCTTTCTCCGTTGACATCTTTTACTTTCTTTTGGATGGGTGGGCTTTTCTCTGGATCCCCTATTCTTAAAACCGCTTGGCTGCGTGTACATTCATTCGACGGTAAGTATAGATCTTTCTCGTCCGTATTCCTTTTTCGGTTTAATTGAATTCACAATTAATTCACCTCCCATCTTGGACACAGTTGCCCGTCCTCGCCGTACTTTCCCCTTCCCTCCAGGACGGAAGAGGAGATGGACTTTCCCCCTTCTCTTCCTCTCCGAGCTTTGAAGCTCTCCTCTTGAGGCCCTCTCGAATGCTTCCCCATTCTTTCGAGGGAGAGAGCCTTCTTTTTTTTCGACTCTCTTGCTTTTTTCCCGGAAAATGCCAAAGATATCACTGTCCCCCCTCCCCTTCAACGATTTTTCCGTTACGGTTTTGGTGCGTTCAGCTTTTGCTTTTTTTCCTCCGTTCACATAGAGGTTTTTATTTTCCCCCGAAGATTCTTCTCTTTTTTCCCCTTCCCTTTTCAAAGTAATCTCTATTACGTTTCCCCTTTTTTTTTTAGCTTTCTCTCCTTTTTTTCCTGTCCCCCTTCCCCTTGCAGCTCTTCTTTTGCCCAAGCCCTCCCCTCTCTACGGCGAAGCACAATCATGAGCTGACCTTTCCCTTGTAAGGGACCCCCCCCCATTGTTCCTTTTTGACGGTGTAGTAGCAGTGATAGCTTTTTCTTTTCTTTTTCCCCAATCCCGAGACCAGTTCCCTTCTTTCCGCTCCTAGCCATTTTTTTTTCCATCCTTCTTCTCCCCAGGGTGCGCCTCCCCTCCACACTAAAGCTGTTTCTTTTCTTCCTCCTCCATCGCCGAAGGAAGTCCGTTTCCTTCTTTTCCTTCTGCGACGTCCTTTTTCTGCAATTTTTTCCCCGATTCTCCTACTCCGAGTGTGGAACTGCCTCCCCCCTGTCCTCTTTCCGGGAATGAGCAAACGCCTTAATTCCTGTTCTTCCCGTCGAATGCCCTCTTTTTAGTATCCCTCATTCCTTCCATATCAGCCCCCTCAAGCATGTCACCAATGAAGACCCCTATTAAGTAGCCGATTTTTTCTTTCTCTTCCTTGATGGACCTGACGATACTTTTTTTTTCTGGTGTATTTCTTCCGCCACGGAATTCTTCTCTTGTTCTGGGCCTCCTAGCGGCATTAGGCGTCATTTTTTTTTCCTTTTTTTCTGGGGGGGTCAACTTAAGAGGAAGTTGCTTGAGTCCCCATTCCCCCCCCCATTACTTGCGTCTTGATGCGTACATGACTCCCCTCCCTGACGATCACCTTCCTTTCTTTTTAAGTTTTCTTTCCAGACGACCAAGTTGACAGTTCTCTCTTCCTTTCCATTTCTTTTGCAAGCCAACCCCCCTCTCCGTTCCTCACATTTGAAAACACGATGTCTCATTTTTTTCTGTTTAGGATCCAGGATCCCCCCTTTCCAGAATTTCTTTCTTTTCCTTTCAGCTTTTCGCGCGAGTGGGTGTTTTTCCTTTTCCCCCCCCACCCCTGTTTTTATAAGAACGTTTTTTGCAGTTTTTTTTCGTGTCGTCCCCTCCTTAGATTAGAAGGATTGAATCCTTTGCTCGATTTTCTCCTCCTCTTGTGCCAACACAGTTTTCCCCCCCTTTTCCCCTTTTCGTCGGGCATCTTCTCCCCTTCCCTTTCTTCCCAAAGGAAACCCCTTCTCCGTTGCTTAGGTGCGCTTCTTGCTGCAACTGTCCGTTCCCCCTTTTTCTCCTGCTCATTCCAGATTTTTCTTCTCTTCTTCCTTTTCGTGTAAGAAGCGTTCTCCACATCTGGTCTTTTTCCTTCCATTTTGTCTGAGAATGCTCCCCGATTTTGCCGTTCTTTTTTCCCCCCGCACCGCCCTCCCCGCTACGAAATAGTGAAGTCGTCCTCCCCTTCCTTCCTTTGCAGCCCTTTTTACCTCTCGCTTCATTCCTTACGTGTTAGCGCTTTTTTTTTTCCTTCCTTCCCCAACGAAATTTCCCCCGCTTTTCGAAATGTGTTGGAAAAATGGCAACTTCCTCTCTGCAAGCTTTCCCCCAAGCTCCCCTTACCTATCTTTTTTATAAACTCTTTTGCCCAATCCTGCCCTCCAACGGGAGTATTTTTGTTTCCCCGAGCGAAAGATGGAAAGCGCTTTTCCCCTCCGTACGCCCCTTCCTCTCGGTCCTTTTCGTTACCGAGAATGCAGGCCTTCCTTGGTTTTTTTTTTGCTCGAAATTTCCTTTTTTGGATTTACATATTTAAGGCAGCCCTTCCCTGTTTTCTTGAGCGTTTCCCGATTTTTGAAGTTTGATACGGTTTTACGCTCTTTACGCCGGAGAGCTTTCCTTTTGCCAGAATTGTGGCATTCTTATGAACAGCCCCCATCCTCGTTTTTTATAAAATATCCCCCTCTTTCTTCTCCCTACTGCGCATCTGCGTTTTTTTTCCCCAGCTTCCATGAACCAAGTGGCGCTTTCCCCTTCCTTTTTTTCCCCTCGTTAATATCCTTTTTTCTTTTCCCTAACCTCTCCCCCCCCCCGTCCTGTAGCCTTTCCCTATTTATTTCATCAGTGCTTTGCTGGTTGGTCTTTCCAGTATCGGCGTCTTCCCCCGCTGAGAGTGAATATTTCATTCGTCCTTCCCCTAGCTTCCTTTCCCCGTATTCTTTTTGACTTGCCCCGATCAGGGTTTCTTGCCCCTCTCGACGCAGTTCCCCTTAATTAAAAGAGATAGTGGCCTTTCTCCCCCCTTTTCCCCCTCCAGAGATTTCTCATTTATTATGATACCGGTACTTTCGGCTCTGGATGCGGAAGTTGACATTCCCCCCCTGTCTCGGTTTCTGACAAATGTAGATTGGAGCTCCCTCCCTTTGGCCACTAATGTTCCCCCACCCTTGTTTGTGAGGCGACTTTTTCCTTTTTCGCTATCGGGATTAGTTCTCCCCCGATATCTAGCTTCCCACGAACTAGCCAAGATTTGGTTCCCTTTTTGTACGGCGTCCTTCTTTCTTTTAGCCTTTCCCTTTTAAGGCAAAGCGAATATCTGTTGTCCCTCGTATTTTTTTTTTCCCCTTTCAAGCTCGATCTTTCCTTTCCCCCCTCCCCTTTTTGCTGATAGTGAATTTGACCCTTTCCCTTTCTCTTTTCCGGCTTTTGCCCCTCCTAAACCGCTATTTTTTCGTTTCCATAATGAGCTTGGAACCGCGACGCCTTTTGACAAAAAACCTTCTTACTTTTCCCTTTTCTTTTTAGGAGCAGTGATAGAGGTGGCTTTCTTTTGGATTCCTCCCCCCCCCCCCCCCTCAACGTCCCGCCCTTGCTCACTCTGCCCCTTCTTTGCCCGAGAAGGGAGCTCCCTTTCTCCTTTCCCACAAACCTGCTGACGCTTTTCTTCTTTTGAACAACTGGCAGACATCCATCTGTCTTCCTTCCCCCCCCTTATTCTAGTGGAATTTTCCCTCGTCTAAATAGGCTTCCACCGGTTTTTTGCCCCTCATCTCGTTTTATTCCTTTTTCCCCCTGCGTTAGAGTTTCTCCCCTCCGAAAATTAAAGAAGACGGGGTTCCTTACTCATAATACCCTTTTCTTTTCGATGTTTCCCTTCTTCCTTCGGTCTCTTTTTCGACGCCGATTAATGCCAGATCATCCCTCCAAGTGAAGATTCCCTGACGAGCGGTTGAGGGAGCTGGCTTTTTCCCCTATACCTAGCACTTTTTCCCCCTGGTCCATCGTGTCTCGCCACTGTTGTTCCCCCTTCCTCCTTCGCCGAACTCAGAGCTCCCCACTTTTGTCTTTTTCTGTAAAACCGCTTAATCAACTTTTTTTTTTTCTTTTTCTCCACCACCCTTTCTTTCTTCCTGCTACTGCCTACCTTCCTTTCTCCTCCCACCCTTCGCCGCGCACTCTCCTTTTTCCTTCTGCGCTCAAGATCCCCCCCTTGCCTTTTTCCCTACATAGTGAAAGGCCAACCCCTTCCCCTCCCTGTTTTCGACCCCCTTTTGGAACGAATGCAATTCTCGGGTCGTTTTTATAGGAATCCTTGCGTGGCAACCCCTTTTTTCACCCTCCGCCCCCCTCTTTTTCCACCCTCCTTCCTAGGAGTAAAAAATGGGGATACGGACCTTTTTCCCCCACTGAAGCTCCCAAACCCCTTTTTCCGCGGTAGCAGGATTTTCAATGCGGGCTCTGCTTATCGAGTAATTTCCCCCCCCCTTATGCTTGACGCGTTTAATTTTTGTTTTTTCCTTGTGTTGCATCCTTTCTCCTCCACTCTTTTCAAGCTGTAAACATTCCTTTCCGCTGTGACGTTTTTTTTTTTTCTTCAGAGGAGGGAAGAAGAATTTCCTCTTCCCCCCTTTTTTTTTTCTAGCGGAGGAATTTTTTTTTTTTAACCTCCCTTCTATGCAATTTATCTTTTTTCTTTTCCTTTCCACGTTTTTTTTGTTGAGATTTTCTCTTTTCCCCTTTTGCCTTTTCCTTTCCTTTGAAAAAGAAACGATAGTCACCCGATAAGAAATCCTTCCCCCATCCCCTCTTCCCTGTTTCAGAACTCCGCGGTCCAAGCTCCGGCGCAAGTGTTAGCAGTTTTTCTTTATGCACCAACCTTTTCCCCCCCCTTTTTCTGACGGAAAGAAGTCCTTTGTCTCCAAACCTTTCCCTTATCGCCTCGTTCTATTTTCTTATACTATCGACCCCCCGCGAACCTTTTTTCTTGAGTGGCCTTCCTCCCCGTTAGAGCTTCTGATCCTCCCCGAAACTTTAGGAAAGCGCTGAGTTCTCTCCGCAATTCTCCCAATTTGCCACGCACCTTTCCCCCCTCCAAGTCTAATTCAGGCCGCTTCCCTTATAGAAAAAGGCTCCCTCCTTCTTTTCTTTGTTTAACCCCCAGATCAGAGCAACAATTTCATCTTTCTTTGCGCCTTGCTTCCTTCCTTCGGAATTTCTCTTCCCCCCCTTAGGTATTACGCTCTTCTTTATTACGAAGGATTTTTTCATGTTCCCTTGTGGTTTATTCCAAGCAAAGGACGAGTTTCCTGTCCCTTAGAGGGATTTCTTTTCCTATATGCTTTCTTTTTAGCTTCCTTTCCCTGGGTGAAGCCCTAATACTTTTTTCTCTGATCCAGGGCGTGAGTATCGTAAGTTCCCCTCAAACGTGATCGTCTTCCTTCCCCCTTGGTGAAGTGAGATGGGTGGGCTTTTCCCTTATCTTTCTTTCTACTGTCGGAATTTTTCTTCCCCTTTCTACTTTATTTGAATGCCCTAAAGTTAACTCTTCTATGTCGTTTTGATCAGTAAAGTAGGCTCTCTTCTTTGCATATCTCTCCGTCTCCTCCTTTACCAAATAGGACCCCCTACCCTGCACTTCGTTGCCTTCAGTCGATTCCTCCGCAGTTTATTCCTCTTGCCATTTCCACTCGATACCGTTTTTTTCTTCTCTGTGAGTGATTCCTTTTTTCTTCTCCTGATGGTAAGAGTTTTTTTCCCTTCTCTACCTTTTTTTGTCGATGAGCTCCCACTTTTGAGCCCAGACTCTTTTTGTGTTTTTATCTCTGGATTTCTGTTGAGCCACAAGGCCCTTCCCCCTTCAAAACTCCCCCCCTTCTTAAATGGGGGTAACTTTGGTTTTTTTTTCTCCAGCCCTGATGGCATTATTTTTTTTCTGTGGCAAGACTCTGCTGACGTCAGGCGTAGCCCTAACGTTTCATCTCTCTATTTTCATCCTCATCCTTTTTTCCAATTCCAATTTCTTGCTCTCTTGACTTTAGAATATGACTGTGCCCCCCTCCCCCTTTTTTCTGGCTGAAGCCAATCCTCTTCCCCTTTTTTCCAACCCCTTTCTTTTCCCATCGATAGTCGTGTGACGGCCCTTTCCTTTATCGCGGGTTGGCAGTGCCTTTTTTCCCGAGATTCTTTTCCCTTAGAAAAGAGCTCACTATGACCATTTTTTTTTTCTTTTGAAGTCGAGACTTTTTTCTCCAGGGTTTCTTACCCCAAGCTGACGCGATTCTAGTTCCGGCCTCCTCCATCGACGCCCCTTCCTTTGGAATTGTTTTTTTTCCCCCCTCTTTTAAAGATAGGGAGAAAAGGGCCTTCCCCCCCCCTTCTTTCTTTTTAATCCTTTTACCCCTTTTTCGAGGCTGCAATAAAACCCTTCTTTTCCCCAGCCGTACGGGGACTTTTCCCTTTCCTATCATTTACCTTCGACTCACCTTGCGGTTAGAATTAAGAGGAGACTTCCTCCCCGTCCATATAAGCCCCCCCTTCTCCTTTATCCATTCTGTACACTCTCCTCTTTTGATTTCTTCCTTTTCTGTACTGTACGAACTTCCCCCTCCTTAGTAGGGCGCTCGTCCCCTTTTTTTGATGCTGTTATGGGCAGACCTTCCCCTCCCTTTAGGAGTCTTTCTCAACCTCTTCTTACAACGGCAGTTGCTTTTTTTTCCCCCGTTCCATTACACTGGACGTTTTCCCCCTTGCGTAAGACCGTCCCCCCTACTTATTTAAAGAGAAAAGTGAGGCATTTTTCCTTTTTTTACCCCGTTGACAGGTGCTCGTGCTTTTTTTTTGCCCTCCCCCCCCCCCCGACCCTCACGACTTCTGACAGGTTCGTCTTTTTACATCACGCTGCCTGACTTATAGGTCGTTTTCTCATTAAGGGCGTGGGCAAATTCCCCCCCCTTCTTCGCTAAATCAGCGCTTTCCAGCTTTTTTCTTCTTTCCAAAAACACCTTTTGTCCCCGTGATGCGTCCAGACACCTTTCCCTTTTCTTTCCTCCTTTTTTCGTAAAAACTTCTCCCTTCTTGACCTCCCCTTTCTCGATATAGAGTAGGAATGTTGCTTTCCCCCCTTTTTTTTCCGTCATCGTTCCTTTTTTTTTCCCCCATTTCTTTTTTTCCCAAAGATTCAACGTGCTCCTTCTCTATTTCCTATTCTTTGATGAAACCCTTTTGGAACCTTTACTTTTTCGTAGGCGGCTGAAGAGAGGTTCGTTTTTCTCTCTTCCGACTTCCCTGAATACCCCTCCTCCCCCCAAATTTTGTTGAGAGCGCTTCCTCTTTTTGCCGTGTCCGAGGTTTTTTCCCCAACTCCCTTCAGCCGATAGAAAATTCTTTTTGAATGCGCTCCCTTTTTCATCCCTCCTCCTTCCCCATTTTCAAGCTCCGGTCTGTGATCCCCACTCTTTTCCGACCCCCCCCAACGAAAGGAGGAACCGATGATTTTTTTTTACCAATGGCCCCCCCTATACTCTCTCTATTCTTTCAATCTTCTACTCTCTACCTCCTCCCAGGACTTAGCCCAAACGCGTTTTTTCTAAAGTTCTTTTTTCCACCCTTTTTTCCTGCGACGAAAAGAGAGAAGCTTCCTTTTTCTTCAGGACGATCTTTCCTTTTCTTCCTTTTTCTCCCGCGTAACTGCACGTGCTTAACTTCGAACTTCACTTTTTTTTTTTCTTGCCCCCCCCTTCGTCTTCCATGTAAAACTTGGTTCGTCTTGAGCTTTCCCCCCTTTTTATCGTGTAAGAACTTCATTTCTCCCCCCGTGATGTACGCCGGAGCGTCCCCTTTACTTTGTGTCAGTGGTTGTTTCCTTCCAGAGTTTTCTTTTTTTTACCCACTGATGCAAAGAGGAGATTCTTCCTCTTCCCTCTCTGCGTTCTTCCCTTTTTTCCCTTTCCCAGGTCAACCAGTGGCTCCGTTGTGGGTCCCCCGACTACTACTTCTATAAGTTGGCGCGCTTCCCCGAAAGATACGCTAAAAAGCTCGTCCCCCTCTCTTCATTGGTGTTTTTCTATCTTTTCTTTTCCTTCCATGCTCACCGTATATTGAATATAATTCGAACTCCTTTTTCGTTCATCTCTCTGGATCAAGTCCGTCCATCTTCTTCCCCCCCCCCTTTGCAGCCCTCATCAGTCCCCACTCTTCACTGAAACAACGAGACCTTTGGAACGTTTACTTCCGATTCTCCCGAAGTTATAGTAAAGGAATTCCCCTCCTTCCTGCCGGTATTTTTCCCTTTTTTGTTCCTCCCGCGTCCCTATTTTTCTTCAGATCGACCTTCTCTTTTCCTTCTCTTACCTGCTGGACACCTTCCTTTTCCCTGATGGAGAAGTTCGCCTATTTTTGTTTTTTTTTCCTGGATTAGGAGCAAAAAGGACAATGCCCTCCCCTTTTTCCCCGCACGGCACTGTGTTGGATTTGTCCTCCTCTTCTGATGGCTGCCTCCTAACATAGAGGTCTTTTCCCTCTTCTGTAAGTAAGCGTATCAAGTCCTTCATATAGATATTTAATAATCACCGTTTTTTTTTTTTCTTTCTCTTCTTTTTGAAAGCACTTTTCTTGACCCTCCCTCTCTTGCCCTCCCAAACCCTCGAGGATATGAGCCAATAATGGCTTTTCCCCTTCCGTTACCCCCATTGTAATGGAAACCCCCCCCCTTTCGTTGTGACGTTCTGTTCTTCCCTTATAAAGGGGAAGGGGCTCTACTCTCGCAAACAAAACTTGACCTCCCCTCCTTTTCCCTTTCTTTCCGTGCTCCCTCGCCCCTTTTTCCCTTACTCCTCTCTGAGAGTATCTTTTCCTCCCCTACGGACAGTTTTTTCCCCGTACCCTCTTCCATTGAGGAAGATAACGGCTTCTTCCCCCTTCTTAGGCAACCCTTCTTTCTTTTATTTCCTCGATTTTGTCAAATTGTCTTTCGCATCTTGACCATAACGTCCTTTCCCTCCTCTTTTTCCTTTTTTGCAAAGAAGGAAAGGAGCTAGTACTTTCCTTCATTCAAATCTCTTTTTTTTTTTCGTCTCCCCTCTTCCGACCCTCCCCCCAACCCCCTCCTTGCACCAATGAAGATCAATACTCCCCTTTTTGTGGAGATGTTTCTTATCCCTCCCTGGATAGTTAAAAGCGGCCCATTTGTCTTCCCGCCACTGTGGTCCTTTCTTTTTCATCCCAGCTGGGGCAGTAGCTTTCCCCCCCCTCTTTTTCAGCATGTTGAGCTCCACAGGATTTTGTTTTCCAACTGCAACAAGTCCCCCCCCCCCTTGGACGATACGGCCCCCCTTCCGCTTTTTTAAGCCTGCTTACGCCTCGCCAATTATTTCCTTTTTCCTCAAAGCGACCACGTTGCTCTTTTTTTTGAGGACGTAAATATGGTGAAAGCCACCCCCCCCCTCTGAGGCTACCTTTCCCCCCTTCCCTTTGAGACTTCCCTAATTTTTGGTTTTATGATCACCATTTTCTTGGTTCACCGTGAATCATTGCTCCTCTTCCAGATTTTCTCTCTCTTTTTCCCCTTTTGTAAGAACGTTGAGCGGTACCGCCCCCTCCCCTTTGTTGGATACTACCTCTCTTTCTTATATCCGTGATTGCCCTTTCTCCGCGGGCTCGATATTCCCCTTGCAACAACCCAGTTTTTTCTCCGGTGTAATGTAGGTGGGTCCTTTCCCCCCTCCTTGCTAAACACCCCCTTCCCGCCTTTTCCTCGCATTCTTTTAGCACCCTTCAGTGATCTGAGTTTTCCCTTTTTTAAAGATTTTTTTTTGCCCGTTTTTCTTGGAAGAAGAGGCAGATTTCCCCATTGTTTTCCATGTATTGTTTTTCCTCCCTCACTCCGTTGAGATATATGCCTTCTCTCAGCGGCTGTACACTCTTGAGTAAGACGCATTTTTTCCCTCTTCGGCCTCCCTCTTTTTTTTTTCCCCCTTCCCCCTTTCGTAAATTCGGTTCCAGCTCCGGTTTTAGCAGCTTTTTCCCCCTTTTTTTCCCTATGCCCAATCCCCCTTTTCCCGCCCTCCTTTTTTTTGGCATGGCAAAATGCCTTTCCTCTTATACGAGTTTTCCTTTCATGACCTCCTTTTCTCCTTTCCCCCGCTCATTGGGAATAAACTTCCCGCCAAAACTTCTTTTTTCCTTTTCCAGTTTTCCCCAAATTCGTCTCCACCGGGTTTTTCCTTCCGCGCCCCGAAAAGTGAAAGCCTCTGCCCAATTTCTTTTTCTCTTCCTGGATCAGAAAAGACCTCTTTCCTTCTTTTCTTCAATGTGTTCTTTTTCTTTCACTGAAGGGGATTGTTGGCTTGCCCCCGGCTACGAGCAACTGTCCTTTTTTCTTTCTGCAAGAATTGTTTTTTTCCCCCTGCGGAGAACGGTGTGCTTTTCTCTTTTGATTCATGTATCCCCTTTCTCTTTCAGCTTTTCAGGGATGCCCCTTGGGCCCAAGACCTTGTTGTAAGACCACTTTTGCAAAAGAGGGATCTCCCCTTTTCTGCGTTCTCTAATTTTCAGGCCCCACCTGCGCTCCTACGGGTTCTTTTGCGTATCTCTTCCTCTCTCAAAAGATAGTCTAAGTTCCTTTTTTTCTCATTGGGTGCCCTGTCTTTTTTTTGCTCTTCCTGGCAATGAATTCGAACTGCTCACGATTGTTAATGTAACCTTTTTCTTTTTTGATAAGTACCGTAGGCTTGAATTTTTCCCTTTTCCTTGCTGATCGTCCTTTTCCCTCATTCCTCCCAATTGATCTTCCTGTTGCCCCTTTTCCCATCTATTACTGCACGACGTTATCGCCCCCCTTCGCTTAACCGTTCTTGCCTTCTTTCTTCCGGAAGTTGCAACTCTCCCTTCGCGTTTAGTTTCCTCTTCTTAGACTTCATATCCCTTTGAATGATGTCTATCCGTGAGCCGAGGCGACTTTTTCGGGATTTCTTCTCCCCCACCTTTACCGCTATCATGTAATACCCCCCGCCATCACGTATTTGGTTCTTTTGTATTTTGTGTTTAGTTTTTTTTCCCCTGTTTCTGTTTCAGATCTTTTTTCCCGCCCGTTAGGGCTTGGTCCCTTTCCTGCTGACGTTAAGCGTAGCAAGAAAGGGGCTCTCTCCCCTCCGTTTTTTTTTTCCCTCCTTGGAACTTCCTCCGCTTCAAACCAATCCTCCTCCTCCTTTTCCCTCAACCGCTATGTGACGGCTGTCCTTTTTTTCCCCGACGCCCTCCCCGTGTCCCCCCCCTTTTTCTAAAAAAAAATAGTGGATAGTGCGTGTGACCGTTTTAGTAGCAGGATCTCCCCCCTTTTTTTGCTCCCCCGAGTTTACCGCAAACCCCCTTGACTTTTTTCTCTCACTTGTCTTAGATTCGTTTCTCCTTTTTCTATCGTCACTAAACGCATGAAGAGATGAGAGTTTTTTCCCCTCCTTAATCCATCGCCTCCCTAGTTTTATTTCTTGGCAGTCACGTCGTTGCCCTTCCCTTCTCTGTCAGGCACGGGGCAACCTTTTTTAGTGAACTTTTTTCCACTGTCTCTTCCGGCAATAAACAGATTTTTCCCGGGACTGAGCCTCCCTCCTTTTACTTCCTCAATTACTCTGCCCGGTTTTCTCCTTCCTTCCTCTCCTCTCCTGCCAATCTCCGCAGACTGCCACCCCCCCCAGATGTAAATATGATAACGTATTTTGGATTGCTCCTTTTCTTTGTCCTTCTTCTCGGGGGCGTCTCCACTTTTTTTGTCCTTTCTTCGGGCCGAACGTCCATCTCCGGTTTTTAAGCACCGTCGTTTTCCCCCTTTTTTGGAGTTAAAAAAGAGGCATCCCTTCCCCCTTTTTTTTTGTTCATCAACCTTCCTCCCCGGTTTTACGCTAATACCGATCCAAACCTTCCTCCTCCTTTCCCCCCTCTACCAGTGCGGCGGTTTCTTTTTCCCCCTTCATCTTTGGTCTATGTTGAAAAGCCACAACCTTTCCCTTTTGCTCCTTTCGACCTTTCTGATTTTTTTTATCCGTTTAAGTGCGTGGGGGTGGTGTTTTCCAGTGTTTTGGAAGAATTGCGTCTCCCGTTTCCAGATTTTTCTCCCCTTTTCCTAAACCTGTGGATAAGAACGTTTTTCCCCCATTCACGCATTTTTTCCTTTTCTTTTCGTCCTTTTCTCCCAGGATAAGATCCTCCCTCGTTTTCTATCATCTTTTTCCCTTTTGCCAAAACCCTCGGGGATAGTTCGACGCACCTCCTTTCCCCCCCAAAGATGAGAACACGTGAGCCGTTTTTTCGATGTGCGCTTCTGTCTCCCCCTTTTTCCTTGCGCATCCACGATCGTAGCGTCTTCCCGATCCCCCTTTTCAGCCTGCTTGACGACGGACAAATCTTTTCCTCCTCTGTTTTTTGTTTTTTTCTCTCTCTCCGATTTGGAAGTAGTCCCGCGGCTTTTCCCCTTGTTCAGCCCCTTTCCTTTTTTTCTTTTCTCTTAACCCAGTTTCCTGCCAAGATCGTCCCTACGTCTCCGGTGCTCCACTTGTTAGCATCACTTCTTCTCCCCTCTTCCCTTTCAACCATGGTAAGGAAAGCAGACTTGGTTTTTCCCCATGTCCTTACGAGATACTTCCCCTCTTTTTCCCCCCCTCTCTACTACTTATTTTTAATTCACTGTATCTTCCACCTCGTGAAGTTGTTCCCACGTTCGTCTTCCATTTTCGAAGAAAAGAATGGACCTTTTTTCCTTTCCTGAAGTAAGCCCTTTCCCTTCTCCTGCTCACCTTTGCCGTTCATTCCGTTTCTTTTCCAATTTTTTTCTTCGAACGGGATTTTTGTGAGCTCCCTTGACGGCAGAAGAGAACCTGTCCCTTTCGGCCTCCCCGCATGGTCTCGGTTCCTTTTCCTTTTTTTTTTTTCCGGTCTTGGTTTTTTCATGTACGCCTTCTCTGTGTCCTGGCCGTTGTGGAATCTCCCCAAGAAAACAGGCCGAGGTTTACTTCCCTCCCCTTTTCCGCCAACCTTTTTTTTTTTGTCTCCCTGCCCCTCAAGCCGATCTGCGTTCGGTCCCCCGCCCTCCCCTGCAGGCCTCGAGCAAGTATCTTTTTTTTCCTATCCCCCTCCTTTCAGTTCAACAGCCAACGCTTCTTTCTTTTTGGTATCTTCATTTGGTGAAGTGCCTCTTTCTTTCTTCGTTCCGAACAAGTCAATTAGCTAAAAATTCATTCGAAGGTTACCTCCCTTTCGGTGCTTCTTCCCTTTCTTGGAATTGAGATAAGGTCTTATTTCCCGTCTTGCAGTTTCCCCCCCCCCCCCCCCGTCCGTCTTTTTTCCCCCTTTCCCCCTTTGCCTCCAGAGCTTTTCTTCGTAAAGCCCCCCCCTTCGGAATGGAAGGAGGAGGATGGATTAGGCTTTAGCGCGTGCTTTTTTTTCGAGTTCTTCTTACATACTTCTTCCGAGTGAGACGTTGAGGCGAAGTTCTGGGTATTATCGGGACTTTTCCTCCCAAGGCCCTCCCCCACGTCCCCCTCACGATGTTTCCCAGTACACTTTGGGTAACTGGTCGTCTCTTCAGCTCGATTTGCTTCAGACGTTTCCTTTTTTTGCAAGCGACTCTCTTTTCTCTTTATTCTAAGAAAGTGATGTAAAAGTCATCTCTTTTGTGAGAGGCCCTTTCCCTAACTTTTCCCCTCGCCCTTCGCTTGCCCCACAGTCCCTCCCCTATGTACGGTCTGAAGCAAATAATTGTTTTTTTTTTTTTTTTTTTTTTTTTTTTTTGGTTTTTTTTTTTTTTTTTGTTTGGTTCTAGGTTGTTCTCCCCCCCTTTTCCCCCCCACACTCCCTTTGATAGTAAGGTGATGTTTCCCTGATAGACGGTTTCTTGGCCCTAATCCAGAGCCCTTCCTTCCCCTTTTCGTCTTTGACCTTGATGTTCCTTCTCTCTCCTTTTTCCATCTACCAGTTTCTCTATTCTTTTTTTTTCTCTTTGCAACTGCCTGCCATCCCCCTTCGGAAGTAGTATAGATTTTTTCTGATAAAGGCTTTCTTTCCTGGCCCCTTTCACCTCTCTTTTTAGTACTTCCGTCTTTGTTTTATTCCCTCTCGCTGATATTCCAATACCACCATTCAAGCCCTCCGTTCCCTTCTTCCCGAAGTTAAAGGAAGCTATTACCCTTTCCTCAACTTCTCAGGAGGTTTTCCCCTTTTTTTTCTCCCGTCCCTCCCCCCATTAACGTTACCCCACCCATCAGCACCCCAATTGCAGATCAATATGTACCTTCTTTGCTGGTATTCCCTTTCCGAGAAATGGATAGTAAAAACGAGGCCCCCCTTCCTCTTCCTCCGTGGTTCCTTCTTTTTCGACACCTGAGCTGGCATTCTTTTTGTCCTCCCTCGTGTCAGCATGCTCTAATCCATTCTGGCTGGTAATAAAACTTAACCCCCTCTGTACACTGACGCTCCTCTCCCCCACCTCCGAACCTTACGGCCGCTCCATTTTTTCGACGACCAGTGCGTCCCTTCTCTCAAGGACTCCTTCCCCTCCAATATGTTGCACCCAAAGAAATACTGCGGTTTTTCCCCACTTTTTCCTTAACGTTTCCTGACTTCTCTTTCTTTTTTCATTCTTTCAGTGGCATTCCTGCTCCATCTTCTTCGTCTTTTTTTTCTTTCAAAAACAGGTGGACTAACCCCCCCCCCTTTCGGGTAACGCCCCCTTTCCCTCGCAAAAAGCTGGTTCGATATTATCGGATTTCTTCCCCTTCATCTTCAGATGTTTTTTTGAACATTTTCCCCCCCCCCCTTTTCGGTTTAAGTTAGTTGGGTTTTTGAAGCCACCTCCACCCCTTCCTAACGTCCTGAGTTTTCCTCTTTTTGCCTTCAACTGTCGAGGATTTCTTTTTTTTCACGATTTATCTTTTACTTCCTTTCCCATGGTAAGCCTTTTTCTTCCACCATATGGATTTTTCCTATGTTTGAAGTCTTCCTTTCCCCCTTCCTCGTCTTACAACGAACCCTAAATCGTGAATGCTGCCTTTTCTGCGCAAGAAAGTTGAAAAAGCCTTCCCCCCTCGTCAAGCCCCTTTTTTTTCTTTTTTTTTCCCCAATCTTTGTTTTCGCCCCATTGTCCCAAACGAAAGGATTTTTCCCTGCAGGACTGTGTTGGTCCCCCCCTCAACATGGCCTTCCGATATCGAGCTTTTCTTTTTTCAATTCTTCCTCCTTCCCCCTCTTGTTCCTAAACCGCGAATTTCGCCCTCAGTGGCGGTGTACCCGAAACTTTCTTCCCCCTCACGCGCGAAAAGCTTGGTCCCCCTCCCGCGAAGTAAGCAATGATGAACTTTGTCCCCCTTCTTCCCTAAAAAGACCCTCTCTTTTTAAATTTTTTCCTCGAACCGGGCCGACCATGGCTGGCTTTGTTTGTTCGACACAGATTTCCCGCATTTTCCCCTTGGTTCGTCTCTGCCGCATGGTCTCGGTAAGAAGTGTTTTTTTTCCCCTTTGTAGCGGTTTTTTTTTTTCGGTTCTTTGTCCGGTTTCAGCTTTGGAATGGTATGACAAGCCCCTTTTCTTTTTGATTGAGCGGTTTTCCCTCCCATTTTTCGCGCCTATTTTTTTTCCACCCCCCCGCAAATTCCGTTCGTGGCGATTTCCTCCCTGTACGATCCAGGGTCCTTCGGGTATAAGAAAGCTAACTCACCCTCCTTCCTATCTTAATTGGTTGCAGTGTTCTTTGTTAGTCGGCGTCTTCCCTCTCGGAATGCGACCTATGAATTCTTCCCTTTTCCTTTTCCCTTTTCAGTTAATGCGTTGCTCTTTTTTTTTTTTTAATTGCGATTTCCTTTTTCTTCGCCGCATCCACTCGGACCTCCCCCTCTCTCCTTTGGACCTCCAGAGATTTCCTTTCCCGTACAGAAATTCCCTTTTGCCTTCTTTTCTTCCTTTGCAACCCTTTTTTTTCAGCGCTGCGTTTCTTTGGTTTCCCTCTTTTCGATTGAGCTCCTGACTCGTCATCGTGAGTTAGGTTCTCCCCCTTTTTTTTTTTTTTCTTTTTTCCGGAGCCCCCCCCCCCCCCCGCCTCTTCCCCCGCCGGAACGACCTATTCCCCGATTTTTTTCCCTCCCTTTTTGACGGGTCTCTTAAGCCGTCCCACGCTTTTTTTCTTTTTTGCAAAGCGACGAGTGCTGCTGATCTTTTTAGCAAGAAAGTTTTTTTCCCCCCCCCCTTCCGCGTTTTTGTTGAGAGATCGTGACTTTTTTTCCTTTCTTTTCTTCAGTTCCCTGAACGGTCAGCAGTTTTTCCCCGCTTATGTGCGGCTGACTCCCAGAACGCGACGCCGGTACCCACAGTCCTTGCATCTTTTCTTTTCTTGTGACGGCGGCTTTTTTTGGACCGTTGCCTTTCTCTTATCCCTCCTCGAAAAAAAACGGAACTTCGCTTCTGTCCTGTGGCCATCAGTCTCTTTTTTCCTCCCATAGTCCCCTTTTTTTACCTAATTTTGACCGCGCTGTCGCGTTCTCCTCTCCCCTTCATCCTCCATCGCCTCCTCTCTGTTGGAATTCTGGACTGACATTGCAGTTAAATATCTGGAGGCCCTTTTCCCTTTGGCCACGCTCTTCTCCTTCTTTTCTGTTTTTCGCGGCTCCTTCCAATCCCTCTCTCCCCTTCACGCCGAAGGTGACTGAGTCCCCTCATTCCCCCCTCTTTCCTCTGACCTCTACGAGTTCGCATCCGCGTTAGCTCTCTTACTTTCCATATAAGCCCCTGCAACCCTCCTTTCTTTAACGTGACAGAGCGTTTTCTGATTACCTGACCTTCTCCTTTCTTTAACCCCCTTCCCCTCGGGTTTTTTGCTCGAAACTGTGTTTCCTTCTCTTTCTGGCGAACGAATTTTGGACTCTTTCTCCGCGTTGAATCCTTTCCCCCTATTCTTCTTTGCACTTACACCCCTTGCCCTTACACTGGGAATTCCTCGAGTCCTTCCTCTAAAACCTCCCTTCCTTTTCCCGATTTTCTCTCCCCCCTTCTTTGACCTTGCATTCAGGCCGTAACGATTCCTCCCCAAAAATTTCTGTTTCGATTCATTTGAAAGAAACGATGCCTGAACTTTTTTTTTTTCGGAATCCGTGCGTTTTCCCGTGTATTTGACGATAATCAGCGCGCCAGTTTTCTTCTTCAAAAAATGGTCCTTTGTCCAGCCCCCCTTCCTCCCGTCAATTGCGTTAGTACTTGACGGCGAGCTCTACTTTCATTTTATGTCTCGATATCGCGTAAGCATGTTTGCCTTGTGGCCACACCTTCTGCTGCCGGTCATCTTTTTTCGAAGCAACTCTTCACCAAAAGCGGACTCCTTTTTTTCGTGTCGCTTGTTTATTTTTTTGCTGTAAAATGTCCGAGGATGGAGGACCCTTCCTCTTTTCACGATTAGTAGGCGGTTTTACGCGTGGACGGACGTCCATATGAGAAAGAATATCCTCTGTGTTGTTGTTGTTTTTTTTCTCTTCCCCTCTTCTTTGCAGACGCGGATGAAACACCCCCCCTCCTTCGTCAGACCTTTCCTTAGAATTAGGCCTCCTCTTTAGTGACTTTTTCCCTTGTGCACATCTCCCCTTTAGCCAGATGGTGTGATCAAATCTTCTTCGAAATATTCAAAGATGACGGACAACTTTTGTTGGCAAATGGCAACATTCTCCCATCAGCGGAGATTCTTTTTCCTCTCTCCCTCTTTTTAAATAAAGCGAACCCGCCCCCACCCTTTGGGAGGACCCCCACTTAGTAGCCCAAGGTTTTGCTTCCAGCTTTCCAGTGATTTAGACGAAGTACTCCCCCAACCCCTTTTCCCTCCCCTTTCTCCTGAGATCCTCTCGAATCAGGCCTTCCTCCTTTCCCCTTTGATCGAAAAGGGCTTCTTTTTTGTTTTTTTCTACTTGTACCAGCCTTCCCTTTTTTTCTCCCCTTAGCGACTGCCGTCCCTTCAGTGACGCTTAGGTTTGGATCGTCTTTCTTTTCTAAGCTTTCCTTTCCAGTGTAATGGCAACCCCTTTTTGGCAGGTGGCTGACAACCTAGGCACGAGTTGATGCAGCCTTTATGCAACATTTTCCCCCTTCTTTATTTAATGCGTGAATTGTTCGGACCAGCACTCCCCCTGTCCCTCGAGCCCCCCTCCTACTGTTTTTACTTCAAGGGAGACCCCGCAGTCCCCTCCCCCCGTTTTTCATTATTTTTTCATGGTCAGTGCTTTTTTTTTTTCTTCTGGCCCCGTGAATGCGAACTCCCCTCTGAGAGTGACTTCTTTGTCGTACAGCTTCCTTTCCTTGCTTTTTTCTGACAGCGATCAGGTGTATTCATCTCCGCGCGACTCTTCCACCCCCTCTCAACGAGACCCGTTTTCCGTTGCCGTTGCCTCCAAGAGATTCCTTCCAGCAATTAAAAGAGATATCCCCTGGTCACGACTTTATTCGGCAGTTTGACCCCGTTTTTCCCTCGACGTCCCTTGCCTGCGAGACCCTTTCTCTTTTCTTCCTCGCCCCTTTTGACCTAAGCGTCAGAGTTTTTCTTTTCCGTTCCTGGTGTTGGGATAGGATGCCCCCCACAGACAAGCTATAAATGATCCTTACCCTCTCCACGATTTTTTCCCCTTACTTTTCCTCGTTAGACTTGTTAAGACGTCACTTTTTAATTTATGTCTTGGGCCCAAGCGATTTTTTTTCGTTTGTTATCCCGCTTTCAAGGCATAGCTCTCTTTGAATAATCCTTTTTTTTGCGAATTTGACTCCCCTTTTTGCCTTTTTATTCGACGGGCAAAGCACCTAAACCTTTTCTTCTTTCCTCCCATAATGCCCCCCAAGTTTTCCTTGACCCCCCCCCCGGGATAGGTCGTGTGACGAGGTAGTAGCTTCCCGTGGCCTTGTTCTCTCCTCACAAAAAGGAACTTCGCTCTCCTTCTCCGCCGTCGAGACCTTTTTTTCTTTGTCTCTCTTCCAATAGAACTCTTCCTTTCTCTTGCAACTGAAGAAAATTCCTTTTCTCGAGTGGCCTTTCCTCTTTCCTTTATCTACGTGAGGCAAACGGGTCCCTTTTTCCCACCTGATATTGGGTCCCTTCGTCCTTTGCGCGCAATGCAATGAATTCTCCCCTTCCTTTCTTTCAATGATCGGAAGCTATTACTTCTTCTTTGTCCGAATATTCAAGGCTCAGGCTTTCATCCCGCAAGATCCTGACATCTCCAGAGCACTGCAACCAATGCTCAATATTTAACGTCTTCCTTCTCCCCCCCTTTGAGTAGCTGGCTTGATGACCTGGCCTCCCCTCCTTTCTAAACGCGGCCTTTCTACCAATTTTGGTTCCTGTCTTCGGGCAGAACGCAGAGCGGCATTCTCCGATTTTTCTTTCCCACTTCCTCACCACTAGGCAGTTGCTTGTCCCACCTTCCACCATCTGGCCAGTACTTTTACTCCTTCCGAGAGTAAGACCCCTCTTAACACCTTTTCCTCTACCAGTGCTTCCTTTTTTCCCTCTTTTTTCTAGGAGCGTAAAATATAGTGCAAGCAACCCCCCCTCCTCTCCTTCTCCTTTTCGATTTTTTTCGGTTTCGTTAGGATCAAGGACTCCTTTTCTTCATTGTGCATCCTTTGCGTACGTTCGCTAATCCTCTTGGAGTCCACCCTTTCCCTCCCCCCCCGAGGTGGTTAATGTTTAGTAATTTTCTCTCTTCTGTAAGGATTGAATTCCCTATAGCGCGTAGGCCTTTTTCCCCTTTTCACACAGTATGATTGCGTCACTCGTTCCGCTCAAAGCTTTTTTCTCCCCCCCCACTTTGGAGCGTAGATTGGGCCGATTCTTGCTGCACCCCTTTCTTTTCCTGTCTGTGAGATTTTCTTCTGCTGCGAGCGGTTCTTTTTGTTACGACGGCAAAAATTGGGAACGGGATCCCTTTCCTCCTCGTTTTGTTTATTTTCGTTCCGGGATGCAAAAGAACCGTTTACTTTTCCCCCTTCCGGTACGAAATATTTTTTTTTTTCCTTCATACTTTCCCCGTTTTGCAAGAAGAGGACATCGTTCCCTTGCGGCAGCTTTTTTTTTCCTTTTTGCAACACCGGAAACGATGACGGCAATCCCCTTTTTTTCCCTGGCCCCCTGCCTTGTACCGGTTCCTTTTCCCAGAATATACTCTCGTCCCCCCCTTTTACGAAACGCGAATACTTCCTTGCGGACCCCTCCCTTCTTCTCCCTCACTTCGTAATTTTAAAGCGCTGATTTAGCGAATCTTTTTTCTTTCCTTTCCCACGCCTGTCTTTCAATGGCTCCCCCCTCGGCATAGTGCTGTTTCAATTGTATCGAAAACGGGGCTTTTCTTGTTGTGCTTTCCTCTTTCCCGTGCTACGAGCACCTGTCCACTTGTTTTTTCCTCTTCCTCCCTTTCCGGTAACAAATTTTTTTCTCTTTTCTTTTACTTTATTAATGTACGCCGGAGAGTCCAGTGTTTCATTTATACCTTTTTCCCTTTCCCCTCCGTTTTACTCCCCTTCCTTGCAAAAGCTTTTTTATGACGCCTCCTGAACGCTCTAGGTTTTTTCCCAGCATCCCCTTCTTCTGTTCCCTACTAAGGCAGCGTTTACTATCCACTCTTTCTTTCTTTTCAGGTCATAAGCCCTTCCCTTTTTTTAACGTAAATATTGCTCTTTTTTGCAGTGCTGATGGTTTTTCTTTCGTTGCTCCGCCTTTCCCCTTAGTTGATATTCCATTCCTTTTTTTTTCACGTAAGAGTTCCTTCAGTCCCGGCGGCTTTTTTTATTTTCAGGGTTTCGTGCAATATCTTTCTGACCCCCCCTTTCCCACGGGACCCCTTTTTCCCACCGTCTGATCGGGGGGCTTACTCAAGAGATTTACTGGCCTCCTTTCACAAGCAATCCACTGGAGGCCTATTCCTTTTCACTCAGAGAGTTCCTCGTTTTTTTAGTGGAAGAGAGACCTCTTTCCTTCTCTCGACTGATGGCTTCTTGAATTTCCGTGGTTGTTGCTCTCTGGATTAGGAGCCACTCTATCACTGCTACCCCCTCCTTTACTTTTTTGGTCCCGCAAAACAGGGGGTATATGGATTGGTCTTCCTCCCCATAGCGGTTTAGGGCTTGGGCAAGCTGAGATTTCTTCCGAAAGTGGCTTCCCCCCCATTTCCTCTTTTCCCTCTTTTCCTTGTGGTGTCACTTGAAGAAATTTCTTGCTACGCTGAACCCTCTGGCAGAAGTATTCGCCCTTTCTTGGAAGGTTGGCATCCACTTTTCCTTTCTCGACGCGGTACCAACAGTGCCCCAAAAATCGTTCCTTTCAGTTGATATGTGGCAGTGGCCTTGTGTGGTCCCTTCCTCTCTAGCCCCCCTTTTTTTCATAGCTCACTTCTTCCATTCGTGTCCCTTCTCAGGGAGCTGCAATAGACCTTTTCCACTCACCCTCTCCTCTCTTTTTTTTTTTTCCTAATATCGAAGCAGGCGTCCGGTATCTTTTTTTTCTGACGCTACCCGCGCGGAATCCTTTCAAAGGGGCACTTTTCCCTTCTCGTTTTATTAATTAAGAGGGGTGTTTTTTCTGAGCGCGACCCTCCCTGTGTAGCAATTTCCCTTCGAAGTTGATGAGCAACTTGCATTACTGCCCTCTTACTTTACCGTCTAATTTTTATATTAACATCAGGAGTTAGCATTACTTCTTTTTCCATATAATCCCACCCCCCCCCCTCTGATTTCAACCTCCCACTCTCTCTCTTTTGAGTTGAGATGGCATTGCTTTCCTCAAATGTCTTCTAAAAGCTTTTTTAGTAGGGAGATAGACAATGTGGTTAATGAATGATCAAAGAAGTCTCTTTGTCATGATTTAATGTTGGAGTACAACCCCCCCTTCCAACTAGGAATATTACTACACATTCCCAAGATGGCACATACCCCCTTCGTACCTGGCCCCCCCATCAAACCTTCCCCTCGAAAAGTGCGTTCACCTTCCGACGACCAAGTGACAGGCCAATAGTTGCAATCCCCCCCCTTTTTCGTCTCAAATTGAAGCCCTCCTTTTCCTTTCTTTTCGGATTAAAGGACTTCCCCTCAATTGAGTACAGTAGCTAACTTTTTCAAGCTTTTAGACGCGAGGCTTCCTCCTCACGTTTTTTCTTTTCCCCTCCTGTTCGTTTTTTAACAAGAGCGGTTCGATCGTATTCTTCTTTTTCCCTTTGGATAATTTTTCCCTGTTCCATCTTTTCCCCCGTAATCAGGGTCATTTCTTTTTGTCACCTCTTTTTCCTTCGCTGAGTTGACGATTGTGCGCTTCTTGCTGCAAGTTTCTTTTTTTTTAGTCACGCCGGGACGCCATTTTAGCGGTTCGTTGTCCAGCCTCGGTTCCTCTGGCAAATCTGGAAAGGAATACCCTCCTCCGTTTTTTTGTAGAGTCTTCCCACCTTTCGTCCCCTTTTTTTTCCCCCCCCCCCCCCCTCCCCGCTCGTCATCTTCACTTCGGCCTCCCTTCCTTTTTTTTCCAGTTGACAGAAAGACTTCCAGCTTCCGGCCTGCCCTTTTTTTTGACAATCTTGTTAGACCCTCTTGCCCCAACCCCTTTTTTGCCTGCAAGCAGACTGTGTTGCACCCTTTTTTGTCCTTACGCGATATAGAGCCCCATTTCCCCCCCCCCCCTTTCCCCCCTTACCAGGAATTAGCCAACCGGCCGTGATTTTCTTTCCCCTCCACTTTTTCGTATCCCCCTTTCTTTTCGAGCGAAAAATCTTTCTTTTTTTTTTGATTTAGAGAAGGAGTTCCCCGCAGGGATTCCCTTCTTCTCCCCCGCCCTTTTCATTTCATGGTGATCGACACTTTCTATTTTTCCTTTTTTGTTTGGCTGTTTTTTTCGGACTCCGGTTTTTTCAATTGGTAGGATTGAGAGCCTTTTTTTCCAGAAGTTGGCTCTTCCTTTGTCGGCTGTAAGAGCGGATTCCCTCGGAGCGGTCCCTTTTTATGGCCGCTTGTGGGAAGGTATGTCCCCTCCCCTCCTTGTTGAAGCAGGTTTTACGCCCCCCTCCTTCAACGCCTTTTTTCCCTAAGGCCGCTTCTTTTTTTACCAGAACAGGCATCAGTTCGCGCGCCTCACTGTCGCTTTATCAAGGGCTTTTCCCCTTTTTTCAAGAAAGCTACCTCCCAACTCGTTATATTGATCTTCATTGTTTTTTTGGGCTGATTTCCTTCGCCGGATGAGAAACTTTCCTTCTTCTTCCCCCCTTTCCTTAGACCCCTCTTTCCGTTATTGCGTCAGTCCCGGCGGCTTTTTGCGCTCCTCCTATTCGCTAAGTCACACTCGTGCCCCCCCTCCCAACCCCCCTTTTGCTCACAGAGATTATTCGTTATCGTCAAGAACTCCTTGACTGCCCGGCGGCGCTGGCTTCCGGTTTCTCATAGTCGTGGAAGAGAAGACCCTGGTTCTCTTTTTTTCCCTGATATGGTCCCTTATTGTCTCTATTCGTTTTTTTCTTTCCGTGGTGTTTTGGATTCCCCCCTGCCACCTTTCTCCCTTCCTTCCCCCCCTCCCCCGATTTTGGTTTAAGTAAAATGGGTTTTTTCCCTTTTTTTTCCGCTCATGATTTTTTTCTTCTTTTCTTTTAGTGGATTTGCAAAGCTTGAATTTTGACGTTAAGGAGTAGCAAGACCCTTTTTCTCTCTTTTCCCTCCTCCTCGTGACAGCCCTTATAAGCCGGACGTCCCCCTCAGCATCTTTCCCCTCCCTAAAACCTCTCTTTCCCCCCCAAATCATGAGCTGAACTCGGGCTCTTCCCCCCCTTGTTACTGGAAAACCACCACCCTTTTTTCGGAGGTAGTTCGCAGTGGATCTCCGGCGTGATTGTGGTCTAATCTTCCCCCCCCGGAACGTAAATAGTCCCCATTCTTCCTCTTGCAGCAGTAGAATCAGGAGCTCTCTTTCTTCCACTAAACTCTTCTTCTTCTCCGACCCTAGAGCAGGAAGTCGGATCTCTTCTTTTTTGGACGATAAGGTTTTTCCTTTTTTCGGTCCCTTGGAAACCTTTTCCCGATTCGTTTTTTCTTGGGGAACTTCCCCTCCTCTCCCTGATAGAAATTCCCCCCTCCTTTACTGATTTTTTCCTAATTAATTTCGTCGATCTTCACTCTCAGGCGAGACCCCCCCCCCCTTTTCTCTTTTCGCTGAGAAGAATTTCTTTCCAACCCGCCGCCCACCAAATGAAGATTAAATATGTTCTTGAGCTGGCTTTCTGCCCCTCCCCAAGCTTGACCAGGAGGAGGGCGCTCCCCCCTTTTTTTCCCCCTTTTAGTGTTTGAGGCCCCCCCTTTCTCTGAGTCAATAAAGACTTTGTCTTTCATCAACGGCTCATTCAAATTCGGCGCTGGCCCTTCCCCCTCCGTTTCCCGGCTTAACGAAGATAAAACCTTCGCCGTCTCATCCCGAACCCTGTGGGCAGGCGTTCCCTTTTTCCCCTTTGAGATGATGGCCGGAAAGATTTTTTTCGCCAACAAAAGTTTTTTCGACCCCCCCTCCCTAATCTCTTTGTCTTTTAGGATACAGGAATCCCTTTTTTTTTCCCGTTCTGAATGAGCTCCCTGATTTCCGTTTTCGAGCGATTTTCTTTCAAAACCTGTGGATGAAGACTTTCCCCGCAACTTACGCATGGTTTCGTATAACCAGGAGCGGTCGACCTTTTCTCCTTTGCTGCCTTTTCTATCCGAGTAAGGCATGTTGCCCTCCCCCCCCAAAACAGTCTGCTTGACGTTTTTGGGCCCCTCTTTTCTCTTTCATAAAAAAAATCTGCTTGTACAGACCTTTTCTCCGCTTTTTTCTTTCCACTGTTTTTTGAGGCCGAAGGAGATTCACCCCTTTTCCTAGCTTGTTTTTCCCTTCGCCCAATATGGAAAGGAATATCTTTTCTTTTTCTTTTTTTTTTGTTGAGAGAGATCTTCCGAGTCAAGCGGGTTGACCCCCCTCTCGTTCAGCCCTCTTGCGCATTCCTTGCCCGTGAAGAAAAGAAGAGTTTACTTTTTTCTCCCCAAGTCCGTTTTTCTCAGCGTGGGGGGATCCAATTTGCTTCACTATGCCCAAGAAAGCCCTCTTCTTCAAGCCTTCTTTTTTCCCCCCTTTTTTGCTCTCGGCAAGATGAGATTTTTTCAAATCATCCCCCTTCCACCGCTCTGTTTACTCCCCCCCTTCCCTTTAGTTGCTTCACGGAAACCCCCACAGGTTTTTTTCTCCCCCATTCTTTTAGAAAGGTACGCAATTCCTTTCCCTCCTCTTACTGTCTTCATAGTGCTTTCACTGTTGACTCAAAAAGGGATTTTTCTTTTTTGGCTTTCCCCCCGGCTTCCCGTAAAGTCTTTGACGACTGACGCATGGTCTCCTTCCCTTCCTTTCCTCGGCGAAGGTTTTCTTTTTCTCCCCTTTACGACGGGGCGCGGCAGTGTAATTGGCTTTTGGAAGGTGGCGTCCCCTTCCTGAGTTGTGAAGCTTGTTTCTTCTACCGCGGAAGAATACTGCCGCTTTGTCTTCTCCTTCCTTCCAGCAATGTCCTTTAGCCATACTACCCGCGTTACTCTTCCAGGGCGAGTATCGCCCACCTTCCCCAAAGTTTTTTCTCCTTCCCCTATCCCACCTGTGTTTGTGGGATGAGATGGCCTTCGGCTTTTCCTCGGAATGATCCTTTCTTGAATATTCATTCGACGTGCACCGCTTCCGGTATGAGTTGCCTTTCATTGCTCTCCTTTCTTCTTGAAGAAGTTCCCCATTCTCCCTTCCTATAAAAACCTCTCTCAGTGGCCCTTCTTGACTCCGAGATTTACATGAAGCCCTCCCCAATTCAATTCCCCCTTTTCACCCTTTTCCTGGAGGGATTAGGCAGTTTAACCTTTTCCCCCATCTCGTCAAATTCCTTTGTACGATTGAGCTCCCTGACTCTCCTCTGGCACTAATGGTAAGATTTCCTTTTTGTTTGCGCTTCTGTTATTCCACAACCTATTGCTACTACCGCAGTCAAACGCCCCCTTTCCCCATCCCACTGGGGGGTCGGTACGGAGTTAGAGTTCAGCTCCCGCGGTTTAGTCTGTGCCCAGCTCCCCTTCGCAATCCGTTCAAAGGTCATCTATCTCTTTTCCCCTTTTTTTTTCTTCATCGATGATCCCCCCTCCTGAACGTCCAGCAGACTTTTTCGATTTGCCCAAGCCCTTTCCTCCTGAGCCCCATCATGACTCCTTTACAGTGTCTGAACAACAAAAGAGTGGATCGTCTTTTCTTCCCCGGTAGTAGAAGTCTCTCCCGGTGGCAGTGGCCTTTTTCCTAATCCCGAGATCCTCCATTCGCCTCGCTCCTCTGCCCCCCCCCCTTTCTAGATCCGTGAGCCAATCGACCAGGGTCTCTTCCACCGCTACGCGATGATCTTTCCATAAATCGCCGCCGGCGTCCGGTACCCCTGAGTGGAAGTGCTGTGACTTTCCCTTAAATCTCTGGATTCCCCCCCTTGGTCTAGTTTAGTAATTACTATTTTTTTTCCTCCCCTCCGCGCGCGATCTTCCCCTTCAGAAATTCAAGCCTCCTTTATGCCTCACGGACAGCTATACTTTCCTTTTCTCTTTTCCTGCATTATCGCGGAAGGCTCCCCCCCCCACAGCAGACGGCGAAACCATTGATAAAATCTCTCTTTCCCGAGAGTTTGAGGGATGTTTGCTATTATTGCAATGAGATAGTAAACTCCCTTCCCCCAGTTCGTCGGTCGCTCGCCCTTTTTTCCTCTTCCCGAACGCAGAGCTCTTCGTCCTGTCATCCTTTTTGGAGTCCACACATCAAACCTAGGAAGTTGCTTGCTTCCCACCCCCCCAAGATTCCCCCCCTTTTCCCGCTACGGCGACATCCTCGTAAGACCGTATCTCTCCACTCTTTACTCTCCCCCCCGTTTCGTTTTCCCAATTTCAGGTCTAGGAGGCCGAAAGCTGTTGCCACCCCACAACGCAATTTTTTTTGTAAACATGAACGCCTTGCCTTCTCGGTCGTTAGGACAAGGAATTCCTTTGCTTCCTTCGCTAAATCATCCCGTCTTCTGGCCTGTGGTTAGCCCGTTCTGTACGCCCAATTCACGAAGTGTGCTTGTTTTAGTTTTTCAACAAAAGCTTTTTTTAAAGAATCTCCGCTGGGTCGTCCTCTGTAAAGGCAGTGCCATGTGCCTCCCGTCATCTTTTCCCTTTCCTTTTTCGCCAAAAGCTGCTAACCACTGTCTCTTTTTACCGATGTGCAGCTTCTTCCCCCTCTGAGGCAGAAGGATCCTTCCCTCTTCGTAGGAGGATGATTCCCCTCCGCGGACGACTTCACCCTTTTTCTGTTCACTTTTTCACTATCCTTCCCCCCCCTTTTTTGGTTGTTGACTATTAAAGATTTTGCCCTTTTTCCGCTGGTGAATCTCCTGCCTACAATCGTGAATCGCCGTTCGGCTCCCTCCTCGACCCCTTTTCCTTCGCGGACCCACATCGTGCCCGTTTCGCACGTTTTTTTTTGACCACCTCTCTGCCCCCCCGATTAAACGATTTTCAAGAAGTCCTTTTTTTTTCCATGCATTACGCGATGAGGCCCAGCTGGAGATTATGTTCAATCCTCCCCTCTCTTTTCCCTTTTTTTACCGCTTCCCCCTTGAAGGCGTTCACCCGAAAACGTTAGTAGCCCCCCTTTTTTCCCCGCTTTCTCCCCTCGATGAGTGTAGCTTGCCCGCCTCAATTCTGCAATTTGCAAAGCACTACCGAGTCTTATGGGATCAGAAACGGCAGACGCACTTCTTTTTTTCTGAACATATTTCTCCAATTGGTAGTATGGTGGAGCGTCTTCCTGGTCTCGTAAAGAAGTGCTCCCGGTTTCCCTCCTTTATTCACCCCTCCTTGTACGAAGTTGGAAGGTGATGACCCCAAAGCAAAGGCACGAGTGCTCTTTTTTTTTTCCCTTACAAGCGGGATGACTCCCCTTCTTGCGCCCCCCAAGACATCAGGAAGGACCCCCCCCCTGCGATCGCATACTACTGGTTCTTTTTTTCGAGTATCTCCTTTCCCCCTTCCCCCACGTCGTACCTCCCATATTGATCTTAATTGGTTTCCCTTGCTGATGGTTGGTTTAGTATCGGAGTCTTCCGTCGGAATGGAAAAGATTCTTCCGTGTAAAGTCATATCTTCCTTAGTCCCGTCTGTCTTTGAATTGCGAACTTTTATGCATATTCCCCTTCTTCACACTAGACCTCTAAAAACGAGATCCCTCTCTCCTAGAGTTCCTGCGACGTTATCGTACAGCCCCCCCCCTCCCCCCACTCCCTGGCGATGGATTCGGCCCCTTTGCCAGAGACTCTACAGCGAGTTAATCCCCCCTGGTCTCTTTGCGGTCCCCCTCTTTTGGACCCAAGAATGGTCCTCTTTTCTTTCTTCCCCTTTTCCGTGGTTTTTTGCTCGGGCTTAGCTCCCCAAGGACCATGCCAAAGAGATCATGCCCCCCTTCCCCAAGAACACCAGATTTTTTTCCCTTTGGGTTAAGGAGTTCCCCTAGTTCTCCTTATTGGAATTCAGCCCTCTCCCCACAAATAGCGGTTATTGGCCTCAAAGACGAAGAGAGTATGATGACCCTTTTCCTTTTCAAAGTAATCTCTCTCTTTTCCCTCTTTTTTTGAGACGATTTGCCGCCAATTATTGCTAAGACTGAACGTCGCCAGTTTTAATCGTAGTCCCCCCTTTCCGCTTTCTGTGAAGGCTGAACAACATGAGCTCCCCGAGCCGGTTACCCCCCCAAGTGTATGGAACCCCTCTTGTCGTGTGACGGCGGCGTCTCCCTTTCTTTGGAAGATGGCCTTGTTCCCCTCGACGCAACCCCCCCCTTCCTGCTCACTATGACATAGGACCCTCCCCCCGCTCTCCTTGGAGCTCAATCGAAAAGTTCCTCCCCCTCAACGCTGACGTCGTCTTCTCTAACAATCGACGCCGGAAGTGAATTTCTTTCCCCGATAAAGGACCTTTCGGCACGGGGCACCTTCACGACTATAGTTTAGTGGGTCCCTGCCCTTTCTGACACAACCTGATCGAAATAACTTTCCTTTTTTTCTGAGAAACCCTCCCCCTTTTTTAGTAAGGTACGTCGCTTAATATTCACTCTCAGGCGGTTCTCCCTCAGGCGTTCTCCAAACAGAGCAATGAAACCCCTTCTTTTCAATAGGTAACTTTTCTCTTCTGGATTGTGATGACTTTCTACTTTCGCCATGTTTTCTGGACCAGTAGTTCTGTGTTTCCTTCCTATGATGTTCTGGGTTTTTTTCCGCAGAGAGGCCCCCGTCATACCTCTCGATGTTGGAGTAACTTTTCAACTCTTCGTTCTCCATCTGGCCTTCAACGGACGATAAGGCGTACATGAACGTTCCGATTTTTTCCCCCCCCCCCTTTAATTACTTTACGAGACCAGTGAGGCCTTTTGACGACCAAGTGACAGGTGATAGGAGTTTTCCCCCTCCAAACAACTCCCATCCGAGTGTGTGCCTTTCCCCTCGCTAATTCCCGGTTCGTTAGGATCCCTTTTACTCCTTGCGTTTCCCCTTTCCTGAATTGCGTCCCTCCTTTCCAGCTTTTTAGAGAGGAGGCGTCCACTTACGACGTTCGGCGTACAGACACCTTTTTTTTCGCGTTAGTTCACCCCCCAGTTTCGAGTAAATTGAAAGCCTTTCTTTTCTTTTTTTCCCTCCTTAATTCATTTTTCCCCCCTTAACACAGTCTGCTTGCCGTAATAGGTGTCCTCGAAGCAAAGCTGTACCTTCAATTTGGACGGAGACTGGACCCTCCTTAACTGTTTTCTCTTCTTTTTTTTCCGAAGGCGGGAATTAACCTTTTCGTCGCGGCTGAAGAGCTTTTTCCGCTGCCGCCGTCCCCCCTCCCGGAATATCGAGTATTTCTTTTACTCCTCATAAGTTGTTGTTTTTTTTTCTTTCCGTATTTTCCCCTTCCTAAAGACCGCTCGTCAGCCTACTCCCTTCGTGGCATGCGCTGGAAAGTTGCCTCCATTAGGCACAATCTGTTCAAGCTCCGGCGCACGTCTCTTCCCCAGCTTTTTGGGGTCTCCCTTCGAAAGATGCCCACCTTGAAAACATTTTTTTTTCCACACTGGTCCCCATGCCTTCCCCCTTAGCCCACGATATTCTGTACAATCACTTCTCCCCCCCTTCCCCCTCTTCTTTTTTTTCTCCCCCCAAGGAGCCACCCCCTCGGGAAGTGGCGGGACCCGCCCCGGTTTTGACGCCTTTCTCGCCTTCGATTGCTTGTCAGTACGAAATTCTGAACTTTCTCTTTTTCCTGGATCATAACCTCTCTGAGTGTTTCAAGTTTTTCAGAAAATTCCTTCTTGTTGGCTTGTCAAAAATATTGAATTCAAGTCTCCCCCTTCCTTTTTTTCGTATGAGCGCCTGCCGACATTTTCCTCTTTCCTACGTGAGAGGGAGAATCCCTTGTCTTTAAGCGCGGATTTCATTTTTTCTAATCCCTCTATGTGGGACGGTTTCTTTCCCCTCACAGGACCCTGGTTTAAGCCCTGGCTGCAACGCGGCACGCCTCTTCTCTCTGCTTTTCCCTCATGAATTTCACAACCTTTCTCTCTACCTAACTCTGGCGAGTATCTTGTCATTCCAGCCAGCTCCCAACGCTCGGTTTCGCATTGTTTCCTTTCGCTTGCTAGTCGTATAGCGTCTATCTTCTTCCGACCAGATTTTGAATATTCATAGACGGTTTTTCAAGTAAATCGCTTCCGTTAAGCCCCCCCCCTCGTCGCTTTTCCATCGTATTGATATCGCGCTCGACTCTTCGAATTACATAAAACGATCTCCGTGCCCCGTTGCACACAGTTGCATCCCCCTCGTTATCGCCCTTATACCTTGATGCCGGCGGCGATGTTCTACTAAGAGACCTTTTTTTTCCTCCTCCTCGCGTTTAGGGAGAGTTCCTCCCTTGATCTCGACCTGCCCCCTGTGGCTTATATAGTTCCGTGGTGTTTGCGCCCCCAAGGCCATGCCACCGCTATGCCTTCTCTTCCATGGAACCGATCACGTCTTTTGTACCCTTTTTTTTTTTTCTCTTTAGCTATTTGTCAAAATAGAGGGGTAGGGCCTTTGTTCACGCTCATCTCTGCTGTCCGTTCAGGTTTTCACGAAAAGTGGCTTTCAAAGTTTCTTTCCCTCCGTTGTTTGTTTCTAGGATGAATTTGAAAGCCATTTCCCGTTTCCCCCGATCCTTTTTTTTTTTTTCCTAGCCCTAAACCGATATGTGCCCTTTCATCCCCCCCCCTCCTTTTGATGAAAAGCGCTTCCTTCCACCCAACTGTGGGTCTTTTTTTTCTTTTTATAGCTGTGGGCAGTGGCTTCCTTTGCAAACCCCCCTTCCCCTCCAATTAGTTGCCAGCATCTCTTCAAGCTCAACGACCATTTTTTTACGCGATGAGAGTCTCTTGCCCCCATTCGCCGCCCGGCCAGTACGGTATGCTATTTTCTTTTACTCTAACTTTCCCGCAACGGGGCCCCGGGCCCTCTTTCTCCGAGTTTTGACCTTCTTTTTATGTCCCCCATAACCTGATCTCCCGCTTTTTGGATTTTTTCAGTAACGGAGCTATTACTTTCTTCTGCATGGGCCCTTCACTATCAGGCTTCGGACGCCGATCCTTCCTTACCTTCCTATCCTTTTGAGGGAGATGGCTTTATAGATACTCGGCCCGGAGACTATTTAGGTCCTCGCCACTGTTTTTTTATGTGTGGCCGAAACGTCCTCGCCTTTTCTTCCCCGTCCTCCCTCCTTTGGCCTAAAACCTTCATCCCCTCTTCCGTGCTTGTCCCCTGTCTTGGCCATTACACTGTGGTACGCTCTTTCTGTTCAGACCTAGCCACCTTCGCCTGCGCACTTCTTTTTTCCCTTTCCTGGCCGCTCCCTCTTCTCTGGAGGCCGTAAATCTGTTTCCCACAAAAGCAAAGGCTTTTCCCATTGAAAGTCCGTCTTTTTTTTAGTCACCGATACGTGCGTTGCCCCTCCTCTTCCTTCTGAGACCTTTTTTAGCGCGAGGCTTTCCCCCTGGTGGCTACGAAAGTTTCCCCACGAAAGTTTGTCTAATTTCGGTTCTGAGCCGGGGAGGTAGAAGGCTTCCTCTTCCGAGGTTCTTAGTGGAAATTGTGCACAACCCAGCCTTCATCCCCTTTTTGCATTTAGTTTTTTTGATCACCAACCTCTTTTCCTCCGGATGCGTTCCAGATGTGCACGCTATTGCTTCCCTCTCCCGGCATTCACGATTAGTAGCGCCTATCTGTTCGTTTCCCCTCTGGAACGTAATATTCTTCTCTTAGAGTCTATCTCCTCCAGAATTTTGCAGTCTTCCCCTCACGCCCATTTTTCCGACACGATAAGAAATCGTGAATGCGCCTTCCTCCCTTTTAAAGTTGCATACAAGAGGCGGGCCCATCTTTCAATCTAGTGTTAGAAGCTTTTGGTGATTTTTGCTTTTCTCTTCTACAGGAAACCGATGACGCACTTCCTTTTTCCCCTTTGCAACCCTCCCCCGAGCCCGCGTTCTTTTTTTTCCACTACTATACGAAACTTTTTTCCCCGAGTCCTTCTCCCCCCCCTGGAGGACCCGAAACGTTCGTTCCTCCATTTTTTCCTCCCCTCAGAGCTTTAAAGCGCTGCACCTTTTCTCTCCGTCCGAATTTGCACTGCCACGAACCGCACTTCAAAGACCTTCTGCTTTCAATGGTGATTCTCCGCAGGATGGCTTTGGTTTTTTTTCATATTTACCCTATGCCAGAGCACCGGTCAACTTGTCTTTCTTTTCTCGCGTTCAATCCTTTCGGTGTGATCTTTTTTTTACTCTCTTCTTCCTGTACGCCGGAGTCCTTTGTGGAATGTGGATGACCCCCTCGTTTTTCAGCGGTTTTACGCCACACCTGCTTCGGATTCCGCATACCTTTCGGCCAAGACCCCTCCCTCCTTGCCAGGAACCACCCCTTCCCCTAACTGGGCCTCTTCCCTTCGAGTTCTTCAGTGTAATCAAGCAAGCTTCCTTCCTTCTCCGTTACATTATTTTCTTTTTGCTGCTGGTTGGGGCTGCTATTCCTCCGCGGAATGCGACTCTCTCTTTTAAATTACTTCGAGTAAAGTAATAGCTAAGTTAATTGGCTTTCCTTTCCTTTTGACTTTCTGTTTATTGAATATCCTCTTCCTCTTTTTCCCCAATCGGACCTATCGTTCCCTCCTAGATTCTGCAGCCGTTTATCGTCAATCACCCCCCCCTCCTGTCCGGCTGCTTCCTGTTTCAAAGAAGAATATCAGCGCGTCATCCTCTTTCCTCTCCCCCTGGGCGATTCTCTTTTTCTCGACTGCTGGCACTAATTTTCCTTCTTCTCTGCGAGTTAAGTTATTTTTTTGCGATTTTCTTCTTCTCCCAACCCCCCCGCTATCACTGCTACTACCTCCGCCCTCACGATTGGTCAGTAAACTGGGGGTACCGGTTTTCCCCCTCTTTAGCCTAAGTGCTTTTTTTTAGGCTTGGGCAAGCGAAGATTCTGCTTCTTTTTCTTCTTTCTCAGGAAAGTGTTTTTCCCCCTTTCCTCTCCTCCGTTTGTGTTTTGCCGTTCTCCCCCTTTCTGCTGTCCTTGACGTCAGACAGATCTCCCCCCTCTTATGGCAGGCTTTTCCCCTGAGTGAACGGAGACGGCCGGTACTTCCTTTTAAACAAAATAGTTGGTGTAGTCCTTCTTTTTTCCTTGGCCCATCACGAGATCGCAAAACCCCCCCCTATGCCCATTAGCCTCTGATAAGGGCTCTTTTTCCTCCCCTCCCATGGTCCTCTCTTCTGAGAGTCTCTTTGCAAACTCAGTCCTTCCCTTTCCCCTTCTTACCTCGAGTGGGAATTGATGGAAGATACCCTTCCCTTTTGGAAGGCAACGTTTTCGATATAGTTTTAGCTCCCTCTTTTCCTCCTTTTTTTTTTTTTTTTTTTTTTTTTTTTTTTTTTTTTTTTGGGGGTTTGGCTCCCACCTGATCGCCTTCCTTTTTTTTCCTGAGCCCCCTGAAGCTAATTACTTTTCACCCCTTCCACTCGGGTGCTTCCTGCGGAGACGGCCCTCTATCAACCCCCCCTTCACAAATGAGACCCTTCCCCTTAAGACGAGAGCTTGATGACCTTATACTCGCCCTGCCCCTCTTGCCGGCCAAGTAGTACGGGGTCAATGTGGGTTCCTGCCTGATTTTTTTGGGTCGTAGGCGTCATCCCCTCTTTTGCGTTAACCCCTTTCCCCCAACTCGCCGTTGCTCCCCCCCGGCTGGCCATCGCGTACATGATCAGCTCTTCCTCTCCCCTCCCCCTCTCCCTTATTTAACTTCCCCCTTCTTTCCTGAACAAGTTGACATTTGCTGGATCCCATTCCTTAAAACAAAAGACCATCTCGTCTGCCCCTTGAACCCCCCCCCCCCTAATTCTCGGGTCGTTTAGGATCAGTCCTCTCCCCTTTTTTTTTTTCCCCCAAAGGGACCTTCCCTTCTTCAATCAGCGCTTTTTTTTTTCCGAGGGTCAAAACATGTTGTCTCTTTCTTTCTTCCCCGCCACTTAGAACCACATTAGCGCTTTGTACCCTAGCGTTTTAAAGGATTTAAAGTCACTCTCTTTTCATCGCGTAATTATGTTGACATTTCCACCCAGTTGATTGCCGTCATCGGTTTCTGGGGCCATGTTACGAAGCACCTTTTTTCACAAAAGCTCCCCTTTTTAGATGTGCCGATTCTTTCTGCCCACTTTTGCCGAGCTTCACGATTTCGTCCGGCCTGAAGAGAGTCTTTTTCCCCGGACTCCTTACCTTTTCATATATATATCTTTTACTCCTCCCTTTTTTTCTAGATATTAAGTTCTCTTTTTTAGGCTGAAATCCTCCCCCAGCAGCTTTCTTAGGCCCCTCTTTTGAAAGAAAGATCCCTTCCCCCAAGCTGCCGGACTTTTTGGTGATTCCCACTCTTTCCCTCCCAACGAAATGAAACCGAATTTCTTCCCGGTTGCACGGCAACATGCCTTACGACGGATTCGATTTTCTCTTCTTTCAATTCTCAACCGGCTCTTTTTTACCCCTGTTTAACCTGTTGAAGTGGGCGGGACCCGACCCCTTTGACGCTTTCTCCCCAAGCTGAAAGCGCTCCCCCCCCTTTCCTCCCTCAATTCTGACCTTTCCTTTTTTGATAACTAACGACAGAGATTCTTTTCTTGTTGCTCGAACCGGGTCAGCAAGCCAGGGATGTCTTTACCCCTTCTTCCTAGCACCTTGTAAAATTGGTCGTCTTCTTTCTTTCCGGTTTCTCGTAAAGATTCTTTTTCTTCCTCGCGGATTTTTAAGCCGAGCGGCACTGTTTTTCCTGTGGCCACCAAGCAAAAGGCACGAGTTTCCCCCGCCTTCGGAAAGAGGGTTTTCCTGCCTCCCTATTTCGTTCGGGACCCAGAACGAATCTCCCCGGGGCGAGCGCCCCGTTTTAATCTCTTTCTCGTTTTCATCAAGCAAGCTTCCCCCTCCCACTTTTTCCGTTCTATGTTTCTTCTTGGTGCAGTGCTTTTTATGGCAGTATCGTTTTTTTTTTCCATGCGAACCGCCGGCGTTTCCCTTTCTTAAAGTACATTTTCTAAGTTCCGTCCCTTGAAAGTGCGATCAAGGTTTATTTTCCTTCTGCGCAGACTTCTTCCTAAAACGGATCGTTTTCTTTTTTCCCCGTGACCGGAGATTTACTGACGCCGCACAACTCGATACCTGACTTCTCTTATGGATAGGAAGTTGAAAGAGGACTTTTTAGGTTTAGTTTTCTTCCTTTTTATTGAAACCTCTTATCTCCCCTTTGTCCCCTTGAATGCGGAATGACACTCCTCCGTCCCCCTGTTATTCACCGCCCTGTCGCACGTTCCGCATCCGTTAACTTATTCAACTCCAGGGCGTACCACCCTAGTTTTCCCCCACTCCTTCCGATAACCTCTTCCAGGTCGAGGTCGGCACTTGGAGAAAACCTCTTCTCTTCTTTCCAGTAGGACATCACTAACTGCGATCACGTGCTTTAGCAGACAACGAACGGGACCTATAACAAAGCAATGCATAACCCCCATAGAAAGCTTTGCGGGTCGGACTTCCAGGAAAAACTTCCTGCTATCTCGCGTTACTCTTCGGGTCCCTCCACTACATCCCACCCGCCACCCCCCCACTCTTCCCCGACCGACGCATGCCCCCTACTACTCCCTCCACCTCACCTCTCCATCGCATTCATTTCACAATTCCCTTCCCGCCAATCCCTACCTCGGTAGTGTTTTCCCCAAGCTCTCTAGACAGCTGAATGATTGGATTGGGAATTCCCCCCGGGTGTTTCGGGCTTTGGGGCACAAACTTGGGTCTGCTGACTCTGAGGAACAAATGAAGTGGCAAAGTCTTACAGGCCTCCGTGTTTTGTTTTTTGTTGAGAGATTTGAAAGAAAATTCTTTATGCCCCCAGCCATCTCTTTTGAACCCCCGCTATGTTCGGCTGAATCCAGTCGACCCTGGACCCCCCTACATGTAAACAAAAAATATATCTCGTGTGAGGGTAGGCGGCGATCTTTGGCAGTTTGGGTGGATAACCCCTGATTCGAACCCACGAACTTTGACCCTTCCAAGCAGGCGAGATCTGAGCTAATGCCCCCAGTTTTCACCTTTCCACTTCTTTCGCGCTGATTCTTTATTTTTTCCGAATCGCCGCCGGGCAGTCCCTCTGGGGATTTCCGATAAAGGCGGTCACTCTTTTCTAACGGGTTTTCAAATGGGCCCCTTTGCCTTTTTAGCCCCCGAGTTTTCACTTTGTCCGAGATAGCATCCACCCTGACCCGCCTTTTTGAAGACCCCGCCAAAAGAAGCAGTAATTTAAAGACTCAGATTCCCCCTAGCAGTTGGATGACTTTAATACGGTCTCCCGATATCCCCCGATAAGCAAACAGCCTCACCAATCAGGTCAACAAGTAGAGCGTTTTGAGTGAGAGGTTCTTCCCCTTCTCCCCATGGAGAGGTTCCACCCCCTTCTTGACCCCCTCTCTTTGGCTTCCTGCCTGCTTTTGCTCACGCAGAGCGGCAGTAGTTTTCGTATACTTTCTTTCTTTTTTGTTAAAACCCCTCCCCCGGGCCAGTGCTTGGTCACCTTCCCACCCTTCTACTGGACGCCTCCGGCTCCATGAATCCGCGCGTAAGAAGCCCAAACCCCCCCCTGCCCCTTTTAACCGTTTTTTCCCCGTGCGGCAGGCGAGTCACTCTCTAGGGAGGCCGTACATTGCCCTCCCCCAAAGCCATCCTGATTTTACTTTTCCCCCTCAAGAACTTTTCCTTCCCTTCTGATCCCAGGAATCCTTTTTTTTTTCCCCCGTGAAGAATTTCCCGCTTTTCGCGCGAGGAGTACAAAACCTTCACGACGTTTTCGGGTCCCGTCCCCACTATCAAAGCCTTCTAGTCGCCCCCGAGCGGTTCTCGTCTTTTCCCCTCTGGAAAGAATCTAGCTCAGGTTTTTCTCTTCCTTTTTCCCTCATGTGTGTCCCCTTCAAACACAGTATGCTTCGTTCCCTTCCTTTTGGCATAGTTCGAAGCGATTGATCACCCCCCCTTGCGAAACACTTTTTTTTTAAGATGTGCCGCCTCTTTTCCCGCCTTCCTTTCTTTTTTAAGAAGGCGCATTTTCACCCGTAGCGGCTTACGCGCGTAGTTGTCTTGGTTCCCCCTCTGGAACGGCCCTCCTATATTTTCCTCAGCATCAGTTGTTTTTTTCTTTTTCCCCCGATTTGCATTCGTCCTTTTTTTCCGAACAGCTCTGTAAGCGCCTTCCTTCCTCCTCTTCGCCTCCTCTAGGACAGGCTAGTTGCCCTTCGTCACATCTCTTCAAGCTTCCTGTCTGTTAGCAGCTTTGGTGACCCCTTTTTTTAAACCTTCTCAAGGAAAACCGAGGACCTCTTTTTTCTGTTTTTGCACAATGGCAACGTCAGAGCTCCCAGCGGAGATTCTTCCCCTCCTTCTACTCTAGAACCGTTTCTCCCTAAAAACCTCCTTCCTTTTGAACAGAAAAGTTCGTCTCTTTTTTCCTCCTCGCAGAACTGAGAAAGCTAAAGCAGTAGCAATTTCACCTCACTCACTGGATTCCTGGATCCCCCTACCCAGAGACCCCTTCCCCTGGTTGATAGAAAAAGGGCTCCTTTCTTTGTTGGCTTGCAAAATATTTATCCTCCGTGATCTTTAGACGCCTGCCGCACTTGTCTCTGTTTTCTTCCGCTTCTCTTCGAAGTTTGATTTTTTTCATGTACGTCCCTTTTAATGGACAGATTGGGACTTTTTTCCCCGCCCCCACGGCAGAGTTGATCCCCTCTTTTCAACGAGGTATTTCCTCCCTCCGCTCTGCGTTCGTCCTAGGACC
>Ga0179593_1354645_pt1 | contig 44794 bp, 65 predicted proteins | sample CZODoug2_1_08_16_FD_185931 | JGI IMG/M metagenome (GOLD analysis project Ga0179593, IMG submission 185931) | Vadose zone soil fungal communities from Angelo Coast Range Reserve, California, USA - CZODoug2_1_08_16fungal (PacBio error correction) | ecosystem: Environmental > Terrestrial > Soil >... | reverse complement strand
ACTTATGCCGCATTATAAGAATAGCTCCTTGTTTTTTTTTGTCTTCTTATATAATAACCCCTCGTGCGATCCATGCAGAGTCTCGCGATTAATCCCCAGCCCCCGTGAAACCGATTCTTCCCGGGACAATGTTCCCTATCGAGGATCATTTTGTTTTCTCCCCGACCTATAGGACGAATCACCCTCCCCCAGAGATAATTCCGCCACTGTCTCAATTAAAAGGCAGATCCCCCCCCTCTTACTTATGAGCCCCTCCCCTGTGTCCTGTATGATCCCTAACTCCTAATTGTGATAATTCCTGTCGCTTTCCTGCAGCCAGACTCTCGCGCGGTCAACCCAATGCCCTTCGATCTGTCAAGCCTCACCTTCTCACAAGGCTATGAAAGCCTCCAGTGCATTTTAGCGCCCCCGGATCCCCAATGCTGCTTCTTATACGCGGCTTTTCACACCGGTCTACCCCATATTTATTGCCACAAGCCATGTCCTGTTCTTGTGATCGCTTACGGCAAAGCACCCCCCCCCCCGGGTGTCATGTAAGCGATGTGCACTTAATTGTGATAAGAAGATCCCTCACTTCTTAAGTTTGACCCAGAGGCATTGCACGACATCATACGCGACCCAGCGCCCCTCGCATCGAGCGAATAGTGAAAACGCACACCTTGCCGACCTAACGCTGATTTACTCCTTTGTCAAGGTTTCTCCCCTGCAATTGGCACAAATCTGCAGAGCAGCATGATTTTTTCTCGCATGGACTATAGACGCCCAGCGCGTGACGCCAAGATCGTATGCAGATTCTGCTTGCTTTCTCTCCCTAAATTTCGACGTCCCATAGGTTCCGTTTTTTTTCATAAGCTATGTCAACCTCAGATGCAAGATGCCCCCTCCCACCTGCCACCGGAAGCACTTAACGAAACTTCTTTCCCCTCGACCCTTTTTTTCGAGTTTAACGAGCGCTCCACGTTATTTTTTTGCCAGGACACTTTTTTTCACCTCGCTCCCTACTCCCCCCCATGAACCCCCCCCCTTTCTGATTTACCCACTCTAGGTAATTGAAATATTCAGTCGCCCTTTAGACACATTTTGAAGTATGAGTTCTGTCCTCCGATGCCGCTGCCCCATGGTATTCCGCTATTTTTCGCGAATTTTTTGACCCCAACCCTTTTCCAATCCCCCCTTTAGAGCTCTTGCTTGTCCATGGAAGTTAGAGAACGTTTTTTGAACCCCTTTTAGATTGGTTCTTTCACGAGCCTACCTTTACCAAAATATCTCCCTCTAATTTGTCCCGATATGTTACACCTTGGATGTCACAGCCCCCAACTCCCCTCCTCCACAATTTTTTTTTGCATAGGTTTGCCCAGAGGTTTCTTGAACCAGTGTGTGCTAGGTGTCCATGCCGTGACAGTCAAAGATCCTATCCACTTTTTAATCTTCTCCGTTTTGTGTAAATCCCCATTTTTCGCCCACACTCCCGCCGACGCCACAATGGCCTAGGCACTCCATACTTAATAAGTTTTACGTTGTGTTTTACGTTGAGCAAAAAACTGGCGTCATTTTTGATGTTCTCCTTAATTATTTTTGCCAGATGCTTCTGCCCAAAAGAACAACCCCCGGCCCCCTTTTTTAAACTATTATGGCGAGTTCTCTCACAAGCTAGCAGACCATGAGTCCGTCAGTAAGCCTCATTCACCCCTACATAGTCGTTTTCCCCATCTGCCAGTACAACTCTTTTTAACCCTTAGCCCCTTCTAGTATATGAATTTCTTCCGACCCAAACCGCTTTATATAGCCCGCCTTTACTTTCTGTAGTACTTACGTGCCGAAGTGACCCCTCCATAAGACCAACACGCTCCAAAGGAACATCCTCCTGACGTTACACTTTTGACAAAACGTACTAAGACCCCCCCCGGTGCTCCGATAGTGTTTTAATCCTCCCTGCCATACCCGCCCGCCATCAAGACGCACCTAGCAAATATTCCCGGCACTAAGCACTACACCATCCCAGTCATTGATTCCCTCTGTACCCATGACCCCCATCCAACATTGCGCCATCTGGAACCCCCCCCTCCCCCTATCTTCGATTCTGAGGTCTAGTCGAACCTGAAGATCGCCGCACCCTGTGTCCCTTGCTCTACCCAAGCTCAGACCCAGCATTTTTTACAGATAACCCTCCGTCCAGGTCACGGCGTTCACTTCTCATCTGACCAACAAATTTTCTTTCCCCCCCCACCCCCTTTTTAAGAATTTCTTCTAGGATTCACAGTGCAAGAATGCCACCATTTTTACGTACAATGCCTGAACACCAAAACCACGTCAAGAATCACCTAGAATGCTACCAGGTGCATTGCGCCATCTCTTTTTCCGACACCGATCGATTTTTGAATTTCTTCCCCTTATACTACATATATACTAAGGATATCTTCCCTAGTCCATGACCAATGCTCCTTTGATGCCCCCAAGAATTAGGATATTGTAGCCTTCTTATACCCTCAACCATTTTTTTTCCTCCCCCCACAACGCCTTACTAACCCTCCTTCGCCCCTACTGCGACCCAAAACCGCCTCCCTGGACCTTTTCCCGCTCCGCCCCCCGAACAAACCCCGTCTGGTCCACATAGAAGATCATGTCGAACTAGGTTCAATTCCTGTACCCTTTCTATCATTTCACAACTGCACCCGCCACGTCCCAACAACCTATGTCTAAAGGAAAATTCACCGCAGCTTCTCGAGTTTTTCATGTCTGTATCGGCCTCTCTTTTAATACATGGTATTGTAGCTCCAACGATGACACCCTCAGCCCTCTTTAAATTTTATTTGGTTGGACGATTCTTTACCCTACCTCTAACGCCCACTTTCAAAAATCGAGCGACGTTGACCATGGAGAAAATCTCTGTCGTTCGTCCCTTATCGTCACTTCTCACTTCCCCAAGTGAGTGCCTTCACAAGCATGAAGGCCCTCCCCCGTCTTCTTTTGATCAGTTCTCGACGCTGCCACCCCACCGTCCCCCCACCCAGCAACTTCCGGTCGCCCCACTTGCTGTATTTTTCCGCTCACCGCTTCCACAGCGGTTTTTCCGTGTTCCCCGTTGGGTACCGACCCGCTCAAGGTCCACCATTTTTTTGCAACCCCGAGTACTTCTCTCCTCCCCCCCCCCCCAAACCCAACCCCTTAGAGAGCCCCCGTTGAGCCCCCCGATATAATTAAGCCGGCACCCAACCTCTTTGCTCGCCACCCTTGCGACTGTTTCTTCGTATATCGTCTATTTATTGTAAATGGAATGCCGAGTAGTTCAATCTTTTTTTCTGTGATTCTTCCCCTCCCTTTCCCAACCGATTTTTTTACTTGTAGGACTCCTCTTGCGTCGTGCGCCCTCCCTATGCATTAGAAATGTTTAAACGCCTATTCCCCCTCCATGCCTACCATTTTTTCCTAGGCCACAATAAATGTCTTTTCCCTTTCCATTTGCTTTTTCTTGCACCCTATCCCGTAGCCTGCGTAATTTCCATACCCAAGCTTCGACATCCGGATTTAATCCCGACACTTATGATTTGCAAAAGAAGAGAACACCTTTCCTCCTCGTTTTTTACCCCGCCGTTTTTTTCGACCGGCACCCACGCTTCAATTTCACTTTGCCCGCCCACTAGTAAATAAGCGTCCCTCGCTTCACGCCACGGGGCCTCAACTGGGAACGCATAGCTGCAGCCTGAGCTTTAATTAATCGAACATATACTCTGATCCCAACTATGAAAAGCTTCAAAACTCTAGTCATCCTCCTCTACTGTGATCCCTCCATTTTATGTTTGATTTTCTTTTAGCCCAAATTTAGATCTCTCATCGACAAAGCATGTTTGATATCTGTATTTCTGCTGCCATGACCCCTGCGCACCTCTTTTTCGGTCCCCTGCCAAAGCTGCAAATGTCCTTCCCGGGTACCCCCTTGCCCCGTCTACACTTTATGTGCCTTTTCTTTAGCTCTGGCTCGCACCCCCTTGACAATGTAATGAGATTCTTTTACCACGTTTGCTCACCCCCATTCTGTCACCACTCCTTTTTTCACTCGAATCCCACCCCCCCCCCCCCCCCCCCCCCCCCCCCCCAACCCCCCCCCCCCCACCACCCCCCCCCCCCCCCCCCCCCCCCCCCCCCGGCCCCCCCACACCACACTTGACCCCCCCCCCCCCCCCCCCCCCCCCCTGGGCCCTGACCTCTGCGAATGGTCGCCTGGCTCCTAAGTTCGCCTTAAAGATGCGTTAGAGTTCCTGGCCAATAGTCTTTGTGACAGATACTCTTTTTTTCCCCCAGACTATCCAGCAGCATTTCGCGTACGTAGTGCTCCCTGACCTAGCACTTCTGCACAATTCTTGCGAGCTAGGAATCTTATCCCGCATTTCCGGTGATTTCGCCATTAGAACCGACCCCCTACCGTCACATTGAGAAAATTTGAGCCCAGTCCCTACCATATTTTCCCCCCCCCCCCCAAGTGCCAGTCCGACTAGTATACATCACCCGAAGCCAGTTTTTGCATCAAGACGATGTCAGCCAAGTGTTTCTTTGGCAGAAATGCTATTGCCCTGCTGGGCCCTTCTCGACCGATACGGCATATAAATGGGCCCCTTTTTTTTTTTTTTTTTTTGGGTTTTTGGCCGCGTGTCCTTCTGATGTGATCATTAACCCTGATTTTTTCTTGGATACTGGCTCCTATCCAAAAACGACCCCCCCCAATTTCACTCGCCTTGCTCCTCCCTTTCTTTCCGCCAGTCCTATATTAGCCGACTTGGCCTCCTTGTCCTGTTTGTTTGGTCCCCTGCAGATAAAGCTAAAAAGCGCTGACCTGAATTTTTTTTTCTCCTCCCTGATATTTCACCTCTCCCCTGCCCGACTTTCCCCCCATGAGAATATAATTGTTCCACTAGTCGTCTGGAACCTAAGTTTAGTTTTTCTGAAGATGTTGCAAGAGCCCCCTCTAGGTCGATGGCCACCAATGTTGATGAACATTGTCTGCTCTTCTCCATCTTCCTTTTCCATTTGCAATCGCACGCTCATATACAACGCCCTCTGCTTTGCCAGGTCATTGACTGATTCTTTAAAGCGTACCATCTTGTTGTCGATTTTTTCTTTTTTTTTTTTCTTTCTTTTTTTTTCTTTTTCTTTTTTTATTAACTCTTCGTTTTTTTTATTTTTTTTTTTTTCTTTTTTTTTCTTTCTTTTTAGGTGCGGAAATTTTTTTTTTTACATGCTTTATTTTTTTTTTTTTCCCCGCCTCCCATGACCTCCCTTTTATACCTCCAAGACCGCTCTCTTTAGGACCAAAAGCACATCGCATTCCCGAACCGAACCCCCCCACGGATATTATTCAGCTGCTAAGGCTACATTTTTGAGATCTTTGCGTTCAGATCATTTGTTCTGTGCAACACGTTAACTTTTTTTGGGTTCGGGGGGCCCTTTGTTGTTTGGGGAGCAACGGTTTTTTTCTTCTTTTTTTGTTTGTTTTGTTGGACTTCAGGATAGCAGATGTTCGTCCGCGTTGCCTAATTCACTTGCTGAGAAGCGGCTCGTATTCCCAAAGACACCGAGCGTATCCTGGTGCAATAACTTCTTGCCCATTTCATGCATAGACCGGAAAACCAACCCCTAGGTACACGGCCCTGAAAATATTTCCCACTTTTTGAAAAAACAAGCACTAGGGCCTTCGTTACCTTTCCCTCACCTCCCCCCCACCCCACCCCCCCCCCCACAACTAGGTGGGTGAGCTGAGCTAGCTTCCGAATCCACATTTCCACCTATTTTACAACATTTTGATCGCTAACTCTTAATACCTGTTATGCTACCCAAAATCAAATGTAACGAACACAACACAGATAGCCCTCCCCAAGTAGAAAATACGTGCCCCCAAATCCTGCCTCTCCACCTATTTTCAAGAGAGAAAGTTTATTGAGAAGACCCAAGTCGAGCGGTCTTTTTTTTTTGGGCGTGACTTTTAAGGGACTCTCACTTTCCCCTCCTGACACGAGCCGCCACTCTCCGACTGCCTTATTGGCACGCTCCCCCCCCCGGTAAATTAGATGCACTAGGATTAGATGAGACCTAAATGACCAGGTCCTCTCCCGAGATTGTGCTTAAGAGCGTGACGGCAGCCCGGTATTCTGACGCACCAATCTGTTGGGCACCTTGGTCTGGCCTGCACATTGCATAACTTTACTGCTAGCGCGGACAATAGAGGAACTTCCCCTAGCTTTTGACATCCCCTTGACAATTCCCTCTCGTTCATGCAGTTTTTCTTATGCATTTCCAGGCCACGTTTCTACGCCCTATTTGTACCCACCTTCCCCCTCATTTCATTCTGGGCCTGAGTTCTATGCTACCTTCCTAACAGTGAAGGTGCCTTGTCTTTATTCCCCCCGAGAACATTAACCGTGCCTTCCCCCGTCAAAAGCACGACTTCCTTATGGTTTGCCTATATATTTTTTTTTTCTTTTTTTTTTTTTTTTTTTTTTTTTTTTTTTTTTTTTTTTTTTTTTTTTTTTTTTTTTTTTTTTTTTTTTTTTTTTTTTTCTTTTTTTTTTTTTTTTTTTTTCTTCTTAGAAACAATGCATTCCCCTTCCTATCACGAACCCCCAGAGACTTTCGATCACAAGGGGACGGAAACCTTGGAATGGCCCATAACTTTAATTCTCTTAAGTTCTGATTGTCCCGCGCTCGTAGCGCATTTCGCACGAGCCAACTAGCGTGAAATTAACCTTCCCCGCTTTGTAATTAGCCCCTCCCCCCCCCCCCCCCCCCCCCCTCCCTCCTCCACAAACCACCCCCCACAGACATACCAACCCTCCTATGTGTGCAACGTAATTGGCCGCACTTTTGCCCCTCCCCCCCCCCTTTCGTCCACTTCCCGACATTGACTGGCAATGCCCCTTAAATCCCTGGGATTTTCGGAAGGAGATAGGTTTCAATCACATCCTGTTTTCTTTTATCACCTTCTTTCTGCCTCAAGGTATATTTTCTTTTTTACATGCCTTCTCACCCTCCATTCTTACTACAAGATTTTTTGCGACGACATACTTGGAAAAAGTTCATCCATAATACCACTCAGGAGTTTATTTGAGTGCTGTTTCCCCCCCTTATTATGCCTACCTCACCTTTTCCTCATGCTGTTTGTGAGGCAGGTGCTGACCAACTCAAGCCCCGTTTGACTTATCCCATGGCCCCCACCTCTACTCCCATACACGCAAAGGTTCCCGATTCTTTTCGAGGCCTGCACAACAAAAATTTTCCTAACCACCCTTTTAACCTCAATCTTTTCCTTTCTGGGTAGTAAGACCAAACTTAATCCTTTTTGAAGTTTGAACGTTTCCCCGCCTTCGCAAGGCGCCTATTCGCAAACCGGTCCGCCCCCCCCCCTAGATTAATCCTCTTTAGACTCTATTTCTCCTTCCCCCCTGGACTCAGACTCCTCTCTGCCACCATGACTGATTAACTGCTCTACTTAATAAATCTATAACCACCAGCTCTTTTCCTCCCTGCAAGAGAAGGTTTTTTTTTTTTTTTTTGTTTTTTTTTCCTTTTTTTTTTTTTTTTTTTTTGTTTTTTTTTTTTTTTTTGTGCTCTCAACGGAATTGGACATCTAGTCCCTTTATGGAAGATAATTTTTTTTCTTTTTCCCGATGAGAAGTCTGTTAGCTAGTTTTCTTCGCCCCACACAACCCCAATGAAACTTTTCAGATAATCGGCTTAGAATATTGACTAATTGTTTTGCCATCGCGAATCTTTGCTCTCGACCGCAACACTGCGCCCCGCCAGTGTTTCGACATCAATCAGTCAGCTTATTCTTTTTCCATGAACAATATGCGTAATCCCCAATTTCGGAAAGAATGAAGAGGAAGCCGCCAATCCGCATTTAGAAATGACTTAAGTTCCTATAAACCACAAAATATGCAGTAAGTTTAACCCCCCCCCCCACCCAAATCTCCGGTGAATTAAAACAATGACAAACTATAGAACCGCAATGAGAGTACGCATGTTGTAAAGAAGGGACCCCCGTTTTTTTTTTTTTTTTCTTTTTTTCTTTTTTTTTTTTTCCTTTTTTTCTCTGTTTATAGAAAGACAAATATGTCTATGTACTCAACGAGTCTGCTCTCAGTTTGGATGATGAATTTTGGCACGATATCCGCACCACAGGCTTGAGATCCAGGATTGAAGACGCAGAAGAATTGAAATTGGTTCCACGCGGTAGTTGGGGTGAAACTATAAGACCTGAATAGATACCGACCAACGGAATAAGAAAGATGGCTTATACAATTATAGTTGGAAGACAAGACAGACTTTTGTCAGACAACCATAAGATACCCTCAGAGCAACTCCACGGATTCAATACTGGCAGCTTCGAACTTCGTTAGGGACAATGGGTACGAGACTTCACAGGTTCGTGGTAGCCCTTTGTTCTACACCATATTTTTGAATACCACTCTGGGATAGGATGCAGCAGACCCCATACCACTCCCAGTTATGGGATCAGAAAACGCTGCCCTTCGAAGCACACCAATTCTTGCCACAAGCGAAACAGGACACCCAAGGGTGGATAATACTGCTGCTTCCATAGCCCCATATTGGGGTCAAAAGAGCATAGCCAATGTAACCGAACCCCCATAGTCCAGAACTATCGAGGACAGAATCCATTCCGATAAGAATATATTTGAACGGACGCACAAAGAGCTCAAAATACTCGAATCATGAATTCACCGCCCCTAGTCCATATCCCAAGACCCTTTTTTTACCTCCAGTGGTCCCCCTAAAAAATAAGTATAGCGCAGACGAGTTACCTTTTTTCTTTTTTCTATAGTAATGGAGAGGAGCAGAATAGCAAACATTGTCACGACTGTAAGCAGGGTTTCCCCTCCTCCGACCCGAGTTCCTCCTCAAAAACAAAATGCTTTGACGTTAGGCATTTACCTTCAGTATTAGGACTAATCACGAAGCCCGCGCGTTGTTCTTGACGCGTCATGGCTGTTGCCCTCGATACCTGACACACAGTATAAACTTTTCTTTAAAGAATCTATAGTCATCCCCCGCATTTTTTCACCGCTCCCCGACCCCTTTACGTGCAACAGATATATCTCCCTTTTTTATCCTCTATACCTTCGCCTGTGTGTTAAGTCTATTAATTTGCCTAGCCCTTCTATTCCCTCTGCGCCAGCTTTTTTCGCCCCCTTTCCCGACTATCTCCATTTTTTGCCGATCCTGGCAGTCTAAGAATTGACTCCTAGTCAACATTTTCAAATACACCACTATACAGTTTTCCCTCCAGCGCGTGTACTTTAAGATCGCCGACCGTCACGGAAGCACCATTTGTTGTCCCTGCGTAAAACTCAAGCCGACCTTTAGCTCCATCCACACCCCGAGCCTCCAAATTTTTCCCCGAGGTCCCAGTTCCCTGACAGAAAGTCCCCTTTTCTTATCTCTTCCTTACAGACTTTTAGAACCTGGCCTTGTTTGCATACTTCCAGAAGACTAGCCGATATTTCGCCCTTCTTTAAGAGAGATACTGCCTCTGATCTTCCGCTTTTTTAATTTGCGTTTTTTTTTTTTTTTTTTTTAAGACTTACTTAGTTTATTAAGCTGTCCCCCTCAGATTATCCGGTCCTAATTCGTTTTTTTTTCTAAGATAATAGATCTAAGGAGCATTCATCTTCCCAGTCACTAAGCCTTTGACCCCACCCTCTCTCTCCCCCATGAATTAATTATGTTTTTTGGACATCCCCTTCACGCGTGCACACCCCCCGCCTTGTCCGTTCATCCTCATATTAAAATACGACTCGTAAGGGATTTTCCCTACCACCAAAGTCCATGCGTTTATTTTTTCCTACTACTCGCACGTTTTTTTTGTAGTTCACCTGACATTGTCATCACAAGAACCGGACCATAGGCGCCTTTCGAACGGGCACAGTGGAAACTTTAAGCCTAGCCTCCTTCGAGGACTGAATAAGATTTTGTTTTCCCCCCCTCTCCGCTTTTTTCGACCAGGTCCAGAAAGGCTGTCAATGCTCCCTGTTTTTCCCCCCTAATAGTTAGGCACCCCCTACACCCTGCCATGCAAACTCTCAATGTGCCTTTTTCCTTTCATTCTTGCCGAGCGGAATCCTAACGCTTGTTCTGAATCCAGACAACCCCATCTCCTGTAGCTTTCCGGGTTTTTGTCAGTCTTAGGCCCGGCGCGAATTATGATCGTTTTTACGCCATTTTGATCTTAGTTTTTCCCAGACGTAAGTCTTCCCCAACTGGTGGGTCGACATTTTTTTGTCAATATTTTTGTGTCAAACCCCCACAAACCGCCCTGTTATTTTATCATGAAGATTGTGCTTCCTTTTTTTCACCCCCAAATGACCCTCCAGTCTTCTTTCTATGTCGTTCCCATGCCTCAAACAAAATATATTCCAAGGTCCCCCCCCCGCCCCCCAAAAATCAAGTTAGACACCTGGCTGATTCTTTTTTTTGAAAGTTAGCAAACCACTGCTCGCGCATCACCCCTTAGACGCTCTCAATTTCATGATATGTTTGCTACTTAGTTGAGCTATCAAAGGGTGACCTTTGTGGTCACCCTTGGTGAATATCACCTTTGCCCTTTTCTGGCACCCTCCCGTGATCCCACGCCCAACACACCTTTTAATCTCATCTTAAAGGTGACTTTAGTGTGTTGTCCCGCTTTATGACCGCCCCTGCTTCTTTTCTTCCCTTCCTGACTATATGAAAATTTTATTTCTGAAGCATAGATGAACCAACCGAACTCCCCTATCTAGGTACCCCCCGTTAGTTTCTTCCTAACGCGAAGTTATTTGTCAAAAGTGCATGTGACAAAGGCTCCTTTCTTACTAAAATCCCAAGGACAAATCTCCTTCACTGTCTAAGCTCCCCCTCCCGTCTCCGCAATTTCAACTCCGATTTCCATTTTAGCCCGATATCTCCTTCCGTGATGTCCCCCTTTCCACTGTTTTTATTGGTTTTCTCCATTAGCTCCCCGCTCCCCAGTATATAGGTAAAGAAAATGAGAAATTACCACTCCCACCACGTCTACCGTCTTCTTGCTGCCATACTTTTCATCATTGTCCTGATATTACCCGAAGCCCAGGTCTGGCCAAACCTGCCCCCCCCATATCCCACCCCCAGGAAAAAATAAGAATTCCAGCCCCTAACTTCTCCCAACACTGACATATTTTAGAGGGTAGCTCACACTCGAAGGATTCTCAAAGAAATTCTCCACTCATATAATTACAATAATCGTACCCCAGTTGAGATCTTTCCCCTCTCTCTCCTTTCACAGATACGAACAGGGACACAGCCTTCAATCTTTGATGAAATTGAATTAGCCATTCCAATAGACCTCCTACTCTAAGCCCAAGTAATATTGGCACTTTACAGTGAAACGCCCAATCTGCCTCCCAAACCCCCTTTCCTTCAAGGCGCTTCCTCCTCAGTCCCTCGTCAGCGTTTTGCAGTCTTTCTGAAAGCACCAGACACGTTTCCCCCCCCTCATGTGACTCTTAATCTCCCTGATTTTTTCCGAGCTGAGCCGTGTAACCTCAAAAAGAACATACAGAGCCGCGAGCCCTCTATCTGCCATACCTTTGTTAAGCGTTCTGCACATACGACACCCAAGCCACTTTTTCCCCTTTTTGAAATCAACTCTCTTACAACCCTAATTAATTACCCATGATTATTTTGAAGTGCGTTCCCTCCACCTAAGAAATTTTATGCCCGACATTAGCAATCTTCTTTTGGAAACTGGAGGCTCCCAGTAGCCCGGATTTCCCCCTTCTCCCTTACTTTTTTGCCGACCTGAGTGCGGATGACAAGCAAGTAAAAGAAGCCCCCTGGACCCTGCAAGGGCCGGCCTGAACTTTTTATTCTCTCGCCTAGAAATAAAGTGAAGAAAGTTTGTTCTCTACCTGCAGTGCAAGCCCTCTATTAATCTACTCTTAGTCCAGTTATCCTTCCCCACATCAACCCCTTCTGAAAAAGACACGTTTCCGCATTGCGAGAAACCCCCTCTTCTCTCAATTCTCTGACAAGCACCTGCCTTCTGGACATCTCCCTCGTGATGCGGATCCTTTTCTCAATTTTGACCTCCCCAGAATAAAGACATTAGGTACAGGCGACCCAGCTCTCTCCTCCCCCCCCTCTTCTCCCCTCTCACTTGACATACTAAGTAAACTCTTCGCAACACCCTTGCCTTTTTTCAGTGAACTAGAGATGCAGTTATTTATGGATAGAAAATACCTTCTGGAGATACGCCGCGCCCCCCCCCCCCCTACTGACGCAACTTTAGCGCTTAACTATACCACCTCGAAGTAAATTTAGCCACAACGTGCGGCCATTGAACGACAATTGTTGTCTTTCCTATTCCGGCATGTTTTTTCCCCGGCTAGCCGCCACTCGCCTACAAGCTTAGTCAATGTTCCTATTCTCCCCTGGTAGCTGTTCTTTTCTAGCGGGACCCGCCACATGTCACCATCGGTGTACGTTCCAGCCGCCCTCCCCCTGATGGCCTCTACCCGCTTTTCTCAGACCAGATAGAACCCCCACTGACAAGCTTTTCTCTCTTTTTATTTTTTATTATTTTTTTTTTTACACTGATTCCGTTCCAAATATGCTTCTTTTACGTTAGCACCACTAAAGAGTGCCTCCTAAGCGTCCCTTGAAGACTACATTCAGAACCCCGCTCTAAGCCTAATCTCTTTTCGCAAGTCTTTCCTTCCCAACTCGAAGATTCTAAGTTTGTCCTAGTTGTGCGATTGCCCGTTTGTATTCACGAACTACTCTTTACCGTTTTGCCCCACATATAGGAACCTTCGTTCACGGGTGCACCCGTTTCAATGAACTATACATCGCAGTTTTCCGACTTTTTTCCCTCTTTCTTCCTTTAAATTTTCCAGAACAGGCCTAGAGGTTTTGTGCATTCTCTGAATACTCACGTTGTTTTGCTAAGTTTTCTCGACTGATTAATAAAAGGTCTTGTGCTGCTTTTTCCATAGCCTATGGAGATGGCCAGGACGCTCCCTTTGTTCGTCCGGCTTGCTCGGGCGTTTGTTTGACTCGTGTGCCGTTTATTTAGTTGGGGTCCCCTGAACTTAAGTGTTTTTACAACTAATCCCATACCCCTGCTGTGTTCCCACAACTCAAACAGCCCTTACCTACACCAAACCCATACCCCATCGTTCACACCACACCCCCACCAAACCACCCACCCCCCCCACCACCCCCCATACACACCAACCAATACCTTTAGTTTTTTATGTCCCATAATATTTCCTTCAGGAGCTGGTCAGAAAAGGCCTTTAACTTTCTCTTCCTTCCGCCGATCTAAGACCGGCTCCGCGGTAAGATGGTTGCCAAGCATCGAACATAATCAGATAGCCCGTTATAGTGACTCTACGTTTCCCAGAAATTAGACTCCCTTTCTTTCTCCTTGCCCTTTCTAATATGATTATTTCCCTTCCCCCTCCCAAGCTAGGCAAAGATCCCAATTGTCTCTGAAAGAACCCTCACAATGCGCCTATGAACATCTCAACCATCCCCGTCAGTCTCCCCCCCATTTTCCCTCCAGGTGCGTGGATCCCAATTCTTCCTCCGCTGCTGTGGCTACTCCTCCCTTCCCTTCTAACGCCTCGGTTCGCTTTTTTTTTCTTTCGTCTTTTCATCCACCACCCCCTTAGAGCCGGATCGCCCCCGATCAACCAAACCCCACTCTGTTTTCCTACTCCCCAGAGTCAATGAGTGACGCTTTTCATACGCACGCTCTTTTTGTAGGTCGCAGCTTTTGCATTCGTAGCATCTTCCTCTTTCCACGTAGACTATCTTCTTCCATTCTTTCCTCTCTTCCCTTTTTCCCTTCGCCCCTTCCTCGCAAACAGCGATTATCAATGTTCCTTTTCCCTTTTCTTTCCTTATTTTTGTGGCCTAGCGTGGATCGAGACATTTGAAAATCACGACCAAATAGCCCGCCACCTTGGAACCTGCCCCTATCTTTTTTTATCGAAAACTGTGTTTCCCTGATCCTCCTTTTTTCACTTTTACAGCCCCACCGTCCTCCCTGATAATACTCCCTTCCTCATCGCAAAATTTCGAGAAATATACTACGAACACCTCCAAGACCCTGCTGTTGAACACCCCCCCTCCCTATCCTTAGACAGCTTCAAGAACTTTCACACCGTGAAAATATTCTCCTTGGACTTTGGGTTTTAGTCCGTTCTCCCGCTTTCATCCTTAATTGCGAATGCCGCCAGGGTTTCAGCCGTTGTACCCCCCCGACCTTTTTTTTTCACTCTTTTGCCGCCAAAGAGTACACCCTACACCTCTGCGCGACCCGCTCCTGATCTCTTCCAATTAGTCTTCACTGAAGAGACATTCTCCGCACACCCCGCGTTTTTTCAATTCGCACTCAAAATCTCTTTCTTCTTCTCAGAAAATCCCCTGCCAACTGCACTACGGGGAAGGTGATTCGCAGCACGTAACAGGCTTGCTCCAGAGACCAAGTATGACTTTCTCCTTCCCTGCAAACTCTTCCCTATGTGTGAGCCCCGAACCCTGTTTGCAGCCAACACCCTTCATAAGTTCCTGCACCCCCTCCCCTTCTTCCTACAGTGAGTCTTTGCAAGACCACTCGCGGCTCAAATGTTTGTCATTGGCCGCAAGAAAACTGGTGAGAACATCTAAGTTGGAAGAAATTACTAGGAACTGTAGATGTGACAAAGTCTCTTTTTTTTGGAACCCAGCCTATCATGAAAGAGACTATTGAGTGGTTCAGCCCCCCCCCAGTTAGCACTCGATCCTTCGTACGAGATACCCTGTTATTTGATTCAATTTCAGTAGCTCAGGATCGCCAGCCCTAGTGAAGTCTTTTCTTTTCCTACTAATGCCACTCATTTGTTTTAGCATCCCCATTTCTGTACCCAGACTGGGGTTATTGGACCCTTCACAAGCATCACCCCCTAAATAACCATCACCTTAAACGTCCCCCCTTCACCTTTTCATTTTGTTAAGAAAGCTCTGTTTTTTGCACTCTTTCTCCCAGACTTTTTTTCTCGCGTGTCAGACGCCGTCCCTTTTTGTTAGAGCACCCTCCATACCGGTTCCTTCCATTCACATTACAATACACAAATGATGTTTAAACCTCACACCGTCGCGCTTTTTCTACTAAGAGCATAATCTGCCTAAATCCCGGATCCTGCGTGATCCCACAACGTGACCCCCCCCAGTTTTCACCTCTCCCCCCACCACCTTTTTTCCTGAAATGTTGCCTTTAGATGCCATTAGTGTCAGAGTCTGCCGTTTCGGTATGGTTGAGGCCAATTTGCTTCTTCCCCCCTTTTTTCCACTCCACTCGGTCTTCCTCCGTTTATTTGCAAAGTCCACCTCGCCCCCGACACATCCCATTTATCATTCTCTTGCACGCAATTTTGCCTTCCATGGCGTTTACACCCCGTCGGTGTTACACTCTTTTCCGTACTGCCGGCCACCATTTTTTTCTCTTTTGTGGTGGGAGTTGGTTTGGCACCCGTCCCACAATACTAACCGATTTTCTTTCCCTCCAGTCCGCCCCTACCATCGAAAGCCTTCGTTGCATTTTCAACCACTCTTCAATGCACCCCCATTCGTTTCCTGTGATAGACGTACTTCAATGGCATTCTCCGCCTACCCCAGTCAAAGCGTCTACGGCCCACACCAAAATCCCACGACTTCCCGCGATGTCACTTATCTTCTCCGTTTCCCTGCACCCCCAACAATCCTTACAGTTTGAACCGTTCATCGACCCTCTTGCATTTTTTGCGGGGGGGCGTATGTAGCAGAAGTACTTGGCCCCCCAAACACCTCCATTGTTTCACCCACCAGCTGGCTTGCCCTAATTGACTGCGGTCCCCGAAAAGGAGTTCAACCCTTCTCCTTAGAGACCAGCAAATTCCGTTTTCGTTTCGTCTTTGGTCCCGTACCATGGAACCTCCCATTAAAGACGTACTGGCTACTTTGCTGTCCCGTTTTTTTACGACTCATCTCGCGATTTCATCTTGAATCCACCTCTGTTATTATGAGACCTCCCCATAAGCCCCCTCTACGACCTCAAGTAGCTAATTGACTCTCCCTCTTCTTTCTGGCGTACGATGCTTTAGTCTAGAGCCGGATTACTTCGCTCTTAGCTCGACCCAAACATTGTCCATTTATCTAGGTTTACTAATTGGGGCCTGCCTGATCTTTTCCTCTCTCCTCACCATCGCCTATAGTGTTTCCTCTTTTTCATTTACTGATATACGTTTTCGACGACCTTTCCCCCCCACCCGCCATGTCTCATTGGCGCCGCGTCCGGATCCTTTCCCCTCCCCTCCCTGTCCTAAGTCAGGCAGCCACCAGCCCCAATAAGCTTCCCTCCAAGACGGCCCCGAGATCCACCAATTACCCACTTTTTCCCCCCCCCCTTTTATGCCGCCCAGCGAAATGAAATCTGCCCCAACCAGACCTTTTTTTCTTCCTTATTATCCCTGTCGCACCTCAACCCCCGCACCGGAACACACACGACGAACAATTGTTCCCGACAAGTGTTGAACGCGCGTAACTCGTTCACTCGACGATTTCGGATATGAGCCCCCTCTTAAAAGATGTCTCTCTTTCCTCCTCCCTTTCCCCATGCCACCTGAAGCACTGCAGTCTCTTCAGCCTTTCGAGCTTTTCTCCCCTTTTCCCCTGGTCACTGCCAAGGATCTTTCCATATACTTTTTTATCAGTTATGTCTGTTCTGAGCAGACAGAACCCTTCTTGAGAAATGTCCCTTGCGCTAATCCCCTTTCTCCTCCAGATAATAGCAATGACCATAGTCTTCACTTTCCCTCCTTTCCCCCCCTATCCCAGGTCAATTTTTTTTTTCTTTCAATATACTACCTGTTTTGCACCAGTCTATGCGTTTTTCATTCGAAATCTTTTTTTTCTCCGAGACGCCAAAACACTCTTTGTGTCTCTGTCCCCGGACATAAAAGTAGATGCGACGTAGTAACTTTTCCCCTCCCCTTTTCCCCCCTTTTTTAGATATAAGCCTTGCCACAACGCTGCGGAACACGCTATTTTGCTTCGATTCTTGTCGAACTGGGTGATACATGCCCTTTAAAGCCCTTTTTCTTTCCCCTTAAACTTTTAAGCCCCTCCTCCTATCTCCTCCTTTTTCTGCGCTAAGGTTTTTGTTTTGGTTACCGATTATGTTTCTTTTAAACTAAAAAGATATCCGTAAAAAACATAAAGCCCTATTTTTTCTTGGTCTTTGCCTGGCCTTCCCCCCTTGCCCCCTCCCCCCCACTTTTCCTTCCCATGACACGACACACGGCTAGAACGTTCCCTTCCATTCTTTATGTTTCCTAACATCCTCCCATCAGGCGGCGGTGAGTCGAAGATCCATCTCCCTGCCCCAATCGGCGGGGAACGTACTTTTTCAAGTTCCTCCTACCGAAGTGTAGCAGTAGCATTATTTCCCCCATCGTGACCCTTGTCCAGCGACATAATATGTCATGAGTATTCGCACTCGGTTTTTCACACAGATCTCCCCCCTCTTTTTTTTTTTCCGTCCCCCCCCCCGTCACTATGAAGGATTATAGTCTTTTTTGGGCTTCCTTTATTCTCCGTGCTTACCTTCCTTGTATAAACCTCAACCTGCTGGCCCCCCCAAATCAACTTGCACCCCTCTCCTGGGAACCAAATCGAAGTAAAATTACTCCACCTCCCCAAGTTCTTTTTTTAGGCCCTTACATTGCAGTACAAATAAACGACCCCTAGAACCGGTATTGAATATTTGCTCTGGGACCCCACTTCGTTTCCCGTATCATGAATCTTATAGTCCACTCCCCTCTTCTCTAACGCGCGTCTTTCCCTTAGCTCCTTTCTTGTGAAACCTCAAACAAACCCCCCCCTGCAGATTTAATTTCTCTCTTTTTTCCTCGTAGACCGTTCGACACTTTTACATCCCTTTTTCTTCTCTTTTATAACCGAAGCTAACCATGCTCCCCCCATATACTTGACATGAACGGTTGCCCCACGCTGAATGGACCCAACACCCGCGTAACTTACCCCACCGATTTTTCCCTTTCCCTTCATTAGGATGTAGTCAAGTTTTAGCCTTTTTTTCTCCCTATTCGAATAATTAATAATGACGTACTGTGATTTTTTTTTTTTTTTTTTTTTTTTTTTTGGTGAACAGGCAAGTTACCTTTTCCCCCCATCATTCCCCCCCCTCCCCCCTAGCAGACCGTCCCCCACCAGCTTTTTTGGAACCACTTCCACCTTACATGCGCCCTATTTTTTTTTTCTTCCCCTTCTTTGACCCAGGATTATCCCATCCTCTACGTAATTTCTTTCCCGCCTTTCTGCACCCTTTTCGCATGAACCCCCCTCTTTTCCCTCTTTTGCCCAAGAGTATTACCATCAGGAGTCAAATCGCTGTTCAAAAGGCCTACGAAACGTTAGTTCGTTTATTACCGCCCCAGTACCCTCGTATAGTAGTCAATCCCTTTTAACAATCCCGAGATTTTTATCAGTTTCCCAGTACCATGACCTGCCTACAGCGTGAGTGTTCCTTTTACCACTTAATAGGGTCGGTAGTGATACTTTTTCCTTTTTAACTCTCCTAATCCCCCCAGCGTCCCAAGAACAGTACCATCCTTCCACGCTCCCAAACCCCCCACATTTTTTTCCATTAGTCCGCCTGTCTTAGACATAAACCTGCGCCACCTCACAGCACGATATCCCCTTCAGTCACTCGCGAACAAAAACTAACAGCCCCAAGCCAGCATGGACTGCTATTTGGATTCCTGTGCCCTAAACAGCTGACCCCCTCTCCCTCTTCGACGTCCTTTTCTCCAAAATTTCTTTGACCCACTTCCGACTGCCCCTTAACCCTCTTTCCAATTTGAACAGCCATTCCCTGTCTCTTTTTAAACTTTCGGGCAAGCGCGGCTCTTCCCTTAACTCCTTACACATGAAAGTGGTTTTCATCCCAACACGACTTTTCTTCAGCTCTTATAAGGCTCCCTTATGAATATTGGCAATTCCAGCCCTAACCTTTCCCCACCCCCGGGAAGCTTCTCTAAGCCCTTTTTTTCTTTCTTTCCCTTTGGGTTTTAGACCGATCCCACGATTTCTTTCCCCCGTCCCGCATTTCATTCAGACCTAGATAAAGGCGAGACACTGCTTTCATTTACTGACATAGACACCTTTTTTTTTCCCCCCCAAGTCCTTGTTCGCTTTGTTTATCGAACAACCTAAGTCCAGCGACGTTTTCAATTATTTAAATTTTTTCCCCCTCCCTACACTCTCGCCAGAGAAAAATTTTTTGCACTTTTCTACCTCGCCCTTAGCGAACTGCCACTCCTTTTTTTACACGTGAAAACGATAATTCCTTCCTTTGGTGTCCAATTTTTTTATTATCTTGAACCATGCAGGTTGCGTCCCAGGGCCACCCCGATCCATCCCTCCGGCAAAATCGTCAATATTTTCCCTTCTCCCAGTAGAAGCGGCCCCTAGTTGCCTACCCTGGCAGGACAACCCCAAGGTGACAAAGATGCGCACCCCTTTCTACTTTTTTCCCTCCCCCCCCCCTTATTCCGACCCGACTTGTCAGAATTTCACTCTCCCTACACTTGCTTCTTCCCCCACTGACAGGACGAACATACTGAACATCTTTATTTTCCGCGGCATCACCCCCTTTGTTGAAAAAATACTCCGTCCTTACTGTCCCCCCCCAGTCTTCCTCCGAGATTATGGAAAATGAGACCGCTTAACTGGTAAGGAGCCCCCCCCCCCTATTACTAATGTCCCACCCCTCGCTTTGACCACCGCAGTCCTTCGCTACTCACCCACCACAGAGTCCCCGCTTGTTTCAACAGAGTGCCGCTTCGTCATTATTCTTATCCACGTATCTTTTGCAAGATAGATACGGATTATCTCGCTCCCCCAGGAACCTTTGCTTTAAAGCTGCATAGTTTCCTTTTTAGCCCCCTCCCCCCAGTTAACAAGCCCCCTTTTTCTTGGCACCCCTTTTACTTGAATAGCCTGCAGTCGTACGTTTTGTTAGCCGTCATTTTCTCCTGCCTGGGGACGTTGTGTTTTTTTCACCCGTGACTGAAATGTGAATTCTCCTCCCTTGCCATACATCGACCTTTGCATTACTCGATTCCCTTTTTTCTACCCACAGCTGCAACCTGGAGCTAGATCACTGCGTGTTGAACTTACTTTTTGTCGCCCCGATTTATAGTCTTGTCTACCGAACGACCCCAATTCCCCCCTTTCCCGCAACATGAAATATTTAACCCCATGTATGCCCCCCCATTCGCCCTTTCCTCGATAGATTGACAGACTCTTTGTATCTGCTGTTTGTTCTTTTGAGCATAACGAACATACGTCCACTTTTTGCCCATGCCCCCCCCCCCTCTAATCCAGCTACGAGACATCCTGAGAGCCTACAGGAGTTAACTCATAGTTTTTGACGAACATCGCTTTGCTGCACTTCTTTTATTCCCCTCCCCCTATTGACAGGATCTCTCGAGTTCCTCTTTTTTCCCTTCCATTTTTTGCAGTGCGCTTGATCCTGAGTCTTTTTTCCCGATGTTGACTACTTACGTCTGCGCCGATGAAGATTTTTCATAACAGAAGTGCACTCTGCTTTCTGACATCTTCTTTTCGGCCATCCCCCCCCCCCCATCCCATTGGGATGGCGAATACAGCGGGGAATACGCAGTGAGAGTCATGCGGAGGAGTGTTTTTTTTTCTGCTTTTTTGGTTTTTTTGGGGTGATTGGTTTCTTTTTTTTTATTGACTATTGAGCCTAGTTTGCGCAACCCCCAGCAAAAAGTTGAAACTCCGAGTGAAGCCCCCACACCACCAATATCCCCCCCTTCATAGTATAACTCTAGAAATGGAATAGGACCCCCAGTTAACGCCTTATTTCCTTCCACTCAAATAAAATTCTAGCCACGAACTTGTCGCTCATTTCCATCGATAACCAACACCACACCCCCCCCTCCCAACCCCCACCCACTCACCACTACCCGAGAACCAGGATCACAACCCCAAGCCCCCTGCCAACACCACACCCCCCACCCACACCAAACCACCCACCCACACCAAAAAACAAACAACCTCCCCCTAAACCCCCATCCCGACCACCCCGTAACCTCTCATCTTCACCAACCACACCCCCCCAACAAACAAAATTGTCCCCAACAAACCCACTCCACCCCTCACCCCCCCCCCAAACACCCCAAACCCCAACAATCCCCACCACCGAAAAAAACACACAACCAATACAGAAACCCAACACCAACTACTACGCCCCTTTCACAAAACATACCACACCCCAACAACCACTGCACATCCTCTTTGTGTTTTCACCCCCCAAAAACTAAACCCCAATAAGACCACACACAAAACCCCCCAACGAACCTCACCCCCAAAAACCAAACCACCCACTCCTAACCAAAAAAGCCCCCACCCCCAATCCCCCCCCCCGCCACCCCCCCCCACCACCCCCCCTCCCCCCAGACCCCCCCCCGCCCCCCCCCCCCTCCCCCCCCCCCCCCCCCCCCCCACCCCCCCGCCCCCCCTCCCCCCCTCCCCCCCCCCCCCCCCCCGACCCCCCCCCCTCCCCCCCCCCCCCTAACCGCCCTCCCCCCCCCCCCCCCACCCCCCCCCCCAGTTGAAACTTTCGAATCTCGCATAGGTAAGATACCGGCGCTTAATTTCTTTCCTTTGCATGAGAGCTATAAACCAGATTTGAAGTCCCATCCAGTATTCAGGTCCAACTTGACGATTCCTCCCCTGTTTTTTCTACATGCCGTCCACATATGGAGGTTCAGATGTGAACTATTCCTTAGCATCAGAGCCCATCGCACTGCCTCCCCCGTCACATTTTCCGCCATGTGAGCCACCAGCAAGATACACCTAGCCTGTCCATCAGAACTTCCATAATAACAGCCAGTACCAGTAGACTCCCCCTTTATCCCTCCTGGTAATTGCGATCCAATGTTATATCCCGCTAGTGGTTCGCGATCTGAATCAGTAGCACAGAGCTCGTTCTTTTATTGTCTTTTCAGGCGAGAATTACCTCCCCCCTGTAGAACCTTTCTCTCCCCTTCACCTCTGTGCCTGCCAAAAGATGTTGCCCCATATTCCTTAACTCTTTTTTTCTCCTTTTCCCTATTGTGATTTCTGTAATCTTCTTTGGTTTTGCGTACACTAGGGGGGGTGCACTCTTTAACGACGTTGGAACCTCTTGAATGACATCAATGCCCCTCCAATTTCCAGCCTCACAAAAGTCCTGCCCCTATTCTCCTCTGCGCTAATTGTTTCTCATGTAGTAACCAGTATGTTTTGAATCCTTTTTTTTAAAAGTTTCAGTTGATCCATACTGATTTCCGCTCCAATCGATCACCGTCTTCCCCTTGCCAATCCTCTTTGGTCCATTTTTTTTATTTTAGAATGAGAGATGTCTACATGTCCCCTTTCTCCGATTTCCCTCCCTTATGTCCCCCTTCACTAGCCTCATCGATACTACACCCCAAGTTACGATTCATCGAATCTCTGGATTTCCTCCCTTTCGGTTGAGCTCTATCCCATCAATGGAGTCCATGCGAAGTTTTTTTTGTACTGTTATTTAATTGGACCTTTCTGGGTTTAGCGAGCTCAGCCACCCCCACAAACCTCTTGGTTTCCTCCCTGATTGCATTCTTATTCCCAATCCTACCTTTCCTCCCCCCCCCCCCGCGTCACTAGGGTCCTCCACAAATCGGATCTAGTGTCACATCCGGACTATAATCGGACGCCCCTACCTAGCACTGTAAGAATAAGTCGTGGAAATGGCCTTCATTTACTCACATTATACCCCACTTTCCCCTAGAGTCTGCAGACTCTTGGAAATAATTGCCTTTTTATTCCCCACACCATTGTTTTCATCGATTCCTCTCCAAAGCCCCCCCCCTTACCCAAGAAGTTTTCTGATATCCCAAATCCCTGTTTTTAGAGACCCCCAACCATGCACGATCTTTTCAATGGTCTCTGAAAGTTCTTTTGACAACCCGCAAGCGAAACCTTATTCGAATAACGCAACTCTCAGAGTTTCCCCCTCTGTTTTTGAAAAGCATAAAACGTAGTTCCATCAGGGGTTTCCGACTTGGTTTTTTATTACAGTAACAATTTTTCGGTAGGTTTCTTCAGTGATCTCCCCCCTTCGTAGATTCCTGACTTCCTCAACTAGTGTAAGCATCAGCTCCCTGATACTCCTGAGGGACGTCCCCTTCTACCTTCCTTACAGGTATGAGAAGGCACTTGGGGTTTATTTCTACCGACTAAGCCCCGCACGCAATACTCCACATCGTCCCGCCGCTTCATGCGCTGGGATGTCCCCAATGAATTGAGGCCCCCGCCTTCTGCCGCGTATAGTTCATAATTTCGCCTAATCTGACGGACCTTCTCCTGAACCCCCGGCCTCATTGTAACACCCTCACATCCTCCAACTGGTACCCTACACCCTCCTCTGCTTATCTCTTTTCGGAAGCAAATCTAGCCGCTCCATCTTTTTTCGACTCGGTGGTGAGGCATCACCTGACCCCAAGAATTTTCTCAGTCCTCACCCCCCCAACTTTTCATATGTATCTTCCATCGTTGTTGGACTTGTCTTTGGGCAGGTGAGCCAGTCTGTTGCCAACTTTTTATGTGGTGTTTTCTTGTTTTTTTTTTTTGGGTGAAGAGGTTTTGTTTTTTTTTTTTGGAGGGGGGTGTGTGTATTGGCTTGTTGTTTTGTTTTTTTGCAGGATTTGGTGGTTTTGTGTTTTTTTATGTTTTTTCGTGATTAGTGTGGGTGTGATGTTTGGTGGTTTGGTGCCACGGGTTTGTTGAACCACGGTGTGTTGGTTTCGGTTTTTTTTTTTTTTTTTTTTTTTTTTTTTTGAATTTTTTTTTTTTTTTTGTGTGCATTCGGTGAGAGTAACTTTTTTTTGCTGTTGGGATGTATAACCGTCCCCTCTAACAGGTATAAGCGTCCAAGGTTCCCCCCTACCCTACAGCTTTTTCATTTTCCCCCCCTGAATTTTTTAGACGCGCCTTTTGAGTTTGCTTTTGGGTATTAAATCGAGGTGAGGTCCCATCTTTTTCGAAAAGAGATTCATTTGTTTCATGCTTTCCCTCCAATATACAACGGTGTAAATTTATTTTTTTACTTTCGGAGAATGGTGTTGGGTGTTTTTTCGAAAGCTCTTTCCACGCCCACGGCAGATAAGCCATACATGATTTTTTGGCCACCAATTTTTCACCCCATATAATTTTACCCCCCCCTCCCCATTGACTCAGCACAGCGAACAGTTACCCTGAACTCAATCAGTTGCTTATGCAAAACCTAGAGGCTCGGATGGCAGTCATTAGACCCCGTAATTTGTTTGGCTTTTGTTGTTTGGGGTGCGTGTGTGAGGTCTACTGAACAAATAATCCTCCCTGACAATGAATTTCTTTTGATTGTAAATTTTCCCTCGACTCCACCACACCGGACCATAAGTCACGTCCCCAATCACTAGCCCCCCCTGCCCTACGGACTTGCACTTGTCCCCTGAGGATAGTTTTCATCATCGTAGACTCGAGTTTCCCCCTTTCCCAGTTATGCCCACAGGCTTACCACCAAGATTTTGAACTCCTCAAAAAGAGAGAAATGCCCCCTGTAAGTCGGAATCTCTTGGCCTTGATGCCCCTTCGACATCGACTTATAACCTTCCCCCCTCTTGGTCCCCCCTATTGTTTTTTCACTCTTTTGCTCACGGTCGGCTTTGATTACATCGCAGAAGTAAACCAGCGATTAATTAAGAGGACCCTGCCCATCCTCTCTGACTAATAGGCCCGTATCCGCTATCGATTTCCGCCGAGCAATGCTGCACTCGATGATGCATATGCCCAACCCCCCCCTTTCTTATCCCCATGCTTGAAAGGTCACCCTTCTTTGACATGTGACTAGCTCTCCCATGGAACCCCCTGAACAATGAGATTAGTTTTTCCCCCCGCTACTCCAATCCCTTCTATCGTATTTTCGACCGAGTACGTAAAAGTCCTCGACTCTTTGTGTTTCGACCTGAAACATAGCAGTCATCGTCTTCGTGGGACCCCCCCCCATAAGCCGCCCCTACCAGGCCCACACTGTTCCGTTTTTGCCCCAGAAATCATTTTGCAACACGACTCGACTAGCCCACCCACCTGAGAGATATCCCCTCTAAACTTTTTTTTTTTCTTCTTTATACCCATTGATGTCTTAATGGTTGTTCTCCTTGAACCCTTTCCATTTTTCCGCGCCAGAATTCTAGTAAGACCCCTCCCTTTTGGAAGGATCTTCTAAGTTTAGGCTTATTTTCCTGAAAACCCCCTCATCTTTTCAAATAGTCGTTTGATTCTTTTCACTTCGGCTGCACCCCGCGCTACCTGTCCCCCCCCCCCAGATTTACTCTGTCCCTCAGTCGCATGAACTCTCACGGAGATCAAAGCCTTATCCACCCCACCTAGAGTATTTCTCCCTTCTTTTCCTCGCTCTAGTCGAGTTGTTTTTTTTTTTTGCCGTTTTCTTAATCTGCCTACCTCGCCCCCCCGATTGATATCTTTGTTTTTCCCTATGCATACCCGTTTCAGATAATCTTACATTCCCCTCGCCCCAATGCCGTCATAACCGCGCTTTATTTTCCTGCCATACCCCATGTCACGGACACCCCTGTCTCCCCTATCCACAGAACATCCAACTTGTCCGCATCTTTTCTTTGGAAGACCCCCCCTAGAGAGAAAAAGGTCCCAAACCTTTGGGCACCGCCAGTCATAGCCAAGCGAAAACTCCTTTATCTTTTTCCCCCCTGCCCCACACTTTGCCCCCCCCTCCACTCCCACACTGAACTTTATATCTCCATTCTGTTACATGATTTCCCTGCGTTTTTTAAAAAAGCTTTTTTGTAGTTTTTTTTTTGCGTTAAGTGGTCCCCCCGCGCCTTTGACATCCCAGTTCTCACTGGATTGTCTTCTCTTGACGCCCTACGTCCCCGTCTTGCTTTTACCCTACTTTGACACAACCTTTCGTACTCATCTACGCGCCCCTTACTGAGTCCTATGTTTTCGGCTAACCCTTCGATTCTCATAGCAGTTTTTGCATTTGACGTAGTCGATAGACACAATATTCCCCCTGACTTCCCCCCCTGCGCTTCCTTGCCACCTTCATTTTTTTTGAAACACGTCCATAACCACCCACCGACTGCGATTATTTCTCTTTTCCTCGCCCGGTTCGCGACGTTGTGGGCTCGGTGCCCCCCCCTTTCCTCCACCTGCTTTTTTGTTTCTTTCTTGACCCCTCTCCGCAGCTCCAGGAGTTGCCCCCATCTTTTTTCTTTTTATGTCGCAGATGATTGTAGTTTCAGGATCTCCCGCCAATCTACCAGCAACGGGATAGTTTTCAGCATAGTTTTCTCCGGCATTTTTTTTTATTGGTATTTCCCTCCTTGCGCCTCACATGTCTCAGTCGAGACCCCACCAGCCCCCTTCACAACCCCTCAGCCCATGCAAACAGATTTAAGTCTGTCCTTAATTTCCCCTTGACTTTTGTCAAGTAGATGATCCCGCGGCCAACTCCCCCTCCTTCCGCGAGTCTGCTTACTTTGTTTCCTGCGTGCTGAGCCCGACTCCCTCTTTTTATTAAGATGGAATCTGTGTCATACCCACTGACTTCGAGGATATCACGCTAGCTCCCTGCCCCCCATTCCGTCCCCCCATCACTTCTTTTTTTTTGTTGGACACACTAAAACAACCCCGGAATTTTGTACGCTGGTTTCTCCGTTTCTAATTACCTCTTCAGGACATAGCAACTTTTTATTCCTTAGTAGTATTTGTATTTCCGCGACAACCCTAAATAAAATTCTTGTGAGAAAATGTTCCATCCGTTTTGGTACCCCCCTTGACGACATTTCGACCCACAGCTACGTTTCATTTCCCCCAAGATCTTGACCTCCGACTTCGATGGCGTTGCCCTAGGCACCCCAATCCGCTCATAACAATGAGACGTGATCACTTATCCTATTCCCATATATACCTTGCCAATCTCACCTCCACCTCTACCCTGCCACCCCGATTGGAACACTACCCCATAAACACCAAGGATTCCTAATTCATTCACTAGGGTGATCACAATCTTCTCCTTATAGCCCTCCCCTTCTTCACCCTATTTTTTTTTTTCTAGTCCAGAACCGACTTTATTTTTATATCCTGTGACCTCCCCCCCCCTAAGGACGCATCGCTTCAAACCGTGTCCTGAAACCTGTTTCTTTATGCCCCCTTTCCCAGACCCTGACCCTCCTTTTTATATGCATCCTCCACGCACGACCCCGGCTCAGATTGATCATGCCAATCCATCAATGTATGACTCCCTCCTCGTCCTTTTGTGTATATCCGTGCTTTTAGCTATACCTTTTCCTCATAGAAGCCCACTATGGACAACCTGAACCCCCGATAACTTCAGTCCCCCAAATACACAGTTTCTTCCATCCCCCGTATTCTCCTTTTCCCCCCAACCCCTTTCGCCATCCCCTGTCCGATAGATGAACCAATCTGGTTTTCCATACACCCCAGAAACCCAGCAGCCATAACCCTCCAAGAATCTCCCTGAAGAACAATACCTATGCCACTTAGTATCTTTAGAAGCTTGCATACGTCGCAAACCTTCCAATTTTTTTTTTTTCAGACCCAGCACGCCGCTTTAACAAAGCGGATTACCCCATCATCGCCCCCAACTTTTTCCTTTTCGAATACACTTCTTGGATTTCCTTCACTGGTAGTCCTTAGTAAACCTTACCCGTCTTCAGACAACCCTCCATCATATCTCTCTCAAGTTGAAGTATTCGCCGAGTACCCACCATAGGAATTACTCCTCAACATTTTTTTGCAAGAGGTCTCCTCCCGAAGCTGTCGTAGTACCTTCCGGGCTTTTTTGTTTTCCACGCCCCCCCCCTCCTTCCACCGCCATTTTTATTACCCTTTCAGGCCCGACATGTAATCGCCAGTAAAATCCTTAGCCGAAAAATCCTTTTTGCCGTCGAATAAGCCCCCCCCAAACCTACCGTAGGAATGACTTTTTTCAAACGATGTAACCCCTGCACCGCAATCCTTACTTTTAGACACGTAAATCCTCGAATTATTGAACGCCCGTCTTTAACAGCCCATGATTGGTGTTATTCCCCCTCCCCCGCCTGGCGCCACGACTTTCTATCCCATTTTCCCCCCCACCATCGTTCACTTCCGGCCCTCAACGGACTATCCGCTTCCCTTCCCATTTCACTAATACAATAAAGCAAGAATGCGCGTCCGCCCCACAACTGCTTCGACTGATTCCCCTAACTTTTTCGCACGTCAGACGAATCCGTTTGCCAAGCGACGGGCCCGTACCATGATTGTTTGTCCGCCCTTCTACCCCGAAACCTTCTGTTCCCCAGGTACCCAAGAGACGACACCTGATGAAAATTCTCTTCTTTTCGCCAGGAGTTGTACTCTCCATCAAGCGCTTTTCTATGCCTACCTATTTACTCTCCTTTCCTTCTCTGCACGTCCAGTATGAAGATTATTAATAACACGAAGATGCACCTGCCTCCCTCTACCTACGAGTACCCCTCTCATTCCGTCCCCCCATTCGTCTTGCCATACCTCGAATGGTATTCTATAGTTTTTTTTTTTTTTCCCACACCTCCCCTCCGACGACCCCGCGCCCATTGCGATATACGCCAGAAAAACCAAGAGGTTTAACTTTTTTTTTTTTTTCGCTTCCGCCGTCCTAAAAACTCGGAGCTCTTTCCCTCCCCCCCCCAAATTTTCTTAACCTTTTTGGGACCCCATTGTACTCCTTTTTACTTCACTGAATTAGCTATTATTGGGAGTTTAATTATTGGTCGCTTTACCCCCTTGAACCGTCTGAAAGTGGTGAGGCCCCCCCGTTTTTTTTTCTGATGTACTTCCCTGGATAGCACCTTGCCCAACCATCTGGACCTTTTATGGCCCCCCCGTAATGCCCAAAGTTAATATTTTAACAGCCTCACCTAATCAAGTCAGCGGACACATGCGTTTTCCTTGTTTTTTGCCATCCCCTTCTTTTTCTTTCAGTCACCCTTCCCCGATATCCGACCCTGAACTTTGAGTCCCAAGACAGAGAACGTTTTCCGAATCCAGATATATTTTCGTCCCCTTATTTCCTTCCCTTCTTGCCTTGCCCACAAGATCCTTTTCCTTTTGTTGTCCGGGCGATGGCGTTTTTCTCCCGAAATTCCCCCCAAGAGGTTCCCCTACCTCTAATAAACTGATTGCAGAGGCGCGCCCACGCCCTGCGACCTTTTTTTTCCTTGCACGTGTTTCAGCCGTGGTTCTCCCCCCCTTCTTTTTCCACCTTCGCCAGTCGACCCCTGCAATTCTACTACCCCTTTTTTTGTTGCTGAGTAATACCGACGTCACTTTTTCCCCCCTCTCGATTTCCTTCTGGATGATGGTTTTTTTGTTGGGTTGGTGGTAACCGTCCTGAATTTCAGTCCAACTGCATTATCTCCTTGCCGCCTTTACGTCTCCCGACTGACTCCTTTTCCTTGCATTTGAGCGAATGTTGGCACCCCCCTTTCCCCTTTTAGAGAGTCTCTACCCCAACGCAATCCACCCTGCTACCTTCTTTTTTTGATCAACCTCTACCTTTTGCGTTGCCCCCCCCTTTTTTGCAACTACGCCCTGCCCTTTTCCTGAGCACAGCGTCCAGGACCAACCAGACGATTAGAAGAACTGGACCCTTTATCTCAAATACTTTTTTTTTTACAATGCCGAGTGCCTCCTCCACGCCCTGCCCGGACAACATTTTATCAGGCCGTGAGATGTTTCTTCCATCGGTACTAGCCCAAGTTTTCCCCTTCCTTAATGGCCCCTTCACGTCTTCCCGCATGCCCCCCGTCAGCCTGCTATAGTGACTTGACCCGCCCCATCACGTTCCCCCCAATCGCAACTTCCGACCATACAGTACACTAAAGCCCCCCATGATTACACGAACCAGTGTAAAAGAACAATTTGAGTTTTTCCCTTTTATATTTTTCACCAATTGTACGCTAGACGACAGAGACGCCCCAGACATTTTTGATTTGTTCCTTTTCCTTGTATTCTCTGTTTTGCGAGAATTAAGTATATATATGTGCCCTTTGATACTCCGTGAAAACAATTTCCACGTACCGCACTTAATAGTTTCAACTCGGTGTTAGAAACATATTTCTCATAGATTCAGTTTTCAGACTTGAACCTCGTATGAATACTGAAGATCAAGACCTTCGACCGTTTGAGATTGATGACTGAAGTAGCCGTAAATTCCCGACCCGTCGATGCTCCGTTTCGAAGTTTCCTTGTAAAAATTTTGAAATCCGCTTTATGTTGTTCGCGACCGGAACCCTTCTTCGTCCAGGTCTATTTTCAGATTTAGGAGACCCCCCCCCCAAGCCCAATCTTTACGTTAAACTGATTTTTGCAAATCCTTACTTTCTTTCTTTTTTTTTTTTTTTTTTTTTTTTTTTTTTTTTTTTGTTTTTTTTTTTTTTTTTTTTTTTTTTTTTTTTTTTTTTTTTTCCCCCAAGCGATGCCGAATTCGTTTTTTTTATTTGTGATGCGCTTTTCTCTCATCGGGTTTCTCCTGCCCCTTTTAACACTCCTCTTTTTCACACCTTCCTACGTCCTTTTTTTTTCCATGACCTTTAGAAAGTGCTGCGCGAATGGTTTTTTTAGGATCTCTCCCATTTTTCCCATTCTCCCGAAATAGCAAGTTTTTTTTTAACCCCTTTTTTTTTGCAATTAGACCCCTGTTTTGTTGGAAAGAGATCTTCCCTCCAATAGAATGTTTTTTTGAATAACCGATCATGAAATATCACTCTCCCGCAGATAATAGAGGCACATCGTTCCCCCCCCCCACACCCCCCCCCCCCCCCCATCGCCCACCACCCGAACACCCACACCACACCCGACAGGGGGCCACCAATCCGAACACCCCACCACAGGAGCTCCAAACCCCGCGCCCCTCGCCCAAACCCCGCCCCACCAAAAACCAAAGCGGCCGCACAGACCGCACCACCCCACCCCCCTCGCCCAACACAACACCCCGGAACAGAAACCCAACCCCCCCCCCCCCCCCCCCCCCCCCCCCCCCCCCCCCCCCCCCCCCCCCCCCCCCCCCCCCCCTCCCCACCCCCCCCCCCCCCCCCCCCCCCCCCCCCCCCCCCACCCCCCCCCCCCCCCCCCCCCCCCCCCCCCCCCCCCCCCCCCCCCCACTTTACGGCCCTTTTACTTCACACCCCCGTGCCCTTCTGTTAGCCGCTTTTGACACCTCCCCCCATGTCGACGTTTATTCTTACCTTCACGCCTCCGTGTGTCCGGTCCTCCTTATTTTTCCTACATTGCCCCCAATATTCACACTTCCCCTTTGCATCTGTTTCCCCCAGCACAACCAATCCCTCCTTCAGCTTTTAATCGACCCGATGCTGAGCACGTAGTCTCCCCCCCCCCCGTTTTTCTCTTTGACCTGCAAAAAGTCAGTTCAGTGATGTGCCGCCTTCTGTTCCTGACTATATCTCGGTCAATTTTTTTTTTGCGTGCATTACTTATGGCACTTTCATGCAGTGTCCTTTCCCCATCGACAGTCTGTTTCCGGGTATGCTGTCAAGTTTCTCTGTGCGTCTTCATTGAAGGCTTTACGAGATCGGCATCGAGCCGCCCTTTAGCTGTTGATTTTGCCGCAGCACATTTCGTTCTTTTTTCCCCCGCTGACGGATTGACTATTCTTAACCTAACCTTTTTCGCCCTACGATAATGCTGACTCTGACGTCTTCCCCCCCATGGTTTGTAGTCTGGACACTCCTGTCCTACGTCTCGTGCCCAGTGAATTTGAGAGCCCTTCTCTGGATATCTCGTCGAGCCTGCCTACAACATGTCTTTTCCTTAATCCATTTCAAGTTACACTATCCCGTCCCCCTACCATGTAGTTTCTTACTGCCTAACTCTTTCCCTCATATGATAATGAGAGACCCTTGACGTTTTTTAAAAGACCCAGAATAGAAGTCTCCCAAGAAAACTTTAATGAAACGTGCATTTAAAGATAATCATGATTGCAAAGCCCGCGCAGGCTCTAGTTATTGAAGTCCTTCCTGCCAAAAATGCTTTTCTAAAAGTTACACTACCACACAACCAAAGGTTATTAATCCCGTTTTCTTACTACGACATGGCACCTCCCCTAACCCCACTTACAGGATTCCCAGACACTTGGTGAGTCCGAGCCCTGGTCTCCTTAAGAGATAACCCCTTTTACCTCTTTTCTTTTTTGGAAAACTTACGCCCCTGAATCTTATTATATTTCGCTAGAGTTACACTCACAATAATTCCCCCTTCGCTCTTTCTTCATCGACCCCCCCCCCGCTTTCCCGACCACTACCATCCTTCCCCTTTTTCTCGCGCTTTGCAGGTTTTTTCAAATATAATGCCCCCATCCTTAGTCTGACGGGCCTTCGCCAGCTACTTCAACCCTTCTCCTTCCCTATTTTCCACCATCTTTCTTCCCGGAAGCACTGGTTTTTCGTTGTTCAATGAACTGTAACACTTCAACCGCAGTTCCGGGTTTAAGAGCATAGATCACAACCCTCCCTTCCCCCTTGGACACGCATCGGATTTCCTTTTGTAAGCGTTCTTTCGTCTGCCTATGACAGCCCCCATTGAAGAAGCCTTCCGCCCCACGAACTGACTCTTAGAACCATACTCTCTTCAGTGCCTATCCGTAGAAAAAGACTGCTGGACGTATACCCAGCTTTAAGACACTCCGTGCTGTACAACTAGAACTTACAATATTTTTGCCGTCTTGCATGAGGACTTCATTTAATTAGATTTTCTACACAGTAAACGACTTTGTGCCCGACTCCCCCCCTGCAATTTTTTTTTACTGATAGATGATCTCACCCTTTGACACCCTCCGTGTTTCCTGGGCCCGGTCTCCAGCAACCCCCACATCACTCGATGTAGATCGCCGGGCTTTTTTGCTCTATTTTTCTTGCCGCCGTCATAGAACCCGCCACACAAGCTGTATGCCTAAGGCTAATACGCTATCGGGCCACCCCCCCCCCCCCCCCCCCCCCCCCCCCGCCCCTTTTTTTTTTTCCCCGTTGCAATGTTGAGAAGTAACAATTTTCCTTAGGAGCCCGGCACCTTTCAACGTAAATTTCCTGAATGGATAAATTGGGATAATCGTCCCCCCTCGACCAATTGATTCCCCCTCCTCGCCTTGAGATCACCCCCAATTTTTTTAGCTGACCCGCGCATGGAGATGACACATGTGGAGAGCTGTTAGGATGTGTTTTACTATTGGTGCTTTTTTTTTGTTTGTTGAGCTACGGTTTTTTTTTTTTTTTTTTTTTTTTTTTTTTTTTTTTTTTTCAAGTCCCATACCCCCCCCCCCCCAAATTCCGGCCCACAGAGATTGAAGTTATTCTCTTATTTCTACCTTCGTAACCCCCTCCTCTTACCTGTCCACTTTCCTCTTGCCTTTCCCGCGCTATAATGCCTTCCAATTGTTCGCGCGTTCTCTTTTAATTTGGTATAAACTCCCCCACGCTCCCCCTTCAGGCCCACCCTCCATATTACTCTCTATTTCTTCTATTTATGTGATGAAGGAAGAATCCTAGGATGCCTTTTAACGTCAGGAAGTATGGAACATAACCTTGATACTTTCAAGCCCTGCTTTTAGCCCTTGAGTTCTTTTTTTCAAAGAGTATTTCTCCTAATATCCTCAACTGCAATACCCTTTTGGGGACCAACTCACAGTGTAAACCCGCATCAATGCCTCCTATCTTCCTATTCCGACCTCCTCTCCGATGAAATTCTTCAAACTACCCAAATGGTCTCTCCTCCCTTATCCTTAATAAGATGCCGCTAGTTCCCTTCCCCCAACGTTATCCCACAATTAAGCTCTATGCGTCGACCAGCCCTCCCTCTTGCCGATGTTTTTGAGTGCTATTTCCTTCCCGGGAGTCCGTGGAAAGCTACTGTTACTGTAGGCGATATGTTTACCGTTCTTGCTCCTCCTTCTACCGAAGCCTCTCGTTCGCGCCCCTTGAATTGGGTTTTCTTTTCGGTACTCTGACCACGCGAGAACACCCCCTCCAATTCCCTACCCTCCAACTTTGATTTAATAGAACTGTCAGCTTTCTTTCTGCCTTCTGAGCGTCCCTGTGGACTTGAGCATTCAACTTCCCACCCTGAAACCCCCCCGATGATTAATGTACCCCCTTACCACCCATCTCGGAACAATCCTACCCTTCCTCAGAATTTTATTCTTTTGTTGTTTCCCACTCTCCATACCCTTCTTATTACGGAGACAAGCACAGAGTCCTATCTCCTCGATAAGAGTCCCCCACGGTTGCCGGTCTCTGTTCCCCCTAATACTCCTGGTGTCTCTCTTGACACCCTGAAATCCAGAAGTTCACCCCCCCCGAACGCGCCCAATATGCCTGATCTTTTCTTTTTCCAGAGGCGACCGAAAAGATAGTCGATAGCTCCACAGTTCTCGGGCCAAACCTCTCCCTACTCCGTTCCCATACCGTTTCTCCCGAGGAACTTCCTTTTGACTTCCTCTCACTGACCTTCTTTTCCCCCACAACTGCAGGATCTATCTTCCCCTGCAACGACTGAGGTACGAATCCCAGGCGTCTTAGATCGTTCTGCCCCTGCTGCAGAACTCGATAATCCTTCCCCCTGTCCCCGTCCATCATCATTTGGAACGGAACAGATCCTTTTTTCATATTTATTTTCTAACGACTCACGCCTTTTGCCCAGGCGCCTCTCCCGAATGGCGCTCCATAGCAATTAGTTGTGCAACACAAACAAGACTCCTCCCTTGGATTCTGTATTTTGTCTCTGCTCTTTTTCCCATGCATCCCCAGTTCTTCATCCTCTCATTTTTCAAGATACAGCTTACAATCCTTCAGCTCGAACCATGAGAGAGTTTTCCACCCCTTGATGAAAGAAGCCCCTCTTCAACCCGTAGCTACCCCATCAGCGGCGCAATCCTCTTACCCTTTCCCCTTGTCTTGTATGTCCGTTTGCCGTGAACCGTTAACCCTTTGTCATTACCTAACACGAGCGCCCTTCCGGGACGCGTGATATACACCCTTGCAACGCCCATCCCCACGGCCCGACCCCACCCCCTATGACTCCCACCTACCCCTCCATCATTACCATTAGGTCTTTGTGTTTCCCCTTCACTTGGACCCCCCTTTTGCATTGCAGACTCAGCCCGTTAATTCCTGCCCCACCAGCATCCAGTCCTTCCGACCACCATCCTCCACCCTTTTTTTTCGTTACCACTTTTAATGGAGTTTGCCCGTTTACACAGGCCCTTACAGTTTTCATTTCTTCCTTGTCTTACCCCCATCTAACCTTCGACCACCGTCTCATTCCGCAGCCCTTTTACCCTTTTTCCTCCCCTTTTGCAAGAACCAGAAACTCTCATACACTCCGGGATTTCACTAGCGATAGCCTTCTTCACCTCGTTGATTTCTCCTCATCAGCCCACACAACCTGACGCCAGAAACTCATGTCCGCCCTGACCCCCCCCAACCCCCTTCCGAATTATGAACTCGACAGAAAGAAGCATCCCGCACCCCCTCTCCCCCTCCCCCTACTTCCACTTCCCTGGCCAACCTCCCTCCCCATCCCCCCGACAACAACAACAGAGCAAAACTACCACAGAGCAAAGTGCCGACGATCTCCTCGCCCTCCCCTTCTCATTCTCTTTCTCACATGCCGGAGCAGACTCCCGCCACTATGCCTTTTTTCATTCCCCCCGTTAACCGGCGCCCCCACGCTTTGCGATGCCATCCCCCCAATCAATCTTCCTCGCTCCGGGCCTCCTTTCTTATAACATTTGGCGAAAGTTGTTGTCCGAACCACCAACACTTTTCCTCTCATTCCACGATAACAGATTCTCTTAAAATGCTAAGAACCTTCCTTTTAAGTCCCCCCCCTAACCCACCCCCTCCTAGCTCCCGGCGCCTCTCGTTACTAGTCTCTCGCATTTTCTTCCTTTGGATACTGACCAACCCAGAAGTAGATCTCTTATAATTCCTGCCCCTTCCTACGCGCGATTCCCCATGGTCGTTTCTTCTCAATTTCCCTCTCCTCCCACCGCTCTGTCGTCTTTCCAGAGCCACCCCCACCCCCCGCTTCAATTTTTCTCCGCTCAAAGACAACTCATTAGCACTTATCTGCTCCACGAATACCAACAGTGAATTCGGCCTCCCTCACTTCTTCGAAACGCGTCTCTCTCTCTCTTGTCGTACCCCCCTCGTTCCTACGGAAAGTTCTTTCCCGGTTCTCTACATCCTGATCCCATTGGCCTCAGGTACGGCCACCGTATCGCTGCGATTTGCTCCCTCATTGCTTCCAGAGAATCTTGCTCTTCCCCTCCTTAGCGCCGAAGCGATACCTCTTCTTCCTAAACTCTATTCAAACATTTGAAGGTACCCCTCAATGCCCTAATCACTCTTCGACCGCAAGTTCAGCTTGTTCACTTCTCCACCTTTCATTTGAGACTCATCGTCCATCTCTCCTAATCTGACGCAAATAATAGCCATGCCACCTTCCCCAGGTCACAAAGTTCTGTGACGATACATCGAAAATCCAGATTTTCGTAGCCAGTGACTCGTATAACTCCCTTGCGTCATCGCGTCTCACCCCATACACCCTTCTTACCAAGCGTTGCGTCGCAGACACACCCGCGAGTTCTATATTTTTCAGCACCCTTCTGGAAAATCTTCGCGTCACTCTGATCTGTATGCTCGCCGTCTTTTCTGCATGTTGGGAGCGTTTGTCTCCCTTTCCGCTCTTTACTCCGATTCGGCTCGCACTTCATGCCCTCCTAGCCCAAATTCCACCCGTTCCCTGACCCTCCTCTTTGGAAGAGCATCAACAGCTGCAACTGTCCGGAGTTACCTGCATATGTTGGGAATAGTTCCTCCCATCCACGTTCGCTCACAGCGTCCATTCCCCTACTTTCCTTCTTTCCTGATACTTGACACCCGCTATATATCGCACAGTAAGAAACCTGGAATGACCGCCGACAGTGTCAGATTGGGATATGCGTAGACTTGTAAAGGCGATTGACTAGCACCCTTCCCCTATTTTCCTTGCGCGCCCCCCTTTCCTCTATTTCTTTTGGTCCGACAGTTTAGCCTTGCTGTCTCCCCTTCCCATACACGGATGGAAATAGTCAACTCTAACTACTGTCCTCATAAATGGTTTTGTGCTTCTCTTCCGATGAATCCAGTTTTGCTTTGCTATCGTATGTGAGTTTTCCCCTCATCATTTTCCCCACCCTCTTCCCACCCCCCCCCTTCCCCCGCTTTTTTGAGAAGGAGTAAGGCCGTGAACCTGAACCCCCCCCTTATTAGAGTGGAGGTAGAGGATTTTTAGGTCTACAACGCACCACCCCATTATGACTCACTGTCATTTCATACTCCGCGCGCGCCCTTGCCGTACTCGGTAAGCATACAGGTTCTCGACTTTACTTTTGCTCCCACCACTCCCTCCCCCCCACCCCACCCCTCTCCTCCTCGAAACCCTATCTTTCCGCAGCGACCAGCATGGCTGTATACGCAATAAAGTTTCCATTCATTCCTTAACCGTTCCTTAAAGTGAACTATCGTCAATCGCCGCGAGAATTTTCCCCTTACGACTTAACCTGAGTACTGCTCCCCATCGACACGACACTAACCCCTCACCTTTTCTCAATTCTCTCACACAATTCCACTCTCCCTACCCATACCAAAGCAGTAAACCCTTAAATTTTTCCTACCTCCCCTGTTGGTTTGTAATGATATAGCCCCGGGCATGATATTCTCCTGAACCCCCCTCCGAAGAACTGTTTTTTGAGGGGGAGTTTCACGTCTACTCTTCCCGCCACTGTAGCAGTATTTAGTACCGGTCCTTTGCTTCCCTACAAGACGTCAATGTACCACTCGACGTGTTTCCGACTACATTCCCTCTGGTGACTTCCCCTTTCAGTACCCATTTCCTGAGATCTAGCGAATAAAAGTAATCTCGCAGTTTCCTCCTTTTTTGATCCTCCTTATAATGTTCTTAATAGACCGAACTTTCTCCCTTGATATCGTTTTATAAAATGAGTCCTTTTTCTCTGTTCATACTCGTTTCATGGTTCTGTAAGCCCCAGGCTAAAATACTGTCCGTATTTCCTCCCAGGAGATTTTCAGTAGGCTCTTGCTATCTTTCTATTCACCCACTAAGATTCGCCTAGCCTCTACCTTCTCAGCTCCCCCATGAACTTTACAGGGTATGCGATTTTTTAAGCCCTGAAACTACAATTTCCGAAGACTCCGACGTGCCCGCCGAAAACCCACCGCACAAGATCAAGCTGTACTAACACACCTACCTTTTCCGTGTCTATTTTGCTAATGCTATAAGTGACGATAAACTTCCCCTCCCCCAAACCACACACCCCCCCCTCCCCCCCCCCCCCCCCCCCCCCCCCCCCCCCCCCCCCCCCCCCCCCCCCCATTCTCGCTTGTTCGACTTCTCTTTCCGCGTTGTATTATTTTCACCGGCCGTTGTCTCTAGACGCGTCCACCCGAAACCCACGTTTTTGTTGCATAATGCCTTTCATCCCGGCCCGCCGCGTCCTGTTCTGACGGAAAGTTGCGAATTACCCCCATCGCTGTAGTCGTTTCGTCACAAGCCCCCCGGTCCCCTCACTATATTCACGGGTACGCGTCCCCTTCTTTACTCCTTCTTGTTATCGATCTTCCTCCACCTATTTTCCCCGCAGCCTTCTTCTAGCGACCAGCTGCTTCCCCCGCAACCACCCCCTTCATCCGCATTCCAATTGAACGCCCCTCTTCCGATCCACCTCTTGCCCAACGAACCTCCTGTTCGTCCCTCCCCGAACCCCCCGTTTTAAATTGGCCCCCTCATGTGAGTGCGTCCCTTTTCGAACTTTATCTATACCCCATCCCTATCCCTGAGCGTGCGACTATGATCTTGGATTATTTAGTATAACATCTCCAGCCCCCGCCTGCGGGCTCTCCTGTTCTTATCGAGGAGGTTTTTCGTTCCCCTCTTGTCTGCCGACTCCTGCATTCCTTTTTCATTCTGACCTTTCCCGACCGAGAGGTACCCGTTCCGCCCCCACTTTTATTAGGCATCCCTTTCTTTTCTGGCCCCTTTCTGAGCATGACGGTCCCCAGGCCCTGATCACGACGCCAACACGTCCTTTTCTTCGACCGCGTCATAGCGTGCCTGGGTCCAGCTGAGCACTTTATATGCCGTTTTGCATTTGACTTTCCCGAGGCCCCCCGCGGCCCCGTCCCCAGTATGACACCCCCCCTACCTCCCGATTTCCCGTTCACATGTTCCACTCGCCATTACCGATTGCAGCCCCATACGACACTCCGGTTATCCACCTCTATTTTTGCCCTAATTCCCCGAGACGTTGGTTCCACCAGGTTTGGACCATTTTTCAACCTTTTTCAGCACAACCCACCCCCCCTTCTTCAATCCTTAGCCTTGAGTGCCACCTACCTTTTTCGGGCGCATCGAGGCGAGGTGTCTGCCCCTGCAAATATTATTATATCCTCACCGCTAACACTTTTCCCCCCATGGAGGTTCCCCTAGTCACCCCCCCCCCCCTCCCTTCAGTCAATGCCTTCCACCCCCCTTAGTCACTTACCCCCCCCCCCCCGGTTGATTCTGCCGACGAGCTTTGAACGGCGCGGAAAACTTCTTCTACTTTACCTTCTTCTTTTTTCCCTCTTTGTGACCTCCCCCAATACTAACAGAGTTATTGTGAAGCTATGCAACCCTTTTGACCATCCTCTCAATCCCCTGGGTTTTTGAGGCCTCTCACCCAACCTCTTCCCTTTTCACGCACCCCTCCCGCCCTTTCAGGCACCGTTTTTCTTCCGCCTCCCCCTGCCCACAACGCTACTTCCAAGGCCAAATATACTATCCATCACCTAGGCCCACTGAATTTTCCCTTTACGTCTCCACTCTCCACAAACGCTGTCGCTAAATACCTTCCATATCTTGTTAGCACTTGGATCTTCAAGGCTCTCCGCACATTTTTCTTGAAACGCCCTCTCCTGCTTCCCGGCCGTCGGGGCTCCCCCGTCTCCCACACACCTCGCCTTAAGCTTTCCCTGTAGTCTAGTGTGTCAATGATACACCATTTCCACTGCTACATGCATGACCCCCTGCCATTTACCCATTCCCCTGCGTGATTTTCTCCCCGCCCCCTCCCTGATTTTACCCTTAATTCTACCAGCGTTATCACGTCCACGTTGGTGAACTTTAGCTCCCCGACCTCACCGTCCGTCACTCGAGTATCTGCTTTCTCTCCCCCCAGAATCTTAATGCCCCCCGAGTTGCCATAGTAGCCCCCCACCTAACTCATGCTTCTATCTTCCGACTGTTTTTTTTCTTGCCGACTTACCATTTGCCGTTTCCCTCCTTCCCTCGACCCGTCCACAACTCTCCGCTTCTATGTCAAGACTCTTTACGTCCGAATCTTTTTTTTCGCTCCTCTTTGCATAACAAGAACATTTTCCTGGTGCGCCTACATCTGACCATCCGCTTCCCTGAACGGTAAAGTACCTCCCACGGACCCCTGTTCCACCCGTCCTCCGACGAGATCACCCCCCCATTCCTCTTGCAGCAATTTTTTTTTTTCGTATTGAAAATTGTTGAGCTAGTGTAGACGATACCTTCCCGCCAGATTTTACTTCACCAAGGATTTTTCGATTCTCTGTGTCTATTCTTTTCCTTAGATAGACCCCCCCCCGCTTCCGGTATCACTATAGTTAGATTTGCCCTTCGCTGGAAAGGAGTGGCCGCCTTCAGTCAATGCCACCGTTATTACCTTCCTAGTCGCTGTAGATCCCACAAGGCCACCCTCTCCCAGCCCAAAATCAACTTCACCCCCTTAATCCGATTTTCTCTTTTTCACCCCTTCACCTCTTACCGTGTTCGGTCTTTTCCCCAGTGTCCCTAGTACTTCTGTTTTTTCCCTTTCTTCAGGGAAATGGGTTTTTTTCCTGTGGACTATCCTCCCCTCAACCTGCACTCTCATTCCGCAAAAGGGCGAGCTCTTACTTTCCAACGCCGGCCAACCTTAGTTCATATAAGTTCACACCCCCTGTTTTTTGCACATCATCCCGGTGTCTTCCCTCAAGATCTCTACACCACCCCCGCTTACGCCGCCCCCCCAATCTAGTTGACGCCCCCTTTTCTTCAATCTCGGGCCCCCGTAGATCTTTCACACCTTCAATCCCTCCTAATTTTCTTTATTTGCCTCCCATGACATGTATAGAAATGAGTGCCCCCCCTCCCGCTAGCGCGGCGATACACATCTTTTCTGCGACTTACTCTTTTCTCTCAATCGTCTTCCTTTTAGATCCAAAAGAGACATGCTTGTTCTTTCCTGTTTACCCCCCCCGTTCCCCCCTCGAGACAGTTCCAAAAAGCATATACCGTCCCATCCCGTTTACATAATTCGGTTTGATAGAAGTTTCATATACTCACCCGTCTTCCTCTCTTGTCCAATATCCCCAAGGTAGTCCTAGAAACCCTTTAGAACCAGTAACCCTCTCCCCTCCTTTTCTTTTGTTATGCCTCTAAACATCCTTTCATGTCATCCCACAGAGTGAGCATCGATCCCGTCTCCAACGCCATCTTCTTCTTCGGGAACCCCGTCCGACCACGTTGCTGTATCCTCCACGATCCCCTCAGAACTCTCTCTCTATTTTGTTCTTCCTCCCTCCTTGCAAAGGTCTGAATCGTTTTTCGAACACACAGGCATTCCCTTGGGGACGCCCCCACCCTTATGCAGTACCCGGATCGACCAGCTTTCCCCCTATTTTTTTTTCTCCTACTTCGACTCCCAGAGAAGACTGACACCCGCACACTTAACTGCGTGCTCCGTTCGGCCGGTTAACCATTACCATCCCCCCCCTTTGCAACGATGCGGGCTGTCCTGTATATGACGACTTTTTGCTGTGTTTTACTCCCCGACTCCAAGAAACTCGTTTCGCTTTCCCCCTGATTCTTTGGTCTTGAAAAGTCCGTTTTGAACGATTCTCTGTCATCTGGTTTGCGATTTTGCATTCTGAACATTGTTGACCCCCAAAACCACTGCGCCCATCTGTCATTGACTTTTGATCTTGGTCTGAGCGTCTCTCCCCTCACCTTCGTTATTTCTATTTCGCTTTTCCCCTCCTATAAAAAATCTCCTCCTTCAGGTGCACAAGACCGTTTTCTACGCTGCCTTTCGCACCACGAGCTCCTCGTCGCATTCCCTAAATTTCACTGGTCCCCAGCCGAAAGCTTTCTTGCATTTGCCTTGTCGCCCGCAACCCCATCATCACAAACGTCCACCCAGTGTGAGAGTTTCATATTCCTCCTAACATTTGGCCGTCCAGCATTACCCCTATATCTCTTTTCCTCTCCCCCCAGCAACCCACAAGAGCGCAATTAATTCATCCTTAACAGCCATTGTGTTTATTTCGTAGGTCCCCCCCTGTTGCTTCCCCTAGTTTTCTTCCCCCCCCGTTATCATTCTCACCTTTCCTCCCAGCTTAGAGACATACCCCCGTCTGGTTTTCTACGGTACCCATCAATGTCCCGCAGATTTCCCCCCAGGTCCTTACCCCGCTTTCCACCGCGTTGGATACCTCCCACACAATCCACCAATACGACCATCGGACTAGAATTTTACCCGTACCCCTATTTGTCCAGCCCCACCCACTTCGAACACCCCTCATGAACACAGTTTTCCTCCCTGCCCAGCGTTTATCTACGCTTGTGAAGATATCCCGTCCCCCTTTCCCTCCCCCCATCCACCACCCCTTAGCCATGCATCCTCCCCAATGCAATCTTTGCCACCGTCTACGACTCTATAGCTTCCCATAAATGAAGTGCCACAGGACTTATATACAGCACTTGTCCCACGCCCCTTTCCCTGTTGCCGCCACTCCCCATTCCTCTGCCTCCCCCTCTCGCTTTTCCCCTAAACCAGCGCCCAGACCCTATGTTCGAGTCTTTTCAGTTACACCTTCTCCGTTTCCTACCACTGCCGCCCTTCAAACGTCCCCTCTTCCTCTAGGACCACTACCAGGCAACTTTCCGCTTTTTCTCGTATAAACCTACCGTTTTTCCCTCCAGCCGGTCCGTTACTGTCTCCTATGCCTTCTTTGTTGCATTCCTCACCCTTTTTTTCTCCCGCACACCCCTTTTCTCCCTTCTCTCAGTTTGTCTATGGCCATATTGTCCATGAACCCTCCTCTCCCTCCCACACCCGATGTTCCGGACTTCTTCTCCCTGCACCTCTCCCTAGTGCATTGTCCCTTCCTGATTTCCCTAAAAACAGGCCAATATTTCTTATTTTTTCTGTCCAATCCTAATCCTTTCTTCTCTCCGGCCTTGATTCCTTACTCTTCTCACCCACCCCGCTTTTTTTCGCCTTCTTTCCGGTGCAATCCCCCTCCTGTGAAATGAATCACCAAATATTCAACCCCCTTGCCCTTCCCCCCATGAAGAGGGAACACCGCTCTCCCTTTCCGCCATCTGCCCTCCGCATTCCCCCTCATCCTCTCGGCTACTGCTGTTTTCTCACAACTCGTTTTTGCCGGCTGTGGATGGCCGAGGCTTGTCGTAGTCACTCCAGCCCTCCCACTCATTGGCCATCTTCGTACGACTTTTCCTTCCCCCTCTTTAGGTAGAGCAATTTGCTCTGATGACCATAAGCTGTGTCCATCTCTGATCCTGTTTTAAGTCCTCTTAGGCTGCCTGCTCCCAGATTTTTCCTTCTTTTTCCCACTTCCCTCTTTTCTTTTTTCCCCACTAATAGAATGGAGAACATTATCCCCCCTTGTGCCCTTTCCCTTGTCCACTCTCCCCTCTTCCTGCTTTCCTTTTAGCTCAGCAGCCTTCCAAGATGGACGCATTCCCGCCTCTCCCCTCTTCTTTCCCTAATAACCCTTCTTCCTTACTTAACCCGTGCGCGCTGAACCTACTGGCGTCGTTCTCGGTTGATCGTACAGTCTCTTCCCACCCTGTTTCCCATTTTATCCCATCGCTTCTTTTCCCGCAACATTCCCCATTTCGTGTCCTGCGTTCTTCTCCCCATAACCTATTGGGACACCACATTTAAGCAGCCGCCTTTCACTTTCCTTATTGGTCGCTTTTGTTTTTAGCGGCTTGTCTCTTTCTTGATCTTTCGGGTCGCAACTTCCTCCCCCATCTTTTGCTGTTAGGACGCAATTGCCCTGTCCCCAAGTGCAAATCGCGATTTCATTCTACACCGCTTTCTTCCCCCCTCTGCCCCATTAGAGAACAAATTCCTGCTATTGCTGGACTTTTCCAAAGTACTTTCGTCACGCCCCCTTACTTTTCCCCGTTGACAGTAAACCATCGACTCTGCTCCCATCCCCCCTCTACGATTTTCGCACCTTTTTAAGCATGAATCGATGTCCAGCCTAACCTTTCTCCTGAAGTTCTTCGATTGACGCGTTTTAGAACGACATCCTACAAGGCAGTAGGCTACTTTAATTTAAAATTTGCCCCCCTTCTCCACTTTCTCCCCTGCGCGCCAACGTTTTTCTAAATGAGCGTGAGGGGACACGTTTTTTCAGCGGTCCTCTAATACCACTCTTCCCCTTTAAACCACCGATGA
>Ga0179593_1507774_pt1 | contig 45219 bp, 45 predicted proteins | sample CZODoug2_1_08_16_FD_185931 | JGI IMG/M metagenome (GOLD analysis project Ga0179593, IMG submission 185931) | Vadose zone soil fungal communities from Angelo Coast Range Reserve, California, USA - CZODoug2_1_08_16fungal (PacBio error correction) | ecosystem: Environmental > Terrestrial > Soil >... | reverse complement strand
TCTTCTCCTACATCGATCAGGCTCCCCCAAACCAGATCCCGTAACCCCCCCACGTTACGCCTCTGCCGTGCCTATAGCACTTTCTTTCCCTTATCGGTTCCCGTCGGCGCCCAGATTTTCCTCCCCTCCTTTGTGTAGGACGGTCCACGAGGGATTAGTCCGGTCAAGAGTCGCAAAATCAGCGCCCATGTGGGGAGCCCCCTTCTGTCTTCTTGTAGTCCTTTTCACCAGACCACACGTCCCCCACATACGTATGCCGCTCCAACAAAGCATCGCGTGCGTTATCCTTCTGGCGCCGACATTTGTAGTAGCGTTCCGCTCCGGCCCTCCACTCCTTCCCTAGGCACGTTTAATTAAAAAGGGTGGTTGAAATGCACCCTCGCCTTTTCCTCGGTAGGATGATTTCTCCTGACAACCCCTCGGCTTCCTCAACCTCCCTGAGCTTACCCTGGGTCTCGAACCAAGATACGGATGGGCATGTCTTTCCCGGTAGAGTTCTTCGAAGGGTCTAACTCTTTTCTCTCCCGCTCCCCTTTCAGTATTTGGACTAGTGGGTTTTGTAAGGTTTTTCTCGGGCGTCTCCTCCCCCCCGCATTGGATACTTGCGTCAGATTCGACTCCTTCCCCTTTCCACCCCCTCCCGTTGTTTTTTTTAGAGTGACATAACGCGCCCACCGCGATCCTGTCTTCTGTGCGTTGCGAAAGCCGTATCCCTTCTCCTACACCGTCAAGTACTCTTCCCTGCGACGTTTCAAAGTCAAATGCTGCCCCGTCGCAGCCCCGTCCCCTTTCCGCTAGCCTCCGTCGTGCTTCCCTTTTCAACTTTGCCGTCTCGTGTTTGAGAAATGGCGTTTTGGGCCGAAATCATCCGAGCCTCTCGACTGTGGCGGTGCCTTCCGCTCACACAAATGGGGCCAACCTCACGTGTGTGCTGTGATCGGGCATGGCTTTGGCCCCCCCTTACTTACTGGCTTCAATGCTTTTTCTCCTCTTTAAGCTGTCGGCCGCGGCCGTGACTTTTTTGGTGACCTCTTCTGCCACAATCCTTGCGCCCCTTTTGCTACCCAAATTTGCAGGAGCTATATGATTAGTTGATTCCCGCAGTTCTCCCCCTATTTCCTTTTGTTACTTTGAGAATCTGTGCGTGGGCCTATTCTCGCAACGCTTTTCGCTGCCTGTTCCAAGAGTTCATTGGGCCCTTCCCTTCTTGACGACCTGGTTTTTTCACGTCGCGGTTGCACTCTACTAGCCGATCATCTGACGTCCCCCCCAGAGCCTCCCCCCTCCACATGCTTCATGATTTTGGCACTATCACCCCGATGACGCCGCCCCCTGTCTCGGCCCATGCGGCCTGATCTTCGCCCTTTTACATCCTCACCTTGATCCTTTGATTGGCTACTTTTGCATTTCACCACATTCGTCTGGTGTTTGCATGCTTGCTTTCCAACTGGCGACATTTGACTCAAGTCCTCTCTCATTTTTCGCTTTTTTTCTGGAGCCGCTTCTTTTCTTAGATAGGGACCTATCTTCTTCCTACCCCTTTAATTGTCCCAGCCGCCCCCCATTCCTCTTGGATTACTACCCAAACCAAACTTCCGCCTTAATACACCGTCTCGAAACTTTTAATGCCGTCCGTCCTTCTCTCAGAGTTATTCTTATCAGAGTGAGTTTCGTGATGGCTGTACTTCGGCAGAGCATTCCCCATCCCTTTCCAATGCTCTGCACTCCCCTGCAATGCACTCGTTCCTGTTCTGCAGTCCATCCAAATTCCGCTTCGTCTGTTCGCGAGTGAAGATTCGCGAGGACGATGTCCCCTTCGTTCGCGCCAGCTCCTGGGATGCTCCCTTGCCCGTGACTTTTTTTTTTTCCCCCCTAACAGGTCGGCCCTTGTTATCTGAAAAATCCCCGCGAGCTGGCATTGACGATGTAATTTCCCAGTTATATGCCGTCCCCGCTTTTCGTGTGTCGTACAACTCGGTCTATCACATCCCGCCTTAAGACGAGAGGTTTTTGGCTTGCATGATTTGACCAATCCCGTCCCTTCGATTTCCGTAGTTTGAGTTACTCATACTCGTTTGCCATTAAGTGTGCTGTCCTTTTCCAAAATTCAAGGTGCCCTGCTCCCGCCCAACAATTGTTTTTCGTTTTAGGAAGCTGACGGTGTTGCCGCTCCTTCTCCCCCCTGGGAAGCCCTTTTTTTCTGTTTGTCCTCTCGGGCGCGAACCCCAGTTCATCAGTTCTCTTGTCATTCGGAATCGAAATTGAGTCCGGCGACACACTCTTTTCTTTTCGATTCCCCCCCCCAGAATGACTGAAGAAGCTGAGATCGATTTGGGCCGAACGAACCAAGGAGAAACCTGATGTTCTCCTTCAAGACGCAGCTGTGCCCTCTCTTTCACGGTTACATGCTTTCCCTAATTTCGACCTTCTCTTTGTTCGGGAGGTCTGATTTTTATCACCTTTTTTCGCCCGCTTGAGGGCACTTGCAACTTGCTTGCGTTCTTCTGGCTTTGTGCCGACTTTCGTCCCCCTTCCCCTTTCCTTTTGTCCGGTTTCTTGGACTTTCGTCATCAGTACGATCAGGTTGTCGGACCCTTATAGTTTTCCAAAAGGTTCCCGAGTCTCTGGACGCTGGTACGCAATGTTGACCTCTTTCCCGCTTTTACTATTTGACTCCAATTACCCATTGTTGACTCGTGTTGGATTTCCCTTTGCCATACTCCGGTCCGTCCGCAATGACTTATGTGCGCCCGAGACTATTCCTTTCCTTCTAAATCATTTTCCCCTCAGTCTTCTGGCATTTGTCCCTCTCCCCCTCGGCCGTTTGATTTTTTTAAGAACACAGTAAGACAATGTGAACAATCAGACGTTTTCCGTCCTAGTCCTCCGGGGATCCGCTTCGGTTCACCATCTGCAACCCCCCCCTATCTTTCGTTGCCCTCCTTATTCACCCAGGGTCTTTTCTGAGCTTCGAACAAAATATATTCTGCTTTTCCGATTGTGGCGCCCAGGAAAAGTTTCCCCCCTTTTTTTTTTTTTTGAGGTCGGATCGGGAATAGATGTTTCTTCCCGTAACCACCTTGGTTCCCCCTTTCCCCCCTATCCCCTTTCCTTCGCGGCTACAGCACCCTCCGTCCCTCCTCTTAGACTCCCAAAAAGACCCACTCCCAGATCTTACTATCCGTCGTGAGTCCAGTCATGGCGCATTTTTCAAGCTGTCTTCTCTGCCGTCCGAGGGTTGATTGAGCAGCGTGCTGTCCTTTGTCTGCCTCTGCAGCGGCTTTTTTTTCAAATTTCCGGTCGGTAGGCGTGGGTACATCGCTCCCGGTGCCGCATTAAACCCTTTCCGCGAAATCTCCTCTACTCCGTTGGTGAGATATGTTCTGCTTTGGGTGGCCTCCTCCTGTCTCCTTTTCCCCGATCCTTTTTCTCTTCTCGCCTGGTAAGACGAATGTGCAATGAAGCCTGCCGACGCACTGCCTCTCAGCATACACCGCAGTGCTGCAGCTGCTCCGCCGTCATAATATATTGGACGCCACGACTGCTTCTTTTTCTTTTTCCTTTTTTCCTTTTTTTCGTTGCTCCCGCTCATTTTTTTTCTCGTCAGCATTTTCCTTCTTTTCCTCCGGCAGTAAGTTTTTTTATGCCAGTGGATGCCCGCCGTTTCCGGTCCCTCTCCTTTCCGCTTTCCCCACCATCCGTGTTTTCGCCGCCTCTATCTCTTCTTTTTGCGAATGGTTTTCGCGTAACCGATCACTCCACCCCCTGTTTTTACTCAGGGAACGGATCTCTGGCCGATCTGGGACGGGCGGCTTCCCCCTTCTTCTCGATCCGCGAGTTTCACATGTAGTCTTTCGTCCGGAGTTAAGAACGCCGGTTCCTTTTTCTCTCCCTCTCCCGATTATCCGGTCAGTAATGGGAAGACGTAGAGTACTTTCTCAAAAAAGGGTTCGGTAGTTTTGGAGAGAGATGATCTTATGCCAGAAATTAAACGAAAGGTCCCTCACTTTGCGAGCTTCTTCTTCCTCCTTCTTTTCCTCCCCAATGCTCCTCCCGAGAGCTCAGGTCCCGATTTTCAAAGCCTCGCGGTTCTTCCCTCTTCCCTATGGATAGGAGTTCGTTCCCTACGCCCATGGGCCTCTTCCTGTTCAACTACGCCCTCCCCTTTCGGTCTACACTTTCTCTCCCCCTCCAGTGCCCCCCTTTTGGCCTCTGCCCCCCCTTAACTCAAGAGTGCGATACCCTTACTCCCCCCAAACCCGCATTCGAACTTCCAGGCTAAGGGACCTCTCCCCGCTGGTGTCCCGGAGTCCCTCGTGTGCGCAGGGTTTCCCGACACCAAATTCACGTCCATCATTTTTTCGTTAGGGATGGTGGGCCCCCTCTTGGAGGTCTCGGCTCTCGTAATTGCGATTCTTTTCAGGTTGCGTCTCTTTCTCACAGCCCCCATCGACCCGCCACAAAACATTTGGCGCAGCGCTTCCCCTTCTCCTTCGCCTGGATTCTGACAAATCCAAGTGAAGTGGACTTTTTCTATTTGTGAAGAAGGCCCCCTGTCGAAATAGCCCTGTGCCCGTTTCATCTTCACGGAAATCCACTGACTGAGGTAGCTTTTTGCGTACTCTATCCACATCCAAAATCTTTGACGGCCGTTATTCCGCGTGTTTCCTTCGCACCCCCATCGTGACTTGTCCTCCCTTACTGTCCTGACAGACATATTGCAGTCCTCTTTCTCCCTTGGAATTTTTCCGATGTGACCCTGTCCGAACGCTGTCTTGAACTTTACCCCCTTTCCTTCCCTTGCGATCCTTATTAGCGCAGTCATCGCCCTTTTTCAATAGTAAGTAAAAAACATTTTTTCCTACGGCTTCTCCTCTGATGGAGTTCCGACCGAGACCTCTCTTCGTCCCCAGAACGTGCTCTCTGATGTAGGTTCCTCTCCCTTCCTAACCTTGGCCCACTCACGAACCTTTTCTCGGACCGAATAACTCTCTGCCTCCACCTTGTTATACGCCGTTGTGCAGCGTGGCTTCAGCCACGAACGCTGCGTTTTTTTTCCTGATTGCGATTTAATCTTTCGCGGTCCTGTCCTTTTTTTTTTCTGGACAGAGCTTTTCATCGACCGTCACGAAGTAGAATAACTCGAAACAAATTAAGAGGCTATGTGCCCCTTCATTTCGAAACATTTATGCGCGGCATCCTTTCCTCCCCCAAAACCCAAATCCGTAATGTATGCATCATTGGGAACATCGGGAAAAATCACTGCAGGCAGCTTTCCAGCTTCCAGGGTTTTGCCGAAACATTGTAGCCCCCTTCCATCGATATGGCTGCGTGCCATATGCTTGCATTTTTCTGTAGGTACTTCCTTATCTACATCGTTTTTCCGCTCTTCTGACTCCAGTCAGAAAAGCTACGTCCCCCCCCAAATTGTCTTTATCTTACGTCGTCCCCTTCTCAAATCTTTTGCCTGCTTCTTTCCGGTCTAATGTTATTGAAGAACTATTTATCTCGCCCCCGATCCATTTTTCGAATCCAATCATTCTTTTCGACGGGGAGACCCCCCACCCTTGGTTCGTCTTCGCCCGCTTCTTTTGCTGAGTGAGGCAACAGTTTTCAAAAGTCTGGTTTTGCCGCGGCCATGATCCCCCACCACGTCAGCATTCCTCTTCCCCCCCGAAAAATGCTTGCCGATCTTTCTTACTTTTTTGATCTGCAGGCCATGACCTCCCCAGAATTTGCCGTGATTGTGGGGGTCCTTCCTCCTCCCCGTTTCAGAGGACTTCTTCGAGTCGGCTCCCCCAAGCAGTGATAAACGTTCGCCCTCCCCCCTTTTGTACCGCGACCTTCTTCGGGCTGGCTTCCACCTTTCCCTCTATCTCTCCTCCTTCCTCCAACCCACCTTCTTCCCTCCTCCTCCCCCCCCGCTCCCCTTCCTCTCCCCAGGACCTAGTTCTTCTCCCGGCGCTTATTTTATTCGCTTACGTATTATTTTTTTTGAGCCGTTTCCTGCTTGCTCCGTCCTAGAAATTAAGTAGATTATCTTGTTAGCCCGCCTTTGTATTCCTCTCATCCCTACTGAATGAGAGATTCTGTCATTTCCTCCCCCCTAAAGCGGGCCCCCTCGATCTCTCCTGCTTGTGAATGCCATTTTCCTCCCAGTACGACCACCCCTTCCCAGTTTTAATACGTCCCAGTGAGGAGGGGGAGAAGATTTCAACGGCTCCTTTGAATCACAGTCTTTGCAGCCCTTTTTTTCCGCCCCTCTGCGCTCTGGTACCTCTCCCTTCTCCGTCCTTTTCTTCTCCCCCTGTTGTTTTTTTACCCGACGACTATACCAGCCTCCCTCTTCCCCCGGGGGGTGAGGTACGCCTACCCCACCCTTTTTTGGCTTAAATTGACAGGGGGTAGGTTCGTTTCCTTATGGATGCAACGCTCCATTTACTAATTCCTTTTTCAAGGGCACGTAAATGGTTTTTGAATCTATGATGTTCTCTTTTGGATAAGGAGTGCCTTAGGTTTTGTTTCCTCTCCCACCTCATACGTTGAGCACGGGTTTACACCCAACTGAAGGCCTGCTGATAGCACCTTTGTGTAACTCCATTCTTTGCCTTATCCCCCCCCCCCCCGTCTTCGGCTAGAATCTGGAGGAGATTAGAAGCCAACTCCCCCCTGTTCCCGTCGACGGTGCCCGCGTCTTATGTCCGTACTTCTATTCCACGGTTTCCCTTGAGCGGTTTGCGACTTTTGCATCGAGTCCCCCATGAAGAAGCATGCGTCTCCCTCCTCCTCCACAGCAACATTCTTTTTCCAGATTGCCCGCGACCATATTCGTGCCTGCCTAAATGGATCGGCCTCCGCTCCTCACTTATCGTGACGCGTCCTTCCCTTACCGATGGGCTCCCTTTACTCGCATTCCCTGGACCAGTGCGGATTGGTATTTTAATCTGAGCGGGTTTCCCGGTAGGACGGGACTAACCAGGGCGTCCTTTTTTTTTCCTTCTTTTTGAGTTTTTCTCACGCTTTCCTATTCAGTCTTCCGCGAGCTACCATATACCGGCCCTACCATACTCTTAAGTATGCCCCACCCCCTTAACGCGTACGTGGAGAATCCCAAATAGTCGAGTTTTTCCCGGCTTTTTAATGTCAGGCCGTCTTTCTCTAAGAGTCTAGTTTATTGCGATCTTTCGGGAGGGAACGCGCTCCCCCTAATTAATCCCGTTGCGATTGTTCCCACCTCACTCCCGCCTTTCTCTCCATTCACCCCAGTCGACCGTCGATTCTCGGACGTTCTTTTTGCGATCATATATGGCGCTCGTCTCGTCCTGACCTTCGCCCCGACCTTCAATGGTTTTTCGTTATGGTAAGACAGGCAGACACTTTCATCGGCATTAAAAGTACGGAACTTTCATTTGCCGATGGATTCGGCGTACATGCCGCCGTCCTTTTTTGTTAGAAGAACAAACTCGTTTTGACTCATGAGTAGTCAAGCCTTAGATTTTTGACGATGTGTATGAGTCCGTCAACAAGAGCCCCTCTTAGGATCTTCCCTTACGAGAGTTTCTTCCAACACCAGGGCCCGAGTCTCCTGAACCCAAATCCTTGAGTAGACCCTCTTCTTCCCTGCACAATTTGGGTCTTTTTTTGATCGCGCACCCTGTTAGAAGGGATGATTGGCGAACAATGTTGTGCGATCTCTTTTGCTGTCCAAATATTTCCACCTCGTTTCCGCTGCGATGAGCCCGTGCTTGAATTCCCATTCGCTTGCGCCGCTCTCCAACGCGGGTCCCCAACCCACCGCCTCCCCCTTCTTTTTTGGATTGTCGCAAGAAAACGGAGCACCTTTTTCTGCTCTCAGGAATTCCGGGATCCCTGTTTCACTTTCCCTGCCCTCGAACCGGACGCTTTTTTCGTTTGGTATGGCTTGACTCGTCACATTGAATCTTGAGTTAGTTCCTCTGCCTGAACGACGGTCTCCCCTTTCTATAGAATTTCTTTTATTTTCTAACTTGAGTTTCTTTGGGCCCGTCTTCACGGAAAGAACAGTCTCCGTTCTCCTGGCTGGCAGTCGCGCAGATTCCTTTAAATGAATTTTCCCCCCTCCGATGAAATGCTTTTTTTTGAATTTTCATCAACCTCCCCCTAAGCTGACGCACTTCCCCCCTTCCTTTCCCCCTGTCGGTGACCCATTTCCCTCACGCCTTTGCCCAACCTGACTCCCGCACCCGGGTTTCGCACTTCCTCTCTTACTTTTTTTCCCCATTTTGCAGGCGAATCGTTCAGATTCAGATTTCTCCGCGTCCGCTCCGCTTTGTGCGTTGACGAAAATTCCGACTTTTCCAATCGGCCGGCCCACTTGCCGCCTTTCTTCTCCCGGGTCCGATTCCACGAGACCCCCTTCCCATGAGTATAAAGATGGATTGATAGTTCGCCCTCACCCCATTTCCCCCCCCCCCCCAATATATCTCGGGTCGGCGCCAAACCACCTTCAATTTGATTTTCAGGCATCATGATGTCCTCAGTCACCGTCGGATCATTGGCCTTCCCCTTCCTTTTCCTTCTGCAGTGATTACGAGCAGTACGCCCCCCATTCTCAAAAAGAAACATCCTCTTGAAGAGCCCCGTAGCTATCCTTTCATTCGAGCTGAGCTCGGCCTTCGGTCTCTTCCCTCCGCCGACCCAGATTCGTTGTTTTTCGTGAGAGGCTCTGAGGAGGAGGCTGCCTCTGTCCTCGGTCGGCGCGGCGAATCTGCGCGTCTTCGGGCAGACCCTATTTGCTGCTGCATTCCCCCCCCCCCAGTGCAGCCTACATCCTCGTTTGTGTTTTTTCGAGAGATGTCGCTGCCCTTTTTTCTTTTGGCACTTGACTCGGTCTTTCCCTTAATTTTTACCCCGCCTCCCCCTCGCCGCTGCAGATCCGACGTCCAGCTGAGATTATCCGCCTCTCCCCTGCGACGCTTGCCATCTCCACAAGAAGATCTTAGTTGACCTCTTTCCCCGACTTGCTACTCTTATCTCACACCGAGTACCTGCCCCCCCCCCCGGTTGGGTCAGTGTCCTTTTCGTGTCTTTTGAGGTTTCCTCTCATGGATTCCTTTTTCTCAGCTTAGGCGACTGAAGGTAATCCTCTCCAGTTTAGGTGAGTAAACTCGATTCCCTTCTCCCCCCCCTCCCCCTCCACTTGCCTCTTTTTGGGCTCCCTCCCTCCGCTTTCCTTTTCCCTTGGTTCGCGAGACCCATCCCTTTTTGTTCCTCCGTCACGGATCATCGTTTTCGCTCTCTTCGCGGATCCATTCGGCGGGCTAACGATTTTTCCCCTTTGGTTTTTCCAGGTGCCCCTCTTTTTTTTGATATGCCTTTCCGCCCTTTCTCTGATAGACCCAGAGTTCGATTAGAATTTGCTCTCTTCGATTACTGCAAAAGTTTTCCCCCGTGTCGCCTTTTTCAGCGCGTCTGCACCTTTTTTGCCCCCCCCCCCCCCCACATGAAATTCACTGACTGGTCCTCCCATGGGGGGGGACAAGCGTCGCTTTCCAGCTTCAGGTCGTGCGGCGCTCCTTCACCTTGTGGCCATCAAGCTACTCGGTCACGCTTTTCCCCCAATCTTCCCTGGCGTGTTGTCCCTGCATACTCTTTCCTCGTATCCCGGGGCCCTTTTTTTCATCCTCCCCTTCCATCGTGACGGGTCGCTCCCTTCCTCTCCCCTCTTTCGATTTAAGGGGAGAACGTCCTCCCCGTGCGCCTAACTCACTTTGAGAATTTCCTACCCCCCCCCCCCTCCCCTCCCACCCCCCTTTTTGTAATTAGTACTGCTCTGGTCCCTGGGAACTTACCGCGGGCGGAAGACGTCTTTTCCTGGCGCCATTAGTTTTCTTTTTGGACCCCACATCCTGAGATAAGGTAGTAGGTTGGTGGGATAGTCAAGGTGTCTCATTCCTCATTTTTTTTCTTTTCCTCCTTGATACAATTTTTTTTGGGCCTTTTGTCTCTTATGTTGCAGCGCTCACTCAGAATAGACAAATCGCAGTCTCTTCCCCCCTTTTCGCCTGGCGCCTCCCCTCCCCCCTTTTAAGGGAATGGTTTACTATCCCTTCCATTGTGGACTGCCCCCCTTTTTTTTTCGAGAGATTCTTTTTTGTTGGCCCGAACACCTGTGATAGAGGATTTTTTGCCCTTACCTCCACCCATTTCAAACCCGCTGTGGGTTGGTGTTTAGGGTCCGGGCGTAATCCGTTTCGGTGTTACGACCCCACCATGCTCACCTGAATATGGAATGTCCATCTTCCTCTTACATTTCCCCGTCTTCCCTTGGTCCCCCTGGTTGACCATACCTCCCCCCCAGAGATTGGAAGGGAGCGCCTTCTTTCGAGCTCCGTCATCGCCATGACATAGTAATTTCCCCCCGCAACACTAGACGTCCTGTCTCTCTGGATGGGCTTTTGCCGTCAGCCCCCTCTTCTTGCTTGTTTTTAAAAGAAAACGCGCGCTTTCTGGATGTAGGAAGATTACCTACTTAATTCAACCATCATCCTCGCCTTAACGGTCCCATGCCCATTTTCTATTCTTCCGTACCGCTTTTTGGGGGATGATTCCCCCGATTTTTTCGCCGGTTCCCTGTTCCCTTTCGTGTCTGTTCTCTGGGCCTCAGGACCTCAGTAGCAACCAAACGCAAAACCTCCGCCGCTTGAGCTTGAATGCCATTCAAATCCTTCTTCGTTACCTCGTTTTTTTACCCACCACCAGCTCCTCCTTCTGATGTTTTCTTCCCGCATTTGCGCCCCCAATTAGTAATCAGGATTAACGATGCTCTCAGACCCCTGAAGGCCCTCTATGGCCCGATGGTAGGTGGCTCGACCGATGCTGCTGTGCCTCTCAGTCGCTTAGTCTTCTTCGTAGATCTATTATTTTATGATTCAGACTTCTCCATTGCTCCACCAAACTACTCCACCTGATAACCCTTCTTTCTCCATCGGACGTCGAAATGAGCCCTTCGGGAACGTAGACCTGTGGTTTAGTACGTCTGACCATTCTAAGTTTTAGGCCAGGTTCCCACGGGACAAGGATAATAACATAGTACTGCCTCATTGGGGGTATCCACTTCTTCGAAAGTATTTTTTTCTTTTCTGCGTGCCCAAAAGACCCAGTCACGGAAGGCACCCCCCTTCCAATCCAAAATAGCGTCGAAATTAATTCTTCCGACCTTTGCCTTTTCCGTCATCCTCATTTTTTACCCTCACCCCCTCGCGGCACAGTATGCCACTGTGGGGTAGCTGTCCCTGTCTCCGATGGACTATTCGGACTAGTTTCAGTCCCCCGCATTTTTCCCTCCCTTTATGAAACTTTTAGTACGAGGTTCATAGAGAAGGGCTTCATGCGAGCTCCCCCCAGTACTATTCTCCTGCAGGCTTTTCCCCCTCTCGCCTTACCTGGATACTTCGCCTTGAGTACGATTTTCCCGCACTCATTTCCGAGGATGTGTGTTCTGCGCTCTTTCCTCCCCCTCCTGCTGAGATGCGGACATCCCCCTCTTCACCAATCCGCGTTTTAGTCGAGTCCAGGCTTTCACTTTCCCTTCTAACACCCGCATTAAGTTCAGTGAGGCTGTTGCAAAGTTTAACGTTCTACCTCCTTCCTGGGTTTCTTCTGCCTCCCCCTGATTCGTTTGACACGCCTTTTCAGTTTTTTCGGTTTGAGTCACTGATGGTTGGCTCCTAAATCAGCGTCATCGATAGAGGGCGGAGGTTGGCTGTACCCGTCGGAATTGCATTCACGTGCTCGCCTTTTTTATTTGGCATGAGTTCCCTCCCCCCTGAACTTTACCGGATTCTTCCCTGCTCCATGCCATATCTCTTATTTGCTGGGAGTTGGTGGATCGGATTCTTTCGTTTACGTTATTCTTTTTGCCCTCCTTCTCCCCCCCAATCATCTTTGGCTACGAAGCCTCCCCCCCCTTGTCCTGCTTACAATTGTTTCTGCTTCTTTTTCCTCCCCTTCTTTTTTCCTCCCAAGTCTTCCTGCTGTTGAATTTGGCCGCAGACTCCGCTATACTCCATTTTGACGTTCCTTTTGCCAATGCGAATTCCCCTCCTTAACATGGTGGTGATCCCTTGTTTTGGGAATTGCCGTCTTAGACCGCCTTTGATCCCCCTCTCGAACGACCCCCCTTGAACCATTATTCATATTTCAGCCTCTTCCGAGAAGACCTGCCACTTTTCTATGCCAGATTTAATGCCTCTTCTAGGCCTCACCCTGTATTGAATCCTGTGTTTTTTCTCATTTGGCGTGATTTTTCCTTATTCCCCCGGCTTTTGTTTTTTTTTTAAGATGGATCCCGCCCTTTTGCCGTTTGAGATGGACTCATCACTTTCCGTCGTAATTTTAGATTTTTGCGTATTTTTCATCCCGCAGGTCGTTAGCAGGACGCAGCCACCCAGTAAATTCGTATAACGCCTGTTCCCTTTTTCCGGACTCCTTTCCCACAAAGACGCGTACGTGTCTTTATCATCGTCCTTCCCCCCGGAAAGGCTTTTTACTTCTCGTATGACGTTTGTCTTCCACGAGCGTTCTGTCTGTCATCGGAAGAGATTCCCTCCTAACTAACCGTTCCGTTAATTTTACCACCCTCTGTTCGCGTCCCGGACCATAGCCGCGTACACTTTTTTTCTTCCTTTAGTTTTTGGTCAGGCGAGGACGCTTTCCCCCATTGGCGATGATTTTCCCCAGTCCGGCTATCCGGTTTGACTTTTTCTTCCCCTACCCAGCAGTTGAGGCCATTTTTCCCTTCCCCCATTTTCTCGAAATTTGCCTGAGGAATGAAATCCTTCCTCCCTTTCTCCCGTTGAGATGGTGGTTAGACCTCCCAACCTTTTATTCCCACCGCCCGATTCCTCTTAGTAGTTTGCCTATTTTTCTGAGAATTTCCACCACTGCGTCGGTCTTAATAGAGTCGGTGGCTTGGCCCCAAAACAAATTAATAAGAGTTACCCTGTGCTTCTTAACCCCCATGTATCACGCTCCTTCCCCTCAACTTTGCGTTTGAGGACTCGCTTTTTAATTTTTCGGCGCAACCATGTGTTGGTCCTTCTTTTTCGATTGTGACGATCCACCCCTCCCCCTCCCCGCTGCGATGAGCGACGCTCTTGCCATGAGGCATCGCCTCCCCCCGCGTTTTACATTCAGCATACCTGACCTTTTTGATCGCGTTCCTGATTTGGTGTCGACTCGCAATCCTCTTTCCTTCTCCTCCCCTCCACCCAATTGCTTATCAGGAAAAGACGGCACATAAGCGCGTCTCCTTCCCATCCCCCTCCCGTTGACGACGAATGAGATTTGAGGGAGTCTTTGGGTTCGTAAAATTCGCATTAGGGGGCATCGTCCCCAAACCTCTTGAACCCTCCCTGCTCCCCGTTTCGACCGGGCGTCTCTCAGACTTGAGGGCCTAACCTTCTTTGTAATTCGTACGGCCCCCCAGCCAGTCTGTTCCCCGTTTCCCCCGCCCCTGCCGAATTCTGTTAGCGCGTGACTTTTCTCATTGAATTCAGCGCCGCGCTCCGGCTGTTTTTCCCTGTTCACCCTCCCTTTGCTTTTTTCCCTTTCCCTGTGTGAATTCTACTCGGTCAGGTTGTCAAAAGGACACCCGGGTTTGGGACCCCCCGTACGTCCCCATGCTTTTTGAACTTTCCTCCTTACAGACAGTTCCCTTCCTTCCCCCGAGATTTAGATTGATTCATTTTTCCCGACCAGGTCCATGTTGACCCTCGAGCCCGTCTTTTCGACTCGTGGCTCCGCCCTTTTTCACCATCGCTTCCCCCAACACCCCCAATCTTCTGCTTATCACCCCATTTGGATTAGGACCAACTTCTCTTTGGTGGATGGTACGTCTCCCCATTGTTAAAAGACTTGCTTTTTTCCGTCTGATCTTGATGGCATCGATTTACTCCCCCGCTTCCACTGGCTTTTTTTCCTGGGACTGCTTACAACTTCGACCGTTTCACTCTCTGCCATTCGCTTCCTTAAACAGCACCGTCTCGTTACGATTCCCCTTCTTTCCGAGTCGTCTGTTCTACGCGTGAAGAGGAGACCCGGATTAGGAGATTCCGAATCGAAGTGCGTTTTGATTTGCATTTTCTGTCTTGCGCTTTGGCTCCTTCTCTGGGTCTCCCGTCGAAGCGTCGTTCTTTCGTGGGCTCAGGTCCCAGAAGGACACCCAACCAGTTCCTTTTCATCGCTATTTTCCTCTCCCGTTTTTTTGTTGGTTATTCTCTCTCCTTCCAAGGTTGTTTTTTTTGCTGCGACTGAGGGCTCCTTTTCTCCAACGCCTCGCGCGTTATCCTCCCCTGAACCCGTCCCCCCGGACCCCTGCCTCCTCCTTCAGCCCGAATTCCAGAGCAGCCATTTCTAACGCTTCTGCTCTTCAGTAAGACGTTGCCTCTTGATCTCCAGTTTTTTCCGGCCCCCCACGCTGCTAGGCGTGTCTTTTTTTCTAACTGAATGTGGTGTCGTTCCTCCTACTCCTTAAGCCTTCAAGAAGGATCGTCCCCAGTGGTCCAGTAAGGTGAGTACCCCCCCTTGCCGACCCCCCCTCCTTTTTTGACGACCCTATTTCTTCGATTTTGTTACTGGTGTTTCATCCCATCCCTTGGTTATACTAGGGGCCCGTTCTCGGTGGGTCGAGCCTCTTCTTCCCCCTTCCTTCTTTCGAGTCTCCGTGCTTTTCCAAGTCGTTTTCGTCCTTTTGGACAGCCGCTTATGCCTTGTTTTCCTGCCTCTTGATTTCGACCGATTTCGGCCCGAATTTCGATCGTCGAGTGCCACCAGGGTTATCGCCTTTCTTTTCCTCCGCTTTTTTTTCCCAAAGGGAAAGGCACCCCGAACCGGTCCCTACTGTGAGATTTTTCCATCCTTCCACTTTTTTAGTCGCTTTCCTCTTTTCCCCGCGACTTTCTTTTTACCCTTTCACAGTTCTTCTTTCCGGTAAAGACTTTACAGAAGGATAGGTCGTCGGGTGTTTTTTTTTTTTTGGTGATTCCTGCGTTCCCCTCGTTCTTTTTCCTATTCTTTCACGCCCGGTTTCTCTATACAAGGTTGAGGACGTGAACGTTGCCCTCCCTGCCCTAACTTTTTCAAGTTTGATGTTATGCATCTTCCAACAGCCCCCAATCATCCGCTTCTGCATTCCGGTTTTTTTCACAATGACCGCGTTGATTGAATTTCCTTTTCTTAGATCGACCTTCCCGTTTGCTTTTTTATTAGTGACCCCCCCCCCCCCTGATCTATGCCGTATTTTTTTGTGTTTCCCAAGACCCCGTTTTGTTTTGGCAATGCGTGATTACGTCTGCTCCCCTTCAGCGGGCCGTTTGGTTGGCGCCGCCCCCGCCTCTTCCCCCCCGTCAATTTGCAAACCATTTTTCTATTCTTCCCCATCTTCCGCAGCCCCTCCTAAACAAGTGACTTTTTGAGCGTTCCTCTCCAGGAAATTGGCCTGCCCCGTGTGGTCGTTTGCTGTATGCGGTGTTTCCCGCACTTTCCTACACGGGTTCTCCCCTCCGAGGCGATGTTCCGGTCCTCCTGCACGGCACTCCAATACGTTCTTCCTTTTCCTTTTCTTCATCCCTTTGTTGGGCGTACGACACCCTTCCTCTCTTCTTGACTTTTTATGCCAATCTTCCCCTTTTTTTCTGAGAACTGTGACCGATGCCAAGGCGCCGTTGGTTGACCCTGAACGATCACACCATTTGACGGTTAGGCAGCTTCTCCCCCGTCCCTCTCGCCATGGCCCTCCGCCTAGCACCCCCCTCCCGCCTTTGTCCATCGAAGATCTTCTGGGTCCCCTTTCAGCGATTTGCTGAACCCAGTACCTTGCGGCTTGATTATGAAATCGTCTGCCCTCCTGCCCCGCCTCAAGAAAGCTCTCCCGGCGTTTCATACCACCCGTTCTTCCTCTCCCCGCTTCCTGTTTACCCAGTTCCTTTAGTGCAGCGACTCTTGCTTCTCCATACTTGGTGTTGCCTTCTCTTCCCAAGACATATGCGGATGTTTAGTTTAATTTCTGCGCTTCCTCTCTCTAACTTCGCCCCCCCCCCCCCCCCCCACCCTGCGTGTTCTCCCTTTTCCTTTTGAATTCCTGATCTTAGCCCCTTCCCTTCTTCTTTCCCTCCCGACAAAAGTCATGCGAGTAGTTCCGGCCAATTTAATCCTCTTTCAGCCTTTTTGAGTCAGAGGAAGATTCGCCTCCCTCTTTTTGCTGTCGCTTCTTACTACTCTATTTTCTGACATAATTCTTTCCCTTGCGGTAGAGCTCCATTCCTTAGTAGATTAGCGATCCACTTCTCCCCCCAACGAGCCCCGTCCCACCCTTTGGTATATACGCTCCCTGCACTTTTCGGCACTTTCGGCCACCCCTGGCGTCCGCGGCGAAGATGAAGCAAGTTTCTCTCCGCCTCCTTGGTAGGCCGTCCCAGGGGGATGACCCTGCGTTTTTTTGCCAATCCTCGCCTTTCCTTTGGGAGCCAATCGGCGCCCGTAGGCTTTTTTTCCCTCCTTTCGTGCACAATTCCCCCTTCCCGGCCTGAATCAACCAAGATCAATCCGTTACCAATCGCCTGCACCCTGACCCTTCGTAGTACTTGAAGGAAGACGCAGTTCTTCCATCCCCCTTCGTGAGTTCCCAGGTTTTGTCTTGCCAAGACTCAGCGTCGTACTCTTTCGTATGGCAACTCTTATTAAGCACCCAAAGCAAGGAGAATGTCAAACTTCTTAATGCCCCTTTTTCTCCTCGTTCTTCCCATGCGCTTTTCGGAAGCGTTTCTTCCGACCTCCTAACTTTAGTCCCCGCCGACCCTGTAACGGACTTTAGTGGTTTGGAAGGGTCTGCCTTTTCCTGAGAGATAAAGTAATTTCGAGGTATCGTATTTGAAGTTGCATCTTTTCATCCCCTAAGTTTGTGGGAGAGAGTGCATACCCCTAAAGACCCTGCAACAACATATACTCTGCCATGCAGGTGCATGGCCGAGAGAACGCCTACTACAGTCCCCTCTGTTCACAATCCATGAGGATTGGGCTCCCCTCTTCATACCTTTCAGAAGTCGACTAAGTCAGGCTTAGCTTCCTGCCACGGTCCGATGAGCGTATCATTGTCGACGGCGATTGCATTTGTTTTCAGTTGAGACTGATTTTTTGCTCCGAACTCCTTTTCTTCCCCTCCACATCCGTTCGGCGTTGCATTTTCAGCGACCCCCTGGGGCAATTTCCGTCGGATTGTGGTTTCGGGCTTGATTCCCAGAGACTCTCCCCTCCGGCCTCTCCACTAATGCGTTCTTTGCTGGTCCCTTTTTTTTTCGTCGCGTTTCGTATTTTCATTGGTGACTAGTGAAAACAAATCACGGGCTTTTTCCTCCCTGTTTCCCCCATGTCCAGGATTTTGATCTTTGTTCACTAAGCCCGTATAATACCCTTTTTCACCTGAATAGGGAAACCCCCTTCCTCCTCTTTCCTTTTAGAAATCAGTCTCCTAAAATAAGCTTTTTTGATTTTTGGCCAGGTTGCGAATGTCTCATTGCTAGTAATCTTAGACCAAGTTTTACCCTGGCGGTTGGAACTTTTTAGTCGTAAGCACCGCCTCCTGCACCTCCGTCTCCGACTTAACACTGCTGCCAGCCTTTTTACGCAGCATCTACTTGCCGCGACCACTGGTCGGCCCCTTTCCTGCCTATTAGAGGCTTCTCCCCTCTTTTGACCCTTTTTTCCGACTTCCGTGCCTGCTTACTGTCCTTTCAGACATGCGGATTTTGTGGAGAATGCGCGCGGCCGGGTTCCCGACGTTTCTCTCCCCCCCCCTCCCCCTCAGAGAGTCCCCCGCTTGGATTAAGTCTATGATCTTTTGAGATCCCCCCCCCATGACAGGAGAAAGGCCAAGCCTGATTCTCCTTTAATCCTGCCCACCCCGTCACTCTTAAGTGGCTGAATCCCCCCTCGTCTCTGCACGGAATGAATTCTGCTCCGCCTTTCCCAGTTAAGGAGAGTTATTATCTCCCGAGGAGCGTCTGATCCGGTAATCCCTATGGGCCTCTCATTAACTCCACTAAGAGACTTTCCCTTTTCCCTCCTGAATCTTTTTTCCCGAGGTCTAGTTCCCATTACCCTTTCCCTCCCACCTTCTCGTTTCGAGGCGTATATTCCATGGAGATTAAAGTAGTTCCTTTCTCCCGTTCCGTCCCCTTTTTCCCCCGTCGTCCAGACTGCGCTCACGGCCAAATTCCATGAGAATGGCTCTTAGCATCCCCCTCCTTCCCCCCCCCATATGTCCTTCCGTGAGACTTTGGTTGTCGCACAAACCGGTGCTCCTTCACTGTTCGCTAGAAAAGTGAGGCCCGTGCTTCTCTTTTCTTCCTCACAAAAGCGCTTTCTTTCCATGAGAGTATTGCGGCAAACCTGTTTGCATACTCACTGTTGTCCCCCAATGTACTGAGAAACGCTTTAAATTCCTTCCTGTTTGTGTTAGGCTGCCCATTGCTCAAGTTCTCTTTCCGCGCTGTCTATTTTGGACCTTTTCCTTTGCCTTTTTTTTCATCATTTCCCCCCCCGCCGCTTGATTGAGCCCCCGTGACGCCCTGCACTTCGAAGCGCCCTGGCTCCAACGTTTCGAGCCAAAACTACCTTTCTCCGGATTCTTTGGTTTCGGACTCCCCTGAGAACCTCAACATGCGTTTTCCTTCCCCCACGGTCCGGGAATGATCCCCTCCTCGGTTCATTTTTCCCCTTCAGTCTGACCCGGACGTCTTCTGTGCTGTCTTTCATTTTACTCGTAAACTACCCCTGAGTTCTTGGTCCTCTTAACCTGCCTTCCTTTGTCTCACCTTGTAGCTTCCAGGCTTCTAGAGCTTCCGGCGACCGTCCTCCTTTCCCGTTCCCCTTTCTCTTCACCCCCTTGTATGCGGACCCTCCGCCGCCATCAAGAAGCGTTTCCTTCCGCATTTGGAAACTTTTCAGCTCCTCCGCGGTTCCCCCCCCTTTTATCTTGAACCGCCTTACAACTTCCCCCCCCAGGGACGTTCGGTTTTAATTTCCCTTTCCCCCCTCGGCAGGAAGGCCCCAACCTTTTGCTCTCCCCCTTTGGCCGTAAATCAGAATAATCTTCCCCCTTTTTTCGCGTCCCTCCGATTTTCGAAGTTCAGTTCTGCTTATCCCTCTTCTGTTGCGCCTTCGCGAAAAAATTCGGACATGTTACCCGACGGCCCCGTGTCTCTCCCCCCGGCCGGGTTTCCCCAGAAAACCCCTCCTCCGTGCCCTGAGTCCAATGGGATTTTTGCCCTTTTCTTTTTTTTTTTTCTCCCCCCTCGAAAATATCTAGTGCTAGTTTATTGTCGTTTTCCACCAAACTGCCTGTGTGATGTTTTGAGGGCCATTATTTTTTTGATTACTCCCCCCTTACCAATGCGATCCCCCACTTGTCGATCCCCCTTCTTGTTTGCCAAGTCGTGATGCTGGACGGATTTTCCCAAGTAGCCCCCCCTCCTCCCCCCTCAACAGCCGAATGACGAGCAGTCGTGGCCTTCCAGAACGGGCCCCCAAATGGCTGTTTCCTTCCTTGAAGATCTCCTTGCCTCCTCCCCTCCGATTGATTTTGTGGTCCTCCTTAATCTTCGTTTAGGCTTTTTAATCCCCGAAAGGCATAATCTTCCCTCGTTGGGAGCTTCTCTCTTGTCTTTTAGTCCAACCCCCTCTCATTCTCTTTTCCTTCCGGTTGTTGTTTCGCCCGCTGCACTGTTTTTTTTTCCTCCCTTCCCAGCCATCTAGGCTTCCGGACCGCCCCCGGCCTGCCTTGTCCCATATTCTGCCCTCTTTCCGCGATGCAGACAAGTCTCCTTCCAAGCCTTTTTTTCCGATTTTCGAATCCACCTCCATCTTTGCGCTCTCTCCCTGTAATCCGCTTGCCTCTCACATGTCCTGTCGGCTGCCACCGGCCGCTTAGGCATTGCTTTTTTATGTTTCCTCCTGAATGGGGTTCTTTTAGTAGAATTAGTAGAATGTCCTTCAAAGACGGATTTCCCAGTGTATACCTTTTGTACCGCTTTCTCAACCAACACCGGCTTTTCCCCTTTTTGTTCTCCACCCCCTACTTCCCAGAGATATGGATTTTTCGCTCCACGCTCAATCTAAGCGCTGATAATCAGGGGGTCCCTCTTCCGTTGGGTCGATGTGGACCCGGTGCTCTTCTTCCGGGCTAGATGCTGTTCGAACATGTATTTTTCGCAGCAAAGTCCCGCCGCGAGGGATTGGAGGAAGAGGCTACCTCTGATCTTCGGACCCCCGATGCGTCTGTATGGGCGACTTTCTCCTTTCCCCCGTTTTCGGAATTGTCTTTGACTGCTTTCCCCCCAACGGGTCCAATCCAACGAACCGTTCCGCAATGGTGTAGTGCTCTTGAGTTTTAAAGCATTTCGGCGTTTCCCGTTCCTCACCCTGCACAAGCGCCATCTCTCTTAAGCCTTTTCTCATCGCGGCGGTTCCTTTAATACCGATGTAGCTTTCCGTTTCCGCTTCTGGCACATAGATTCGGCCCCTTCTTCTATCCTGCCCCTTGCAGATCTAAAATGGGTTCCCTATCCGTTGCCGAGGGTTCTTTCCAACTCAGAGTGTAATGACGAGGTCCCCCCCCCCCTTTCCAGACCCTTACGACCCCCATGTCTCCGCTTTCCTTTTACCGCGGGCAAGTTTTCTGACGTCTTTTACGGATAGTCCCCCTTGCTCCGGGTTCTTTGGACCCCAACACCCCCCCCCCCCCCCCCTCCGACTTTGGGTTTGTGGCTCCTTAACCCGCGTTTTTCGCTGCTTTCCCTTCGGATGCGTTTTTCCGTCTCGCTCCCTGCAGCTTGTTGATATCTTCGCAACGCATTTCAATTCGAATACGTTCCCACCATGTCGCGCGGCACCTTGACATGGGACCCTGCCCCGCCAACACCAAGGTCAGGTGAGGATTCGTTATTTAAAGGACATTTTTTAATTCAAGCCCAGTTTTCGTTCCCTGTTTGTTTCGGACCTACTCGAAGGTGAACACGTCCGCTTCCCCGATGTTTGGCCGTCTCCCTTCACGTTGCCGGTGCCAAATATACGTTTTACCCTGCCCATGTCCAGTTTTTTTTTCTCTTCGCCGACCCAACCCATTTCTCTACGGGAATATTGATTGTAGGCCACCCCCCTCTCCCGGCCCTTAGATATTTAAGATGCAAATGGACTCCTTGACTTTTAAACAACGCCCCCCCCGGGACATTTTTGAGAACGGACCCTTCTCGAATCTTGCCCCTCCCTAATCTGCAACGACGTCCTTCCTTCTCGAGATTTTGATGGCTGGCCTCCGCCGAGCGATGACTTCTTCCACCTTTTCACTTTCGTTTTTTTTTTTTGATTGACCTGCGGGCCCGCGTGACCCCCCCTCCGAAACTCCCCGGCGTCCGCCCTAAAAGCTATTTTCCCCTACTGCATTCAGCTAGTGCAGCGATCGCTGGGATTCCTCCCCCCTCCTCAGCTTTGGGTCCTGATCATGTGCCCGATTGGTGCCCTTAATGTAAATTGCGGGGCTCCGCGCCGTCTCACCTCACAGAAGTAGTCCCATCCCCCCCCCCCCAGACACCCCTTCGCGCTGAGCTCTGACCCATGAACTCCTCCTGTCGCCGTTTCCGTCGGGCAGCTTAGACCCCGCAGTTCATGTCTCCCGCATTTCTTTTTCAATTTTCCAACCAGTCCCTGCCCGGTGAGATCCTAGAGCCTCCACTCTTTTTTTTTATGACTCCAATTGTCTGCGGAATCACAGTCTTGTAGTGACAATGTCCCTTCTTTCTGTACTCGTCGTTTTGCCTTTGATACGCCTTAAGGACAGGGAACCCTCTCCTCTCCAACCAATTTTTATTCGTCCCCCTACTAGGACGTCCACTGGTATCCTGTCCCCCCCTTCTTAAACCTGTCGTTCTTTCCTGGCGGACGTCTTCGACAGATTTATTCGAATATGTTATTCCCCCCTTTAATCAGGGGATGAGGGAAGGCGTTCCCCCCCCTTGCACCAATTTCGACAGCGCATCCCCCCTGGTGGGCACAAGTCTGTTCCCCCCCCCCGTCGGTATTTTTGGCAGAGGCTGCCCCTTCACCGTCCTGCGGTATAGCCAACCCTTCCACTTGAAATTTGCCTCCCTTTTTTAGTAATGGTAAGACGCCAGTGTCTCCCTCCCCAGCTCGGAAGTTTTGTCTTTGGTTTCCTGAAATGACACTTTTCGGTCCGCCTGTCGGATCGTTTTTTGGAGACAGACCCTACCCTCCAACGCCCTGCCTCTTTGCCCCAGTATGCGTCCGCCCCTATTCGCGCAGGTAGGAATGCTCTCTCACATTCTTCTTTTTTCGGAGCTTTCCCACTCTTTTCTGACACTGAGTATGAATTCTTTGTCTGCCGACTGAGTCAGGATTGATGAACCCTCTTCCTCCCTCGGATCGTGTTTTTACGCTGACCTTTTCTTCTATTCTTCCGTTCCCGTGATCGATCTTCTACCTCAGCGGCCCCCTTTGCGTACCCAATAGACTGCGTGCTTCGCTACTTTTTTCCCCTCCCCGCCAAGTAGAATTCCACGTCACTTTCCCCCCTCCCCCCTGGCGGTGGGAGCAGGTCACCCCCTTCGCCCGTCGCGAAATCGCCTGGAATTCTTCCTGAGAAAGGAGCAGATTTTTTATCGAATGATCCGGGTGTCTTTTAGCTTATTGGTTTTCTCCCTAAACTCGACCTTTCTTCCCTCCCGCACGGAGGATGTTTTGGCATTCTCGTGACCACAATCCCACTTGTTTCTGGTGTCTTTCGGGCCCAGTGGCGAAACGACCTTCCTCAGGACGGGCCGTCGTCACTCACTTTTTACGAAGAGCTCTGGCTTCGTTATTCCGCCCTCCCTTCCGGTGCGTTTTTTTGCCGGCTGCCCACACCCCCCCAGGGCCGCGACCTATTGGCTCCCCCAATGGCCCTATGATAGTCATGTTATCTCCGCCTTCCCCCCCCTTATTGGGTTGTCCAAGGCTTCGGCTAAGTGGGATCCGCAGACATTAAGCCCCCCGGTTGAAAGGTGCCTTTTTCTTTTTTTTTTTTTTTGTCCTTGAGAATTACCTCTTCGAAGAACATGTTTTTTAAAGTTTTTTTTGGTCTCCCTTTTCTCGTCCGCGACGCCGAATAATACGCCCCTCTTTCCATCCACATGTTCTGCCTCTGCACGAAGCCTATTCGATGCCGAACCGACCATTGATCTTCCCCCCCCCATCAGACTTTGCCTCTTCGAGGACTCGTCCCCTGCGTGAATCCCTGGCATTTCGAAATGGAAGCCCCCCCCCCCTCCCTGACTCGCCTTAAAGAATGTGCTTTTTGTCGTTGATCCGAGAAGCGTTTTAGTTCTTCACGGTGACGCTTTCTTTAATTAATTAATCAGCCTTTGAATGTTTTCGCTGTTTGATGTGTTCTCCCCCGGCGGTCTGCCCTTTTGACCTCTGCCCTCGCCTCACCACATTACGTTGAACAGTTCCCCTCAGGAATATTTCCCCGGACTTTCATCCCCCAAAAAACCGCCTTTTTCTTGCATAGTCCTTTAAGAACAGGAGCGGTTAAGAAGCGACAGACTTTCGATCAGGTCTTCTCGTCGCCAGAGTGAGTGTCTGTTTTTATTCGGCCGCTCCTTCCCAACTCAGAGCGTTTTTTCCCTGATCGTCCAGAGCCATTCCCCCCCCCCCCCTTATATAGTTCTTGTTAGTTTGGTGTTCTTTCTTCCCTCTTCAATGGCGATTTGACGAGGTCCCCCGGTAAAGAACCCTCCCCCCATGGTTTTGATTCTTTTACCCCCTACCGCGGCCCCCACTTTCATTGGACCCAATTCTCTCTAATGGCCTTGCGATGGAGGAATGCAGCTTCCCCTCCTTGAGCATGTTTGGTTCCTCTCCCCTGTTTTCCGACTCCATATTCCTAACGTAGAGTTTGCTCTTGAAGTGTTATGTCTGCCCCCCCCATACTCGTCGGGATTCACCTTTTGGTTTTCCCCCCCCAGTGCCATTCCTCCTTGGCGATTTTTCTTTCAACCATGTTGCGATCCCCCCTTCCAGTACCTTTCACGTTGGTCCTTGCGGATGGATCCCATTCTGAATGCTCTTTCCAGTCTCTCCAACCTTTTTTCCTATTTTTTTGATCGGCCCTCCAAGCATTTTTGCGGATTAGCCTCCTCTGCATTTTTCCATTGAGGATTCCCCCCCCCTGCCTCCCCCAACGGGTTTTCCTATCCAACCCGACCACGCCCCTCTCTTTAACTGTCTTTGGGTCCCCGGCTTCTTGGGGCTTCAGGAACTACGGTCCTCTCCCCCACCTTTGCCCGCTTTTCAGTTCCGCTCGATCGGAAGACTTCGACCCTTCTGTTTTGGTTTTGTCGGGTTACTTCCCTTTGTTGTTTGCCGGGCCCCCCCATGAGTCCCCCTTTTCCCTTCGACCGATTATTACTTGATGGACGACCGTCCGATGGCCCCCAATCGGACCCCTTCGATCTACCCCTCGGGTAAAGGCCCGCTTCCATTTTTTGACAAATTTTGGTTGACGCTGCCTCAGGGTGACTAACTCCCTCCCTACCCCTCCGAATTCCCTTTCCCCTCCTCGGCCTCCAACATTCGGGACCGTTTCCCCTGGTACTACTCGACGCCCACCCTTGCGGCCCCTGAACCTTGGGATCAAGTCTTTCCGATCCTCCATTCGCCTTCGAATGGTTCCTTCAGTCCTTTTGCCCCCCCCCCCCTCTTCCATTGCTTCTGTTGCGCTTTCTTTTCCAAAATGTCCATTACTTCTTCTCTCTTCTTTTAATGCTTCCGGAAAAAGAGCCCCCCCCTTGCCCCCGTGCCCCTTTTCACTTTTTGGGATTTTTCTCGTCGGAACCAATTTTCCTATATTTCGTTTTTTTTTTTTTGCCCCCTTTTTTTAACTGAGAATTGTCGAGAGAGGTCCTTTAGTTTTCTCCCTTCAAACGTAAGACCCCCCCTGGCTTTTTTTTTCTGTCCCGTTTCCACGATGCGACGCGCCGACGCCATTTCCTCTAGACCCTCCCAATCCTCCTCTAGGACGAGCCGTTTGTTTTTCCCGGGCATGAGAAGCGGCTCCTTCTCGGAGCTGTCCGACAGCGAAGATGGGTTATGCTGCTCTTCTTGTGTGGCCCTGGCGGGAGGAAAACTGACATTTTTTTTTCGCGGCATCCTTGACTCCTTCCTTCTTGAGTTTTGGCTTTGGTCTTTGCGCAGGAACCCCCCTTCCCCTACCCATTCTTTCCTCCTCTTTTGTTGAGAGATGGGGCTGTCCTCGGCGCAGACCTTTTTCATCTCCCCCCGCGCCCGCAGTCTTTTTCTTCGTCTCTTCTTGTGTCCTTCCCCGCCGCCAGCCAGAGCCGTATGCCTTCGCCCATCGTGCTGGTCCCGAAGCATAATCGTGCTCTTATTCACATCCGGCTACGGCCGTTCTCGGTCGTGTTCTTTTTGCTGGTCTCAAGCGAATGGTTTCCCCTTTGCGTTCCGCATTCGCGAGGTCCAAGACGGATCGTTTACTTTTTCTTTTTTGTCCTGCCCTCCGTGCACCCTGCGTGGGCGCGGCCCTCCTTTTACGAGTACTTCCGACTGTTGTCGCGGAAAGTCCCCATTTTCTCCTCTACGGTCCACGTCTTTGTTTTTAGCGTCTTCCGGACCCTGCCGCAGTCTTCTCCCTTCTTCTTTCGCGGCAGCGAACCTGCAACAGCCTTCGCACACCCTGTCCTCCCCTTTTGTTTCCCGCCCAAGTACTCCTCGAGGGTTAGGCCCAAGACTCTGGCGACTTTTTCGCAACGCCTTCGCCGCGCACTCGGTACCCTCATTTTTACTTGCGAAATCTTGCCCCTCTTTCGTCTATCTATCCTCCGACCACCACCTTTCATCTACGACCACGTCCCCAGCAATGGTGAGTGCTTAACTCGACTCCCCCTTCCGCGCAGCGGACTGACTCACCCCCCCTTCTTCGGACCAGACGACACTTCTTTTCAGCCTTTTCCTCGAGAGTCCGGCATGAAGCTTTTTAGGGCCGTTCAGGACGCCTTGTTCCCATGGATTTCTTCAGAACTACGCCCCCGCCCGTGTAGTCATCCGGGGAGACGCGCCCCTTGTCCCCTTTTGCCCGCACCCTCCCTAAGATTTTCCTGTTCAGCCATCCCGACCCTCTGACCCCTTGCATTTTCGTCATTTCGTAAGTTTTTGCTTGGAATGACCTTTTTTGGGAAAATTTTGTCCTGCCGTTGCCCTCGCTCGCCCCGTTTGCTCCGGTGGAAACAAATCATCCGGCGATCCCCTTTCTTTTGGAATCCCCCTCCTTTGTCGTCGCCTTGAACTTTCCTCTTCCTCTCTTAGTCTCCCCAATCTCCTTTTTGTTAGATATTTGCCCTCGATCATCGACCGCACACAACCTGGTGCGCCTTCTCGGCCCCCCAAATTCCTCTGGCGGCTCCCGCCACAAGTTGAAGGGGACTTGTCGTTATCTTACGTATCCCCCCCCTTTTGAGCGTATGCTGTTGGCCTCTCCTCGAATTGGTCACTCCTTCGAGTTGGAAGGACCCATGTCCCCCTCATCTTTCCCCCCCCAAATCCTTTTCCTCCTCGTCGTGTATGAGGCGAGTGTTGTCTTTCCCACCCCACCCCCTGTCGTCCCCTTCGTTGACGGACCTGGCAGCCCTCCATCTGCAAGTTCAATCGCAGAACTTGGAATTTACTCCCCATGGCATCGCTGTCGTGACATCACGAACTTTTCTTTTTGGGCGGATCTTCTTTTTTTGTCATCCATTTTTTGCCCAACCCTAAGCGGAAGCCCCGACGAGGCGTTTCTTTGGCTATCCCCCTCAAGCGATTCCCTTGATTGACCCCGTCCCCGTGCGAATTCCGCGAGGAGCTTTCCAGACCCACAGAGATCCGGCCTGACGCATAACGCTATGCCGCCTCACGCGGCTGCCATTACAGACGTTGTTCCGCGTGGTACGAGGATATTCCCCTTTCCTCCCCCCTGGCAGTGTTTTTGGGGCATGATTCCCCTTCCCCAGACATTTGTCGGTCCTTTTTATGTGGGGATTTTTTCTTCCTCCGAATCCCGGCCGTCGCACTCACCCCCCCCCAGAAAGCAGCCGCTGTTTTTCCCCCTCTTGACTGACGTCACCCTCCAGACTTTTTATCCCGTGACCCTCCGGAGAATTTCTACCCCCCACTCCGTCTGTATGGAAATGAGAGTCCGCATTGCGTTTCCCCAATCGTGAACTTCCTGACAAAAGAAAGGTGCTTTCCCCGCGAATGGCAGGTTCGCTTTCCCCCATTTGTCGGGGCTGCTTATAGATTGATGATTCTGCCAAGACTTTTGGCGTAGGCGGCTTTTCGGAGGAGCCTTCGGCCCTTTACTGAATGCCCCCCTCAAAGATTACCGTGACCCCCCGGTTCGTTCCGGGACGTCGCAATGAGGCCTCTTGCCCCGTCTCGGCAAAATGGCGTTTAGAGGCGAAGATGCCGCCCTCTTTCGCCGAATCCCCCCTTTTGGTTTCCCAAGGTCCAATCTTGATGTCCTTCTGGCCCCCTCCCAATTCTTCAGCGTGATGCCAGTGGTGCGGGATCAGTCGTCGCCCCTGTCGGTTCTTGATCTTTTCACCAATTCCCCCCCGTCCCCGACGACGGAATGATCACCCCCCCCTCTCCCCCCAGCATATGCCGATTTGAACCTCTCGGCTTTTTTTTGCCCTTAAGGTCTGTTGTTCAACTGAACCTCCCCGCTGCGGCAATTTTGCCCCCTGTGGACTTTCACCCCTCTTGCTTTTGCTTCTGGCTGGATGAGTTAGTGCTAAAGCAGGGACTTCTCCCCACCCCGGAGAATGCCTTGCGTCACTTCCTCCCCTCGTTGATGCATGAGACCTCTTACCTGGCGCCGATTGAACTTTTTTTTCCTCTCCCCCGCCGAATCTTCTGTGTTTTTTAAGCTCCGAGTGCCCTACGAACATTCCCCGCGTTCTCGGCTTGGTTGTGACTTGAGTTTCTGCCTTTTCTCCCTTTCTTTTAGATCTGTTGTTGTTTTTTAGATGATCCTCCCCCGATTCCCCCCCCGATCTCGTAGATTGTTCTCTGGTTGAGCAAGCCTAATCACTTCCCTCTAACCCACTCGGTTTTTTGGTGCGCTTCAACTTCTCCTTCGCCTGTAAAAATAGTTGGAGACCTCTTTCCGCCCTTCGAGACCCTGTTAGTACGCCATTTGCAGATCCTTACTTTTGGTGACGGTTGGTCTCATAGATCGCCGCCTCGGCCCGCAGGTGCATTTTCCGCACAACCCTTGACAATCCTTCCCGATGCTGGGTCGTTGGTTGTCCCGCTACCCTTACCTCCTCTCTTGCCCGCGACCCGTCAATTTTACTGACGTCTAGCTTTTTTTGGTCACCAGTCCTTTTTCGTTTTTGAAGTTGTGCTCTCCCCTGCTGCCCCCACAATGGGCCTGCGATTGTCTCAACACCATGGCTCTTTTTGCTTCCTTTCTGTTGCCGCGTTTCCCCCCCTATTGGCATTTACCAAGGATCGGTCGAGTGAAATCTGTTGCGGTCCGCACCCTTCGCGCCTAGTTTGCCCGAGGACAGGGTGCCGAAGACTTGTCATTTTCCGTCCTCATTCCCAACAGGGTTTTTGCCTTTTGCCCTTGCTTCTCCCTTCCCGTCCGATACGCGCCTTCCGCTCCCTCTTTTTCCCCCTGCGCAAGGATGCTCGATCTATTTTGCCGTGACCTTTTTTAGGGCCATCTCCTCCTGATATTCTTTTACTCTCCCCCTCGCCTCTTCTCTCTTTTCCGCGTGCCTTAATTCAAGAAATTTTTGCGTTTCGGCTCCGGAGTTTCACGGGAGACTATTTCGACTTTTTTTTTCCCCTGATTCGCGCTACTTCTGTTTTATCTTGTAGCTGCTTGGTCTCTTCTGCGCGTCTCCGCCCAACTTCGTCCCCCCGTCCCCCCGAACTTCACTCCTTCCCACATTGCCTAGTGTTCTGATCAATCGTGATGCCCTAACGGTCCTGTATTTCGCAGGCCCCTGTGATTCCTCTAGTGATTTTTAGCGGAGCGTTTCTTCGGGCTTTATTTCTTTCTCACACTACGCGTACTGCATTGTTAATTCGACCTTTCGCGGTATCCCTTCCCCCCTCCAGAACGTCCATGCTTTCCTTGTTCTTTTGGTGCGAGGCAGATTTTTTGACAATGGCTCTGATAGAATCTTTCTGCTCCCGGCAGGTTTTATCGTTCTAGTAAAAGAAATCCCGTTTTACCTTCCTCCCTGTGAACCCCTGAGAGTCCCCTGATTTGGAGAGTTACTTCAATGTTCTTTTTTGATCATGGGGGTTTTTTTTTCCTTCCGCCCACAAATTTCTTCTTAATGAACTCTCTCCCGGCGTTTTTGTTTTGATTTCGGCAAACCGCTCCCGGGATTAGTCAGTAGGGTTTCCCCCCCACCAGGGCCCTCCGAGAGAAAAATGTGCTTTCCTTCCCCCCCCCTTCTTAGCTAACGCTCCATCCCCATTGGGTTTTCTGCGCATTGACTACTCTCTGTGCACCTTTTTTGTGATCTTATCGCTGTGCGCGATACCCCCCCTCCTCCCGCCTGCTTTGTCACTCAGGGAATTCTCAAATTGATGGGCCTACACGACAACTCCCTTTACGACACACCCCCACCTAGGATGCTTGTTTTTCCCTGAAAGAGCACCCCCTGCGAATCATTTGTTTTTCATCTTCCCCAACTCTCCGATCCCCCCATTTACAGAGGTCAGTCCCAGCCAGCGCCCTTCCCGATCATATCGATGACGTTGGCTTGTTGATTTTTTTTTTGTTTTGTACCATTCCTCCTCTTGAGTCCCCGGCCAACCTTTTCAACTTGCGGTCCTGTCTCCCCTTATTTCTCCGGTGATAATTTTTCCGACCGTGGCACCCCCTTGGCGTCGGAACCCTGGCCAAGTCATTGTATGTTGACCTGCCTCGTGAAAAGCCGTTTCGGTCGCTGGACTTTTTCCCTTCTGGGAATCGGATAGCGTCCCCTGCTTGAAGAAGTTCAAATCACCATTCCGTTTTTCGTTCGGTTGAATTTTTCCTTTTTCTCCTTTTTCCCCTCCTCCCGCGCCAAATTCTGACGAACACTTTGGTCCCTTGCCTCCTCACTTTCCTCGGTAGTCCAGCCGTCACTAGCGTCCCCTTTTTCGCTTGGTTAGTCCTCCGACAGTTGAAAATCTCCCTTCCGTCTCGAGCCGCCGTGACATCGCTTTGGACGGGTCCCCGGTCGCTAACACCTTGCCCCCCTGTTACGGTCGATCTTAGACCTGATATCCGTCTCTTTTTATTGTCGGCGACCCCAACCCCCCCTGACCAGAGACGTTTGTTTTTCGGAGTGCCAGTGTTGTTAATCCTTTCAGGTTAATGGAGTTCTGAGAGTCCTTCGAATGCTGCGTTTTCACCAGCAGACTCCATTTTAAAACCCCCCTCCCCCCTCGGGCCTCACAGTGATCGTCCCTCCTTTCCTTTTCTCTCCATCGTGCTTCCTTTTTTTTGCCGCCGACTTCGGATGTCCTTTTTGCGGCGCTGGCGCGGTCGGTGAATTGAATCGGCTTTTTCCTTCGGCAGAATATGCAGCGGAGTTCGGCTCTTGTCTCAGGCTATTTTTTTTTCCGGCACCAAACATGACATCTCTCTTTCTTTTCTCCTCGTGTTTAGAAGATTTCTGTGTCGCTGCACTGGTTTTTTGTTTTTCCTCAAGCAAGAAGAGGCTAATCCCCCTCGCCGCCGCCCTCCTGAAGGATTAGCGCGACCCGTCAGTTTTAGACTAGCCGCGCCAGCCATCCTCCCTTGCAGATTTCCACCCTGCGGCAGCCTCTCAGCCTCCTCCCCGTCTTTCACGCTGATATAAAGGCACCTTGACCTGCCCGCCGGTCGTCTGGCCTTTTGTTCTTTTTTCTTTTAAGGGAATGGCGTCTTTTTTCTCGGTCCTCGCCCGACTGATAAGACTTAAGGTAGCCAGCGGACCACGTTTCCTTTGAGTACATCCTCTGCAACTAACACCGGCCTTTCCCTTGTTGGGCGAAGACAATCGTCTTCTCCGTACTTCTCATTTTTTTTTCGCTCCTTCCATCCCTTGGTAATCAGGATCTCTTTGTTGTGGGACCCCAGTTTGGATCCGGCGGCGCCGGCCGTTCCCCCGTAGAAAATGTTGTTTCCCTTCCCCCTTTCGCACCGCCGCTCGGGATAGGAGGGACGGTTTTATCTCTGAATCTTCTGACTCTTAGACGTTCCTCATCGTGTCCTTTTGCATACTTTCGCTGAGGCTCCCCTCGCTTGCCAACTTGCTCAAATTCAAGAAACGTCTCCTTTGACAGTGCCCATATTTTCCAGAAGGCATTTTTTCGCGTTGCTTTAAGTAAAATTTTCAGGTTCCCTCTCCTCTTTTGTTTCCCCCCGCCGACTTCGTTGCTTCTTTCCGGCAGACGACGGCTTGGGCCTGTGACTCTTCCCATCGGCCTCTTCTGAAGAAATTGCCCGCCTCTTATCAAATGGAGACCGCCGCACATTTCCACTTGTTTTTCCTATTGCCCCCGAGCCTTGCGAGTTAACACCAAGACCCCTCCCCGAACACGCCTCTTCCCGTAGTCAGGGCCTTTTAAACATTCAGAGAGGCATTTTTTACGCTTCTTTTCATCTCCTACGACCTCTGGTGCCACGTTACCATACCCCCAAAGGTCCATTTTCTTTTCTTTCTGGTGGTTGGGAATATTCTCACCCTCGTTTTTTTTTGAGGATAAATTGCTCATTAAGATTATCCGCAACGCGCGGGTGAGGTGTGGATCATTTTGGCCCGCTCAATCTGAATTATTCCACAACTTTTAGAAGATCTTCAATTAATTAATGTCAGATCGCACCTCACCCCATGTCCTTTCTGGCTAGCTATTACAGGTCCATTTGGAAGGTCCTCAATTTTTTTTCCTTAAGGTTTTCCCATACTCATCTGCATCGACGAGTCGAGGTTGGATTCATTCCACCCTGTCTAGGACCAACTCTTCCTTGCGGGCCAGTCCATCACCGTTCGGTTTCACCCCACCCTGATCGAATACTATTTCCTTCTGGTCCATTGCTCCATCGGCAATTATTTCGATCACCTGGACTTTCCGGAATTTTCTGCTGTCCCGGTGACAACGCCCCACCCGGCTATGATCGTTCTCTTGCGCGACCTCTCGGATTCGTTCCGCCCACACGAACGCGACGGCATCAATGTTTGACTGGCCTGGCGTGACCCCGACATACTCTCGTTATTTTGAAACATGAACGTGCGCGCTTGAGGATGAGCTGCTCTTCCGAATGAACGCACTCACGCTCTAGATTTTAACACGTACTATTACGCCTAACGGCCTTGTCTAACGAGTTTCAGATGTGAGCCACCTCCTAAGGAGTTGTTTGGTCCTTATCCTGTAAAGATTATGCTTCTGTCTCCGTCATTTTCTTTTTTTCTCGGTCGATCTAGTTCATCGTCACCCCAACATCTCACCTTAAGCAGAGAGTATGACCCTTTCCTCCCTTCATCTTCTCCCTTGAATGCGCCTCTTTTTTTCCACCAGACGATGTAGCGCTCCTCCGCGTCCAAGGACCCCCCGGATTACTGCCTTTCGGTTCCTCTAGACCAGGCCGCGATGGCCGTCCCATGTCTTCTTCCCTATGTATCCTGATTCTGCAGATGTTTTTTAGTGGTCGTTCTTTCGTCTCTAGTAGTAGCATACCTACCTCCACTTTTAATTTTAAACCCTCTTCCAACCAACAAGGTTTCGAATGGACGCTCTCCCATGAGAACGTGACCCCGTATTCCCCCTGTTTTATGAGGAGCACGTATGTTTACAGATTCTCGTCTCTCCTTGGTAGGCCTCCAAGTTGAAGGTCCCTAGCATCCCCCAAATTTCTCGCTGCCTTACCGGTGGGAGTTCCCGTCGGCTAGTGATTGTGTCCTCAGTAGTGCCACCTCAAGTACCCTTCCTTTGACCCCAAACGATCAACTACCTCTTTCGTCGAAACGCCTTCGTGAGCTTTTTTTTTTGCTCGAGTCCTTTTTCTTTGTCATCCCAGGCCCGACCACGCAGCGGCCATTTCTTGCCCTTTTTTTTCCGCTGACTTCCATGCGAGGTCGGACGATGTTCGGCGCCCCCCCGCCGGGCTACACCCTGACCTTCTCCTGCACCTTGTTAATTGCCGCTCTTTACGTTTTCTAGTACGCTTCCGGTCGCCGTGATATTCCGCGGCCCGCCGCCCATTACTTATGAATAGTTTTTCTAAATTTATCCTCTTTCTCCCTGCTGCCGAACGCCTTCGGCTCGCGTGTTTGTCGTAGAAGTCTCCTTTCTATTCTGTGAATACTACACCTACGATTTTTTTGATAGAGATTGCGGACCCCCAGTGCCACTCTCTCCTCGACTAGTTCGTGCGGCCGGCAAAGTCCCCTTCACCTGTTCACACAGAAGAAATTGGGGTTTGCGCCAGTTAACGGCCTTGAAATAGTCCAGTTTCTCTCATCCTCGTCGATGACCCCCACCCAGGCGCTTACTCCACTGTCCTTCATCAGACGCAACGAAGGGGACCGCCTAATCAGAGCCTTTTCCATCTCAGCGGATGGCTTTTCAGCGTCCCCAAAACTTAGGGGCATCCCACGCTTTTTTGTGGTGAGTTTATGCGTCTCACTTCCCTCCTTTCTTCCTCGCACGAATGCGTTTATAAGATCTTGGGAGCTTTTTGATCATGTTTTTTTCCGTTGTCTGTTTGCCGCCTCTGCCACGGGCGCCGACTTTGTTCCAACACCCCCTGGCCTTCTATGATAGAATTCTTTTTTGCTGCGCAGACGTCTCATTCTTCCTTTGGACCCCTTGTTTCCCCAAGGCAGAGAATCTTTTTCAGGACGTCCCCCACGCCCCTACGCCTTTTGTCCCTCTTTTAAATCCTTTCTTCCTTTTTCTACGTCCTCTTCCTGAAGAACCTGGGGGTTGTGTATCGGCATTTCGTATCACGACTCACGAATTCAGCGCCGCGCACGCCTTCCAGTTACCCATTTGCACTTTCACCCTCTTTTATTTCGCCCCGACGCACATGTCGCGCCCATCGCCGGCTTTCGTTTCCCAGGTTAATTTCATTGGTCTGAGACTCTTTCCCAAAGAATTCTTCTGTTTTGGTCTCCTCTTAGCGGTCACGCGTCCCATTCTCAGCGCTTTAATGCGTTTTTGTTTTTCCCTCTTCGGTCGTAGATAGGCTGCGCTGCTAGCACCAAATTTCCACCTTGACCCCTACCATGAATCTTTCCCGGTTTTAATTCTCCCCCCCAAAAGCCCGTCAGTGTTTTCCCATACATTAGATCACGAACTCCCTTTTTCCTCCTTGCCTCAGTGAGATCTTCCTCCCGAGCGTTATCTTTGAACGATTTTGTCTAGGAGGTAAACTTATGACCTCGCAATTCCCTAATTGAATAAGTTTTATGTGACTGTGTTCAATCGAACTAGATTAAGGTTCAGCTCCTTGCATAACGACGTAGTCAGTTTCGCAGTGTGTGTGTTGTTGTGCGAGGAATAGGTGCATGGAGCTGGCGCTTTCTATACGGTTCCCGGCGGCCAGTGCCTTGGTTGACTCCCGTTAGGTTGTTCACCGACCAGCCCTTCTTCCCTCACGAACAGGTTCGATCAGTTCCCTTTCCTCGGAGGCCGACTTCTCCCTTCTTGAGCCTTTGGCTTTTTCCTTTTCCCAATTTCCTTCGCATGCCGGCGCAACTACGTGAGTTTGCCGATGCCGTTAGTCTTTCCAAATGGTAGCGAGTTTCTAGTCGGGCCCAAAAAGGGCCCGCCTCCCCGGGCGGACAAGGTTCTCCTTTCCCCCACTGCGAGTTCCAGTCTTCCTTTTTGGCGTTGCGGATCTTTCTCACTGCCTCAATGTTCCCCTCCTTTCCACCCATGTTGTGGCACCTAGTTGATCGCCGGTGTCCTAGATCTCACGCCTGCTTCCCCCTTTCGAGCGTTCTTACATCTCATTAGCGCGCCGTAAACGCGGGGTCTTCGAACAACACCCCCAACTCTTCATTGATGCTTTTTGGTCCGACTCCCCCTTCCCCCCCGACCTGGACGTCTAGGTAAAAAATTCCGCTCCACCTTGCCTCCCGGGTCTTTTTTTTTACGAATTCGCTTTTTCTTGAGTTCTTTGAGGGGGGACCTTCCCTTTTTTCCCTTGCTGTTAGTTCCTTCCAACCTTTGTAACCGTTTCTCACCCGCGAACTTTTGGCGCCTTGGCCTTGCGGCCGTCCCCGTAACGATTGGTCCCTTTCCCTGTCGGAAGAACCGGCCCCGATCCGTCGATCAGGTTCCCCCTCACTGCCGAATCGCCGTGACCGTGTCGTGGTTGCCTCTTTTGGAATTTCGCTCCGCGCAGTCTGCTTTTACCCTCTCTTCCTCCCTTTCCCCCCATTGCTACAGTTCGGTGAATTTCCTTGTTATCTTCTTCCGCAACCGAAATTTTGGCAATTCGAAGCTCTCCCCCCTTCTCCGGCTCCCTTTTTTCGTCCTCCCTCCTAGACTCCCTCGTTCAGGCCCTCCTCGACCCCCCCCACCCTTCGCGAATTGAGTGCCACCGTCAGACATTGAAAATCTACCCTTCGTATAGCCTCCGGGGATCCTTCGGGACCCTAGAGAAAACCCTATCTTCCTTTTTCCCTGATTTTCCCCCCTGGATGATTTTTTAGATAACCAATTCGCAAATTTTCTTGATAGTTTGATTTCCTTCCTCCAAACACGGGACCAGTTGGTGATGTCGATGATTCATCGTTTTCTTCACGAAAACCCTTTCTTTCCCTTTATCTCTTTCCTGGACTGCTTAAAGTCCGAATTCTGACGTGACACCTTGACCTCCAATAAAAAGAGGAGAGGACGTCGGGTTCTTCCTCCCGGGCATTGAGATCTTTTTGACTTTCTCGGTCCTCTTTCTCTCGCCCCCCGTTCTGAAGCTGCGATAGGTGGTGCTTTCCAGGACTCTTGGGGCAACTGCGTCGCGGACGAATCTTCCCTTGGCGTGGCTGTTAGTCGCCGCAGGCACCCCCCCCTGTGCAGCTACCTTCAAATTTTCCCCCCCCTTTTTGCTGATATGTCCCTGTAAATGGTGTTGGTTTGGCGGCAGCACTCCTCTGATCCGTTCCCCTCCCCGAAGGAAGCTGAACTCAGCGCATATTCAGCCCTCGCGCTCCTTGCCCCGATTGCTCATAACAGCGTTTCTTCTGGCCTCCTCCTAATTTCCACGTGTTTTTCTCACATGTCCCGGGCTGAATAACTACGCTCGTCCTCTCGGTTCTTTTGTTCTTTTTGGTTAGCGGATTATCGTCAGCTTCTGAAGTCAAGACTTCCCGCCACAGTGTCTCGTTCCTTTTTTTTTCCTCCGTCTGCCCCTCCTCAACAAAACCCTTTTCCGTGTTTGGGCTTCCACTCACGAGCAGATTCTTTTCTGTTTTGTTCGAGAACGATCCCCCCCATGGTTTTAATTGGTTCTTTTCTTTGGGTCGCTTCTTTTCTTGACCTAGGCCCGGAGGCGGCTCCCGACGGTTGCCGTCGATTTGCACCAGGCTTCATTTTTTCTCCGCAATTTATCCACCTCTCTCTTGGATACCGGTACGCGGGACGGATCTCTCGATCGCCTTCACTGGCGAGTACTCTTCCGCCCCTTTTTTTGTCTTTGGGATGCGATTCCGTCCCGTTATGCCCAAAGGGACCATTCACCTAAGGTACAGCCACTTGTTGCCAGTTCTTTTCTCGATTCAGGCCCTTCCTTCGGATGAATTCACCCCGAGGCCCCCCTATTCCAGCTCATTCGGGCAAGTATTCAATCGTCTCCCTTTCTGCATTCCCTTGCTAGCCTACGGGGCCTGTCCTCTTGCGAATACGGAAGCTCTCGCCCCGCCACCTCCAAGGGTTCCTGCCTGCCCCGGTGCCCCCTTTTGCCGATGACTAACTGATGCGAAGGTGACTTATTCCCCCCCCTCATGTCTCCCAATCTCTTAGCCTTTTTCCCGTTCCTGTGCTTTTCACTGACTCTGTTCAAGTTTCTGAAGTTTTTCTCTTCTCCCCTGGGTTCGCCGGGTTCTTTCGGAAACCCATCCTCCGGCGATCAGGTCTGTTGGTTTTGTGTTCGAACCGCTGTTGTTCGGCTTCGGCCCTTTTCATTGCGTCCTTCCGTCTACGACCCTTTTCTCTCTCCCGTTGGGTTTTCGGTCGGAGTTTTTCTCACAGCGAAGAATCATGCCCCCCACCACCCCCTTCTTCCGGCCTCTCCTTCGCCCTGCGCAGATCGCATCCAAAAGTGGGACTTTTGCGTATCCCTTCCCTTTGGGATGAATCCAAGTGGTTTCCCCTCTTTGACTTTTTTCTTGACCGCACCTCTGGTTAATCCAGACCCCTCCTTCCTTCCGGAATCGTCCAAACTATTACGTTCTCTTTCATTATCCACCGCGTTTTGTCGCACCCCACCCTGAAGGAATTAGGATTATTGGGAATGCCTCCATCGTTCCTGCCTTTCTCTACATATTACAGAGCAACTTTTTTGACAACCGATCCCCAGCGGGCTTGAGCGTACTTCTTCTCCGCGAGTTATCGCCCCTTCCCCTTTTCCTCCCGCACCACAATCAGCGACGGCATCTGAGTCCTGATGGAAGAGCGGCTTGAAAACAGGAACGTGTCCTCTGATTCGGGATGATCGTCCTCCCGTTCCCTCTCCCCCTCCCGATCTCGGCGTACTCACGCTCTGCCGTCCCTTGCCTCCCCATCCGTTGATGCCGAGGGATTAAGAACACTTACGCGTGTGGTTTGCATTTTTTGCTTCCGTCACTCAGGATTCTCTTCTGTAATGTGGTCTTTCCCTCTAGACAGTCTCCCATCCCCCCGCCTTTCCCCTCCTGATTTTTGAATTTATCGCTACCCCCTCTCGTCCTTTTTAAAGGGCTCTCCTCCCCCAACCTACTATGTCTTTCCTTTCCGAGTCTGAATTTTCCTTCCCCCCTTCCCTTAATCCATTATCACTCCGTGCTCTTCTCATGAAGATTGCGTCCACTGTCGGGCGGCATCGAATCTTGCAATCGCATCTTTTGGTGTCTTTCCTTCTTGGGGCGTCGCAGATTCGTCGCCGTCCAAAAACCATCCCCCCCCTTTTCCAACATTTTTTTTTAGAATAGGTTCTTCCCTCCCTTGAATTCTTTCCTTCCTTCCCATGGCTTATGGGCGGGCTAATCAGCAGATTCTCGAGTATAATTTTTATTCAAGGGGACAGGTTTCGCCCAGTCCCCTTTTCTCTCATCTCCTTTCTTGACCATTTTTTTTTTGGATCAAGTCGTGCCGTGGATTGTTCCTCCTTTTCCAGACCACGTCACCTGACATCGGCAGATCAACGCTAGTCCGAATGCTTCTCCTTCCGCATCGTTCCTTGTAGTGTGGCAGCCGCTTGCCTCAAACTCCCCAGCTGGCTTTCCCTGGTGGCGTGACCTGCACCAGATGGCGAGTAGGCTTTTCTTGATTCGCCCACCCGCCTTTTTCCCCTAACGCCGATGAAACTTGGTTCGAGCGACTCCCAGAAGTTTCCTTCAGCACCCCAGTTTTTCCGAGTCGACGTAATTTCACCCCCATTTTCATTCGCGAACGTCACTTACAGTATTCATTAGGTTGAGTATGATTCCCTTCTTTCTCGGAGACCCCCCCTCACCGCAGATAGGCTCGGTAGGATTCTTCGTCGCATCCTAGTTTTCCTCTGTTTTGTTTGGATGCGGCCCTTAATGCGGAACACGAAATACTGATTCTTTCTACTTTTGCAAGCTCCCCCATAAAGTAGGCAGAGACGTCATGTTAGGGGGCTCGAAGAGGATCCGGCGCCTTCCCTCGTTTTGAAATGCTAGCTCCCGAAAGGCGCGGACCTTTCCCCGTACTCATTGTGCCCTTTTTTGAGTAATCCCTGCGTTGGAGGACCCACCCCCTACTCCAATTCCGTACCCCTTTCTTAAGCTACTTTCAACACGTGCCGCTTTTTTAGTCGTTTCCTTCGGCTGAAACGCTAACCCATACGAGCGTCCGCACATGCTTTTCTACTGAGATTGATGGAGCGTTTGGGCTGGACGCGTCCCCTTCGTGGTCTTTTGCATCTTGCTGACCCAATCCGTCTTTCGGTACAACAATATTCTCTTCTAGAATGTTCTTGCTAATAAATTCTTGGACCTTGCTCCCTTTTCTTGCGAGGGCGGAATCGTCTTTGAAGAAGAACGGTTTTTTTTTCCCCCTCATGTTTTACTTTCCTTTCGAAGACCTTTTTCCCTTTTTTCGGTTGGCGCATTTTTTCCTTTAGGAACGGAAGGACTGACCTCCCTTCTCCCATATGAAGAGCAGCTGTTCATGCATCTATTTCTTTCGCAGACCATGGATTTTTGCTGCCCTCCTATTCTCTAGCACATGCGTGATTGGCTTTTCGTTTTTTTGCCATTTCACCAAGACATGCTTTTTGTTAGGTTCCCTACTGATCTCCCCCCTGGTAAATTTACGATTTTCTTCGCTTAATTAAAGCTTTTCTGATTGTTTTTCGCTTTTTGGTTCCCCTCTGACTTTTCTTCTATCGGAGCTTTTCTCCCACCCATTACATCCTTGGTCCCGACCTATTCATTCAATCCTGCAACCCCCCTCCTTCCCTTTCGACCCTTTTCTGCACCCTACGTGGATTTTTTCTATTCTCTTCCCTGAGCGTATTCGTCGCCGAGATCTTCTGTTTTCGTTCACTTCATTTTTCTTTTTTCATCTTCCTCATCCGAGCTCAAGTGAATTGTTCTCTAATCTCTTCGCTTTCTCAACGTAAGCTTCCACTAACGATGCTCGGGCCGTGTGTTTCCTCGTTCTCGTCCTTCCCCGTCGCGTCATTCCATTCCCTTCTTGGTGTGATTGTTCTTTTTTTTTTTCCCCTCCCAAGTTAGGCCATTTAACGTTAATTTTTCCGAGTTCTCGCGATGGCTTTTGTCCCTAGGCCTGCCCCTTTCCCCTTCCCTCTTCCGAGAATGGTGGTGGTAGAGAACACCGGTCGACCATTTCCCCTCTTCCCCACTTTTTTTACGCTTCCGTGTTTCCTGCCGGAAACGAGTCCGTTCTCCGTCTTTGTGGTGCCAACCCCGTTCCTCCTCCGTGTCCACTGCTTCTTCCACCTTTGATCAATCCCTCCCCCCCCCCCTCACTGGTTGGCGTGAGTCACTTCTGCGCCCCTGGCGAAGGAGTGCGCGTTCTCCCCCCTTGTTTGTTTCTTCTGGTTCTCTTTTCCGCAGATACCAATGCACCTCCCCCCCCCTGACTTTCTTCGCGTTTTTTTGGCCTTCGAAGTAGCTCGCACTTCGGACAACGCTTTTTTTCACCTCCTCCTCCTTCTCGTTTATTTGGGGTCCTCAAACCCGTCGCACAGACTGTCTCTTTCTTTTCAAATTTTTCGGTGCAGAGTACACACCCAGCCGTCCCGGCCCCCTCGTTCACGCCCTGACTTCCGTTTCGCGTGTTCTTTTGGGATGGGGCGGGGGGTCGTTAACTAAATGCATTTGAGTTATGTAGGCCCCCACCTTTCAAGGATGGGTCTAGGGTAGATAGGGGGCCCGGTATATCTTTGAGCCCCTCCCCCCTTCAGATTTTCAACTTTCTTCTCCCCTCTCCTTTTGCCCTCTTTAAGTGCCTTCCCCCCTAATCGAATTATTGAACAGCGATTACTTGTCCGTTTTAATTTTTACAGCAGTGTTAATTCTCCTTTACTGCTTTTTCCCCGCGCTTACGCAAACCGGTTATTCTTTGCCCCTTTCAATTTGGGCCTCTCCCGTTTCTTCAGGTCCTCCCTCCCCGGGCCTCCCAACCCGTGTTTCAGTATCCCTAAAAAGGCCCGAACCCGGTTCGTCGCAGTTTCCCTCCCCTATACCCTTTCATTTTTTTTTTTGCGACTGAAAATACATGTGACAAATCGACGTCTTCTCCCGGTCGGCTTCCCTCCCCTTTTTTTTCCCCTCCTTTTCTCGTTCTTCCCCCACACGGTTCTTGAGTTCCTTTCTCCTTTTCAAAACCCATTTCCCCTATGTGCTGCGTTCTGGTCGGAGCCCCGACAAGAGTTCTTTTTTTTTCCGGTTACGATGTACCCCCGTCTTCTCCCCCGATCCCTTCTTTCTACATTCGAATGATGAACGGCAATCCCGCCATTCGCTTACACTCAACCACTCCCTCCCGTTTCTTAGTTTGAAGTAAGACTGTCCCGTGAGATCTGTGCCGTATCCTCTCTTTAGATCCTTTTTTTGAGGCATCTTCCAGACGGGATGGGGGTTTCACGGTTCGCTTCCCTCTCCCCCTGGTGGAGGGCGGTTTCTATTTCCGTTTTTTGGAACCCCTTAAGCGACCTTCTTTTCATTTGTTTTGTTTTTTTTCTTTCTCTCGATGACCATTGTGTTGGGTGATGATTCAATCAAAGAGTGCCCTGCTCCGCCGTTCCCCTCCTCCCGACCATCTGCCTGATGACCGCCGACTTCCTCCTCGCGTACGATGCAGTCCTCCCCTGCCTCTCTGTTTTTTTTCAGAATTTTTCCCGCTTCCTCCTGATATCTTTTACGGTTACGACGGCTCGTCCTTTGTTTTTTCTTTTTGAGGTCTATCGTTCAATGGTATTTTATCTCCCTTACTATAGAAAGTGGATCCTGGCTTTACTTCCCTCGCTATAACCCCTTTTTTTTTTTGCGTTTTTCCCCATTTCCCTCCCCTATCCCAAGAGATATTGCGACCCTGTTTTCGCGAAAATGATCAAATTTTCCCCCCTGGTGACCTCATTTCCTTCGTTGGTTAGATGTGACTTTAGCTTTTGATCCCTGCGGTCGTCTCCGTCCCGTCTTGCCCGTAGTCTTTTTAGGAAGACCGCAAAGAATCTGTCATTTTCTAGTGCGGTACGCCAGTTACTCTCTGCCCTACGCCTTTTGTTGTTTCTTCGATTCCTTGCACCAAAGTTTTTGTGGTTGTTCTCCTCTTAATGCACGGCGTATGTTCTTGACCTTCCCCCACTTCCCGCAAAGTTTGCAGTCGATACCTCTTAGTCTTCGCCCCGTTCTGCTGAAAAATCTCCTCACGTTGCCGACAGCCAGACTTTTTTCCTCATCTTCTCGTTAAGGCATACCTCTTACGGCTCCTGTCCAGTGTAAGAAGAAATGTGTTCCCTTGCTTCTTACTAGAAGCGCGTAGAAACTACCCCTTTGTACCCGCATTTAGTTTGCCTTTTTTCTCCTCTTCCTACCATTCTTAAGGGTAGATTCACCCAACTCCGGACCTCCCCGAAAATAGAATTAGACAGTCCTTGTCGATGTCGGGTAACCTTTACCTCTTTCCATGTGGCTTTGCCCCTCTATTCTCCCCCCATCTGCCCTTGTGCCCAACCTCCATCCGATTATTTTGATCCCTTCACAAGCTTTTTCCGGTTCTTCGCTTTTTTTGCTTTTTTCATTTTCGTTTCCCGCCTCAGCGGTTTTTTTTTGTTACCGCCCCCAATCTTCTACACATTTTTTTCTCTCCTTCGCCTCCCTTATCATTCGAAGATAGTCCACTCTCAGGGGATCTCCGTTTCTAAGGGAACTTGGAATCGCACCGTGGTAGTCATTCCCTTTTTGTTGGCCCCACACTCGAATCTTTCCCTACGCTTCTTTGAGTATAATGACAGGTCATCGTACACTTTTGAAAGTCTGATTATCCTTTGTTCCCCAACCCCCACCCTTTATCCTCAACCTTACTGCCCCCATTCTCAGGAATCTGAAGGAATTTTACCATCCTTCTTCCATTATGTCTTTAACTTTCAATGGACTGAAGAGTAGGTTTATTACTCATCACACAGCCTTTACGTTTTTTTCCCCAAGACTTTATAGCAGACTTGGACTACATCGCAGAACGAAGCCGGCCTTGATTCTGTATCCTTTTGCCCCTCTGTAAAGCGCTTTCCTGCTTGAACAAGTTGCCTGCTTTTTGTTTTTATGAAGCCGTGAACCTCCACGAAGCTCTCCCCTGCACGAACCCTTCCCTTTTTTAACGTGAATTCCTTCCCAGCCGCTGCGGAGGAGTCCAATTCGAGGCGTTTGTGTTTTTTCTATTCCTGCCACTCCACTGAGGCTCTTTCTCAGTTTCCTTTAATTTTTTGATGTCTACGTCCCCGCCTGAGACGAATTCCTAGCACACCGCGTCCACCATTCCTCCGCCGCTTTGACTGTCCGTCGCCCCGTCTCCGTGTACCTCCCGTCATTCTCCGCCAACCCTTTTGTAATGCTCTTCCGCCATTGCGGCCACTTCCGAAAAAGGATTCACGAATTGTTGTACCGCCGACATTCTGCTCTGGCTTCGGGCTTCATCGAATATCTTTGCTCTTGGAAAGATGAGACTTTTGCTTTAGGCGGAGTTTTTCGCGAGTCGCCCCTCTTACGGGCCCCCCCGAATTTAAAGGCGACCTCCTGTACAACAGTCTCCCTAATAGGACGTCTGGTGGGATGTTTGTTTTCACCTTTTGTACGTTGGCAAAGTCTCGTCAACCTTTCGTATGGCGGCGATTTCGAAGTTCTAGACAAGGTAGGCTGTCCCAATCCTTTGATGACTACTGTCTTCGAAACCCCCTTCTCCAGCGCCTTCGGGGGAGCCGTCCCGGCGCCCGTCTTCTTTGGCATCGGCTTTAACCCAGCCAACCGGCACTTCTTTTATCCCAAAGCCCTCGCGTTTTTCCCCCCCTCCTTTTTTCGTGCGATCGTAGTCCTTGTATCGTGCAGCCCTCTTCCAAACTAAACCGGACATGTTCCCCTTTTTTTTCTTTCCATGAATACTTATTTGGCGATTCTTTAGGGGTTCTCCCCCAACGTCTGGCTCCGCCCCTCCCCAGCGCTTTAAGGTTTACGCTCCCGGCCGTTCCCTTCTTCGTTATATAGAGTTTTTTAGACTTCTCCCGTTGACCTTCTGCGACATGCCTGACGTATGACTCGTCTGCGACTAGACGGTTGATAAGGGCTGATCCGAGGATGTGTGCCTTTTGAGATACTCTTTCCTCCTCCTCCCCCTTTGTTTTTTTGGCCCCTAGTTGAAACACGACGATCGATTTTCGTTGGTTCGAGGCCGTACCAGTTCTCCTCCACGAAGTACTTCGTTTTGGAGAGGTTCACGGCCTCCCCCCCCGTCTACCTAAATGTCCTTGGTCCGTAGTCTTCGAAATGATTGCGGCGTATTTGCTTTGTCCTTGCGGTTTGAGCAAAGGGTGGCGGCTGACCCCACTATTTTGAAGAATCCCCTCCCCTGCGGCGGTTCAGCAGAGACAACACTTTGGACCACCCTGTGCTTTTTGGAGTCTTTCCCCCCTGCCGGCTGAAAACGCAATTTACTACGATGCGTCTGCGTTTTCCCTCCATGAGTGCCCCTCCCCTCTTCTGGCCTGCGTTTGGATCCTGAGGAAGTGATTGTCGGTGCACCTCATTTGCCACCCCCCTCTCCTTTCGCGCCCTGCCCACCATGGCAGTCGCTGATAGAGTTTTGAGGCGAAGACCCTTTTTCCCCCATGCTTTTTCCCTTGCCTTAATCTGCCATATACATGCCCGGACAGTCCCTTCTCCCTAGCCCTTTTTCCGATCCTTGTGCAATAGTTCTCATTGCAGATCTCTTTTCTCATCCCGGGTTTCTTCTCTCGGGGAGACTTTTCTTCGTATGTACTCCTCATCTCTGGACCGCCCTCCCCCAATCCCCTGCTGCATACGCAGCACTATTGTTGTCCCCTGCCCCTTTCTCGGCCATGTTCCTCTCCGGTTTGAACTTTGCCACCTGCGTGAATCATGGATCAAATGGCCAGAAAAGATTCCCTCCATCCACCTTTCTTCTGTTTTTGTATGGAGGCCTCCGATGCCTCGCGTCAAGTTAAGGACTTATTAATTCAATCTCATCTCCCCAGTCTGTTTTACTTTTTTAGTGTCTCAGGAAGTAGATCTTTCTTAGGCAAGACCTCCCCATTTACATGACCGGACTTCAAGCAGATGAATATTGAGGATCTGCCACCTCATTCAGCGCCCCATTCCCGCTGCACCGCACTTCTTCAGCATTCTCTTGTTTGAGACCAAGAGTGTTCTTCAG